>Ga0206123_10000032_pt1 | contig 125695 bp, 118 predicted proteins | sample Helgoland_Spring_2_FD_160086 | JGI IMG/M metagenome (GOLD analysis project Ga0206123, IMG submission 160086) | Pelagic subsurface seawater microbial communities from Kabeltonne, Helgoland, North Sea - Helgoland_Spring_Bloom_20160316_1 | ecosystem: Environmental > Aquatic > Marine > Epipelagic...
GTTTTGGGAAAAGCAGTAAACAGGGAAGCATTAACGGGAGATCAACCATGCAATTCAAACTCGAAGATTCCGTACCCCATGGCGCGGTGATCAAAGTAGTGGGTGTCGGTGGTGGCGGCGGCAACGCCGTGGACCACATGGTGCGCTCCAACGTCGAAGGCGTGGATTTTATCTGCGCCAACACTGACGCACAGGCACTGCGCAACTCCTCCGCCAAAACCGTGATTCAGCTCGGCAGTCAGGTCACCAAGGGCCTGGGCGCCGGCGCCAACCCGGACATTGGTCGTCAGTCCGCCATGGAAGACCGTGAGCGCATCGCCGAGCTGCTGGACGGCGCCGACATGGTGTTCGTGACCGCCGGTATGGGCGGTGGCACCGGTACCGGCGCGGCACCGGTGGTGGCCGAAGTGGCCAAGGAGCTGGGCATCCTCACCGTGGCCGTGGTCACCAAGCCGTTCCCGTTCGAGGGTAAGAAGCGTATGCGTTCCGCTCAGGAAGGCATCGAAGCGCTTAAAGAGCACGTCCACTCGCTGATCACTATCCCCAACGAGAAGCTGCAGTCGGTGCTGGGTGGTTCCACCACCCTGCTGGACGCCTTCAAGGCGGCGAACGAGGTGCTGCAGGGCGCGGTGAAGGGCATCGCCGATCTGATCGTCCGCCCCGGCATGATCAACGTGGATTTCGCCGACGTACGCACGGTGATGAGCGAAATGGGCACCGCGATGATGGGCACCGGCGTCGCCAGCGGCGAAAACCGGGCTTCCGAAGCGGCTGAGGCGGCGATTTCCAGCCCGCTGCTGGAGGATGTGGATCTGCGTGGCGCACGTGGCATTCTGATCAACATCACGGCGAACGAGTCCATCGCCCTGGATGAATTCTCCGAAGTGGGTGACATCGTCAGCGAGCTGGCCAGCGAAGACGCCAATGTGATCATCGGTACCGCCATCGATCCGGATATGGGCGATAACATCAGCGTTACCGTGGTCGCCACCGGTCTGGGTGCCCAGCACCAGGAACTGAAAGTGGTGCGCGGACGTCAAACGCCCATGGGCGCCGATGGCCGGGTGGATTATAACGATCTGGATCGTCCGGCGGTGGAGCGCAAGCGCGCCCAGCAGCAGGCCGCGGGTGGTGGTCGACAGGCCGTGAACACCGCGGAAGACCTGGACTTTATCGATATCCCGACCTTCCTGCGCCGTCAGGCTGACTGACGGCGGCTGGAATATGGTGCGAAAAGGGGAGATTTGCTATCATCGCCCCCTTAATTCGCGTTGAGGATACCCGTATCCTCCGGGATACCGACGGATTTGTGACGGATCGATGATCAGACAACGAACTCTCAAAAATGTGATTCGCGCTACTGGCGTGGGTCTCCACACCGGTGAAAAGGTGTATCTGACGGTGCGCCCGGCGCCCGTGAACGCTGGCATTGTGTTCCGGCGGGTGGACCTGGATCCGGTGGTGGAAATCCCCGCCGGCGCCGAGAAAGTGGGTGAAACCACGCTCTCCACCACGCTGGTTCAGGACGGCGTCAAAGTGGGCACCGTGGAACATTTGCTTTCCGCCATGGCCGGTCTGGGCATCGACAACGCCTATGTGGAGTTGTCGGCGCCGGAAGTGCCGATCATGGACGGCAGCGCCGGTCCTTTCGTGTTCTTGCTGCAGTCCGCCGGCATCAAGGAGCAGGAAGCCGCCAAGAAGTTCATCCGCATCAAGAAGGAAGTCACCGTCCGCGAGGGCGATAAAGTGGCCACCTTCCTGCCGTTTGATGGCTTTAAGGTGACGTTCTCGATTGAATTCGATCACCCGGTGTTCGAAGAGCGCAATCAGTTGGCCAGCATCGACTTTTCCTCCACGTCGTTCGTGAAGGAAGTGGCGCGGGCCCGGACCTTCGGGTTCATGCGCGACATCGAGTTCCTGCGCAGCCAGAATCTGGCGCTGGGCGGTAGCGTGGACAACGCCATCGTGGTGGACGAGTACCGCATCCTTAATGAGGACGGCTTGCGTTATGACGACGAGTTCGTCAAACACAAGATGCTCGATGCCATTGGTGACCTGTACCAGCTAGGCCACAGCCTGATCGGTGAATTCGTGGGTCATAAATCCGGTCACGCTCTCAACAACGCCCTCCTGCGGGAATTGCTTAAGCAGGAAGACGCTTGGGAACTGGTGACCTTCGAGGACGCGGAAAACGCACCGATTTCCTATGTGAAACCGGTGATGGCCGCCGAGTAGCGGTAGTCCCGAAAAACACCTCGCCGCGTGCCCGCGCGGTGTCGTGCCTCCCTGTGCGCCCTGGCCGTTCTCCCCGGCCGGGGCGCTCTCGTTTTGGGTGCCACCTTTGCCGGCAAGCTCTGCTTGCCTTTCGCGGGCAGGGCCCGCTCCCACAAATAGCACTCCGTAACCTGGTGGCAGAGTCCCGTGTGGGAGCGGGCCTTTGTGGGAGCGGGCCTTGCCCGCGAAAGGGAGCGAAGCTCCCGGCAGGATCCCAGAGACCTCTAACTCTCCGCCCGCCCGGCTAATCGCCGCAAAGCCCGGGCCAGCTCGTCGTCCTCAACACAATCCGCCGCCTGGCGAATATGCGCGGCGCTGCCTGCGTCCAGTGGCGGCCGCTCGTTGGCGCGCAGTTTGTCGGCGGTGGCGGCGGGCGCCGCGCGCCGCCCGGTGACCAGGATCTTGATGCTCTTACCCGGCGCCAGGCTGCGTTCCAGGCGTGGCAGATGAAACCGCAGCAACTGTGCGGTGGCGCTGGTTTCCACCATCGCCAGCCAGCGGTTGTCTTCCTCCACCAGGGTCACGCGGTCGCGCAGGGCGGGCGGCAGGCAATCTTCCGGCGGCGCTGTGGGCATACCGGACCCGGCGGCGCCCGACACGGTGCTCGACCGCCCACGGGCGGCTTTGGCCAGTGGCGCCAGCGTTGCGTTTTGGCGCAACAGGCCCTGCAATTCCTTGGGTAGGCGTCGCTTGCTCATACCTTTTCCTTGGGCTACCCTGCGAATGTAAAACTATTATAAAGATTATCGGTCGAATGCCGCACGGGGAAGCGTTACGGGGAAGCATTCGCTCCGCCTAAGGATTGGTATCCTTGAAGGGTACCTCGTCAAGGATGGAAACCTCAGCCCGCCGGGCGGCCATGCCTCCGGTCCAGGGTCGCTTTTATCTGCGACAACCGATTCGAGACAGGCGCTATGCAACGATGAACATCATATTGTTGAACAGCAAGCGCGGCCACTCCCGCACGCTGACTTTACCGCGTTTTTTGCCGGCACTGCTGGTAACGGTGCTGGTACTGATTCCGATGATCGCCGGCGTCGGCGCTTATTGGATCAGCTACCGGATAGCTCCGCCGTCTTATACCGACGAAGTGGCCGAGCGGTTTCAGTCCTACCTGACCCGTCAAAACGATGAAGTTGCCGACCTCAAGCGCCTCAGTGAAGAACAGTTCCACGCATTGACGCTTAAGCTGGCCGATGCCCAGGCGCGGCTGGTGCGTCTGGACGCGCTCGGTGAGCGGTTGGTGGACGTGGCCGGTATCGAAAGCGAGGAATTTGATTTCGGTGGTGCCGGTGAGCTTGCCATGGGCGGTCCGGAGCCGGAAGACAGCAGCGCCTTCGCGCCGCCATCGTTCCTCACCGAGCTGGACAATCTGACCGAGACACTGGAACGTCGCGAGCAGCAACTGGACATCCTCGAAAACCTTCTCGCCAACCGGCACCTTGAAAACCAAACCTTCCTGTCCGGCCGTCCCATTACTCAGGGCTGGATGTCGAGCCGTTTTGGCCGCCGCACGGACCCGTTCTCCGGTAAGGTCGCCTGGCACGAAGGTGTGGATTTCGCCGGTAAGGACGGCTCGGACGTGGTCGCCACCGCTGCCGGCGTGGTCACCTACGCCGGTAAACGTTCCGGGTACGGTCGCTTGGTGGAGATTAATCACGGCAACGGCATCAGTACCCGTTATGGACACGCCAAGACCGTGGAAGTGAAAGTGGGTGATATCGTGCGCACCGGCGACGTGATCGCGAAGATGGGCTCCAGTGGCCGTTCCACCGGCCCGCACGTGCATTACGAAGTGCTCAAGAACGGCCGTCAGGTTAACCCGCACCCCTATATCTACCGCGCCCGCCGCTAATCAGACTTGTGGGAGCGGGCCGTGCCCGCGAAAGGGCGGCACCGCGCCGCCCGGCAGGATCCCAGAGGCCTGTCTTCTCTTTTCGCAGGCCTTGAATAGTCGCCCCGTGCACCTTATCTCTCCAGCCTATTGTGTTTAGAATGGCTCTTTTTCGCCCCAACCATTGAGAATAAACGGACGTTTCATGCTGGCTACCATCGTCAAAAAAGTCTTCGGGACCAAGAATGACCGCGAGCTCAAGCGGATCAGCCGTCTGGTGGCGGGGGTCAATACTCATGGCGACGCCATGGCGGAACTGGACGACGCCGCGCTGCAGGCCAAGACCGCCGAGCTGAAAGCTTCACTGGCCGACGGCAAGACCCTCGACGAGATCCTTCCCGAAGCCTTCGCGGTGGTGCGTGAAGCGGCCACCCGGGTGATGGGCATGCGCCACTTTGATGTTCAGTTGATGGGCGGCATCGCGCTCCACGAAGGGCGTATCGCGGAGATGCGTACCGGTGAAGGTAAAACCCTCACCGCCACCCTGTCGGCCTATCTGAACGCGCTGGCCGGCAAGGGCGTCCACGTGGTCACCGTGAACGACTATCTGGCCGAGCGGGACGCCAACTGGATGCGTCCGTTGTACGAATTCCTCGGCATGAGCGTGGGCGTGATTTACTCCCAGCAGCCGCAGCCGGAAAAACGCGACGCCTATGTCTGCGACATCACCTACGGCACCAATAACGAATACGGCTTCGATTACTTGCGTGACAACATGGCCTTCCGGTTGGAAGACCGGGTGCAGCGCGGTCTGTTTTACGCCATCGTCGACGAAGTGGACTCGATCCTCATCGACGAAGCCCGCACGCCGTTGATCATCTCCGGGCCCGCGGCGGATTCGTCCGAGCTGTATAAGCAGATGAATGTGCTGATCCCCAAGCTCCAGCGGCAGGAGGAGAAAGAAGGGGAGGAAGAAGGCCAGGACGACGACGGCCATTACTTCATCGATGAGAAACAGCGTCAGGTGGAGCTCACCGAGACCGGCCACCAACGGATCGAAGCTCTGCTGGTGGACAACAACCTGCTGGAAGCCGGTGAGAGCCTGTACGCCGCCCACAATCTGACGCTGCTGCACCACGTGCACGCCGCGCTCAAGGCCTACGCCCTGTTCCATAAGGACCGGGAATACGTGGTGCAGAACGATCAGATCGTGATCGTCGATGAGCACACCGGGCGGACCATGCCCGGTCGTCGTTGGTCAGAGGGTATTCATCAGGCAGTGGAGGCGAAAGAAGGTGTGCGCATCCAGCAGGAAAACCAGACGCTGGCGTCCACCACCTTCCAGAACTATTTCCGGCTCTACGAAAAACTCTCCGGGATGACCGGTACCGCCGACACCGAGGCGCTGGAATTCCGTCAGATCTACGGCATGGATGTGGTGGTGGCGCCCACCAACCGCCCCATGGTGCGTAAGGACGCCAACGATCTGGTCTACCTGACGTTGCAGGAAAAATTCGACGCTATCGTCGAGGAAGTGCGCGATTGCGTGGAGCGGGGCGCGCCGGTACTGGTGGGCACCGCCACCATCGAGGCCTCCGAATATCTGGCCCAGCGGTTGACCAAGGACAATATCAAGCACCAGGTGCTCAACGCCAAGCAGCATCAGCGCGAAGCCCAGGTGATTGCTCAGGCCGGTCGTCCGGGCACCGTTACCATCGCTACTAATATGGCCGGTCGCGGCACCGACATCGTGTTGGGCGGCAACGCCGAGGAAGAGATCAAGCACATGGATGAGCCTTCCGAAGAGAAGGCTGAAAAGATCCGCGCCGAATGGGAAGCCAACCACCGCACCGTACTGGAAGCCGGCGGCCTGCACATTATCGGCACCGAGCGCCACGAATCCCGGCGTATCGATAACCAACTGCGCGGCCGGGCCGGTCGCCAGGGTGACCCGGGCTACACTCGCTTCTTCCTGTCCATGGAAGACGACCTGATGCGGATTTTCGCCTCCGACCGGGTGCGAAACATGATGCGCTCTCTGGGTCTGAAGGATGGCGAGGCGATCGAGCACCGTTGGGTGACGCGGGCCATCGAAAACGCCCAGCGCAAGGTGGAAACCCGTAACTTCGACATCCGTAAGAACTTGCTGGAATACGACAACGTGGCCAACGATCAGCGCCGCGTCGTGTACAGCCAGCGCGAACAGATTCTGGAATCGGAAAGCCTGGCGTCCTCGGTGGAGAGCATCCGGCAGGACGTGATTCCCGAGGTGGTGCACAGCTATATGCCGCCGGGCTCGGTGGAAGATCAGTGGGACGTGGAGGGTCTGGAGAGGACACTGCAGGCCGAGTACAGCAGCGAGGTTCCGTTACGTCGATGGCTCGACGAGGACAACGGCCTGCACATTCAGGGCGTTACCGAGCGCATCATCGAACAACTGGAAGCGGATTACGCGCGCAAAGAAGAGGAAATCGGCACCGACACCCTGCGCCCGATCGAGAAGCACCTGATGTTGCAGATTCTCGACCGCCACTGGAAAGAACATCTGGCCAACATGGACCACCTGCGTCAGGGGATTCATCTGCGCGGCTACGCTCAGAAGAACCCTAAGCAGGAGTATAAGAAAGAAGCTTTTGAACTGTTCCAGACCATGCTCAACCAGATTCAGCATGAACTGATACGCGTGTTGCACAATTTCGAAGTGCGCCGCGATGACGAGGTTGAGCGTCTGGAAGCGCAGCGTCAGGAAGAGGCGCGCGTGCAGGCGGAAAAGATGAAAGCCCAGCAGGAAGAGCTGGCCGCGCCCACCGCCCAGGGTGACGGCGCCGGCCAGACTCAAGGGCCGCCGGAAAAACCGCGCACCGTGGTCCGCGACGGCCGCAAGGTGGGGCGCAACGAACCCTGCCCGTGCGGTTCCGGCAAGAAGTACAAGCAGTGCCACGGAAAGCTGGAGTCCTGATTATTGTCGGGGCGAGCCCTTGTGGGAGCGGGCCCAGCCCGCGAAAGGGCGACGTGTCGCCCGGCAGGATCCCGGAGATATCGCTAATCAGGCCTCTGGTATCCTGCCGGGTGGCTTCGCCACCCTTTCGCGAGCAAGCTCGCTCCCACAAGCTCGCGCTCACAGGCGGCTGAAGGAAAAGGTATGAGACAGACAGAATGGTTCCCGGTAACCGGCGTAAAGCTCGCCGCCATTGAGGCGGGTATCAAAAAGCGTAACCGCAAGGATCTGGTGATCATCGAGCTGGCCGAAGGCAGCCGCGCCGCCGGGGTATTCACCAGCAACCGGTTTCAGGCGGCGCCGGTACAGGTGGCGCGCCGTAACTTGGCCGAAAAGACGCCCCGTTACCTGATGATAAACACCGGTTACGCCAACGCCGGCACCGGCGACAAAGGCTACGCCTACTGCGAGGAAACCTGTCTACTGCTTTCCGAGCTGGCCCATTGCGCGCCGTCGGAGGTGCTGCCGTTCTCCACCGGGGTGATCGGCGCCACCTTCCCGATGGAACCGTTCGAAGAAGGGTTGCCTCTGGCCCTGGAAGAGCTCAGTGAGCATCACTGGGGTCGTGCCGCCGAAGGCATCATGACCACCGATACTGTGCCTAAAGTGGCCAGCCGTCGCATCGAGCTGGACGGCGATACCATTACCGTCACCGGTATCGCCAAGGGCGCCGGTATGATCAAGCCGAACATGGCCACCATGCTGGGGTTCATCGCCACCGACGCAAAAGTGAGCCAGCCGCTGCTTGATCAATGGCTGAAGACTCTGGCGGACCGGTCGTTCAACCGCATTACCGTGGACGGTGATACCTCCACCAACGATGCCTGCATGCTGATCGCCAGCGGCCAGGCGGGCAACGAGATCAGTGATCCGGCCGATCGTAATGCGGCCTTGCTGTTCCAGGCGTTGGAAACGGTATTCGTGGAGCTGGCTCAGGCTTTGATCCGCGACGCTGAAGGCGCCACCAAGTTCGTTTCCATCGAAGTCACCGGTGCGCACAGTAACGAGGACGCCCAGATCGTCGCCGAAACCATCGGCCATTCGCCGTTGGTTAAAACCGCGTTGTTCGCCTCGGACCCCAACTGGGGGCGCATCCTTGCCGCCGTGGGTCGCGCGCCCATCGAAACCCTGGACGTCAACAAAGTGGCGGTGTGGCTCAGTGAAGTGGAGCTGGTGCGCGAAGGCGGCGTCGCCGACAGCTACACCGAAGAGCAGGGCGCCGCGGTGATGGCCCGCCCGGAAATCACCATCCGCGTGGACCTGGGCGCCGGCGACGGCACCGGCCAGGTGTGGACCTGCGACTTCAGCTACGACTACGTCAAGATCAACGCCGAATACCGCACCTGATCTTGTGGCGGCGGGCCTTGTGCGAGCGGGCCCAGCCCGCGAAAGTTTGGTTTCGTGCGAGCGGGCCTCGCCCGCGAAAGTGTGGTTTTGTGCGAGCGGGCCTCGCCCGCGAAAGGGCGCGAAGCGCCCGGCAGGATCCCAGAGCCCTGCCTAATGCCACAAGAAAGGTCTCTGGCATCCCGCCGAGTGGCTAAAGCCACTCTTTCGCGGGCGGGGCCCGCTCCCACAACCCACAAGCCGACACCGAGCCTATGTCCGAGCCTCTTCCTGAAATAACCGTCGTTGCTGCCATCATCCGTGATCGGCGGGACCGCCTCTGCCTTAGCCGCCGTCCGGAGCACAAACACCAGGGTGGTCTCTGGGAGTTTCCCGGTGGCAAGGTGGAAGAGGGCGAGCCCCTGGACCAGGCCCTGGCCCGCGAGCTGGATGAAGAATTGGGCATGAACGCGGCACGCTCCCGGCCCTTCATGACCGTGCGCCATCGCTATACGGACCTGCGCGTAACGCTGCATTTCCGCGAAGTAACCGCTTACACCGGTGAACCCCACGGCCGCGAAGGCCAGCCGGTGGAGTGGGTGCCGCTGCAGGAACTCAGCAGCCGCCAATTCCCCGCCGCCAACCAGCCCGTGGTCACCGCCCTCAAGCTGCCCCGGCAACTGGTGATTCCACCCGAAGGGCTAAGCCACCGGGACATGCTGGCCGGCATCGAGCGTCTGGACCCGGCGATTCAGGGCCTCTATCTGCGCCAATGGTCGCAAAGCGAGGCACTGCCGGAACTGGCCGCCCGCTGTCGCCAACGTGGCCTCCGCTTCTGGCTCCGCGACGACGCCGAACTCGCCATCCGCGAGCAGGCTTTCGGCCTCCATCTGACGGCTCTTGGGGCGAGAGGGGCTGATGGGAACGGCTCTTGTGAGAGCGGGCCCAGTCCGCGAAAGGCCGATTTGTGGGAGCGGCCTCAGCCCGCGAAAGGTGACTTTGTGGGAGCGGGCCCCGCCCGCGAAAGGGAGCGAAGCTCCCGGCAGGATCCCAGAGACCTGAAACAAGCCCTACAAAGCTTCCAAGGCCTCCTCTCCGCCGCCTGCCACAATGAACAAGAAATCGCCCAGGCAGTGGCGTTGGGCGCGCAAATGGCCACCCTTTCCCCGGTACAGCCCACCCCCACGCACCCAGACGCCCAGCCCCTCGGTTGGGACCGCTTCCGCAGCCTGATCGAAGGCCAGCCACTGGTGTTCTACGCTCTCGGCGGCGTCACCCCCCAAGACCTGGACACAGCCCGCCATCACGGCGCCTTCGGTACCGCCGGCATTCGCGCCTTCTGGTGATTCAGGTCAGGTCGTCGAAATCATCCATCGGATCGGTGGGCTCGCCGGGAATCGAGTGGCGCTCCGAGGCCCAGTCCCCCAGGTCAATCAGTTTGCAACGTTCAGAGCAGAACGGTCGCCACGGATTGTCGTCCCAGCGGGAGGGTTTCCGGCATTGCGGGCAAGGATAAATACGGGTGGGCTGTTCGGTGTTATCCGCCATGTTGTTGCGCGAGTTCCAAATACGTTTTGTGTAGGGCGTCGAGCCGTTCGTGTAAGTGGCGCAGGGGGCCGTGGTTCTCCACCACGTCATGGGCCTCGGCCAGACGGCGCTGACGGTCCATCTGCGCGCGCATGATCGCCTGCACCTGCTCCTCGGGCACGGTATCCCGGGCCACGGTACGCGCCACCTGGACTTCCGGCGGCACGTCGATCACCAGAATACGATGTACCATTTCCTTTTGACTACCCTCCAGCAGCAGCGGCGATACCAGCACCGTGTAGGGCGCGTCGCTGGCGTGAATCTGGCGGAACAGTTCACGGCCGATAGCGGGGTGTGTAATCGCTTCCAGATCGCGGCGGGCTTGTTCATCGCTGAATACGATGTCGCGCAACGCCCGGCGGTTCAGCGTGCCGTCATCCTGCAGCACGGGGGCGCCGAAGCGGTCGGCAATGGCGCCCAAGGCCGGCTGCCCGGGCGCCACCACCGCCCGCGACGCCAGGTCCGCATCGACAATGGTGACACCGCGCCGGGCCAGATGATCCGTGGCCGCGGTCTTACCGCTGCCGATACCGCCGGTCAAGCCGACAACAAACATAAGAGGCTCCAGAGCGTTTGTAGGAGCTTGCTCGCAAGCGAAAGGCCGGAGAAGCCGGCCGGCAGGATACCAGAGAAGTCCTTTCGGTGGGATTAGCCGCTACCCAAGATTAAACAACCCCAGATAAGAACTCACGATCACCTCGCCCCACAACAACGCAATCCAGCCGGCAATCGCCAGATAAGGCCCGAACGGAATCCCCTGATCACGCTTGACGCTGCCACTGGCCATCATCGACACCGCGAACACCAGGCCCACCACCGAGGACAACAGCACCACCACCGGTAAATACTGCCAGCCCAGCCAGGCCCCCAGGGCGGCGAGCAGTTTGAAATCGCCGTAGCCCATGCCCTCTTTGCCGGTCAGCAGCTTGAACACCCAGTACAGGCTCCACAGCGACAGATAACCGGCCATCGCGCCGATCACCGCGTCCGGCAGAGCAACGGGGGATACACCCAGCACAGCGGCCAGCAAACCGGCCCACAACAGCGGATAGGTTAAGTCGTCCGGCAACAGGGTGGTATCCAGGTCGATCACCGCCAGTGCCAGCAGAGTAAAACTGGCGTACAGCATGAAGACCAACCAGGGATCGTAGCCGAAACGCCAGGCACACAAGCCGGCAACCAAAGCGGTAAGCAACTCAATCACCGGGTAGCGCTTGCTGATCGGCGCCTTGCACTCACTGCAACAGCCTTTTAGCGCCAACCAGCTCACCACCGGTATGTTTTCGTACCAGCGAATACGGTGGTTACAGTGCGGACAATGGGAGCCGGGCGTGACCAGATTGAAGACCGCGGGCTGGTCCTCGCCCTTCGGGGGCGCTTCACCTTCCGGCGCCAGCAACTCGCGGGCTTCCTGGCGCCAGGCGGCCTCCATCATCTTGGGGACGCGGTGGATCACCACATTGAGGAAACTGCCGACCAGCAGGCCGAACAGCACGCACACCAGGATCAGGGCGGTCGGGCTGGCCGCCAGATAGTCGAGTAGCAGCACCGCTATACCACCTGGCCGAGCTGGAAGATCGGCAGGTACATGGCGATGATCAAGCCGCCGATCAAGACGCCCAGGATCGCCATAATCATCGGCTCCAGCATGCTGGTCAGGCCGTCGACCATGTTATCTACCTCGTCCTCGTAGTAGGTCGCCACCTTGCTCAGCATGGCGTCCAGGGCACCGGATTCCTCGCCGATGGCGGTCATCTGCAGGGCCATGGCCGGGAACACCCCGGTGGCGCGCATGGCGAACTGTAACTGCTGACCCGTAGCTACATCCTCTTTTACCTGTAGAACCGCTTTACGGTAGACGACGTTACCTGTGGCACCGGCACAGGCGTCCAGAGCCTCAATTAAGGGGACGCCGGCTGCAAAGGTCGTTGATAGAGTCCGCGAAAAGCGAGCGACTGTGGCTTTATGGGTGATTGGACCAATAATGGGTAATCTAAGCAGGGCTCTGTCGACTGTATCCTTAAACGATTGTGATCGCTTTCGGCCTTCTGTGAAGCCAACGATAATAGCTGCAATAACAAGTAGTATTGCGAGGAAGTTCGCTTGAAGGCCTTCGGATAGACCGATAACAAATTGGGTGAAAGCAGGTAGTTCAGCACCAAAGCCTTCAAAAAGCTCTTGGAATGTGGGCACTACCTTTACCAAAAGAATGCCGGTAACAATCACTGCTACGCAGATTACGGCGATGGGATACTTTACTGCTTTTTTGATCTTCTGTTTTAGAGCCTCGGTTTTCTCTTTATAAAGCGCCACCCGGTCGAGCATCGTTTCTAGTGAGCCGGAAGCCTCGCCTGATTCAATCAGGCTGCAGTAGAGGTCGTCGAAAAGTCGAGGGTGTTGCCGTAGCGCACCAGCGAAATTGTTGCCGCTTTCCACATCCGCTTTGAGTTTGAGAATGACCTGGCGCATAGAGGGATTGTCCAGACCATCGGAGACAATCTCAAAGGCCTGCACCAGCGGCACGCCGGCTTTCATCATGGTCGCCATCTGGCGTGTGAACAGGGCGATGTCCATGGGCTTGATCTTTTTCTTCCCGCCCAGGGCGACCTCCCGCTTTTTGACGACTTTCTTTGCCTGAATACCCTGCTTGCGCAGTTCCGCGCGCACCAGAGCCGGCCCCTTGCCGGATATTTCCCCTTTCACCCGGCTGCCTTTGCGGTCGATACCCTCGTAGGTAAAGGTGGCCGTTTTTTGTGCTGTCGCTGTTTTTGCCATAGTCGAAACCCTGACCTGCTACCTTCTTAATGTTAGTGCCCGCTGGTCACGCGGCTCACCTCTTCAAGACTGGTGACGCCGTGCATGACCTTAACCAGGCCGGAACGGTACAGATCGTTGAACCCCTCTTTGCGGCATTGGTCGGCGATCTGGATGGAATTGCCTTCCTCCATGATGATGCGCGCAATGCCGTCGGTGATGCGGGCCACCTCGTAAACCCCCACGCGGCCCTTATAGCCCCCTTTACACTTCTCGCAGCCTTTGCCGCTGGGACCGTACACAGTAAACCCGGATTCGATGTCTTCTTCCGTGAAACCCATCTCAAGCAGAGACTGCCTGGGTACATCCACGGCTTCCTTGCAGTTTTCGCACAGCCGCCGTGCCAGCCGCTGGGCAATAATGAGAATCACCGAAGTGGCGATATTGAACGACGGCACGCCCATATTGCGCAGGCGCGTCAGTGTTTCCGGCGCACTGTTGGTGTGCAGGGTGGACAACACCAGGTGGCCGGTCTGTGCTGCCTTCACCGCAATTTCAGCGGTTTCCAGGTCACGAATCTCACCCACCAGAATAATATCCGGATCCTGACGCAGGAACGCCCGCAGGGCAGTGGAAAACTCCATCCCCTGTTTGGGGTTCACATTGACCTGGTTGACCCCTTCCAGGTTGATCTCCACCGGATCTTCCGCCGTGGAAATATTGCGCTCCGGCGTGTTGAGAATATTAACGCCGGTATAGAGAGAGACCGTCTTGCCGGAACCGGTGGGGCCGGTAACCAGAATCATACCCTGGGGCTTATTCAGGGCATCCATGTACATCTGTTTCTGGTGTTCTTCGTAGCCCAGGTGGTCGATGCCCATCTTGGCGCTTTCCGCGTCCAGAATACGCAGTACGATCTTCTCGCCATAAAGGGTGGGGCAGGTGTTGACCCGGAAGTCGATCGCCCGGGTCTTGGAGATTTTCAGTTTGATGCGGCCGTCCTGGGGTACCCGGCGCTCGGAAATATCCATCCGTGCCATTACTTTCAGGCGGGCGGCGAGCTTGCTGGCGGTGGTGATCGGCGGCTTGGCCACGGTTTCCAGAATGCCGTCCTGACGGAAGCGCACCCGGTAGGTCTTCTCATAGGGTTCGAAGTGCAGATCCGAGGCGCCGCCTTTAATAGCGTCCAGCAGCAGCTTATTGACGAAGCGCACGATAGGGGCGTCGTCGGAGCCGGCCGCCGCATCTTCGCCACTGGGGGCGGCATCGGTATCGGCGGTCTCCAGGTTATCCAGATCGTCGTCAAGATTGTCGAACGCTTTGCCTTCCTGCTCGGACTCTAACTCGTTGATCCAGCGCCGCAGTTTGTCGTCCTCGACGATCACGGTTTCCACGTTCAAGCCGGTATTGAAGCGAATCTCTTCCAGGGCCGGCAAATTGGTGGGGTCCGAGACCGCCACGAACAGGCGGCTGCCACGACGCAGCAACGGCAAAATAGTGTGTTTGGTGATCAATCTGGGATCGACAATATCCCTGACCATCATATCCTTGGAAAAGGCGCTCAGATCAATCAAGGGATCGCCGAATTCCTCGGCGGCGGAGCGCGCCACCACGGCGGCACTGGCGTGCCCGCCGGCCACCAGATGATGAACCAGTGCTACCCGTGCCTGCCGCGCTTCGGCGGCCGCAGTCTGCGCCGCTTCCACGGAGAGATGCCCTTCCTTCACCAGACGGCGGGCGAGGCCGCTCAAAGACGATGCGGAACTATTCATAAGAAGTGTTCATAGTTATTTATACTTACCCCTAAAGCAGATTGGCAGCCTTCCCGCTGCCTGTAAAGAGTCCCCGATCAAGCACTTGGCCCCACTACCTGAAAGCCGACCTTAACTGACGAAATGGGTCATAGATTGGCCATAGGTGGTGACGCTCTTTGTCAGGCGATGACAAAAAACGGCAGCCCGGACTGCTGAAAAGTGATACAGAAAGCGGCAAATCGGGCACGTGAAAGTTGGCCCAATAGCTGCATAGTGTCAGTGCAGGCGCTCGCCTCGGGGGTGAGCACATAAAAAAGTTTCGAGTCTGGAGAAGCTGAAATGAAACAAGTGCAGAAGGGTTTTACTCTTATCGAACTGATGATCGTAGTAGCGATCATCGGTATTCTGGCCGCAGTGGCTCTGCCGGCTTATCAGGACTACACCACCCGCGCTAAAGTGAGTGAGTGTGTGACTGCAATCGCCGCGTGTAAGACTTCCGTGACGGAGTATTTTTCTTCTCAGAACGAGTTCCCGGCAGACGTTGATGAGGCGGGATGTGGAACAAATGATACACAGTACTGCGCCGCACCTACCGTTGGTGACGCTGACGGTGTGATCACTGTAGCTATTGACGAGGAAGCTGGAGTTGCAACCGGTGGTTGTGATTTGGTGTTGACTCCGACCCAAGCTGCTGCGGGTGACCCGATTGAAGGTTGGACCGGTTCCACGAGTTGCGAAACGAAGTTCGTTCCTGCCAACTTCCGTAGTGCTACTGCTGCTCCGTAGCAGGTCGTAACGCCTAATATTGATGTAAAAAAACGCCCACTTTGTTGGGCGTTTTTCATTTAACCTTATTGGGGATGAATATGTGGAAAATCTCAGCCGTTTTGCTGTTTCTGACTGTTTCGGTATCCGCCAATCCCATCGCGCTCATCCAGAAAAATATAGAGAAAAGCGGCCTGAATGTGCCGGCCGAAGAAATTTCCCCAGGGCCTTTTCCCGGTATTTATACTATCAAAATGGCAGGCGGCCGAGTCTTGTACGCTAGTGAAGATGGCCAGTATTTTATTCAAGGGCGGATTCATCATTTTAACGACGGCAAGATGGTCAACCTGACAGCTGAACAAGAGAGATCAGGCATCTCAAAGGCAATCGATAATATCCCCCCTGATGATGTGATCCGTTTTGCCGCGGAGGATTCGTGGGCTGAAGTAACTGTATTTACGGACACATCTTGTCCTTTTTGCCATAAGCTTCACGAGCATATGGATGAATTGAACCAGGCAGGTATTGATGTGCGGTATCTCGCGTATCCACGCCAAGGTTTGGAGTCGGAAGCCTACGAAACGATGGTATCAGTTTGGTGTTCGGAAGATCGTCAAGAAGCACTATCAGAAGCTATTGATGATGATGATGTGGACGCTGCAGAGTGCGCCAACCCGGTAAAGGATCAATTCCGCTTAGGGCAATTGATTGGCGTCAAAGGGACTCCCACTATCATCTTCCAAGACGGTTCGCTTGTCAGCGGTTACCGTTCTCCTGAAGTCATTGTCCAAGCCGCCAAAGCTATTGCGGGAAAATGATCAGGAGAAGGTAGAGTCAGGTCTTGCTTTTTGCTCTTGGGTGAGACCGAGTTGGCCGAACAGTTGTGCCCGCCGCAGTTAGTCTAAAATCCGATCACTTCGCCCACGTACAAAATCCTAATCACCTTGCGCTTCTCCTGCTCCGCGTCCCCGGCTTTGCCGGCCGCGCCGATCCCGGCGCCACCACCCCCATGCGTCCCACCGTGCCAGAATTGCCGAAGATGGCACCGAGATCCCACCGATGACCGCACCGCCGCCGGCGCCTTCGGCGGCATTGCGGCCGGTGCTGACTTCATCGGCGACGGTGCGGCAATCAGATAGGTCTTGCTGGTATTGGGCTTCGTCGATGCCTTGCTTGTCGACCACCACGCGTTTGGACGAGGCGCAGGCGGTGGTGAGCAGGGCGGCGGGGGTGCTGTGATGGAGATGGGGTAGGCTCGAAGCGGGTAACGTATTGCACGTTAAGACGGGGCTCTGGAATCCGGCCGGGTGGCTAACGCCATCCTTTCGCGAGCAGGCTCGCTCGCACAAGGGGTGCTTCGTAGCGGTGCTGACTGATGATGCTGCCAGCGTGGCGTGTCGGGCTTACTGTTTCCGTGGCTATTATCGCACGTTGATTGACCGCTCTGGCGGACACCCCTATTTAGCCTTCTGCGCCATGCTCGTCAGATCGTTATGTTGATGTGGTATAATCCATTGGATTACCATGACTTGCATGCTGTCGCAGAGTTACGCACTTACGCTCGTCAAGCGGAGAAACTTCTTGATGATGCAGAACGCCATGATTTGATCAGCTATCTGGCTGAACACCCTCGCGCCGGCGATATCATGAAAGGGGCCGGCGGAGTGCGTAAGCTGCGCTGGCGTAGAGGTGGACGGGGCAAAAGTGGCGGCGTGCGTGTCATTTACTACTACCATGACGAACACATGCCTTTATATTTGCTGACGCTCTTTGGCAAGGGTGACCGAGCAAACCTAACCAAGGCCGAGCGGAATGAATTGGCCGGCCTGGTCCGGCGGTTGGTGGATATCTGGCGGAAGAGGGCCTCTTTATGAGTGGCGCATTCGAACATATCAAGCAGGGTCTGGAAGAGGCGATTGCTCATGCGGAGGGCGATGAGCGCGGTGTCAGCATACATAGCCCTCGCGCCGTGGATGTGAGGGCCGTGCGGGCCAAGCTGGGCATGACCCAGGAGCAGTTTGCGGCCCGCTTCGGTTTCTCCACGGCGACCCTGCGGCACTGGGAGCGGGGCGACCGCTCCCCGCGCGGTCCGGCGTTGGTGCTGCTCAATGTCATCGAGCGAAACCCGCAGGCGGTCATCGACGCCTTGGCCAGTTGACCTCTCGGATGCCGGGTGGTCAGCTCAAAACCCGATAACCCCGCCCACGCCTACAGTGCTTCACCACCTGACTTTTTTCCTGCTCCGCGTCTCCTGCTTTGCTGGCCGCGCGGAAGTGTCGGATTACGCTGCGCTAATCCGACCTACCGGGTAGACGTCGACCTACTTGTTGTCGAACACTTGGTCCAGCGAGTCGGCTTCCAGTACCCGGTCGGCCCAGACGTCTATTTCTTCGGTGGATGCCTGCTCCAGGCGCTGATGCATATCGTCCGGCAACGGGCCGAAGCGATGCGTGAGCAAATGGATCAGCAGTCCTGACCGACCCTGCTGCACACCCTCTTCCTTGGCGAGACGCTCGAAGCTGGTGACGTATTGCATGTGTTTCTCTCCTTCGATGGCGGTTAGGCGATGCCGTAGGCTTTGCTCCAGATGCGGCGGCAGCGCCATCAGCCAGTCGATGATGCGTAACAGTTGAATAATACGGCTTTTCGCCCAGCCCTTGCCATAGAGCAGCCGGATCAGGCGGTATTTGGCGCGGTAACGCCGTGCGCTCTGGTTTCGCGTGCCTTGGGTGCGTAGGTGAGCCAAGGTGACCAGTCCGAAGGGATTGTCGCTACCGGCGAGATATTTCTCCTGTCGACGGTAATCAAGCAGCTTCGCATTGGGGAAGTCCAGAATCCATTGGCAGCCGAGCATCGACTGCCGGTAGCGGCCAGGCCGCCAGCCGGGTTGATTGTCGGCTAATACCGCCAAGCTGGCCACCGGCCGGCGGAAGCGGTCAAAGATGCGGTAGTGGTAAATCATCATCCGTTCGGCGAAGTCGGCTTCACGGCTGGTTTGGATCTCAATGTGGAGATGAATCCACTGTTCGCCGCCCTGTACGAGGGCCACTTCGACTAGTTTGTCGACGACGCGTCGCCCGGTGTCGGACTCCGGCAAAATCTTCTGCAGTTCCTGGTCCAGGAAGCGGTAGGGCTGTTGCCAGTCGATGGCTTGCCAGGCATCAGGGAAATAAAACGCCATGAAATCCGCCAGCATTATTTCGATGGCTTCCTTCCAGGGCGAGTCGTAATCGTCTTGCTGAGTGGATTCTTTTGTCGTCACTGCCTGCCTCCATGCATTGAAGAGGCAGGGTGTCATTAAGACGGCGGGCTGGCTGTCGGTAACCTCTGAAAAAGACGTCAGTGATTTCCGGTGATGGGCGTCAGTTCAAAACCCGATAACCCCGTCCCCGCATACAGTTTTTCACCACCTGGCTTTTCTCCTGCTCCGCGTCCCCGGCTTTGCCGCCGGCACTGACTTTTATAGCATGGCTTGGTTCGGAGGGTGAGAGCTTAAGAGAGGCCGGCAGGCAGCCGGCTCTCATCAATGGTAAGGCGGTGGGGGAGGTCGTCTCTAAGTCGGTTATAGGTGTCGATAAGCATGAGAGCGGCGGGTTTAGCCTGCTCCAACGCTGCGGCGAAATCAGACGCGTCGCGCATATATTCATGAACCAGGCGGTTGCGGAGCTTACGAGCGATCAACCAATTCTCGGTGCTTGAGATGACTCCCAAGCGCTCGGCCCGATTGAGATTTTCGATCTGGCTGCCCGGTGACTCGGCCAAGGCGTCCAGCCAGCGGGGGATCAGCTTATCCGCCATGGTGTCCTGCATGCGGCCGAATCGGGATACAAACGCCTCTAATCGCACGGCTTCTTCGGGTTGCTCGTCGAGGGTGGCGACCCAGGTCGCGTCCGGTTGGGTTTTACCCTCGAAAACACTACGCCAGCTATAAAGTAGGTGCGCGCCCTCCCGGTGAACCACGTCCAATGTCCAGATAAGACGGTCCAGTGGCAGCAATTCGGCCCAGGGTTTACGGCTGGTCATAGTGCGCGTGCCGTTTCAATGGCATGGGTATGCACAGGGTTGAGTGCCACATCCGGATCGACGACGAGGATATCGAAAGGCTGGTCGCCAAGGCGTAACTGTAGCCGCGCCGTCAGGCGCAGTTCTTTAACCAATCTGTCCGGACAGACGTGCGGCAATGAGATGAGAAGGTCGATATCACCGCCGCGGATCTGATCGTTCAAGCGGGAACCGAACAGACGCACGTCGGCGTCGTCGCCGAAAATCTCGGCAACCGTCTGTTTTATGACTTTAATTTGCTCGGTAGTCAGGCGCATCTCATTCCGCCTCGCTAGATCGGTCCGTTGATGTTAACCGGTAGAGCCGTGGGTGTGAAAGGAAGTGGGCTTTATGGATTGTAACATGTATCGATACAGGTTACATTTGACCGTGATCTTCCAGTGGAAGGCAGGGATTGCGAGCGGCGTCTATCTTATCTGGACGCCCACGTGTACAGGTGAGAGGTGAATTATGGCTGAAACATTAAGAGTGCCCGCTCGTCAGCCCACCAGTGTTGGAATGATGCTCAAAGAAGAGTTTCTTGCGCCGTTGGGCATCTCTCAGGGGCAGCTCGCAAAAGCCATGGGCGTGAGCCGGAAAACGGTGAACGAGCTGTGTGGTAATCGGCGTGGTGTGACCGCCGAAAGCGCGTTCCTGCTGTCAAAGGTGCTGGGCACGACTCCTGAATTCTGGCTTAATTTGCAGGTTATAAACGATCTATGGCTGGCTAAGCACAGCGAACGCCTGGCTGCCAAACTCAAGCACGCTCACCCGCTGGTAGCGGCTTAGTTCAAAACCCGATAACCCCGACCCCGCATACAGTTCTTAACTACCTTGCTTTTCTCTTGCTCCGCGTCCCCGGCTTTGCCGGCGGTGGTGAGCAGAGCGGCGAGGGCGCTGTGATGGAGATGGGGAGGGTCCGTTTACGCTGCGCTAATCCGACCTGCCGGGTTGAAGTCGACCTACTTGTTGTCGAAAACCTGGTCCAGCGAGTTGGCCTCCAGTATGTGGTCGGCCAAGGTTGCAATCTCCGCGGGCGTGGCCCGCTCCAGGCGTGGTCTTACCTCGTCTGGCAAAGGGCCGAAGCGATGCGTGAGCTGGCGGATCAACAACTCGACCTGACCTTGCTGTAAACCTTTCTGTACGCCTTCTTCCTTAGCGAGACGCTCGAAGCTGGTGACGTATTGCATACGTCAGGCTGAGCGAAGCAATCGCACTTGGTCTTCAGTCAGGTCGGTGAGCTCGGCAATGGTGGCGTCGTCCATGTCTGTTTCCACGATTAGATTGCGAGCAGTCTTGGAACGCGCTTTCTCAATGCCTTGCTGTACGCCTTCCTGTACGCCTTCTTCCCGGGCGAGGCGTTCGAAGCTGGTGACGTATTGCATGTGAGTTTCTCCTTCGGTGGCGGTAAGGCGTTGCCGCAGGCTTTGTTCCAGGTGCGGCGGCAGCGCCATAAGCCAGTCGATGATGCGTAACAGTTGGATAATACGGCTTTTTGCCCAGCCCTTGCTATAGAGCAACCTAATCAGGCGGTATTTGGCGCGGTAGCGCCGTGCGCTCTGGTTACGGGTGCCTTGGGTGCGCAGGTGGGCCAGAGTGACCAGGCCGAAGGGATTGTCGCTGGCGGCGAGGTCATTCTCTTGCCGACGGTAGTCGAGCAGCTTCGCGTTGGGGAAGTCCAGAATCCATTGGCAGCCGAGCATCGACTGCCGGTAGGGGCCGGGCCGCCAGCCGGGCTGATTATCGGCCAGCACGGCCAGGCTGGCCACCGGGTGGCGGAAGCGGTCAAAGATGCGGTAGTGGTAAATCATCATGCGTTCGGCGAAGTCGGCTTCACGGCTGGTTTGGATCTCGATGTGGAGGTGAATCCACTGCTCGCCCCCGCCCACCAGAGCCACTTCGACGAGCTTGTCCACCACACGCCTTCCGGTGTGGGATTCCGGCACGATTTTCTGCAGCTCCTGGTCCAGGAAGCGATGGGGCTGTCGCCAGTCGACGGCCCGCCAGGCATTAGGAAAATAAAACGCCATGAAATCGGCCAGCATTATCTCGATGGCTTCTTTCCAGGGCGAGTCGTAGTCGTCTTGCTGGGATTCTTCTGTTGTTGTCACTGGTTGCCTCCATGCGTTGAGGAGGCAGGGTGTCATTAAGAGGATTGGATTGGCTGTCAGCCGTCTCTGAAAAAGGTGTCAGTGATTTCGGATCTTGGCGCTCAATTCAAAACCCGATAACCCCGCCCCCGCATACAGTTCTTAACCACCTTGCTTTTCTCTTGCTCCGCGTCCCCGGCTTTGCCGGCCGCGCCGATCACGGCGCCGCCGCCGGCCATGCGTCCAGCGGTGCCAGAGTTACCGAAGATGGCCCCCAGTATGCCGCCGATGACGGCGCCGCCGGCGGCGCCTTCGGCGGCGTCGCGGCCAGTACTGACTTCGTCTGCGATGGTGCGGCAGTCGCTGAGGTCTTGCTGGTATTGGGCTTCGTCGATGCCTTGCTTATCGACCACCACGCGCTTGGAAGAGGCGCAGGCGGCGGTGAGCAGGGCGGCGAGGGTAATCAGGGCGATGCGGTGCATGGGTGCCTCCTTGCCGGGCTGGCCGGTAGCTTTACTCGGTTGGACCTTTTATAGCATGGCTGGGTTCGGAGGGTGAGGGCCTATAGAGAGGGCAGTGCCCGGGGTGCGCGGAAGCGCAAGCAGGATCATCAATATCGCACGTCGGCGGCAGCGATAAGTGCTCAGGCTTGGCCCACCGCCAATGAGGCGAATCGGTCCAGATCGTCCAGGTGGCGTTCTATGATGGCTACCAGAATAGGCAGATGCATTTTCTGATAGTTATGTACGGCAGTGTTTCGGAAGCCAACCATCTTCTTGAGCACTTGGCTCATCGAACCCTCTATGTAATTGGATGCATATAGCAGTTCGAACAGTTCGCGGGAGCTTTGCGGCACACCGAGTTGATCGCGCTTTACGAGGTAGGCGGCCAGATCAATGGCGGCCTCGCAGGCGCGCTGAATGTTGAGTATCGCGGCATCTTGGCGGGTGAAATCCTGGTCGAATCGCTTGCCGGCGTTTCGATATTCGTCTCTGGCCCGATCACAACAACGTTCAATGGTTGCCGCTTTATTGATGATGATGTCATCGACCATAGACGGTGCCTGTTTCCTGAATCCGCTCGATGATCGGTCGGCGAGTGATCTCCCAGTCCCAGTATTCCTGCATGGCGGTACAAGCGAAGAGATCTCCGGCATGGTTCTTCTGCCAGAGGATGTTGCCCTTGGTGGCGATTTGGAACTTCATCACGGTGCTGGCGGAGGATACGTCTAGTAAGTCCACGTCGCGGTCGACACGGTTGGCCAGCTCGGCGGATGCGTTCCACAGCGAGACTGCGTCGAGAGGGTGATTGCTTAGCAGAGCGATATCCAGATCACTATTGGCATCAGCGGTGCCGTCGGCTTCGCTGCCGAAAAGAAAAATGGCTTCGATATCCGGCAGAGCCTCCAGGAGATAGGCAATGATGGTTGTGGCAGGCTCACTCATAGTCGGTGTCCGGTGATTATTCGATATATCGAATCTCTTCGGATGCTACCCGTTACGGATTCCGCGTCAACCCGTTCAGGATTGCCCCTCACCCGAGCCGCAGCGACAGATCCACGGCCTGCACATGCTTGGTGAGCGCGCCGGAGGAGAGAAACAGATCGCGGGCGCCGGGCAGTTTTTTTACGTCGTCCAGGGTGCGGTTGCCGGACACTTCCAGGGCGCTTTGGTCGGCCAAGTCGAGGGCGGTTTCGAGCATCTCGGGGGTGAAGTTGTCGAGCATGATCTGGTCCGGGGCGAGGGCGGCGGCTTCGCGCAGCTCGTCGAGGTTTTCTACTTCGATGATGATTTTCTTGCCCGGGCCTTGTTCGCGGGCGGCGCGGATGGCGTCGGTAATCGAGCCGCAGGCGGTGATGTGGTTTTCCTTGATCAGGAAGGCATCGTAGAGGCCCACCCGGTGGTTCTGGCAGCCGCCGCAGAGCACCGCGTATTTCTGCGCGGCGCGCAGGCCGGGCAGTGTCTTGCGGGTGTCGAGAACGGTGACGCGGGTGCCGGCCACGGCGTCGGCGTAGCGGCGCGCGGTGGTGGCGGTGGCCATCAGCGTTTGCAGGAAATTGAGGGCGGTGCGTTCGCCGGTGAGGATGCGGCGAGTGTTGCCGGTCAGCGTGCAGAATACCTGGTCGGCGGTCAGGCGGTCGCCATCCTTCGCGTGCCATTGCAGGTCGACGCCGCCGAGTTGGCGGAACACTTCCTCGGCCCAGGCGGTGCCGCATAGCACCGCGTCCTCGCGGGTGAGGAGGGTGGCGGTGGCGGTGTCGCCTTCAGCGATCAGTCCGGCGGTGAGGTCACCGTCGCCCAGGTCTTCTTCCAGGGCGAAGGTCACGGAGCGGACCAGGTGATCGCCGATGTAGTCCGGCAGGGCGCCGTCGGCGACCGGGTTGGAGCTGTGGTTATTCATGGTGTTTGAAAAACTCGTTGCTTAGACGGACCACCACCGGCGCCAGCAGCAGCAGGGCGATGAGGTTGGGGACCGCCATTAGTATGTTCATGATGTCCGCCAGGGCCCACACTAGATCCAGGCCGACGATGGCGCCCACCGGCACTACCAGCACCCAGACCACCCGGAAGGGCAGCAGGGCTTTGTCGCCGAACAGATATTGGGTGCAGCGCTCGCCGTAGAGACTCCAGCCCAGCAGGGTGGTGAAGGCGAACACCGCCAAACCACAGGCCACGATCACATTACCCAGGGTGCCGAAGGTGCTGGAAAACGCCAGGGCAGAGAGCGTGGCGCCTTTCTCGCCGCTGGTCCAGGCGCCGGAGGCAACGATGGCCAGGCCGGTGACGGAGCATACCACGATGGTATCGATAAAGGTGCCGAGCATGGCAATGCTGCCTTGACGGGCCGGGTGGTCGGTATGCGCCGACGCGTGGGCGATCGGGGCGCTGCCCAGGCCCGCTTCGTTGGAGAAGATGCCGCGCGCCATGCCGAAGCGAATGGCTTCTTTCACGGCGGCCCCGGCGAACCCGCCGGCGGCGGCGGTGCCGGTGAAGGCGTCGTTGAAGCACAGGGCAATGGCGCCGGGCAGGGCACTGGCGTGGTCCGCGAGGACCAGCAAACCGGCCACCAGATAGGCGAGCGCCATGAACGGCACGATGAACGTGGCGACTCTGGCGATCCGTTTCATGCCGCCGAGCACCACCAGCCCCACCAGCACCGCCAGGGTCAGGCCGGTGACCCAGGTGGGGACGCCGAAACTGTCGTTGAGGCCGTGGGCCACTGAGTTGGCTTGCACGGTATTGCCGATGCCGAAGCCCGCGAACATGCCGAACACCGCGAACAGCAGCGCCAGCCAGGCCCAGTTTTCACCGAGCCCTTTGCGGATATAGTACATCGGACCGCCGATGTACTGGCCGAGGCTGTCTTTCTCGCGATAGTGCACGGCGAGCACCGCTTCGGCGTACTTGGTGGCCATCCCCACCAGGGCGATCAGCCACATCCATACCAGAGCACCGGGGCCGCCGGAGTGAATCGCCGTGGCTACGCCGACGATGTTGCCGGTGCCGATAGTGGCCGACAGCGAGGTGGCCAGGGCCGCACCGGCGCCGATGGTGCCGACGCCGGTGGAGGCGCCGAAGATTTGCCGGAAGCCGAACCCCAGGCGCCGAATCGGCAAAAATGCCAGGCGCAGAGTCAGGTAAATGCCAGTACCGGCGATCAGGATCAGCGCTGGCCACCCCCACAGGATGTCGCTGATGTGTTTCAGGAATTCAACAAGTTCAGTCATGGCCTGTCTTTCCTTTTGAGTCTATCCGCATGGGCCATGCCATAAGCCGGCCGGACGGTGAAGCCGCCCTTCACGTGGCGCCAACCGTAAAACGTCCAGAGTAGGGAAATTGCCGGGACAGGGGAAGCGGGCGCATGGTGGCCGGTGTACCAATGGGTCCGCTGGTGTTCAGCAATATAAATTGTGACTTCCCGCCGCTTTTTGTACGGTGTTACCAAGTATTTCCTGAACCGCAAACTGGTTCAAATTTCTTAGCACAGGGCGGTGCTAATGTAGATTTCTTATAGGAACTCAGTCCCCTTTTAGGGTGTGTCCCATGTCAAAGGTTACCCGTCTCAAGCCTCTGGAAGGTGGTAAAGGCCGCGCTCGCAGCCTGCCTCGGCCGCTGGAGCAAGTGCGTGATCGGATCGCCGAGCGCGCTGGCGGGCTACTGGCGGACATGCTCGACGGCGCGGACGATACCCTGTTCGACCTGGCCGAAAAAGAGACCGACAGCGAGCGGGATCGCTATTTCGACGCCATGCGCGAACTGCGCCTGCAGCGTGGCGCGCTGGAAACCGGTTTCCGGCAGGCGCTGGGCAATCTTTTCCTGGACACCACGCAGACCGCGGACGACCGCGACCGGGCCGCCGATAAAATGGCGGTCGAGGATCTGGCGCTGGTCAAACATGAAGAACTGGAAACCACCGTCGCCCTGGATAACCTGGCACGCCGCGCCCGCAAAGGGCACGACGAGGCGTTGCGGGCGTTCCAGCACCGCCTAGAGTACCTGTTCGAGAGTAAGGTCGAAGTCTCTGAAAAGAACAACCCCATGGAACCGCGCAACCTGGCGGCGTGTTTTTCCGTCTGCTTGGAGCGCTTGTCCCTGGATATCCGCGCCCGCCTGATCGTATTGAAATTGTTCGAGCGGGTGGTAATGGACGAAGCCGGCACCCTGGTCAACGAGGCCAACCAGATACTGGCGGACGCAGGCGTGTTGTCCGATATGAAGACCGTGCCGGTGCCCCGGACGCGCCCGGTCGGTGGTGGCGCCGCCCATGGCGGGCATGCTGGGCAGCCCGCTGGCGGTGACGCTATCGCTGACGATAAGGCGGCCGGTCAGGCGTCGGGCGGCGCCCCCGCCGACAATGCGATGTTCGGCCTGCTGCAGGAATTGCTCACCACGTTGCGTGGGTTGGGCCCCGCGGGCGGACCCGTCAATGGCGCCGCCGTCTCCGAGGCCGGGGCGGTTGGAACCAGTGCGCCAGGCGCGGAGGTGCCGCCGGTCACCGCCGGCATGGCGGTGATGCACAACGGGGTGGCCCACCTGAATGGCGCGCCGCTGACCGCGGACGCACCGGTCCAGTCGGTGAGCAGTAATGATCTGTTCGGGTTGCTGACCCGGCTGCAGCGTTTGGAGCACGCCCTGGAGAACGGCGCGCCGACGCCGGAGCGCAGCGTTAAAGACGAACTCTCCGAGCTGCTGGAGAGCGAGAACAGCGATGCGATCCACGCCCTGGAGCAGGCCGACGATGATGTTATCAACCTGGTCGCCATGCTGTTCGACTTCATCCTCGACGACGAAGGCCTGCCCTCGGAGATTAAGGCGCTGATCGGCCGCCTGCAGATCCCGCTTTTGAAAGTGGCGATCACTGATAAGACGTTCTTCAGCAACGAAAGCCACGATGCCCGCCTGTTGCTCAACACGCTCGCCCGCGCCGGTTGCCAGTGGGACCCGCAGCAGGGTTACGCGGATGAAACCTACCAGCGTATCAATCGCGCGGTGCACGCAATCATCGACGATTACGATGAGGACGCGGCGCTGTTCAGTGACCTTCTCGAAGAATTCGAGGAGTTCTTCAGTGACCAGCGTATCCGCGCCGAGCGTGTTGCCGAGCGGGTACGTGAGGCCGAGGAAGGTAAGGCGCGTGCCGAGCAAGCCGGCGACGCCGTACGAGACTACATCGACGCGCGTCTGGCCGGTCGTCAGGTTCCCGATGTGGTGGTGCGCCTGCTGCGTCAGGGCTGGCAGCAGGTGTTGTATCTCACTTGGCTGCGCCAGGGCGAAGACAGCGATGCCTGGCGCCGCTATGCCAAGGTGGTGGATGCCTTGGTGTGGAGTGTGATGCCGCACACCGCGCAGGCCGACCTGGAAAAACTGCGTGATCTGAGTCCCAAGCTGGCCCGCGCCGTGGGTAGCGGTCTCGATTCGGTGCAGTACGATCAAATGGAAACCCGCTCCCTTCTGGACGAATTGAGCGCGGTTCACGAGAGCCTGCTCAAGGGGTTGGAAACCGAACGCGTGGCGGTACCGAAAGCGCCGGAACCCGAGCCGACACCGCAAGCGCTACCGGAAGACCATGAACTGGTGATGCGCGCACGTAATCTGCGTGCCGGCCAGTGGCTGGAGCTCGGTGACGGTGAGGACGCGCAGCGCGCCAAGCTGGCCGCCAACATCCGGGATGGCGCCAAACTGGTGTTCATTAACCGACGCGGTATCAAAGTGCGCGAGTTCGATGCCGGCAGCCTGGCGCTGGCGCTGCAAAACGGCGAAGCAAAGCTGATCGAAGAGGGCGCTCTGTTCGACCGCGCCCTGGAAGCGGTCATCGGCGATCTGCGCCGCATGCAAAACGCCTGACTTCTTTTGCGAGCGGGCCCTTGTGGGAGCGGGCCCAGCCCGCGAAAGGCAAGCAAAGCTTGCCGGCAGGATCCCAGAAACCGTCTTTGTGCTGCTGTTAGAAAAGCCTCTGGCATCCCGCCGGGTGGCTAAAGCCACCCTTTCGCGGGCGGGGCCCGCTCCCACAATTTCAGCGCCCTTCCGCTTGGGGGCTAGGTCCGCCAGAATGCCCCCATGCTGACCTTGACCGATCATTGGATCGACCAGGCGCGTAAAGTGCCGTCGCCCAACTTCAACGCCCGACCGGACCCCACGGACATCGCTCTGGCGGTGGTCCACAACATCAGCCTGCCGCCGGAGCAATTCGGCGGTCCGCATGTGGAAGCGTTTTTCCAGAACCGGCTCGACCCCTCGCTGCACCCTTATTTCGAGTCAATCCGCGACCTCAAGGTGTCCTCGCATTTTCTGATTCGCCGCGACGGCGAGCTGGTGCAGTTCGTGGCCTGCGACCAGCGCGCCTGGCACGCCGGCGTGTCCCACTGGCGCGGCCGCGACAACTGCAACGACTTCGCCCTCGGCATTGAGCTGGAAGGCGCCGACCACATCCCCTTCGAGGACGCCCAGTACCGCACCCTGCAGTCTCTGCTGGATACCTTGATCGCCCACTATCCGCGCCTTTCCAAAGACACCGTCACCGGTCATGAGCACATCGCGCCCGGCCGCAAGACCGACCCCGGCCCCGCGTTCGACTGGACCCGGCTCTAACGGCCTTCTGGGAGCGAGCGCTTGTGGGAGCGGGCCCCGCCCGCGAAAGGCAAGCTCTGCTTGCCGGCAGGATCCCAGAGACGCTGTTTGTGCGACCGTTAGACACCTCTCTGAAATCCTGCGGGGCAACCTTTGCCGGGAGTTTAGCTCCCTTTCGCGGGCTGGGCCCGCTCCCACAAGGGCCGCTCCCACCAGGGCCGCTCCCACCAGGGCCCGCTCCTACAATTCCTGCGCCGACATGGTATAAACGGGGCTATGAAACTACTCGTCATTCTTCTTGTGCTTGCCTTGCGCCGCCGCGACGGCGGCTGGCCCCTATGGTTGGCCGGCGAGGAGCGCCATCAGCGCTTTATCGACCGGTTGTCGCCGGGCGGCGGCGCGCTGGCCTGGTGGCTGGCGGTGGCGTTGCCGACGCTGCTGGTGGCGCTGCTGTTCAGTTGGCTGTGTGGCCTGGCGGGCGCGCTGCTGACGCTGCTGCTGGGTGGCGTGCTGCTGCTTTGGCTGATCGGCGTGGAGAGCGAGTTCCGCCGCATGGACACCCTGCTGGTGCGCGGGCGCATGAACGACCGCGACGCCCTGGCTGGCAGCGCCGCCCAGGCGTTCGATGCCGGGCCGCTGGATGAAGGCCCGGACAGCGAACGCGCCTGGTTCGATGATCTCGGCAACCGCTTCGTGCTGCGCGCCGGCGACCTGTTCGCCGTGTTGTTCTGGGTCACGGTGTTGGGTTTCGGCGCCGCCGCGTTGTTTGCACTGAACCGGGCCTGGTTGCGCCGCCACCCGGAGCACAGCGACTGGGCCCGCAGCCTGGACATCGCTCTGGCCTGGATCCCGGCGCGCCTGACCACCTTGGCCCTGGCACTGGTGGGGCATTTCGGCATGGTCGCCCAGGCCGTGAGCGGGCGCCTCTGGCGGCTCGATGACAGCCGCGGCCTGCTGACCCTGGCCGCCGACGCCGCGCTCGGCGGCGACGCCGACAGCAACGAGCCCGCCTTTCAGGCCGGCGTCAACCGCCTGGAAGGCCTCCAGGAGCTGATGCTCCGCGCGCTCGCCGTCTGGCTGATCTTCGCCGCGCTTTGGGCGGTCTTGCCCACCTGAGGCAGTGCCAATCACGCTGCTACGACGCCATATTTGTGCGAGCGGGCCCCGCCCGCGAAAGGCAAGCTACGCTTGCCGGCAGGATCCCAGAGAGGTTTCTTGGTAGTCCGCTTAGAAGGGACTCTGGAATCCTGCGGGGCAACCTTTGCCGGGAGGCTAAAGCCTCCCTTTCGCGGGCGAGGCCCGCTCCCACAAGCGACCTGTACCTATCGTTCGAACACGCGACCTTCATGGACATGAACCCAACTTATCTTGCTGCTATGATCGGGTGATGAAACGGCCTATATACCCCGTGCCGTTTCCGTTGTTTACCCGCCGCCGCGGCGATCCCGCGCCGGCTCTGGCACTGCGAAAAAGGACGCGCGCCCATGCAGAAAAGAAACTTCTTCGAAGACGTGGACCCGGCTGAAACCCGGGAATGGTTGGAAGCACTGGAATCAGTGCTGGAACGCGAGGGCCCCGAACGCGCCGGCTGGCTGCTGGAAACCCTCACCAACGAAGCCCAGGAACAGGGTGTCATCCGCACCCATCTCGACACACCCTACCTCAATACCATCCGCCCCAAAGACGAAGCCCCGATTCCCGGTGACATCTACATGGAGCGGCGCATCCGTTCCCTGGTGCGCTGGAACGCTCTGGCGATGGTGATTCGCGCCAACAAAGACAACGACGATGAATTGGGCGGCCACATCGCCACCTTCGCGTCATCCGCCACGCTCTACGACGTCGGCTTCAATCACTTTTTTAAAGCCCCCCATGACGACAACCCGGGCGATCTGGTCTATTTCCAAGGCCACTCCGCGCCGGGCATCTATGCCCGTTCCTATCTGGAGGGGCGCATCAGTGAACAGCAAATGGATAACTTCCGCCGCGAGGTGGACGGCGAGGGGCTGTCGTCTTACCCGCACCCCTGGCTGATGCCGGATTACTGGCAGTTCCCCACGGTATCCATGGGCCTGGGCGCCATGCAGGCGATCTACCAGGCCCACATCATGAAGTACCTGCAGAACCGGGAAATGATCCCGGATCGCAAACGCAAAGTGTGGGCGTTTCTCGGCGACGGCGAGATGGACGAACCGGAATCCCTGGGCGCGTTGTCCATGGCCGGGCGCGAGCAGTTGGACAATCTGATCTTCGTGGTCAACTGCAACCTGCAACGCCTGGACGGGCCGGTGCGTGGTAACGGCAAAATCATCCAGGAACTGGAAAGCCTTTTCCGTGGCGCCGGCTGGAATGTGATAAAGGTGGTCTGGGGCCGGCTCTGGGACCCGTTGCTGGAGAAAGACACCGATGGTTTGCTGCGCCGCCGCATGGACGAAGCCGTGGACGGCGAATACCAGGCGTACAAGAAAAACGGCGGCGCCTACACCCGCGAGCACTTCTTCGGCGAATACCCGGAACTGAAGAAGATGGTCGAACACATGAGCGACGAAGACGTGTATCGCCTCAACCGGGGTGGCCACGATCCGTTCAAGGTCTATGCGGCCTATCATGAAGCGGTGAACCACACCGGTCAGCCCACGGTGATCCTGGCGAAAACCGTGAAAGGCTACGCCACCGGCGCCGGCGAAGCGGTGAATAAAACCCACCAGATGAAGAAGATGGATCTCGACAGCCTCAAGGAATTCCGTGACCGCTTCGACATGCCGTTCACCGACAAGCAACTGGAGGACGTTCCCTACTACCGGCCCGAGGAAAATTCACCGGAACTGCGCTACATGCGCGAGCAGCGCGACAAGCTAGGCGGCTCCATGCCGGTTCGCCGGCGCCGTGCCAGCCACAAGCTGACGATCCCCGAGTTGGATATTTTCGACTCCTTCCTGGAAGGCAGCGGCGACCGGGAAATCTCCACCACCATGGCGTTCGTGCGCATGCTGAGCACCCTGGTGAAAGACAAAAACATCGGCGACCGCGTGGTGCCCATTGTGCCCGATGAGGCCCGTACGTTCGGCATGGAAGGGATGTTCCGCCAACTCGGCATTTATTCCTCCAAGGGGCAACGTTACGAACCCGAGGATGCCGGCCAGGTGATGTACTACCGGGAAGACAAGAAGGGCCGCATCATGGAAGAAGGCATTAACGAAGCCGGCTCCATGTCCGGCTGGATCGCCGCCGCCACCAGTTACAGCGTTCATGACTTCACCCTGATTCCGTTCTTTATTTACTACTCCATGTTCGGCTTTCAGCGTACCGGTGATTTCTGGTGGGCCGCCGGCGACAGCCAGGCGCGTGGCTTCCTGCTGGGTGGCACCGCCGGGCGTACCACGCTCAACGGCGAAGGGCTGCAGCACCAGGACGGCCAGAGCCATGTGCTTACCAGCACGGTGCCCAACTGCGTCAGCTACGATCCTACCTATGCCTATGAGCTTGCGGTGATTTTGCAGGACGGTCTGCGCCGCATGTACGAAGAGGACGAAAGTGTCTTCTACTACCTGACGCTGATGAACGAAAACTACCTGCACGGGGCCATGCCCAAGGGCGCCGAAGAGGGCATTCGAAAGGGCATGTACTTGCTGCGCGAAGGCAAGGGCAAGAGCGGCAAGAAAGCCAAGCACGTGCAATTGCTCGGCGCCGGCACCATCCTGCGTGAAGTGGAAGCAGCGGCGGATTTGTTGCGCGAGGACTTCGGCGTCGCCGCCGATGTCTGGAGTGTCACCAGCTTCAATGAGCTGCGCCGGGAAGGCCTGCGCGCGGACCGGGACCGCCTGCTCAAGCCGGACCTGAAAGTAGCGCCTACCTGGGTCGAGCAGTGTCTGGACAAACGCCAAGGGCCGGTGATCGCCTCCACCGATTACATCAAAGCCTATGCCGACCAGATTCGCCCCTGGATCAAAGCGCCGTACAAGGTACTCGGTACCGACGGCTACGGGCGCAGCGATTCGCGCGCCAAACTGCGCCATTTCTTCGAGGTGGACCGTTACTTCGTGGTGCTGGCGGCGCTCAGCGCGCTTAAAGACGACGGGGAAGTGGAGGCCGCCACCCTCAAGGAGGCGATCAAAAAATACGGTATTGACCCGGATAAACCCTATCCGGTGACGCATTGAAGCCCGTAACAGCGACTCTCATAAGGAGTGTAGCGTGAGCAAGGAAACCATCCGAGTCCCCGATGTCGGCAGCAGTGATCCTGTTGACGTGATCGAGGTCTCCGTTAAGAAAGGCGATAGCGTCGGAGCCGAAGATACCATTGTGGTGCTGGAGTCCGACAAAGCCTCCGTGGAAGTACCCTGTCCCAAAGCGGGCACGGTGCTGGAATTATTGGTGAAAGCCGGCGACCGGGTGAAAGAAGGCGACCCCTTGTTGGAGCTGGATACCGAAGCCGACGACCAAGAATCTGACAGCAATAGGTCGGATGAAAGTGGGTCGGATGAAAGTCGGCCTTCTGGGAGCGGGCCTGCCCGCGAAGACTCGGCCGATTCCGAGGGCGATAAAAAGGACAGCGGAAAAGACGAATCTGAATCCAACAAGCCGGATTCAGGGAAGGGCGCCGGGCAGGCGTCCGAGGCTGGCGGCGAGCCCCGCGAGCAAACCATCCCCGCCCCGGACTTGGGCGACATTGATGAAGCGGAGATCATCGAACTGTCGGTGAACGAAGGGGACACGGTGGAAGCGGAACAGACCATTCTGGTGCTGGAGTCCGACAAAGCCTCCCTGGAAATCCCCAGCCCCGCCGCCGGTACGGTGAAGAAGCTGCTGGTGAAAGCGGGCGACAAGATCACCTCCGGCACCGAATTGATGGTGTTGGAAACCACCGATGGCGGCGAGCAGACGTCAGGAGACGAGTCGTCCGGCAAAGAGACGTCCAGCGACAGGAAGTCCGGAGGGAAAAAGTCTGAAGCGAGCGAGTCCGGTGAGAGCCAGCCTGGTGGGAGCGGGCCTGCCCGCGAAGACTCTGCCAGTGCCTCCCGGCCTTCTGAAACATCCTCCGAGAAAGAGGCCGGGGCCATCGGTGAACATCCCTCGAAATCCGCCGCCAGTTCGCCCTCCAAGGATGTTCATGCCGGCCCGGCGGTGCGCAAGCTGGCTCGGGAAACCGGCGTCGATCTGGGCGCGGTGCCGCCGAGCGGGCCCAAAGATCGGATTCTTAAAGAGGACGTGCACGCGCACATTAAGCAGCGCCTGGACCAACCGGCCGCCGGCGGCGCCGGTATGCCGGACCTGCCGGAAATCGATTTCAGTGAATTCGGTTCGGTGCAACGCGACGAGCTGAACAAGCTGCGTAAGGTGGCGGCAAAGAATCTTCATCGAAGCTGGGTGACCATTCCGCATGTCACGCAGTTCGACGAAGCGGATATCACCGACCTGGAAGCGTTCCGCAAAAGCCAGAACAAGGCGCTGGAGAAAGAGGGCGTCAAGCTCACCATGCTCGCCTTCCTGGTGAAAGCTTGCGCGCGGGCGCTACGTCAGTTTCCACGCGTCAACAGTTCCCTGGAGAATTCCGGCGAAGCGCTGGTCCTCAAGGACTATGTGCACATCGGCATTGCCGTGGATACGCCCAATGGTCTGGTGGTGCCGGTGCTGCGCGACGCGGATAAAAAAGGGCTGAGCCAGATCGCCACGGAGATCGGCGAGCTGGCGGGTAAAGCCCGGGATCGAAAACTGTCACCAGCGGACATGAAAGGCGCCAGCTTCAGTATTTCGTCGCTGGGTGGTATCGGTGGCACCGCGTTCACTCCGATTGTGAACTGGCCGGAAGTGGCGATTCTGGGCGTCAGTCGTTCCGACACCAAACCGGTGTGGGACGGCGAGGCCTTTCAGCCCCGGCTGATGTTGCCGCTGTCGTTCTCCTACGATCACCGGGTGATCGACGGCGCCGACGCGGCACGCTTCACTACCTATCTCAGTGGCCTGCTCGGCGACATGCGACGCGCCCTGTTGTAGGAGCGGGCCTAGCCCGCGAAAGGCCGGCAAAGCCGGCCGGCAGGATCCCAGAGAGGTGGTTTGTGCTGCCTTTAGAAAAGCCTCTGGAATCCTGCCGGGGCTTCGCCCCTTTCGCGGGCGGGGCCAGCTCCCACAAGGCAAGCTCCTACAATCGCGAAAGGGTGGCCTCGCCACCCGGCAGGCCCCACCGCTACGCCACCAACCCCAGCCCCGCCAGCAGTTGCTCCAGCTCGTTACGCGCCTCTCCATCCAACTCCGTTAGCGGCAGCGGAAGGCTGTTATGACCGGCGAGGCCCAGAATCGCCGCCGCCGTCGCGATCACTCGAATGCTGCCTCCGTGCTGCTCGAAGGCTCGCCACAGCGGTTGCAGATGCTGCGAAAGACGGACCGCCTCGGCGGCATCGCCACGCTGGGCGACACGGGTGATGGCCAGCGCCGTCTCAGGAAATAGGCCGCCGATCACGGAATACCAGGCGTCGCAGCCTGCGTTAAGGCCGGTGGCGGCGTGGGCGTCGCCACTCACGCCGATGCTTACCCGGGAAGGCAGCAAGGCGCGCAGACGTTTAATCCGTGAGCTGGCGGCGTCGGAATCAGTCGGCACCCCGGGAATCTTTATCGACGCCACCTGCGGTAGCTCGGCGATAGCGCCGTATAATTCGTCATCGAATTGGAAGTGCGTCGTTCTGGGGTTGTCATAAACACACAACGGCACCGAAAGATGTTCCACCACTGTCGTGTAAAGACCGTAGACCTCATCGCGGGTGAGTGGCTGGTACGACATGGGGGCTAGCAGCACCGCGCTCGCGCCGGCCGTCTGCGCGTCCTCGGCATGGTGGAGTACATCCCGCGTTCGCAGCGCCCCGATGCCAGCCATCACGGGAATGCCGCCCGCGTGCTGAACGGCCAGCTCCGCGACGCGCTTACGCTCGTTCCGGTCGAGGTACGCGTAGCTGCCTGTCGAGCCTAACGCCCCGATGGAATCCACGTGGGCGCTGGCGAGGCGTTTAATAAGTGTCGTGAACGCCGTCTCATCGACGCCCGTCTCGTTCATGGGGGTAAGCGGGAAAGCGCTGAGACCGGAAAGCATGCTGGAACCTCATAAACCAAAGAGAGCCGGTCTTGTCTTTTGCCCGACGTTGGCAAAAAAGGCAAGGCCCGCTCCTACAATCGCCGCTTCCGTGAATAAAAAACCCGGCTGAAGCCGGGTTTTTATTCAGACGATCGATTTAACCGTCGTGGTTTTCTTTCCAGCGGGATTTCTTTTCTTTCCACTTTTCCATGCGATCCTTCTGGTGCTGCTCGTACTGGGCGCGCTGCTCATCGTTCAGCACGTCGCGGATCTCTTCCTGGGTTTCTTTGTGCAGCTCACGCATCTCTTCGCCTTTCTCGCGGTAGATATCACGGACTTCCTGCTGCTGTTCCCGGGTCAGGTTCAGATCCTGGGTGATTCTTTCGACATGACGGTCGGCGCCTTTCTCCATCGGCGGGCCGGCGACGGCCAGGGTAGAGAACAAGGTCAGCGTAATGATCATCAACTTTTTCATCGTCGTGCTCCTTGGGTGGTGATGTTCCAGGGAAGCCCCGGATTCCTTTTAAGATTGAACTGACATTGTGCAGTCAGTATGCAGCGAATGTGGAAACAACCACCGCACGTCCTACCCTGGTGCTGGAGGCCAAGCGGGTTCAACCGTCTTCATCAGGATTTTGCAATCGGTAGCCGACGCCGTAGACACTGCCGATCCAGTCGTGATCGCCGGTCAGGCCTTCGCTGAGTTTGCGTCGCAGCTTGCGAATGTGGCTGTCGATGGTGCGGTCGGACACCACCCGGTGGTCGGAATAGATAACGTCCATAAGCTGGTCACGGGTCCAGATGCGCCCGGCCTGTCGGGCGAGCGCGGCCAGCAGCTCGAATTCAATCGCGGTCAGCGCTACCCGGGCGCCGTCGTGGACCGCTTCGAAGCGGTGCCGGTCGAGCACCAGGCCGTCTTCGCTGCCGGGTTGGGCGGCATTGCTGGCACGACGCAGTACTGCCTTCACCCGTGCCACCACTTCGCGGGGGCTGAACGGTTTGCAGATGTAGTCGTCGGCGCCGATTTCCAGGCCCAGCAACCGGTCCACTTCCTCCACTCGGGCGGTGATCATCAAGATCGGCACCTGAGAAAAGCGGCGAATCGCTTTGCACACTTCCATGCCGTCGCCGTCGGGCAGCATCAGGTCGAGCAGCACGGCGGCGTAGTCGCCGTCACGTACCCGCTGCTTTGCCTCGTTGGCGCTGGCGGTCTGCTCCGGTTCGAAATGGCTGTGGCGCAGATAGTCCGCCAGCAGTTGCGCCAGCCGAGGCTCGTCCTCGACGATCAGGATTTTCACCATGCTCCCTCCGTTCCTTTCATTCGCTGTGGAAGCCCACCTTGTGGGAGCGGGCCTTGTGGGAGCGGGCCCCGCCCGCGAAAGGGAGCGAAGCTCCCGGCAGGATCCCAGACCTCTCTCTAACGGTAGCACCAACAGGGTCTCTGGAATCCTGCCGGCAAGCGTTGCTTGCCTTTCGCGAGCATGGCTCGCTCCCACAAGGCCAGCGCCTACCGTGGCAACCGCACCGTAATTCGAAGACCGCCCAGCGGGCTATGGTCCGCCGCCATAGTGCCACCGTGCGCCTCCACGATGCGCCGGGCGATGGCCAGCCCCAGGCCGGCGCCACCGGTCTGGCGGTTGCGCGAGCTCTCCACCCGGTAGAGATGATCGAACAGTTTCGGTAGCGCGTCGTCGGGCACGCCCGGTGCGCTGTCGTTGAGCGTCAGGCGCCAGCCGTCGGTGTCCGGATCGGTGTCCAGCGTGAGTTGGACCTCGCCGCCGTCATCGGTGTATTTGAGACTGTTCTGCAGCAGGTTATCCAGCAATTGGCGCAGGCGCACCGGGTCGCCATTCAGGCGCGCCGGTGACAGCTCGGTGCGCAGTTGGATCCGGCGCCGGCTGAGCGCCGGTCGCACCGCGTCGAGGGCGTCCTCGCAAAGCGCATCCAGATCCAGCGGCGTGAAGTGGTAACGCAGGTTGCCGGCGTCGGCCAGCGCCAGATCATGCAGATCATTGACCAGATGAGTGAGCTGACGGACCTCGGATTCCAGGGCGGCGATGGTGTCATGGTTCAGCGGCCGCACCCCGTCGACCACCGCTTCCAGTTCGCCCTGCAATACCGACAACGGCGTGCGCAGTTCGTGGGCGATGTCCGAGAACCAGCGTTGGCGCGCTTTCTGGCCCTGGTCCAGGCGCTCGCCCAGGCTATCCACATGGCGTATCAGTTGGCCCAGCTCATCGCGACGCCGGCTGCCCAGACGGGTTTGGTAGTCGCCTTCGCGGAGGGTGCGGGTATGGGCGCTGAGCGCCGTCACCGGCGCCACCAGATGGCGGGCCAGCAGCCAGGACACCAATAACGACAACCCTAACCCGACCAGTGCCATCCAGCCGGCGAAGTTGAGCTGGCGTTCCTGGAAACGCCGGTCGAGCTTATCGCGGATGGCTTCCTGGTCCGGGTAGGCGAGCCAGCCGACCAGATCCCGGTCTACCCTAATCGGCACCAACCGGCTGTAATGTTGCGGTGGCGTCGGGCCCAGCAAGGGGCGACGGTCCGGCGCCAGAAGGGAGAGGTGGCGAGGTGTGTCCCGGCGGTCCCGTTTTTCAGGCCCGGTGTCGGCGTTGCGGTCACCGGCCAGCCAGTACAGGCGCCCCAGCACCCGTGGATCGCTGAGCAGAAAATCCCAACTGCCACGCTGGGCGTACAGAACCGACAGGTGGTCGGCCAGGCGCTCGACCTGCGCCTGCTGGCGTTCGTCGATGTATTTGCGCAGGCTCTGCTCGAACGCAAAGAAATAGAACCCGCTGGCGGCGACGATCAATACCACGAAGGTGCCCAGGAAGGTAAGAAAGAGCTTGTTGCGGATGCCCATGACCGGGGCGGACCTCGCCAGAATAACGGAATCGTCAGTCTAAGCCTTGCCGGCCCCGCGACCCAGGGCCTTGCACATTCTTTCAAAATCCCTGACTGGGCCGTGCGAGCGGGCCTCTTGTGGGAGCGGGCCTTGTGGGAGCGGGCCTGCCCGCGAAAGGGTGGCGCTAGCCACCCGGCGGGATACCAGAGACCTTGTTACTGTTCCGCTTTCAAACCTCTCTGGAATCCTGCCGGCAAGCTTTGCTTGCCTTTCGCGGGCAGGCCCGCTCCCACAAGGCCCGCTCCCACAAGGCCCGCACAAGAAGGCCAGGTTAACGGTCTTGGCGCTGCACCCATTGGGGTTCTTGGGTGTCGGTGCGCAGGTTGATGGCGCGGGCCATCACGAACAGCAGGTCGCCGACGCGGTTGAGCACCGCGCGGCTGACCGGGTTGACCTGGTCGTCGTCGCCGACCGCGATCAAGTCCCGTTCGGCCCGGCGCGCCACTGTGCGGCAATGGTGGCACCAGGCGGCGTCGGGGTGCCCGCCGGGCAGTACGAATTCTTTCAGTGGTTCCAGTTCCGCGTTCAATGTGTCGGCCTGGGATTCCACTTCCACCAGATCCTCATCGGTGAGGGTGACGGTGCCGGGCACCGCCAGTTCCCCACCCAGGTCGAACAGCAACTGCTGGACGCGCTCAAGCAGCGCGTCCAGGTCCGCGTCCAGGGTCCGGGCACGCAACACGCCGAGACCGCTGTTCAGTTCGTCCAGCGCACCCAGAGCCTGGATACGCGGGTGATCCTTGGCCACGCGGCTGCCGTCGGCCAGGCCGGTGCGGCCGTCGTCGCCGCTGCGGGTGATCACCCGGTTGATGCGGGTCTTGTCGTCCTTGCTGTCGCTCATGGTCAGAATTCCATGCCGAGGCTTACCCGATAGTGCCGTTCCGGCAGGGGGTAGGCGTTATAACTGAGGTTACTAGTGGCTTTGATGCCGTAATCCGCCGCCAGTTCATCCTCCAGGTTATAGGCGCCCACGCGCAAGTAGGCATTGCGATAGCGTGCGGTGGCTTCCAGGTCGGTCATCCGGTAGCTGTCCAGTTGCTGAAAGTTGTTCGGCTGGTCGTTGTCGAAATGGCGTTTGCCTACATAGCGATGCGCGAGGGAAAGCTCCAGCCAGGACAGCGCCTGCCAGTTGGCCTGGGCGTAGAAGAGCTGACGTGACACCAACGGTACATCGTTGCCTTCCCATTCGCCCTCGTCGAACTCAGCCCGTTGCAGCGTGCCGTTAAGTACCAGGGTGAGGTCCCGGTCCAGCCGCCAGCGGCTGTTCAGGCTGACGCCGCGCCGGCGGGTACGGTCTTCCAGATTGACGTTGGCACCGAACGGTCCGGCGTAGGGGTTATAGACAATCTCGTTGTCGAACCGGCCTTGCCAGACGGTGAGCGTGGAGGTCTGGATGCCTTTTTGCCAGCTTGCCCCCAGGGTGTATTGCTCCCCGGTTTGTGGTTCCAGCAGCGCGTCGTTGGGGGTGATCTCGTCGGCGTTGACGATGCGCACGCTGCGTTGGGCGCCGGCGAACACATCCAGGCCGCCGTCGAAGTGGTAGCGCACACCGCCTTCGTACATTTCAGCATCCTGGCTGTCTTCGCCCTGGCCGGCGCCGAAACCGGTGGTTTCGCTTTCGGTATCTACTTTGAGCCGGCGCGCGCCGAGGGTGAACGACCAGCGGTCCAGGGTGATCACGTCGTGGGCGTACCAGGCGGTTTGCCGCTGATCCACGTCCTTGGTGGCGGTGGGGTCGCCGATTTGTCCGCTGCCGCCAGCGGTGCTGTTTTCCAGGCGATAGTCGTAGAGATCCCAGCCCACGGTGGTGTTGTGGGTCAGCCCGGCGAAATCGAACTGACTGGTAAGGCGCGGGTTGACGCTGTAACTGTCCACATCGGTTTCACCGTAAGTGGAGAAGCCCGGGAAGTAGAAAAAGTAGCTCTGTTCCTTGCGGCGGCCAGAGAAATCCAGATGCAGCCGGCTGTGGTCGGCGATACGCACGTTCATGCCCGGCATCACGGTGACGGTGTCCTGGTCGGCCCAGTCATAGGGAGTAGCGGCGCCTTCCGGGTCATCCTCGAACTGGTTCTCGCCGGTGGCCAGATTGACCGCTCGTCCAGCGGGTAAATCCAGATTCTGGCGCTCGCCGGTGGCGGTCAGGTAGAAGGTCAGATCGTCCCGGCGAGTGCGCACATCGGCGAAGGCGTTGCGCTGCTGCAGGTCGTTGTTTTGCCGGTAGCCGTCGCTGTGCAGCGCCTGCACTGAGGCGGCGGCACTGGTTTCGCCGCGACCTCCCTGGTGATGGCCGGTGGCCCAGAGGCTGCCGCCGCTGGTGCTGAAGCTGCCGCCGGTGATTTCCACGCCGGCCTGGTTATCGTAGCGTTCGCGGGTAACGATGTTGACCGCGCCGCCCACCACGCCGTTGCCGTAGAGCGCCGCGCCGGCGCCCGGCAGCACCTCAATGCGCTCAATCGCCGCCAGCGGAATCGAAGCGATGTCAGGGCCGGACAGGTCCACGTTGCTGTAGCGGCGGCCGTTGAGCAGTACCAGGGTGTTGGAGGTGGCACTGGCGCCGAAGCCTTGCATGTCGATGGTGGCACGGGCGCCGTTGACGCCATAGTTGCGGCGCACCTGCACGCCGCCCAGAGTATCCAGCACATCGGCCAGGTTGGTGGCGGGCATCCGCGCGATGGTCTCGCGGTCCAGCACCAGGGTGCCGGTGGGCAGTTCCCGCGCCACGCTGGCGGTGCGTGAGCCGGTGACTTCCACCGGGGCGAGCGTGTTGTCGGTCGTGTTGTTGTCGGACTGCGCGGCCTGGGTAACAGGCGCGTACAGGCAAGCCGTGGCCAAGGCCAGCTTTACAGCCTTAAGGGGGTGGGTATGCATAGTATTGTCCTCCCGATGCACCCTCCGTACATGGGGTGCGCCCCGTTCCGACCGGGGTCGGGCGAGGGCGCGCCGTTGGCGACAGGCCGGTCTCCGGGCTCAAGGGTTAACGTCGTTACCGCCTTCCCAGGCCAAGCCTGGTGGCGTCGAGGTAACGACTACCTCATACCGTTGCGGGGGCAGCGCCGGCCTTTCACCGGCTTCCCGTACACCTGAAGCGCTGGCAAACATAGAGCAACGCCGGCCACGGCACAACTTTGGCAGGGTTTGTGGGAGCGGGCTTGTGGGAGCGGGCCTTGCCCGCGAAAGGGAGCGAAGCTCCCGGCAGGATGCCAGAGCCTTCTCTAAAAGCAGCACAATCGGCGTCTCTGGTATCCCGCCGGCCGGCGAGCCGGCCTTTCGCGGGCAAGCAAGGCCCGCTCGCACAAAGAGTGCTTCGTAGAAAGTCAGAGTTCTGTATGCCGGGCCTGGACCGCCGCGACGATGCGGCGGTGGGTGGGCAGATCAATGTCGAGCGCTTCGGCCTGGCGCAGCAGCCAGCCGTTGATGGCGTCGATCTCGGTGAGGGCGCCGGCTTGCATGTCGGCGCGCATGGAGGAGGTGTTGCCGGCGGTGGCTTCGGCCAGGGCGCGGACGCCGGTCAGCGAATCGCCGGGCCAGGTCGGATCCAGGGCGGTGAATACCCGGTCGGCTTCGCGGGCCAGTTGTTCGGCCTCGCCGGCCAGCGCCGGGTCCTGGAAAATCCGGCCGTTGGGTACGTCGTGCAGGCCGGTGAGCGGGTTGATCACCGCGTTGCCGATCAGCTTGCGCCACTGACGGTGGTGGAAGTCGTCCGGCCAGTGCAGTTTCGGCCAGTGTTCAGTGAGGGGGCAGAACCAGGTTGGTGGTTCAGCCGGAGCGCCGGCCGCCGGGGCGCCGGCCGCCGGAGCGACGGCGGCAATACTCTCGCCCATCCAGGTGTCGTTCTCGGCGACCACTCGGTGAGCGTCGCCGTCGCGCTTCACCGCCGAAGCACTCACCACCTCGATCATGCGTGCGCCGTCGGGCAGTAGTCCATCCAGGCTGCCCAGGCCATTCTGCAGCCGCAGCACGGTGGCGTCCGGGGCCAGCGGCAACCCGTCCAGCGCCGCCGCCGAAAACGGCGCCTTGCAGGCCACCACCAGCCGCCGGATCGGGGGGGCTGGTCTTGTAGGAGCGGGCCCTGCCCGCGAAAGGCCGGCTACGTCGGCCGGCGGGATACCAGAGGCGTCTGTTTTGCTGTCGTTAGAGAGGGCTCTGGGATCCTGCCGGGGCTTCGCCCCTTTCGCGGGCGGGGCCCGCTCGCACAAAAGTTGTACCGGTACGCGGTCGCCGTTCGGGAGTATCAGGGTGCGTTCCAGTCGGGGCGTGGCGTCGCGGCGCAGGGCGATGACGGTAAAGCCGGCGCGTTGCAGGTAGTGGGCGGCGAGCAGGCCCATGTTGCCGGCGCCCAGCAGGTACCAGGGTTCGGCGTGGTCGGGGGAGGCTGGAGTGGTCATGGCGTTATGCTAGGCGCGCCGGCGGCCGGTCACAATCGCGGCGTGGCGTCCGGGGTCGCGGCGGTTGTTAAATGTTCCCGGGGCCGTGTTGTGCTGCGCCGCGCAAACCGGGACTATGTCGGCTTTCGCCGACCGAACCGAATAAGTAACGGGAAAGCCATGCCTCCCCTGAGCGATACGTTCCGCACCGCCTGGCAGCTTTACAGTCACCCTCGGGTGGTGGTGATGCTGTTTTTGGGGTTTTCCGCCGGTCTGCCTTATCTATTGGTGTTTTCCACCCTGTCCGCCTGGCTGGCGGACGCCGATGTGGACCGGGCGGCGATTGGCTATTTCAGTTGGGTTGGCATCATGTTCTCGATCAAGGTGTTTTGGGCGCCGGTGGTGGACCGCCTAAAGCTGCCGTTCCTGAACCGCCTGTTCGGACAGCGTCGCGGCTGGCTGTTACTGGCCCAGGTAGGCATCGCGCTGTCCCTGGCGGCGATGGCGCTGGTGGAACCGGTTGGGCAGCTGGAACGGTTTGCCCAGTTGGCGCTGCTGGTGGCGTTCTGTTCCGCCACCCAGGATATCTGCATCGACGCTTACCGTATTGACTCCGCCGACGAATCCTTCCAGGGCGCCATGGCCGCCACCTACATTTTCGGCTACCGCACCGCCATGCTGGTAGCCGGCGCCGGTGCGTTCTACATCGCCAGCTACGATTCCTGGAATGGCGCCTACCACGCGATGGCGTGGCTGATGGGCGTGGGCATTGCCACCACACTGATTATCCGCGAACCGGACACGCCCCCCCGGGAAAGCTTCGGACGCGATCCCAGGCAATGGCTGGAGACCGCCCTGATTACCCCATTTCGGGACTTCTTCAGCCGCTACGGCCGGATCGCCCTGGGTCTGCTGGCGCTGGTAGCGATTTACCGGATCAGCGATATCACCATGGGGGTGATGGCCAACCCCTTTTATCTGGACATCGGCTACACCAAGAACGAAATCGCCACGGTGGCCAAGTTTTTCGGTTTTTTCATGACCATGCTGGGCTCCGCCGTGGGCGGGCTGGCGGTGCTGCGCTACGGGTTGGGCCGCTCGCTGCTGGTGGGCGCGATCGGCGTGGCGCTGACCAATCTGCTGTTCGCGGTGATGGCCACCTATTCGCCGGTCACGCAGGTGCCGGTGGACCCGGAGCAGGTGCGTTGGGTCTCGTTGGCCTGGCTGGCGGCGGTGATCAGCGCGGACAATCTGTTCGGCGGCTTCGCCAACGTGGCCTTGATCGCTTTTATGTCCAGCCTCACCAACCGTAACTTCAGCGCCACGCAATACGCCCTGTTCAGCTCACTGATGACCCTGCCGGGCAAGTTCATCGGAGGCTTTTCGGGCGAGGTGGTGAAGGCATCCGGCTATACGGTGTTCTTCAACTACGCCGCGCTGCTGGGTGTGCCGGCGATTCTGCTGACGATCTGGTGGTTGCGGCGGCGCGACGACACCGCCGCGCGGTAGCCGCCCCCCCTCTGTGAGATCAGGCCTTGTGGGCGCACCCTTGTGGGAGCTTGCCTGCAAGCGAAAGGCCGGCAAAGCCGGCCGGCGGGATACCAGAGATGTCTGTGGTGCTGTCGTTAGGGAGGGCTCCGGGATCCTGCCGGCAAGCTTTGCTTGCCTTTCGCGGGCTGGGCCCGCTCCCACAATCCGCTCCCACAAGGGTGCGCCCACAAGACCCGCTCGCACAGGCCCTGAGCTGGGTCAGGGCTGCCAGAAACAGGATTTGGGAACGCGGCTGCCGAGCACGGTGACGCCTTCGTCGCTGAACCGCTGGATCTGGATTTCGCCGCTGGGCGTGCCGGCCAGGGGCAGGCCGCCGTCACCGCGAATCACCCGGTGCCAGGGCAGGGTGGAGCCCTCCGGCAGCCGCCCCATCAGGCGTCCCACGAAGCGGGCGTGGCGGGGGTAGCCCGCCTGGCGGGCCACCTGGCCGTAACTGGCTACGCAGCCGGCCGGGATGGCGCCGACGATCTGATACACCGCGTCCGTGAATTCTTGGTTCATAAGCTAAGCTTCAGGCTTCAAGTCGCCAGCTACAAGTGGCGCTTTGTGGGAGCGGGCCCTGTGGGAGCGGGCCCTGCCCGCGAAAGGGAGCGGAGCTCCCGGCAGGATCCTAGAGACCCTGCTAACGACAGCACCACCGGCGTCTTTGGTATCCGGCCGGCGTTGCCGGCCTTTCGCGAGCAGGCTCGCTCCCACAGTGCCCCGGCTCCGGCAGGGACGGTCTGCTTGCTTCTAGCGCAGCCCGCCGTCGGTTTCGATGACGCGGCCGGTGAAGTAATCGTTCTCGAAGATAAACCGCACCGAGCGGGCGATGTGTTCCGGTTCACCGAGTCGCTTTAGTGGTACCGAGCTTACCAGACGGTCGCGGGCCTCGGGCTTCATGGCGGCGATCATGTCGGTGTTGATGGTGCCCGGAGCCACCACGCCGGTGCGGATGTTGTAGCGCGCCAGTTCCCGCGCCCACACCTCGGCCATGGCCACCACGCCGGCTTTGGCGGCGGCGTAGTTGGTTTGCCCGAAGCTGCCCTGACGGGCGATGGAGGAAATATTGACGATCACCCCTTCATCCACTCCTTGTTCCAGCATGCAACGAGTTGCCTCGCGACCGCACAAGAACACCCCGGTCAGGTTCACGTCGATCACCGCCTGCCACTGCTGCAGGCTCATGTTGGACTGGATCGCGCCGTCCTTGAACTTCACCAGCAGCCCGTCACGGGTGATGCCGGCGTTATTGACCAGGCCGTGTAGCGCGCCGAAATCCGCCACCACGCTATCAAACAGGGCGGTCACGTCCTCTTCCTTGGCCACATTGGCCAGGTAACTTTTCGCTTCGCCGCCGGCTTGTTCGCAGCGCGCCACGGTGTCCCGCAGGTCGTCCTCGTTGAGATCCACGCAGGCAATGCGCGCGCCACCGCCCGCCAGTGTTTCGGCGATACCGCGTCCCAGACCCCGGCCGGCGCCGGTCACTACCACTACTTTGTTGTTCAAATCCATCAGTCGCTCCTCGTCAAACAAAAAGCGGAAGTATGCCGGGGCCGCAACCGTCGGCCAATGACCAAAAACATAACCCCGGGTTGTAGGAGCGGGCCCCGCCCGCGAAAGGGGCGAAGCCCCGGCGGGCCAATGACCAAAAGTTAGCCCCGGGTCACAAGCTGTGCGGGCTGTGGGAGCGGGCCCAGCCCGCGAAAGGCAAGCGAAGCTTGCCGGCAGGATCCCAGAGACATCCCTAACGGCAGCACCAACAACGCCTCTGGTATCCCGCCGGCCGGCGTTGCCGGTCTTTCGCGAGCAGGCTCGCTCCCACAATGGCCAGCTTGCCGCTCGCCGCTTGAAACGGCGCGCTTCGCCCCCATCTCGCGGGACATGGCGGAGAGAGTGAATTAGCCTTCTTCGCCTCTTGACTGCAAAGTCGCGATAACTATGATTAGCACTCGACTCGTGAGAGTGCTAATTCCGGTTTGCGGGGCGTCTGGCCCCGGTGACCTCAGAGCCAACTTGGAGAATGGAGACCATGAAAATTCGTCCTTTGCATGATCGCGTGCTGGTGCGCCGCGAGGAGGAAGAAACCAAAACCGCCGGTGGCATCGTGCTGCCCGGTTCCGCCGCTGAAAAGCCGTCCCGTGGCGAAGTGATCGCCGTCGGCAATGGCAAGATCCAGGACAGCGGTGACGTTCGCGCCCTGGACGTGAAAGCTGGCGACAAGGTGATTTTCGGTCAGTACTCCGGCAACACCGTCAAGGTGGACGGCGAAGAGCTTCTGATCATGAGTGAAGCCGAGATTCTTGCCGTCATCGAAGGTTAATCGAGTATTTTGCAGAGGTAGCGACAATGTCTAAAGAAGTGATTTTCCGTGACGAAGGCCGGCAGCGTATGCTCCGTGGCGTTAACGTCCTGGCCGACGCGGTAAAAGTAACCCTGGGCCCGAAAGGCCGTAACGTCGTGCTGGACAAGTCCTTCGGCGCGCCGCTGATTACCAAGGACGGCGTGACCGTCGCCAAGGACATCGAGCTGGAAGACAAGTTCGAGAACATGGGCGCCCAGATGGTCAAGGAAGTGGCCTCCAAGTCCAACGACGAAGCCGGTGACGGCACCACCACCGCCACCGTGCTGGCCCAGGCGATCGTCACCGAAGGCCTCAAGTCGGTCACCGCCGGCATGAACCCGATGGACCTCAAGCGGGGCATCGACAAGGCCACCGACGCCATCGTCGAAGAAATCAAGAAACTCTCCACGCCGTGTGATAACACCAAGAGCATCGAACAGGTGGGCACCATTTCCGCCAACTCCGATAAGTCCGTGGGTGAAATCATTGCCCAGGCCATGGAGAAAGTGGGTCAAGAAGGCGTGATCACCGTGGAAGAAGGCCAGTCCCTGGTCAACGAGCTGGAAGTCGTGGAAGGCATGCAGTTCGATCGTGGCTACCTGAGCCCGTACTTCATCAACAACCAGGAAAAGATGCAGGTAGAGTTGGAAGACCCCTACATTCTGCTGGTTGATAAGAAGATCTCCAACATCCGCGAGCTGCTGCCGGTTCTTGAGAACGTGGCCAAGGCAGGTAAGCCGCTGATGATCATCGCCGAGGACATCGAAGGCGAAGCGCTGGCCACCCTGGTGGTTAACAACATGCGCGGCATCATCAAGTGCGCCGCCGTGAAAGCGCCCGGTTTCGGCGACCGTCGCAAAGCCATGTTGCAGGATCTGGCGATCCTCACCGGCGGTACGGTGATTTCCGAAGAAGTTGGCCTGAGCCTGGAAAACGTGGCCCTGGAAGACCTGGGTTCCGCCAAGAAGGTCAACATCGACAAGGAAAACACCACTGTTGTCGGCGGCAAAGGCGTACAGGAAGACATCGATTCCCGCGTCGAGCAGATCCGCAAGGAAATCGAGAACTCCTCCTCCGACTACGACAAAGAGAAGCTCCAGGAACGCGTGGCCAAGCTGGCCGGCGGCGTGGCCGTGATCAAGATCGGTGCCGCCACCGAAATGGAGATGAAAGAGAAGAAAGCCCGCGTCGACGACGCCCTGCACGCGACCCGTGCGGCGGTGGAAGAAGGCGTGGTGCCCGGCGGCGGTGTCGCCCTGGTGCGTGCCCTGACCAGCATCGGCAAGCTGAAAGGCGACAACGATGACCAGACCGCCGGTATCGCTCTGATCATCCGCGCCCTGGAAGCGCCCCTGCGCCAGATCGTCTACAACGCCGGCGGTGAGCCGTCCGTGGTGGTGCAGGAAGTACGCAACGGCAAAGGTAACTACGGTTACAACGCCGCCACCGGGGAATACGGTGACATGATCGAGATGGGCATCCTGGACCCGGCCAAAGTGACCCGGTCCGCCCTGCAGGCCGCCGCGTCCGTGGCCGGTCTGATGATCACCACCGAAGCAATGATCGCCGACAAGCCGGAAGAAAACGCCGGCGGTGGCGCCCCTGATATGGGCGGCATGGGCGGTATGGGTGGCATGGGCGGCATGATGTAAATCAGCCGGTCCCACGACCTCCCAAAAGCCCCGGCGGGTTCTCCCGCCGGGGCTTTTTTGTGCGAGCGGACCAAGCTTGTTGGGGCGGGCCTTGTGCGAGCGGGCCCAGCCCGCGAAAGGGTGTTCTTGTGCGAGCGGGCCTCGCCCGCGAAAGGCAAGCGAAGCTTGCCGGCAAAGGTTGCCCCGCAGGATCCCAGAGAGGTTTCTAACGAGAGCACAAACAGCGTCTCTGGTATCCCGCCGGGTGGCTAAAAGTCACCCTTTCGCGGGCAGGGCCCGCTCCCACAAGGCAAGACCTGGCCTCTGAGTTGACTTATCCTGCCACGATGCAAACTCGCGACCCGAAATTACTGCCCCATGCTCTTGTGTTCATCGCCCTGGTGCTGGCGCTGGCCGTGGCCCATCAATGGGTGAACCCCTGGCTGCGCTACGACCGGGCCGCCGTCGCCGGCGGGGAAGTCTGGCGCTTGGTCACCGCCCATCTGGTGCATCTGAATCTCTGGCATGCGCTGCTCAATCTGGGCGGACTGACGTTGATTCTGTTTTTCTTCCGTGACCTGCTGGATCGGTGGCGGTTTTGGCTGTGGTTCGCAGTGAGCGCGCCGCTGGTGGGCGCGGTGTTCTTCATGCTGGACCGGGATCTGGGCTGGTATGTGGGGTTGTCGGGGTTGCTGCAGGGGTTGCTGGTGCTGTGCCTGCTGATCGGCTGGCGGGGTAACCCGGTGCTTCACTCGGTGGTGCTGGCGGTGGTGGTCGGTCGACTGGTTTGGGAGCAAACGCCCGGTTACGACGTGGACTACTTACGTGCTTGGATTCACGGCCGTGTTTACGTTAATGCGCACCTGTATGGCGCGCTTAGTGGCGGGTTGCTGGCGGCGGCAATCGGCGTGGCCGGTCGCTGGCGGACAAACCTCGGACGGCGCTCGGACATTTGCTAAGCTGTGCGCCTCCATCGACAGAAAGGTCAGGCATGAAGGCCATGAACGAAGCGCAACGTCAGAGTTATCTGCGGGCCCTGGGGCTGACCCCCTGGGTGGCACGTGCCGCTCTGCCTGGCGCGGCGCCGTCGGAGGTATTGGATTGGGCCAGTGAGACCGAGGCGGCGGAGCCCGAAGCCGGCGCCGCTGTAGCGGCCTCACCGTCGGTGGAGGCGACGCCGGTAAGGACCGCGCCGGGGGTTAGCGATGCGGATCAGCCCCCCGTTGAAGATTCTGCGGCAGGCGTTCCTGCGGCAGGCGACCCTGCGGCAGGCGTTCCTGCGGGGCCGGATGACGCGGCGCGGACGCGGCCGGAACCCGGCGACACCGCCGCCGAGGCACCGGCCCCGGAACGGGCGCCCGCGGAAGCGGCGGGGCTGACGTTCACGCTGGAGGCGTATCTGGCCGGCGACACCTGGGTGGTGTTCCAGCAGGAAGATGCCCAGGCACCGGGGCTGGGGCGCCATACCGGTGCTTTGGCCGCGTCTTTGCTGGCGGTGTTCAACGCCACTCCGGAGCGGCCGCGTCGTTTTTATTGTCCGTTGACCAAGCAGCCGATGAATGCCGGAGAGGCCTCCCAGGCGCTCGCCGCCTTTTTCGCCGGTTTGACCCGGCAGCATGGTGGCCGCCAGGCGCTGATTTGCGCCGACCAGCCGCTGGCTGAAGCGGTGCTGGGCGGGCAGCGCTTCCAGGCCGTGCGTCTGGGCGAGATGCCGGCGCTGGCGGTGCACAGCCTGCAGGAAATGCTCGACCAGCCGGCGGTGGCCAAGCCGCGTAGTTGGCGGGCCATGGTGGAACACGGCTTCGCCGGGTTGCGTGGAGAACCACGCGCATGACGATGGGCCCCGACGGGGCCCGTTTGAGGGCCATGACCACCCCGGATTTACCCGCCGTGATGGCGATTGAAACCACCAGCCAGCCGACGCCCTGGAGCGAAGGTAATTTTCGCGACTGTCTGCGCGACGGCTACCGCTGCCGGGTGGCCGCCATCGATGGTGAACCAGTGGGCTTCATGATTCTCTCCAGCGTTCTGGACGAAACCCACCTGCTGAACGTGGCGGTGGCCCCGGCCCGGCAGCGCCGGGGCCTGGCGCTCTGGATGTTGCAAGACGCGCTGGAGGAGGCGCGGGCGGCGTCCATGTCGGTGATGTATCTGGAGGTGCGCGCCGGCAATCAGGGCGCCCAGAGCCTGTATCAGCGCTTGGGCTTCGTGGAAAACGGCCGCCGCAAAGGCTATTACCGGGCCGACGCCCGCCGCGAGGACGCGGTGCTGATGATGCTGGAGTTGTTCGGCCATAAATAGCACCGAGAGGTCTCTGGAATCCTGCCGGCAAGCGGAACTTGCCTTTCGCGGGCGAGGCCCGCTCCCACAAGAGTCCGCTCCTACAATGTGCTATGAATCGGGGCCTGCAGGGCTTTTCGGCTGTTGTACGCGCCAGCCTTCCTCGGAGCGTTCCAGGATCAGCCGGCGCTCCTGTTCGAAGGTGTCGCCTTTCTTGAAGTTACCGAATTCCACCCGCACCGCGGCCAGGGCCATGACCATGGCGAAGCGGTCCATGGCGTCCCGCTGTTCGTCGCGCTTGACTGCCTTGTTGTAAGCGGACAGGTCCTGTTGCGCTTCCAGGGTGTAGTGCAGGTCCAGGGCCTGGTGGTTGTCGTCTTCCGGGTAACGGCCGGTGATCTCCACCTCGGAGACCTGTAGCAGTTCGTTGAGATGGGCTTGCTTGAGTTCGCGGTTGAGGACATCGCGAATCACGCCGTCGTCGGGGGCGTCGCTGCAGGCACTGAGCAGGGCGACAAGCAGCAGGGCGGGGGCCAGATAGAGCGCTCGCATGGGGTCATCCTTGTTGTGATTGTTTTGACAGATTAATCGCATTCCGTGCGACGAACTCTAGCATGGCCCGGGCGCCCAGTCCTGGTGGTGCCTAATCCTGATAGTCCATGGCCTGCTGAACCTGACGCGCCCAGGCGGTGCTGTGCCGGTAGGCGACTTCGTAGTAGGCGCGCTCGTGGAGCAACGTCAGGTCGCTAAAACGGCCCGCTTCGTAGGCTTCCACCTCGTCGAGCACCTCGCCCAGGGGGCCGCGGCGTTCCAACAGGGCGCTTTTTACCTCCTGGCTGAGCGGCACCTGCTCCATCAATTCAGGCATGGCGATGTCCATCAGCGCGTCGAGTTGCGAGAGCAGGCCGACGATAAAGTGGTTCACCGAGGTACTCCGCGAAGCGCCATCCTGTTCACTGAGTTCCGCCAGTACTTCACACATGCGACCACGGATCAGCATGCCACGGGTCAGCGCTTCCGGCTTGTCCATCTCGCCGTCAATCAGGAACAGGTTGGCCCAGCGTTTGATTTCCTCCAGGCCGAGCAGGGCGATGGCGTCGGACAGTGAGTTCACTTCGCGGCGCAGGCCCATGGCCGCGGAATTGACGGTCTTGAGAAGGCGGTAGGTGAGGCTGGCGTCTTTAATCGCGATTTCTTCGAGGCGCGCCGGGGAGGCGTCCGGGCTGTGCAACTCGGTCAGCAGTTGCAGCAACAGCAGTTTGTTGCCGGCGATCTTCTTGCCTTTGATCGGCGACGGCTTGCTCAGGAAATCGCCCTGGTAATAGTCGAATCCCAGCTCCATGCAGCGCTGGAACTGGCTGCGGTCGGCGATATGGTCGGCGAGCAATTCGACCCCGTGGGAGCGCAGTTTTTCCGCCGTCGTCCGCAGGCAGTCGGTCTGGTTGTCGCGGGTATCGACCTTGACGATATGAACGATATCCAGCAGCACATCCAGTTCGTCGTCGGTGGGATCATAGCCTTCCATGGCCAGCCGGTAGCCCCGGCGCGCCAGCCCCTTGAGGCGATCCACCAGCTCCGAGGTGAGCAGGATGTGTTGCGGAATTTCCAGGATGTACTGCTTTTTGGGCAGGTCGGGCAATTCCGTGGCGAGCAATACTTCGTCGGTGACTTTCAGGAAACTCGGTACCGCGCGCGTCTTGCCGCCCTGAAACACATGATTGTAGGTGGCGAGGATGACCGTGTTGGTCGCCTCGATATCGGAAAGCGAGGCCCCTTGCGCTGGCTTGCTTTCGTGCTGCTGTCCATGCAGCAGGATCTGAAACGCCGCCACGTCCTGATTGCGCGTGTACACCGGCCGGCAGGCCAGGATAACGTCGAGCTTGTCTTCCGCTTCGATGGCGTCCCGTGTTCTGGTCACTCTTGTCGATCCTCTGTTTGGCGTTTCAAGCGCGGCTGCTGACCTGGCCGCCGCCGGCGCGGGCCTGGCCGTCCGGCCCGTACAGTCCCTTGCCGACGGTTTCCTCGATAAAATTCAACATCCGCTGGTTGTGCTCCATGCGCAGCCCGATCAGCACGCCGTTGGTGCGATTGAGACGCGCCACCTGGTCGGCGTGTTCGCGGATGGCACGCCAGAGCGCCGGGCAGCCGGCGTCTTCGGCAGCCTGCTGATCACCGGCTCGGCTGTCGTCATAGCCCAGCCGTTGTTGCACCTGGCGTCGCTGCCCCTCGAACCGCTCCAGTTCGTCGAACCGTTGCTGTTTGGCCTCGGCAAGGCGCGCCAGGCCGGCGCCGTCGACACCGCCGTCACTGAGCAGACGGCGCTCCTCGTCGAGCAGGCCGACCAATGCCTTCAGGCGTGCGCGGTGGCGTTCCAGGTGGTCGGCGAGCGTCATTGCGGGTTGTCATCCAGCAGGTCGCGGACGCTGGCGATCAGGCCGTCGGCGATCTTGTCGGCACGGATCTCCAGACGACCTTCCGAGATCGCCTGGCGGATTTCGTCCACCCGGGCGGTATCGATATCCTGGCCGCTGTCCGCGGCGGGCTGGCGCAGATGGGCCACCTCGCCGGCGGCGGCGCCTTGCTTGGGCGCCTCGGCGGAAACCTTCTCACCGCCTTTACCCTGGCTCACCGTATTCGGCGGCGTCAGGGGAGAAACATTGTCTATTTTCAAGGGAAGCCCTCCATCACGCGTTCATCCCGGTTATCGGCACCGCCGGGTAAACCTTTAACAGTAACCCGTGATCCGGTTCACGTTTTAAAATCGAACCTTCGCCTGGCCGGGACCAGTGACCACCGCCGCCACCACCTCCCGGTTGGGCAGTCTCACCCGCACCCGGCCGCCCAAAGCGCCGTCGTCCAGGGCGCGGCCCTCGCGGCGAATCCGAAAACCTTTGCCGCCGGCCACCAGGGTCACCGCCTGGCGACGCGTGACCAGAGTCGGCTCACGCAGTTGGTAATCCTGAATCACGGTGCCGGCGGCCAGCGGTCGGGCGGTTTCCCGGCCGACGATGCGCGCCCGCTCGAGCACCGCATTGGCGGGCAGTGTGCTCAAGTCGCCTTGTTCGGCGGCCAGCATGTCGGCGCGGATCGGGGTGCCCGCTGGCAGTTCGCCGGCGCTCACCCAGTAGCGGCCGGTTACGGTAACACGGGCCTGCATATAGCGAACCCGACGCACCTGCTCACCGCACCGCACACCCACCGAGACCCGCCCCCAGGGCTTCTGACCCTGGCCGGGCATGAACGGCTCCGGCGACACGCAAGGTGGCAGGCGGGCCCCCGGGGGCCGCACCTCGATGTCGATCCGATCGTCCGGGACGTCGGCACGCTCGAACAGAAAGGCGCGCACTGCCTGCACCGCCGGATCTTCGGTTTTCGCCGTGGCCGGACCGGCCATCGCCGGTGTCACGGCTAACAGGGCGAGCAGGGTGCATAGAGCGATAAATACCGACAGGGGTCCATGGCACAACACGCCAGCCGAGCGCTGGTTAAGAGCCGCGTCTGGGTGGCCGGCGAAGTGCGACAAAGGACGGGACATGGTGTGCCTCGCGGTAACGGGTTGTCTCCAATTAGCGCCTTATTCTAGGCAAGGTCGCGGCCACCGAATAAACGAATTGGAATCAAAAGCATGGTCTGTTTGTGCCTTTGACCTGACCACGGCGGCATTAGTCTGCACCCTGACTAAACCATTGGGAGCCCCGGCATGATTGACCGACTGGCCGCCGCCCTGCAGTTCGATCAGGAGGCACTGAACCTGCGTCACCAGCGTCAGCAGGTTCTGGCGAACAATATCGCCAATGCGGACACCCCCAACTACAAAGCGCGGGATTTCGATTTTTCCCAAGAGTTGTCCCGCGCCATGGACAGCGGCCGTCCCGCCGATGGCGGTCTGGCGTTGTCCACCACCGCCGCCGGACACATTGGCGGGCATGGTCAGTCGGCGCCGGTCGGCGACTTGCTTTACCGGGTGCCCGATCAACCCAGCCTGGACGGCAACACCGTCAATATGGATGTGGAGCGCACCCGCTTTGCGGACAACTCGGTGCGCTACCAGGCGGCGCTGACCATGCTTAACGGCCGTATCCAGGGCCTCAAGTCCGCGATGCAACCTGAATAGAGCAGCCCGAATAGGAATTGACCCATGTCCATGTTTTCGATTTTTGAAATTTCCGGCTCGGCGATGACCGCTCAGGCCCAGCGGATGAACGTCACCGCCAGCAATATGGCCAACGCCGACAGTGTCGCCGGGCCTGACGGCGAGGCCTACCGTGCCAAACAGGTGATGTTCGAGGCACGTGGCCAGAACGGTACCGGCGTCGGCGGAGTGGCGGTTCGGGAAGTGATCGAGGACGACGCGCCCATGCGGCGTGAGTTTCGTCCCGATCATCCGCTCGCCGACGACGAAGGCTACGTCACCATGCCCAACGTGGAGCCGGTCAATGAAATGGTGAATATGATTTCCGCGTCGCGCTCCTATCAAGCCAACGTGGAAGTTCTCAACACCAGCAAGCAGTTGATGATGAAGACGCTGACCCTGGGAGAAAACTGATGTCGACGATTGGTTCCAACGTGCTGAACTCCGTCAACGGCAGCGCCGCTCAGGCCGCCGCCACCGCCAATAAGTCCAACGGCGCGGATTTGCAGGACAGCTTCATGACTTTGCTGGTCACGCAGCTTAAGAATCAGGACCCGATGAACCCGATGGAAAACGCCGAGATGACTTCCCAGTTGGCGCAGATCAATACCGTCAGCGGCATCTCCGAGTTAAACACCACCCTGGAAGGCATTACCGGTCAGCTTGACGCCGGGCGCGCGATTCAGGCCGCCGGCCTGATCGGCAGTGGTGTGCTGGTGCCCGGGAACCGGGTGCTGGTGGGTGAAGACGGCTCCACCACGCCGTTCGGCGTGGAACTGGCTCAGGCCGCCGATGAAGTACAAATCACGGTGCGCAACAGCAGTGGTGAAGTGGTGCGCCGTTTCGAACCCTTTGCCATGGACGCCGGTAACGAATCCTTCACCTGGGACGGCGAGATGGACAGCGGTGAAGATGCGCCCAAAGGCGCCTACACCGTGTCCGTTGAAGCCAGCGCCGATGGCAACGCCGTGGATGTGGTGAATCTGAACTACGCCCTGGTCAGTGGCGTGAGCCTGGATGACAACGGCGCGCCGTTGTTGGATCTGGGCGGTGTTTCGGAACAGGTCAGTCTCGGCGATATCCGCCAGATTCTTTAACCAGATTTCTTAAAGAATAACTTCGAGGAGTACGAAGATGGGTTTTTCACAGGCACTGAGTGGTCTAAACGCCGCCGCCACCAATCTTGACGTAGTCGGCAACAATATCGCCAACTCCCAGACCGTGGGTTTCAAGGGGTCCAATGCACAGTTCGCCGACGTCTACGCCGGTGCCCAGGTCGGGCAGGGTGTACGGGTTTCCAATGTGCTGCAGGATTTTTCCAACGGCACTTTGGAAGCCACCGGTCGTAATCTCGACCTGGGTATCAACGGCAGCGGGTTCTTCCGTTTCACCCAGGGCGATCAGACCGTGTATTCCCGTAATGGTCAGCTCACCCTGACCGCCGACGGTTATCTGGAAAACGCTCAGGGCGCACGTCTTACCGGCTTCCCCGCCGGCGTCGGTACCGGCGGTCAGCCGGAAGTGCTGCAGGTGCCCGCCGGCGCCATGGCCGCTACCGCCACCGACCAGGTAAAGGCCTCTTTCAACCTGGACGCCACCGTGGATCAGATTGATCGCGCCGCCACCCCTTTTGACGCCACCGATGGCGGGACCTATTCCTACGCCAACACCGGCACCGCTTATGACTCCCTGGGCGTGCAACACACCATGACGTCTTATTTCACCAAGACCGGTGAGAACACCTGGGAAGTCCGGGTTGCCGTGGACGGTAACGCCGACGCCGCCAACGTTGGCGAGCTGTCCTTCAACAGCAACGGCACCCTGGACGAAGGCGCGAGCACCTTTCCCACCTACGCCTTCGCTCCCGGCGGTGGCGCCGATCCGATTAATTTCGACATCGATTTTGAAGGCACCACTCAATTCGGTGAGGACTTCGCGCTCGATTCGCTGACCCAGAATGGTTACGCCGCCGGTTCGCTGGTAGGTATCGGTTTCGATGAAGTGGGTAACATCGTCGGAAACTATTCCAACGAACAGTCCCAGGTGCTAGGCACCATCGCGCTGGCCAACTTCCGTAACCCGGAAGGCCTGCAGCCCCAGGGCGATAACGCCTGGACTGAGAGTGGTGCCTCCGGGCAACCGCTGCTCGGTCTGGCCGGCGCCGGCCAGTTCGGCAGCCTGGAAGCGGGCACCGTGGAGACCTCCAACGTGGACCTGACCAGTGAATTGGTGGATCTGATCGTCGCCCAGCGTAACTATCAGGCCAATACCCAGACCATCAAGGTGCAGGACGAAGTGCTGCAGAGCGCCGTGAACCTGCGTTAGGGCTGAATTATGGATCGCATTCTTTACACCGCCATGAGCGGCGCGCGGCAAAGCATGGACCAGCAATCGGTGGTCAGTAACAACCTCGCCAACGCCTCCACCGCCGGTTTTCGCGCACAAATGCAGGCGTTGCGGGCGGTGCCCGTGCAAGGCGACGGGCTGCTGCCCACGCGTACCTCGGTGATGGCCTCCACACCCGGTTCGGATTTCAGCGCCGGCCCCATGAACGCCACCGGCCGTGACCTGGATGTGGCGATGCACGGCGACGCCTGGCTGGCCGTGCAGGCCACCGACGGCGGTGAAGCCTATACCCGGCGTGGTGATCTGCAGGTCGACGGTGACGGCGTGCTGAACAGCGCCGGTCGGCCGGTGATCGGCGAAGGCGGTCCGATCATCGTGCCGCTGGGCGCCAAGCTGTCGATGGGCGCCGACGGCACCCTGAGCGCCATCGGCGCCGGGGAAGACCCGGATGCCCTGGTGCAAATCGGACGGGTGAAGCTGGTGAACGGCGAAGACGCCGCCCTCAACCGTGGCGAAGACGGTCTGTTCCGTGCCGCCGCCGGGGTGTTGCCGATGGACGAGAACGCACGGCTGGCCTCCGGCGCTTTGGAGGGCAGCAACGTTAGCCCGGTGGAGTCCATGGTGGCGATGATCGACAACGGCCGCCGTTACGAAATGCAGATGAAAGTGATCGACACAGCGGATCAGAACGCGCAGCGCGCCGACAACCTGCTGTCGATTCAGTAAAGGGAGAAACGAAATGATCAAATCCTTGTGGACCGCCAAGACCGGCCTGGAATCCCAGCAGGTAAAGATGGATGTGATATCCAACAACCTGGCCAACGTCAGCACCAACGGTTTCAAGAAATCCCGCGCCGTGTTCGAAGACCTGCTCTACCAGAACCTGCGTCAGCCGGGCGGCGCTAATGACGTGCAGAACACCCTGCCGTCGGGTATGCAGGTGGGCAGCGGCGTGCGTCCGGTAGCCACCGAGCGCTTGCACAGCCAGGGCGGGCTGGAGAACACCGGTAATTCTCGTGACCTGGCGATCAACGGTAAGGGCTTTTTCCAGGTGCGCATGCCCGACGGCAATGTCGCTTTCACCCGCGACGGCAGCTTCCAATTGGATCAGAACGGTCAGATGGTTACGTCCAGCGGCTACCCGCTGGAGCCGGCGGTAATGATCCCGGAGAGTGCGTTGTCGGTGAGCATCGGCAAAGACGGACTGGTCACGGTTACCGAACCGGGTTCCACACAAAGCGTTGAAGTAGGGCAGCTTACGGTTTCTACCTTCGTGAACCCGGCCGGTCTGGAAAGCATTGGCGAGAACCTCTATCTGGAGAGCACCGCTTCGGGCATGCGTACCGAAAGCATGCCGGGCATGAACGGTGCCGGCGGTTTGTACCAATCCTATGTGGAAACCTCCAACGTCAATGTGGTGGAGGAAATGGTCAACATGATCCAGACCCAGCGTGCCTACGAAATTAACAGCAAGGCGGTGAAAACCTCCGACGAAATGCTGTCCCGGCTGGCACAGCTCTGATCGTAATGCGGGAGACCCAGGTGAAGGCAACGGTTAAGCATTACCGGCACAAGGTCCGATCCGCGTGGCCGGCTCCGGCGACGCTGGCCCTGGTCATAACGGCGCTGGCCGGCTGTGCTCAGTTACCGCAGCCCTCGGTGGTCGGCGAGCAGGAATCGGTGGAAATTCCACAACCGCCGCCGGCGCTCTCCAACGGGTCGATCTATCAGGCCGGACGCGGGCAAAAGCCGTTGTTCGAGGATCGCCGGCCCCGTGCCGTGGGCGATGTGCTGACGGTGATGATGAATGAGCAAGTCAGTGCCAGCAAAAGTTCGCAGAGCAACGCGGATCGCAGCGGCTCCGCTTCGTTCACGCCCACCGCCGTGCCCAAGGGGCTGGAAGATCTCAGCGATTACGGCTTTGACCTGACCGGCGAGAACGACTTCGAAGGCGGCGGCGGGTCCCAGGCGGAAAACACCTTTACCGGCACCATCACCGTGACCGTTCTGGAAGTGCTCACCAACGGCAATCTGCGTGTGCGCGGCGAGAAGCAGATCCTGATCAATCAGGGTACCGAATTCATACGTTTCTCCGGCGTGGTGGACCCGCTGGAAATCTCCGAATCGAACACCGTGCCGTCCACCCAGGTGGCGGACGCGCGCATTGAATACGTCGGCGACGGTTACATCAACGAGGCTCAGCATATGGGCTGGTTGCAACGCTTGTTCCTGAATATTTCGCCGTTTTAATCATGGGAGTGACGGCTATGGCACGGTGGCGACTGATTACCGCGTTGACACTTTTTATCGCGCTGACACTGCCACTAACGCTGTCGGCGCGGGCGGAATCCCTGCGCGAGCTGGCGGATTTTTCCGGTGTGCGTGACAACGTGCTGGTGGGTTACGGCCTGGTGGTGGGGTTGGACGGTTCCGGTGATCAGACCATGCAGACCCCCTTCACCACCCAAAGCCTGACTAATATGTTCTCGCAGTTGGGCATCGCCATTCCGCCCGGCACCAACATGCAGCTTCGTAACGTCGCCGGGGTCATGGTCACCGCCGACCTGCCGCCGTTCTCCGCGCCCGGTCAGCGCATCGACGTGGTGGTGTCCTCTATCGGCAACGCCCGCAGCCTGCGCGGCGGCACTCTGTTGATGACGCCGCTGAAAGGTGCCGACGGTGCTACCTATGCGTTGGCGCAAGGCAACCTGTTGATCGGCGGCGCCGGGGCCGAAGCCGGTGGCAGCAGCGTACAGATCAATCAGCAGGCCAGCGGTCGCATCGCCGGCGGCGCGGTGGTCGAGCGGGCAGTGCCGTTGCAGCTCGGTGCCAACGGTGGCCTGCTGGAGTTGCAATTAAAAACCGCTGATTTCGGCACCGCCGAGCGCGCTGTGCGCGCTATCAATCAGGAATTCGGCAGCACCGTGGCGGCCGCGCGCAACGCGCGCACCATCCAATTGCGCGGCCCCGAGAATGAAAACGCCCGGGTCAGCTTTATGGCGCGTATTGAGCGCGTCTATGTGACGCCCACCGAAGCGCCGGCCAAAGTGGTGATCAACGCGCGCAGCGGTTCCGTGGTGCTCAACGGCCGCGTCACGCTGAAGCCCGCCGCCGTCGCCCACGGCAACCTGTCCGTGGTGATCGATACGGATTACGGTGTCAGCCAGCCGGCGCCCTTCGGCGAGGGCGAGACCGCGGTGGTCCCCAACAGCGAGATCAGCATCCAACAACAGCAAGGCGCGTTGCAGTTCGTGGAAGGCGCCGATCTGATGGAAGTGGTGGACGCGCTCAACGCGCTGGGCGCCACGCCCCAGGATCTGATGTCGATCCTGGAAGCGTTGAAAGCGTCCGGTTCGTTGCGCGCGGAACTGGAGATCATTTGATGAGTGGCGCCTCTGTGGATAGCCGATTGCAGGGCCAGTTCGCACTGGACGTTCAAGGGCTGGACCGGCTCAAACACAGTGCCGCCCGCGACCCGCAACAACAGTTACGCAGCGCCGCCGAACAGTTCGAGGCGTTGTTTCTGCACCGCATGATCAAAAGCATGCGCGAAGCGACCCCACGTTCGGAGCTTACCGACAGCTCGCAGATGCGTTTTTATCAATCCCTGTTCGATCAGCAAATGTCTCAACATATGGCCGGACGTGGTCTGGGGCTGGCGGACCAACTGGTAGCGCAGCTCTCCGGCAAGGGCGCCCCGGCGGGCGATGCCGCGCAGGCCGCCACCGGCACCTCGCCGCTGGACGCCATTCCGCGCGGCGAGCCCCGCCGTCTGCCCGGCGTGGACCCGGCGGCCGGCGACCCGGCGGCCGGCGCACCGTCCGCGCATGGCGCCGCCGGTAAGCCGGACGCCACCGTGGACCGCGCCGAGCGGCCCCGGCCGCCGCTGTTGAGCGCGGCTAACCTGGCCGCACCGGGTGTCGCCACACCGGGTGTCGCCACACCTACCGACTTCGTTCATCAGTTATCCGAGCCGGCCCGGGAAGCGTCCCGGCGCACCGGCATGCCGGCGCCGCTGATCCTTGCCCAGGCGGCATTGGAAACCGGCTGGGGACGGCGGGAAATTCCCACCGCCGACGGCGGCAACAGCCATAACCTGTTCGGCATCAAGGCCGGTGGCGAATGGGACGGCCCCACCACCGACGTGGTCACCCACGAATACATCAACGGGCAACGCACGCGGATGGTGGAACGCTTCCGCGTCTATGACTCCTACGCTGAAGCGTTCGCCGACCACGGCCGTTTGATCAGCGACAACCCGCGTTACGCGCCGGTGCTGCAGGCCGCGGATGCCGAGCAGGCTGCCCGCGCGCTACAGAGCGGCGGCTACGCCACCGACCCGGCTTATGCCGACAAGCTGGTAACCCTGATGGATCAGATCGGCGGGTTGGACGGTACGGACCGGTTTGCGGCGGTCGACTTTATAGGAGCGGGCCACGCCCGCGAAAGGGGTGAAACCCCGGCAGGATCCCAGAGACCTGTTCGATAGGCGTCTCTGGGATCCTGCCGGGCAACCTCTGCCGGCAAGCTTTGCTTGCCTTTCGCGGGCGAGGCCCGCTCCCACAGGGCCCGGTCCCAAAGGTCGGTGTCTTAATAGCGGTTAAAGAAAGCAGGCCGGTGGCCGATATAAAAAGCATTGGTTCAAGGGAACAAAACAATGAGCATGTTTTCCATCGGGCTCAGCGGACTGAACGCCGCGCAGAACGCCCTGAACACCACCAGTAACAACATCAGCAACGTCTACACACCCGGTTATAACCGCGAATTGACGCTGCTTGGTGAGCGCTCCGCCAGCGGCGGGGTGCAAGTCAACGATATTCAGCGCCAGTTCGATTACTACGTGGCCGATCAGCTTAACGCGGCGAGTAGCAAAAGCAGCGGCTTGCAGGCCTACCAGACTCAGATCAGTCAGATCGATAACCTGCTCGCCGACCAGGAAGCCGGCTTGGCGCCGTTGATGCAGGATTTCTTTTCGTCCCTGGAGGATCTCGCCAGCACGCCGTCCGATCCGGCTGCACGGCAAGGCGTGATCGGCGCCGCCGACACCCTGAGCGCGCAATTTCGTTCCTTCGACAACTATCTGCGCGACATGCAGAGCGGCATTGACGGTAATATTCGCGACGAAATTACCCAGATCAACAACACCGCCGACCAGATCGCCAACCTGAATAGAGAGATTGCCCTCGCCAAGGCGAAGACCGGCAAAGCCCCCAACGGCCTGTTGAACCAGCGCGATCAACTGGTCGCCGAGATCAGTGAGCGCGTCGACGTGCGGCTGACGATCCAGGAGAGTGGCACCTATAACCTCTCCATCGGCAACGGCCAACCAATCGTCGCCGGTACCCGCAGCTTTTCTCTGGAAGCCATGACGTCCTCGTCGGACCCCACGCGGTTGGTGGTCGGTTACAACGATTCCGCCGGCAACCAGGTGGAGCTGGATCAGGGCAACATTACTGGCGGTGCGCTCGGTGGTTTGTTGTCGTTCCGCGGTGAAACGCTGGACAAGACTCAGAATCAATTGGGGCAGTTGGCGGTATCCATGGCGACCGCGTTTAACGAGCAGCATCAGGCCGGTTTCGATCTCAACGGCGATCCCGGGCAAGCGTTGTTCGCGGTGGGCCAGCCGCGCGGCTTCTCCAATGAAAACAACACCGGCTCGGCCACCATCGACGCCGCGTTCGGCGATATCGATCAGCTCACCAGCAGCGACTACGATCTAGTGGTCACCGACGCCGCCGCCGGTGAGTTCGAAATCACCCGCCAGGATACCGGCGAGCGTATCACCGCCACGTTGGACGGCAGCGATCAACTTAACGTCGGCGGCGTGGTGGTGACGATCGGCAATGCCGGCACCCTGGCCGACGGTGACCGTTTCCAGTTACAGCCCACCCGGCAGGCCGCTGGCGGCCTGGACAATCTGATCAGTGAATCCGCTCAGTTAGCCGCCGGGCAGGGCGGTGGCAGCGGTGACAACGAAAATGCGCTGGCCTTGCAGGATCTGCAGGACAGCCTGCTGGTGGGCGGCGGCGCCACCTTGAGCGGGGCCTACGCGGCGATTGTCGGCGATGTCGGTAACCGCACCAATATCGTTCAGGCCAATCTGGACGCTCAGCAGGGTCTCACCGAGCAACTGGAAGCGGTGCAACAGTCTGAATCCGGCGTCAACCTGGACGAAGAGGCCGCCAACCTGATCCGTTACCAGCAGTTTTACCAAGCCAACGCCAAAGTCATCCAGACCGGGTCCACCGTCATGGACGCCGTTCTCGGCCTGCGCTAATAGGAACCCAGCATGCGTATCAGCACCGTCACCATGTATGAGCAAAGCATGAACTCCCTGAACCGTCAGCAGGGCGAGTTCATGCGGGTCGGCCAGCAGATCGCCACCGGGCGCAAAGTGGTCAATCCCTCCGATGATCCTCAGGCGGCGTCGCGGGCGGTACAGGTATCGCAATCCATGGCGGTGACCGAACAGTACGCGGACTCTCGGATCAGCGCGCGCAATGCGCTGTCCCAGGAGGAAAGCGTACTCAACAGCGTCAGCGATGCCATTGCCAGCGCCAAAACGCTGATGATCCAAGCCGCCAGCGACACACTGAGCGATGCCGATCGCGCCTCGGTGGCCAGTGATCTGCGCGGTGTTTACGAAACCGTGATTGGTCAGGCTAACGCCACCAACGGCAACGGCCGCTACCTGTTCGGCGGTTACCAGGACGCCAGTGACCCGTTCGTACGCGCCGGTGACGGCAGCGTCAGCTACGTCGGCGACACCAATACCCGCGAGCAGCGCATTGACGCCTCACGCTTGATGCCGGTGACCGATAGTGGCCAGGCTATTTTTCAAAGCGTTCATTCCAGTGCCGGCTACGTCGGCGAGGCGGATGCCGGAAACAATGGCAGCCTGACTTTCAAAGGCCCGCAGATCGTTGATGAAAGCGACCCGGCCTTCGGCAACAGTTTCCAGATCGACTTCGCGGTGAGCGGTGGCGCCACCACCTATTCCATCGACGGCGGTCCGGCGCAGCCGTATCAAGAAGGTGAGCCGGTGACGTTCGGCGGATTGTCGATCACCCTGGACGGCGCGCCCGCCGACGGTGATCGCATCGACGTCGGCAAAGCCGAGAACATGAACACCGACCTATTCAAAACCTTCGAGAAGGCGCTCGCGGTTCTTGATCAGCCGGCCGGCACCGACGCTGAGAAAGCGGCCCGCGCCAACACCATCAACACCGCCATGCGCGAGTTCGACAACAGCCTCGACAACGTACTCACGGTCCGCGCCTCCGTGGGCGCTCGGCTCAACGAGTTAAACGTGGTGGACGCGGTGGCCGGCAACCGGCAGCTCAATTACACCGAAACCTATTCCAATCTGATCGGTGATCTCAGCGACCCGGCCAACTTCGCGGAAGTGGTGTCCCAGTACAGTCTTCGCCAGGTGGGTTTGCAGGCCGCCCAGAAGGCGTTCGTCGACATCAAGGGCATGACGCTGTTCGACCGCATGTAGTTTGTAGGAGCGGGCCTTGCCCGCGAAAGGGTGGCTTATAGCCACCCGGAAAAGGTTGCCCCGCAGGATTTCAGAGACGCTGTTGGTGCCTTGTTAGAAAGACCTCTGGCATCCTGCCGGCAAGCTTCGCTTGCCTTTCGCGGGCAGGGCCCGCTCCTACAAGCCGTCAGGACAGCGGGGCGAGTGCTTCGACCAGTTGGCTCAGGAAGCCCAGGCCCTGTGCGAATAACCCCTGAAGAAAGCGGCCGAAGTCGGTCATCAACACGGTGAGCAACAGCAGGCCCAGGGTCAGAGAGGTGGGGAAGCCCACCGAGAACACCGTGAGCTGGGGCGCGGAACGGTTGAGAATGCCCAGCGACAGATTGACGATCAGCAGCGCCGCCACCAGCGGCAACGCCAGCAATAGCCCGGACACGAAGATCGTACCGCCATAGCGCACCAGCATTTCAAAGCCGTTCGGATTGAGCCCGCTGGTACCGATCGGCAGGGTCTGGAAGCTGGTGGCCAGGGTGTCGATCACGATCAAGTGGCCGTTGACCGCCAGGAACATCAGCAGAGTGATCATGTAGAACAACCGCGACAAGATCATGGTGTTCACCCCGTCCGGTGTCACGAACGTGGCGAAGGCCAGCCCCATCTGCAGACCGATGAACTCGCCGGCCGCCTGCACCGCCGTGAACGTCACGCGCAGCGCCAGCCCCATGGCGACCCCGATCAGCGTTTGTTCCACCACGATACCCAAACCCGCCCACGACCACACCGGCGCCGCCGGCAAAGGCGGCAGGCCCGGCGCCACCACTACGCACAGTGACGCCGCCAGTCCGATTTTCACGCGGTTGGGAATAGCGCTATGGCCGAGCAGGGGGGCGGCCAGAAAGAAGCCGGATAGACGCATGAACGGCCACAGGAAGGCAATCAGCCAGGCGTGCAGTTGGTCAAAGGAAACGTCGACCATGGCAGCGGCTCAGGAAACCAGAAGAGGGATGTTCTGAAACAGAGTGCGAGTGAAATCAATGATCAGCGAGAGCAGCCACGGGCCGGCGATGATCAGCACCGCGAACACCCCCAGAATCTTGGGAATAAACGACAACGTCATCTCGTTGATCTGCGTGGCGGCCTGAAACAGGCTCACCAGAAGACCGATCAACAGAGCGGTGATCAGCAGCGGCGCGCCCAAATACAGTGTCACCATCATCGCCTGGTAGGCCATCGACATTACAGTTTCGGGTGTCATACGAAAAAGCTCTCCGCGAGTGAACCGATGATCAATTGCCAGCCGTCCACCAGCACGAACAACATCAGCTTGAAGGGCAGGGAAATAGTCGCCGGGGGCACCATCATCATGCCCAGCGCCATCAGGACGCTGGCCACCACCAGATCAATGATCAGAAATGGAATAAAAATGGTGAAGCCGATCTGGAAGGCGGTTTTCAGCTCGCTGGTGACAAACGCCGGCAGCAGTACCCGGAAGGGCAGCTCCTCCGGGCCGGCCATGGGCCCCACCTTGGCGAGTCGGGCGAACAGCGCGATATCCGGTTCACGGGTCTGGGCGAGCATGAACTCGCGGAACGGTTGGGCACCGCGTTCCACGAATTCAGGAAATTCGATTTTTTCTTGTTCCAGTGGCACCCAGGCCTGGTCGTAGACTTTGTTGAACACCGGTGACATGACGAAAAAGGTGAGAAACAAAGTCAGCCCCAGCAGCACCTGATTAGGCGGCGCGGACTGGGTTCCCATGGCGGTGCGCAACAGACTGAGCACGATGATGATGCGCGTGAAACAGGTCATCATCAAAAGCACGGCGGGCAGAAACGCCAAGCTGCTCAGCAGCAGCAGGGTTTGCAGTTTGATCGACCACTGCTGACCGCCGCCGGCGGTGGGTTCGGTGACGATGCCGGGAATTGTCGCCTGGCCCCAGGCGAGGCCGGGTAACACCGCGATCATCGCCAGCAGCAACCAGGGCAGGGTGCGGCGCAGCACGGGCCGGGTCTTGTTCATGGCGCCTTCCTCGAACCGTCGCCACGCAGGTTGGCTTTCAGCGCTTGGGCGAAGCGTTGTGCGAAACGGTCGTCGGGATTCACCGGCGCGTGGTTCGGCGTCGGGCCGGGCGGCGTGTCCGGTGCCGGTCGCTCATGCAGTTTGGTAACCTGGCCGCCGCCGACGCCGAGCACCAGCCAGGTGTCGTCCAACTCCACCACCACTACTCTTTCCTTGGCGCCCACCGCGCGGCTGGCGATGACTTTCAGGTGTTGCCCGGCGCCGGCGTGCCCAGGGCCGAAGCGCTTGAGCAACCAGCCGCACAACACGATCAGCCCGACCATCAACGCCAGTACCAACGCGGTCTTGCCGAACGCGGCCATTCCCAGCATGGCGTCGCCGCCTGCTTCCACGGCCTGAATACCGGCGTTCGCCTGGGCGTCGGCGGTGCTCATCGGTTGAGCTTCTGAACTCGTTCGGAAGGCGTGATGATTTCGGTGATACGGATACCGTATTTGTCTTCCACCACCACCACTTCACCTTGGGCGATCAGGTAGCCGTTGATAAGAATGTCCATCGGCTCGCCGGCCAGGCCGTCCAGCTCCACCACCGAGCCTTGCGCCAGTTCGAGAAGTTGTTTGATGGTGATCCGGGTGCGCCCCAGTTCCACGCTCAGCTTCACCGGGATATCCATGATCATTTCCAGGTCCCGGGCGTCGCCGCCGCCGGTGCCGGCGTCGAGCGGTTTGAACACCTGGTCACCGGCGTTACGCGTGGGCGACGTTTCAACATCGGCCGGCGCATTATCGGTACCGCCTTCGGCAGCTTCCTGTTCGGCCAGGGCTTCGGCCCAGGGATCGGCCTCGTCGCTGTTCGCCTCAGCGCCTTGCTGGTCGGCCATGGCCTTTTCCCAGTCGTCGTCGCTGGCGTTGTGATCGGGTTTTTTGGGATCAGTCATTGGTCGTGTTCCTCGGTTTTCGGCGTTGACCCTTTCACGAAACCTCCGGCCGAAGCCGCATGAGCGTTGGCGTGGTCGATCACGCGCTGCACCCGCAACGCGCGCTGTTCATCGCGGCTGCCGTAGTCGCATTCCAATACCGGCACGCCGTCCACGCGGGCGGTGACGGTATCGGGTAGCTCAATCGGTAGCACATCGCCGTGCTTGAGACTCATCACCTGGGAGATGCGGCTGGGCACATTGACAAACTCCGCCACCAGTTCCACTTCGGAGCGGCGGATTTCGCCGGCCATGCGATGGCTGAATGCCTGGTCGCCGGCGTCACGACCGTCGGCGATCGGGTTGTTCAACTGTTCCCGCAGTGGCTCGATCATCGAATAGGGCATGCACACCTGGAAGTCGCTGGCCAGGTTGCCCACCTCCAGATGGAAGGTGGTGTTAACGATGATCTCGTTGGGCGAATTGGTAATGTTGGCGAACTTGGCCTGAATCTCGGAGCGCAGGTAGCTGATCTCCAGGGAGTAGACCGATTTCCAGGCGTCCTGGTAGGCGTCGATGGCGAGCTTGAGCAGGCGCTGAATAATGCGTTGTTCGGTGTTGGTGAATTCGCGCCCTTCGGATTTGGTCACGAACCGTCCGTCGCCGCCGAACAGATTGTCCACCACCATGAACACCAGGCTGGGTGGAAACACCACCAGCCCGGTGCCGCGCAGCGGCTTCATGGCGATCAGGTTAAGGTTGGTGGGCACCGGCAAATTGCGGGCAAAGTCCTTGAAGCTTTGATAGCGCACGGAATCCACGGTGATGTCCGCGCTGCGCCGGATCAGGTTGAACAGGCTGACCCGGAAATGCCGCGCGAAGCGCTCGTTAATAATGTCCAGGCTGTGCAGGCGCTCGCGAATAACGCGATGCTGGGAGGCTGGATCATAGGGGCGCATGCGCGGCTCGCGGCTGGCTTCGGCGTCGTCGTCACCGCCGGGGCCGTTGAGCAGCGCATCAATTTCTTCCTGGGATAGCAGATCGTCTTGTGCCATTGGTGTCCACCCGGTTTATTGCACGATGAACTCGGTGAAGAGCACATCATCCACCTGCAGTTCGGGCTCGCTGTCCTCGCGCGGCTGTTGGAACAGTTCGAGAATCTTCTCCTTGAGCTGCTCCTTGCCTTGCTGGGTGGTCACCGTTTGTGAACTTTGACCGGACAGCAGCATTAACAGGCGGCTGCGCAGTTGCGGCATATGCTCCAACACGTAGCTCTCGGTGTCGGCGTCCGCGACCTGCAACGACAACCCCACATAGAGCAAACGCTGGCCGCAGAGATCCCCTTGCAGATTGACCGTGAACGGATTGATCTTGACGTAGATCACTTGCTTGGGCGCTTGTACTTGCTCGACGGGATCACTGCTTTCCTCGTCGCCATCGTCGGACAGCAACAGGTACATATTGAGGGCCACCAGCGCGCCGAGCATGATTACCAGCAGGGCGATCAACCATCCAAGTTTGCCCGATCGGTTCTCAGAGTCCGCCATGTGTAATGCCTTCCATCCTGAATAGGGGTTGCGATTTCAGAGTGCAGTATGCCGTCGCCGTGGCCTTCGGCATGGCCGGAAAAGGCCCTTGTAAAGGGCCTATCTTGACGTTTAGGCGTAGAGATCGACGCCGCTGCCGTCACTGATTACGCGGTTCACCGGCACGCTCTCGCCGCTAGCGGTGCCGCTGTCAGCGGCCAGCGTATCGCCGCCGTTGGACGAGCCGCCGCGCTCGCCGGGCTGGCCGTCGCCGTTACCGGCAAAGCCCTGGCGTTGCTCACCGACCATGGCCTCGCCCAGCGCGATGCCCTGTTCAGCGAGCGCCTCACGCAATTGCGGGATCGCCTGTTCCACCGCTCCGCGCACGGTGGCGTGGCTGGAGAAAAAATGCGCCTGGGCACCCTGGTCATCCAACTTCAGGCTCACCGACAGCGGCCCCAGTTCGCGAGGATTGAGGTGCAACTCCATGTGCTGGTCGCCCCGTTGCGCGAGGCCCACCATTTGCTGGCCCAATTGCTGATTCCAGGGCGCGCTGGCCACCGGTGCCTGCAGGGTAAACAGCGACGTATTGTGGGCGGTCGCACCTACCGGGGCGCCGGTGGCGTTGCCGGTGCCCGTGGCGCCCATGACGCCGGCAGTCTGGCCGGTGCCGTCCTGGTTCCCGGCGCCGGGCAGGGCGCCGTCCAGCCGGGATTTATCCAATACCGCGGAGGTCTCCTGAACGGGGACCGCCCAGGCCGGGGTGGGCGAAGCAGCGTTGCCATCGACGCTGGCGTTCGCCGTCAGGGCCGTGGTTTTGTTGGCCGCGCCGTCGGCGGGCCAGCCGGAGGTGGCGGCCGTGCGGTTCAGGGTGTCAGGCACTCGCACCACGGGAAGATCCGCCGCCCGACTCGGATCGCCGGTGGTCTGCGTCAGAGGGGTGACCAAGGTGAGTCCGGCGACGGTCTGTGCGGTCTCGCCGATGGTGTCTGTCGGCAGTTGCGTATCGGCGGTTTCGGCGGCACGGCGGTTCGCGGCCTGGTCGGCATCGCCGGTGCCGTTGGCGGTCACACCGATAGTCGCCAGGCCGTTGCCGGTCAGCGCTTCCAGAGCGTTGCGCAGGGCGTCGCTGGCTTCGCCGGTGACGCCCTGGTTGAGTACCGTCAGGGTGGCTTCGCCGTCTGTGTCGCTGGGCGATGAAGCGCTAAGGAGCTTGCCGGTCGCCGCTTGCAGCGAGCTTGCGAAAGCGTCGCCGCCGTCACTGGCCGGTTGTTTGGCGCCGCCGGCTTTGGGGGCGCTCTGGCTGAGCAGTGCGGTGATATCCATGGGTTCTCCTTCCCTTCAATCCGGGCGAAGGCGCCGGGCCATCGCGTTGTTGGTCAGTTCGTCGTTGTCGCGCAGTTCGCGGCGCTGTTGCCGGTGTCTTTCCTGTTGGGCGCGCCGTGACGCCAAAGTGTCATAGGACGACAGTTGTTGTTGGCGTTGCTGCCAGTGCTGCTGGCTGGCGGCGACTTTTTCTTGCTGCTGACCCAGCGCCTGTAGCGCTTTATCGATGGCGTCGTCCAGCGAGCGTATGAAATGCCGGTAGTTACTCAGGGTGGCGGCGTCGATGCCATGGTTCATGGCATCCTGTAAACGCCGGCAGTATTCCTGCCGGTAGCGCCGCAAGGCGTCCAGTTGCGCGGCGCTTTGCGCCTGGCCGTGACGGTCCTCGGCAAGGCTGCGGCCGGCGTGGTCGCGTGCCTTTCTGCTTTGCTCGATTAACGTATCCAGCGGGTTGGACGCGTTCATTGCACACCTCCAAGCAAGGCACCCAGTGCCTGTTGCGAATCATCGATATCGGCGCGCTCGCCGATACCTTGCTGCAAAAAGTGTTCAATCGACGGGTAGAGCTGGACCGCCTGGTCCAGGGAGGGATCGTGACCGGGGCTGTAGGCGCCCACGCTGATCAGATCCCGGTTGCGCTGATAGCGCGAGAAAAGATGCTTGAACTGCTGGGAACGGCGTTGTTGTTCGCCGCCTACGATGGCGGTCATGGCGCGGCTGATCGAGGCTTCAATGTCGATGGCCGGGTAGTGACCCGCTTCCGCCAGGGACCGCGACAGCACCACGTGACCGTCGAGAATGGCGCGCGCGGAATCGGCGATCGGGTCCTGCTGATCGTCGCCCTCGGTGAGCACGGTGTAGAAGGCGGTGATCGAGCCGCCGCCGGTTTCGCCGTTGCCGGCGCGTTCCACCAGGCCGGGCAGTTTGGCGAATACCGATGGCGGGTAGCCCTTGGTGGCCGGCGGCTCGCCGATGGCCAGGGCGATTTCGCGCTGGGCCATGGCGTAGCGGGTCAGTGAGTCCATGATCAGCAGCACGCTGAGCCCGGCGTCACGGAAGTGTTCCGCTATCCGAGTGGCATAGGCCGCGCCTTGTAGGCGCTGCAGCGGCGAGGTGTCCGCCGGCGCCGCCACCACCACGGCGCGGCGTCGTCCTTCGTCGCCGAGGATATTGTCGATGAAATCCTTCACTTCCCGGCCGCGCTCACCGATCAGGCCCACCACGATTACGTCGGCGCCGGTGTAGCGCGCCATCATGCCCAGCAACACGGATTTGCCCACGCCGGAACCGGCGAACAGGCCCATGCGTTGCCCGCGGCCGATGCTTAACAGGGTGTTGATGGCGCGAATGCCGACGTCGATTTGGGTGTCGATGGGTGCCCGCGCCAGGGGGTTCATGGGCGCCGCCGCCAAGGTGCCATGGGGGGCTTCTTCCAGTGGACCGCCGCCGTCCAGCGGGCGACCGTTGCCGTCCACCACCCGTCCCAGCAAGGCGTCGCCGAGCGGAAAGCGGCGGGCGCCGGTGTCGTCGCCGTCGCCCAATGGGAACACCCGCGCGCCGGGGGTCAGGCCGCTGATTTCCGCCAGTGGCATCAGAAACAGTTTGTCGCCGGAGAACCCCACCACTTCGGCTTCGGCGAAGCCGGGGCGAACACCGCCCGGCGTCGATAATTCAATGCGGCAGGCGCTGCCCAGCGGTGTGCGCAGGCCGACCGCCTCCAGCACCAGGCCGGTGGCGCGCACTATCCGGCCGCTGGCCTGGTAGTGGGGCGTGGTCTCCACGCGGCGGGTGACGCTGTGCAGCGTGCGGCGCCATTGCGCCCGGTGAAGGTTATCGGCGGCGCTCATTCGTCCGCTCCCGCGTCGTCCGGACGGCGGGTGCGCCGGCGTACCCGGGCGGCGATGGCTTCCCAGCGACTTTCCAGCGTGGCGTCCAGCTCACCGCTGGGGCTGGTGATGCGGCAGCCGCCGCGACGAATCTGGTCGTCCGGCTGCAGGGACCAGCCGGCGGCCTGGAACTCGGCGTGCAGTTCCTGTTCCACCAGCGTCAGATCCTCGGGGTGCAGCCACAGGCGGGTTTTGCCGTTGAGGCTGGTTTCTTCATGGATCAGGGTGCGCACCAGATTAAGGATTTCCTCGGGCTCTTCGCGAAGGGCGTCACCGGCGAGCTGGCGCCCGGTGGCCAAGGCCAGATCAACCAGGTCCTCGGCGATGTCATTGTCCAAATCGGTCAATGCCGCACGGAACTGTTCGACCAACGACGCCAGCGGGGCCAAAGCTTCATGGCGCTGGCGGGCGGTCTCGTGCTCGCCAGCGCGGCGGCCTTCCTCCAGACCTTGCGCGTGGCCTTCCTGGCGCCCGGCCTCGAAGCCTTCGTGGTGACCTTCTTTATGGGCTTCCTCGCGTACCTGGTTGCGTAGCGTCTGCAGTTCCGCTTGATGCTGAAACGCTTTTTGTCGCTCCGCGTTTGGTGCGGCGGTCCGTGCGCCACGCTGGTCCCGGGCGCCTTCCAGTTCACCCATTCGCCAGCGACGCCAGGAAGAGGAAGCGCTAGACATAAGTATCGTCTCCGCCGCTCAGCACGATTTCGCCACTGTCGGCCAGGCGTCGTACCACTTGCAGAATGGCTTTCTGTTCGCTCTCCACCTGGGAAACGCGAATCGGACCGCTGGCTTCCATGTCTTCGCGCAACAGCGTGGCGGCACGGGTGGACATGTTGCGCAGGAATTTTTCCTTGAGGCTTTCGTCGGAGCCTTTCAGCGCCACCATCAGGGCATTGGTGTTGATCTCCTTGAGCAGCAACTGGATACCGCGATCGTCCACGTCGAGCAAGTTCTCGAACAGGAACATCTCGTCGATGATCTTCTGCGCCAGGTCTTCGCTGTGTGCGCGCACCGTTTCGATCACGGTTTCCTCGGCGCTGGAGTTCATCAGGTTGAGAATCTCGGCGGCGGTGCGGGCGCCGCCCATCTTGCTGCGCTTGAGGTTCTGGCCATCGAGCATGCCGCCCAGCACTTCGGTGAGTTCCTGCAGCGCGGCGGGTTGTACGCCACTGAACGTGGCGATACGCAGCACCACGTCGTTACGCAGTTTGTCGTCGAAGTACTCGAGCACATCGGCGGCCTGGCGTCGCTCCAGATGCACGATGATGGTGGCGATGATCTGCGGGTGTTCGTCGCGGATCATCTCCGAGACCATGTTGGCTTCCATCAGATTGAGCGCATCGATGCCGGAGTTGGCGCCGTTCTGTTCGAGAATGTCCTCCAGCAAACTGGAGGCGCGTTCGGTGCCCAGTGCCTTGGTGAGTACCGAGCGGATATGGTCGCTGGAGTACAGGTTGAGAGCGGCGAACTGTTCCGATTCGTCGTAGAAGTCGTCCAGTACCTGACGCATCTGGTCGTGGGAGATGTTGCCCAGTGACGCCATCTCCTGGCTGATATCCTGGACCTCGCGCGCGGAAAAGTGCTTGAACACCTCGGCGGCGCTGTCCTCGTCCAGGGCCAGCAACAGGATAGCGGCCCGTTGAGTGTTGCTGAGCTCAGTCATTCCGGTTCATCCAGTTACGCACGATCATTGCCACCATGGCCGGGTCTTCCTGTGCCATGTCCTGCAGATCCTGGCGGTTTTGTTCGTAGGCCGAGGAGCGGCGGCGACGGCGGCGCGGCGCCGCCGGCTCAGGCTCTTCCTCGTCGCTGTGCGGCGCCGTGGCGGCGGCTGCCGGCGCCGGTCCCGGAGCGGGCGCGGGGCGCGCTGCAGGCGGCGGCGTCTGGCTCGCGTAGCGCTTGAGCATCGGGCGCAGGACCAGCAGGTAGAGCAGCAGCGCGGCCAGACCCACCAGCAACCAGCGGCCCATGGAGAACATGAAGTCCTGCCAGAACGGGTCCTGCCACCAGGCGCGCTGGCTGTCTTCGGGCTCCGTCCGGGTAAAGGGACTGTTGACCACTTCCAGGCCGTCGCCGCGTTCCATCGAGAAGCCCATGGCCTGGCGGGTGAGTTGGTTGATGCGCGTCAGTTGTTCTTCGCTCAAGGGTAGCGTCGTCGCTTCGCCGTTTTCGTCCACGCCTTCGCGGTAATCCACCACCACCGCCACCGACAGACGCTCCACCTGGCCGCGTTCGTGCTGAACATGGGTAATGTTGCGGTCCACTTCGTAGTTGATCACGTCCTCGTGGTTAAGGCGCTTGCTGGTGTCCTGGTCGCCGCCGGTGGTTTGCTGATCGCCGTTTTGTTGTTGGTTCTGCTGCGTTGCGTTTTGTTGAATGTTCGACGGCGCCGTGCCCGGCGGTGTGTTTGTGAGCGCACCGGGCACGCCTTGGGCTAGATCCTCGCCGCCGCTGTAGACGGCGCGGGTCTGGCTGCTTCGCACCGCCGCCGGATTGCCGCCTTGGTTGGGGCCGTAGCGTTCGCTGGTTTCTTCGCGGTGGGCGAAATTGACTTCGGCGGTGACCTGGGCGCGCACTTTGTCACGCCCCAGAATCGGCGCCAGGATGCTCTCGATGCGCTGGCGGTAAACGCGTTCCACCTCGCGCACGTATTCAAGCTGGCTGCCGTCCAGACCGCCGCGACTGCCGGACGGACGCGACAGCAAACGGCCGGCCTGGTCAACCACGGTAACGTCCTCCATGGCCAGTTCCGGCACACTGCTGGAGACCATGTGCACGATCGCGTCGACCTGGCCGTCGCCCAGGGTGCGGCCGGCTTCCAGGGTCAGGATCACCGATGCCTTGGCGGGCTCGCGGTCGCGAATAAACACCGAAGGCTTGGCCATGGCCAGATGCACACGGGCCCGGGAAACCGGGCCCAGCGCTTCGATGGAACCGGCAAGCTCGCCCTGCAGACCGCGCTGGAAATTGACCTGCTCGGCGAACTGACTGATGCCGAACGCCTGCTCGTCCATAATCTGAAAGCCCACATTGCCGCCTTCAGGGAGACCCTGTTCGGCCAGTTGCAGGCGCAGTTTGTGGACTTGGTCGCCGGGCACCATCAGGGCGCGCCCGCCCTGACTGAATTGATAGGGCACCGCGCGGCTTTCCAGTTCACTGATGATACGGCCGCCGTCGGCTTCGCTGAGATTGCTGTAGAGCACCCGATACTCCGGCGCGCTGGCCCACATCAACAGCACGGCGATCAGGGCGATCACCGCGGCGCCGACGACAAGCAGCGGCACCAAGGGGTTGGCACGCAGCTTCGTCAGCATTTGTTCGATGCCGTTGTTGCCCGGGCGGGTATCGCCGTTGCTCATGCCGGCCCCCCGGTCAAGCGGGAATGTTGTTGAAAAGGCATTGCTGCTTTCCGGTGGTGTTCAGACGCATGCCATTATGAGCAGGGCGGGGGGCGACAAAGGAAAGAAAAGCCCGTCTTTTTGCCGTCATTTGACCGCTTGGGAAATCGGCCCGGCTGATAATCTTGCTGTTCAAATACCGGATAAAGCAGAGCAGCACATCATGAGCACACCGACCATTAACCCGGCCATGCAGGCCGCGCTCAATCAGATGCAGAGCCTGGCCGGCCAGGCGGCGGGATCAGCCGGCCCGGTGGCGGGCGGTCAGAACGTGGACACCACCGTGGGCACCGGCGGATTCAGTGAAGCGCTTCAATCCAGTCTGGAACGCATCAACGAAATGCAAATGGAATCCGGCGCCAAGGCCAAAGCTTTCCAAGCCGGCGAGCCCGGTGTGTCGTTGCACGACACCATGATCACCGGCCAGAAAGCCAGTATTGCGTTCGAGATGGGCGTGCAGATGCGTAATCGGCTGGTCAGCGCTTATAAAGACGTCATGAATATGCAGGTCTAAGAAAGACAGTTAACGGTTGATAGTTAATAGTTAACAGCTGAAGAGGCGGGCCGTGCCGGAGGCGCGGCCGCGTCTAGACTTCGAGGCTGAAGAGGCGGCCTTTTACTTCTTCCAGGCGCTGGGCGGCGTTCAGAGCCTCTTCCGGTGGAATTTGTCGGATCAGTTCGCCGTTGTCGCGGTCGATCAGACGGATAATGGTACGCCCGGAATCCTCGCTTAACTGGAACTCCACCCCGTAACGGCGCAGTACGTCGTTGATCTGCTGAACCGGTTTAACCAGCTCTTGGTGCCCTACCGCGCGGCCTTCCGAGTCACTGTCTTGCGCCGCGCCCCCGGCGGCTGGCAACTGTGCCAGCACTTTTTCCACCCGTTGGCGCGCGGCCTGGTAGGAGAACTGGGAAGGCATGGATGAAACGCTGTTGTTATCCACCGGGGTGGTCATGGTCGGGCCCCTTAGCCGAAAGTGATATGCACAGGTTTGTACCTGTATCGGCCACCACGCCCATAACTTTACTCCGCTACCGGGCACGGCTTGTGGGAGCGAGCCCAGCCCGCGAAAGGCCGGCAAAGCCGGCCGGCAGGATCCCAGAGACCTAAGCTGACTGGAACCGATACTCCTCAAGCACCACGGCGATCCGCTTGGGATCAATGTCCTCGGCGATGCGGAACACCCCGGCGGTTTCCGCCGACTCATCTTCCACCAGGAATTCGAGCACGGCGTGATAATGTGGCCGATTCCAGAAATCGTGAATGAACAGACGCGTGGTGTCGCCCGGCTGTTCGGAAACGTTCAGCGTATGCCGGATCGCGTTCAACACACTGGCGACGCGGAAACGGCCGTCCACCAGTATCAGGTCGAAGGCCTGATCATGGCGGTGGATGGCCTCGCTGTAAGCCGGGAAGCGGTGACGGGCCACATCCGAAGCGGGGAAGCCCCATTCTTTGGTGGGGCCGATGTCTTCGGCGTGGACCTGGCAGGCTTCACCCAGACGCTGTTTCAGCCCCGCCACCCAGGCGGCATCGCTTTCCACGCCGTGGACGGTCAGCCCGGCCTGGCACGCCCACACCGTGGAGCCGCCGGAGCCGAACTCGAAGTAACGACCAGCCCGCTCGAGACTCTTCTTAAACAGCGCTTTTTCCGCTTCGGACATAAAAGGGGCGTCGGGAATATCCGGCGTCCGCTGGGTCGGTGCGTCGTCGTTCAGATCGGCGAGATAGCGAGCCGCCTGGGTTTGATCCACCTCCTCGAGCAGCGCATAGGCGAGATCCTGGATGCCGTAGACAGTGTGCAGCAAGAAGGCCAGTCGCTTTTTGCGGTTGGGATCCAACTGCGCCAGGCGCGAAGGTGCCGGCAGCAGCAGTGCCTTGGCGGTTCTCAGCTCCGTGGCTTGGCGTTGCGGGCCAAAATGGTCCGGTAGATGACTGTGATACCTGACAGGATCGAGTCGGTAAACGCGGAAGCCGTGCTCAGCGGCCCATTGGGACAGTGTGGCCAGGTCTGGCTGGTTAATCGGGCCGGGGCCGAAACACACGGTAGTCTGGATCAGCAGGGTGTCGTCCAGGGCGTGGGCGCCGTGGCGCAGGGTGGTGAGGCTGTCGTTACGATGGTCCAGCACCAGCCAGTCCAGGCTCGGCAGCCCTTCGATGCTGTCCAGCGCCACCGTGTTGACCGGCAGCTCGGTGAGCACCCGGGCGCCATCACCGGCGTCCGGTGACGGTTTGAGGGTGCCACTGAAGGCTGGATCAAGGCAGGCGTAGTGGGTCGCCGGATTACCGTCGCCCAGCGTGGTTTGCGAAAATACCTGCAGGCCGGTGCGCTGACGGCCCGCCTGCGCCGCGTGTTCACCCAGCGGATCGAACACCAGCAGTTCGAACGCGCCCAGCGGCAGCAGCGAGTCCGCCGCGCCGGTTGTCAGCAGTTGCCCGCCGTTATCCAGGGCGACGATCTTGCCGCTGAAATCGAAATGGAACCGACCGGCGTTTTCCCGCCGCTCCGCGGCTTTTAGCAGAGTGAGCGACGGTATTACCGGCTCTGGTACCGGCAGGGCCTGATCCTCGAACTGGCCAGTGCTGTCCTGCTCGAAGGTCAGCGCCGCCGGCGGTAGATCGCGGCAATAACGCTGCCAGATGCCGCGCAGCGCGGCGCTGAGGTGGGCGGCGAAGCGGGGTGCGTCGCACACCGGCGATTGCAGCAGGGTGTCGCGAAGATGACGCCGCACCGTGGCCAGGTTGTCCAGGTCGCCGGCCAGATCGCGGGCCCGGGCTCGGTAGGCCTCCCAGTTGTCCACCACCAGTTCCGGCAGGCCGGCGTTGACCAGATGGGAGGCGGCGTGCCGGCCGGCGAAGGTGGGGCCGGGCAGGGTGATCACCGGTACCCCCATCAGTAGGGCCTCGCAGGTGGTCAGGCCGCCGGAATAGGGCCACGGGTCCAGGGCGATGTCGATGCGGTTGTAGGTGTCCAGGAAGGCGGCATGGTGTTCCGGGCCTTCCAGCAGGATACGTTCCTGTTCAATCCCCGCCGCTTTGAAGTCGCTCCACAGGCGCTCGCGGAAGGCGGCGTCGCTGTACTGACCGCTCTTCAGCAGTAGCCGGCTACCGGGAAGTTCGGTGAGCAACCGGGCCCATTCGCCGATCAGTCCCGGATTGACCTTGGCCGGGTTGTTCAGGCAGCCGAAAGTCACAAAGCCGTTTTCGGCGGCCGGCAGCGGGCCTACCGGCGGCGCGTGCTCCGGCGGCATATAGCAGATGTAGTCGTCGGGCATTCGGATCAGCTTTTCCAGATAGTCGGCATCGCAACCTGGCGGTGTTTCCACCGAGTCGCTGATCAGATAATCGATGGCGTCCAGCCCGGTGGTGTTGACCAGGCCGCCCACCCACTTAACGATCACCGGAGCCGGCTCCCGGGCGATCAACCGCAGGCGGTTGCCGTCGGTGTGGCCGCTCAGATCGATCAGAATGTCCACCTGATCCTGACGTATCAAAGCCTCCACGACCGCGTCCGGTTGGCCTCCCACGTTATGCCATTGATCGGTGATCGCGCGCAGTCGGCGGGTGAGGGCGTCCTTCAGATCGTTATTGGAGTACGCAATCAGCCGAAAATCCTGATCCGGCAGGTTTTCCAAAACAGAAGTAATCATTTGCCCGACCGGATGCATTCTCAAGCCGGCGGACAGCAGCCCGATCGTTAACGGCCGGCTTTCATCGCGGTCGCGGGCCTCCGGGCGGCTGGGGCGCTTCGCCGGAGAAAAGCGGGCGCGCCACCTTTGTATCAGCTCGGCGATGTCCCCGGCGGTCAGCGTGGGATCATAATGGGCGTTGAAAATCCGGTTAGAGAAGGCCTCCAGGTAGTCCGGCTTTCTCTTCAGGGCTTCCTCGAAATGGTGCGCTCCCTGGGCGAAATCACCCATCTCGCAGTACTTCACCGCCACCAGGTTATGGACCCGGGGATTATCGCCCTCCAGATGAAGCAGTCGTCGGCAATCGTCGAGCACGTCTTCCATACGACGCACGGCGGAAAAAATATTCATCCGGTGGGTGAGAATTTCGGCGTTGTCAGGGCTCAGTGTCAGTGCCGTGTCGATGCTTTCGGCGGCCGCATCCCGTCGGCCCTGGGCAAGGTAAACGCGGGCCAGCTGCATATGCGCCAACCCGTAATCCTGGTCCAGGGAGAGGCACTGTTTCAGGTTGCGCGATGCCTGGGCCCAGTCCTTAAGAGCGAGTTGAGCGGTGCCCAGCAAATAGAAGCCCTGAACATCGCTCTGGTCCAACTGAGTGGCGCGCTCCAGCACGTCCACAGCCTCAGCCGGGCGTTTCATCTCAATATACGCGGCACCCAGCGCGCGCCATGAAAACGCGTAATTCGGGTGGCGTCTCGTGAGTAGCAGCGCCTGCTTCTCCGCCTTCTCGAAATCGCGATTCTTCAAAGCTTGCCGGTACGAATGCCGGAGACGCGAGAAAGTGGCGGACGGTGTGGTTTTGACGGACATGATGACCCCAAGCCTGCTTTGTGGCGGTAGTACGAGATTAGCAGTGGGTCAGGTGGGCTAAAGGTGGAATTAGGCGGGTGTTTGCATGGCTATTTGCGGATTTTGCCAGTGGCTGAACGGAAGAAGGCCCCTTGTGGGGGCCTTCTATTTGTCCCAATCGGGACGCCGGAGCGTCCCTTTGGATGGCGATTAGCCGAGCAGGGACAGGACGCTCTGCGGTACCTGGTTGGCCTGGGCCAGAACGGAGGTGCCGGCCTGCTGCAGGATCTGCGCGCGGGTCATGTTGGACACTTCCACCGCGTAGTCGGCATCTTCGATGCGCGAACGGGCCGCGGACAGGTTGGTTTCGGTGGTGCTCAGGTTGGTGATCGCGGAATCGAAGCGGTTCTGCATGGCACCCATTTCGGAGCGCAGGCTGTCCACGTCGCTGAGCGCGGAGTCCAGAGCCGCCAGCGGGTTCTCGGTGGCGACGTCGGCCGCGACGTCGGTGATGCCGCTAGCTTCTTTAGCATCGGCGGCAACGGTGTAAGTGACGCTGGCGGAACCGGTGGCAGTACCGTCGGTCACGGTCAGTTCTGCTTCGTAGTAGCTGGTGGTGGCGCCGGAAACGTTCTTCACAAACGCGTTGCCATTGTCGTCAACGATCAGGCTGTTGGTGCCGCTGGCTACCGGAGTACCGGTAACGGTGCCTTCGGCGATTTCGTCGGCGTCGATGTCGGTGGAGTCAGCACCGGTGGCGCCTGCGCCGGCGGCGGTGATGTTGTAGCTCTGGCCGTCAACCTTGAGGGAATCACCGTCGGCGGGTACTTCAGCCAGGCGGGTGTTCACGTTGAAATCGTCCAGACCCAGGGTCTCGGCGTTGATTTCCTTCAGGTTCATGGTGATCTGCTCACCATCGTTGGCGCCCACCTGGATGGAGAATGCCTGATCTTCGGCCAGCACTTTCACGCCGTTGAAGTTGGTTTCTTCGGAGATCCGGTCGATCTCGCCCAGACGCTGGGTGATTTCGTCCTGGATGGAGTTCAAGTCTTCCGGAGAGTTGGTGTCGTTCTGTGCTTGAACGGTCAGCTCACGGATGCGCTGCAGGTTGTCGTTCACCTGGTTGAGCGCGCCTTCCGCGGTCTGGGCCACGGAGATACCGTCGTTGGCGTTGCGCTGAGCCTGCGCCAGACCGGTGGTCTGTGCGGTCATGCGGTTGGCGATGGCCTGGCCGGCGGCGTCGTCGGCGGCGCTGTTGATGCGCAGACCGGAAGACAGACGCTCCATGGAGGTCTGCAGAGCACTCTGGGACTTGCCCAGGTTTTGCTGGCCAATCATGGCCGTGATGTTGGTGTTGATAACTGACATAGCGAATGTCCTTTTGTGATTCACCGTTTGGTTTGAAAGCAACGGCGCTGGCCGTTACACCATCTTTCGGCGGTTTGCCGTTTCGCTTTAGGGTTGCGGGGAAAAAGTTTTGCGGTTAAAGGCCGGCAAGCGCTTGCCGATAAACAAAGCTGTCGCGAGATAAAGGCGAGGACTGTTGGCATGACACCGCAGCAAGACGTGTTCACCCGGGTGGATCATCCCCCGGAGATTCAAGAGTTACTGGAGCACCTGATTCAGCCCGGGGCGGCGTCGCTGGCCATGGATAAGAACGGCGGCGAACCGATGCCGGTGGTGGTTTTCGAGTTGCACCCCGGAGATTGCATGTTGCTGGATATCAGCGCGATCCGGCAGATCGCCGCGGATCTGCGGCGCGGCGCCGGCTTTCGTCTGATCGGTCAGGCCCGTGGCGGCGTGCTGCGCACGCCTTTGTTGAGCACGGACATGTGTTTCGAGCGTGACGGGCGGATGCTGTGCCGTTGCGATTACCCACCGGAAATGGAAATCCTGCAGCGCCGGGATACCTTTCGGGCGGTGTTACGCCTGGGGATGGAGGTGGGCGTGGTGTTGCGCGATCGCCAGAGTGGCCTGTCGGCGCAGGGCGACCTGCGTGATCTGTCCCTGGAAGGTTGCCTGGTGGAGCTGTCCGCCAGCGCCATGACCGCGCTGATGTCCAATGCCAACGTGTTCGAGCTGGAGCTGTGTTACCCCAACGGCACCCGTTTTGTGGTGCGCGGTAGTCCGCGGCACCAGAAAGTGGATGCGCAAAGGGGGGTGGTCAAGGTGGGGTTTCTGTTCGGCGCGCGCGGCGCGGAGGATGATCGCCGTTTGTGGTTCATGGTGCGGGAAATAGAGCGCGAATCCGCGCGTATGGCTGGCGATACACGTACCCCCTTGGCGCCTTCAACGTTGTTCCAGGGCACTCACGGTGCCGAAGAGGCGTCGGTAAGCCGCCGCCAGACCCAGGAATACGCCACCCCGATGACCCGCCGTCTGGCGGCCACCGCGGCGTATCTGGATAACCAGATACTGGAGCTGCGTCAGGGCGCGATGATTGACGCGGCGCAACTGTCACGGCACGCCGACCGGCTGCTGGCACTGCAGGACGAGGACCGCGAGGCGCTGTTATTCGCGGTTCAGTGCCTGGACCGGGAAACCCTGCTGGTACGGCATTCATTGGGTGTGGCGATCCGGCTGCTGGACTTCGCGAAAAGCGAGAACATGCCCCACGAACTCTGTAAGGCGCTGGCCGCGGCCGGGCTGGTGCACGACTTGGGCAAAGCACTGCTGCCTCGCGATCTGCTCGAAATGAAGTTCCTTAACGCCAGCCAGTACCGCTGGCTGCAAGGTCATGTGGCGCTGATTCTGCAGCGCTTGGAGACCTGTGGGTGGCTGGCGTCCTCGGTGGTCGAAGCGGTGGTTGGCGATATCAACGAACGCCTGGATGGGCACGGCTACCCCCACGGGCGCGCCGCCGAGGCGCTGCCGGAACTGGCGCGGCTGGCGGCGGTGGTGGATGTTTCCGATGTCATGGCGCGGGTACGGCCCGGCCGGCGCCCCTGGTCCGCGGAGGACATCCATGAACACCTGCTGATGCGTGGCGACCAATATGACCGTCGCTGGGTGGAGCGACACCGTCAGCATTTCGGTCAATGGCCGGTGGGGTCGTTAGTCCGCTATCCGGGAGGATTGCTGGCCTGGGTGCGACGTTTGGACGGACAAGGCCGTCCGCTGGAGGTGCAGATATCGCGAGGCAGTGCCTTTCCGACCGCCGATCCTCAGCAGGTATTGGAAGGGGCCGCGTTGCAACGTCTGGGCGAGCCGGCATCGTCGCTACCCGCACCAGGTTAGTGCGATGGCTTGCCAATAGAGGGCTCAAGTCGCGGCGTTCGCCGCCGATAGCATGAAATAGCGATAAATGGCCGCCCTTATCCGTCGCTTCGGCGGCGGCTCGGCGGCGCACAATACCGGGATATTGGGTAAGGAACGAACATGGCGTCTATTTCTTCTTTGGGTATCGGCTCGGGCCTGGATCTGAACGGTCTATTGGACCAGATGGAGGCCGCCGAGCGTCAACAACTGACGCCCATCACCCAGCAACAGCAAAGTTACCAGGCGAAGATTTCCGCGTTTGGCACGCTCGAAAACAAGCTCACTGAGTTTCGTGAGGCGGCCGCCAAACTGAGCGAGGTCCAGCAGTTCGAGGCGGTCAAGAGCAATGTGTCCGGTGATGCACTGAGCGCCGTGGTGGGTGAAGAGGCCATGCCGGGCAACCACGATATTGTCGTCAACAACAAAGCTCGCGCTTACAGCATTGCCACCCAGGGGGTGCTCGACAAGACCGAGCTGATGGGCGCCGGCACGATAAACTTCACCCTCGGCAACGGCGACGCCTTCAGCATCGAGGTGGGTGAAGAGCAAAGTTCTCTGGAAGGTATCCGCGACGCCATCAACGAATCAGGCAAGGGCGTTCAGGCATCACTGGTCAACGACGGCAAAGGCCAGCCGCACCGGCTGGTGCTGTCAGCCACCGATACCGGCACCGATGCCGCGATCAGTAGCGTCGATTTCGGCACCGGTGGTCTCGGTGATGTGCTAGCGCTGGACACGGGCTCGGAAGTCACCGCGTTGAACGCCTCACTGTCGGTCAACGGCATTGATATCGAGAGTCAGAGTAATCGGGTGGAAGGGGCGGTCCAGGGCATAACCCTGAATCTCAAGGAAGAGGGCAACGCTACCTTATCGGTGACTCGTGATACCGCCGGCATCAGTAAAGCGGTGACAGCGTTCGTGGACAGCTATAACAGCCTCCAGGAAAGCATGGACAACCTGACCCGCTACAACCAGGAAACCGGCGCCACCGGGCAGTTGCTCGGTGACACCACGCTGCGCGGTATTGAGTCCCGTATCCGTGGCGTCATGGGCGATGGCGTCAGCGGCGGCGAATTCAGTGCGCTCAGCGACATCGGTATCGACCTGACCGTGGATGGCACTCTCGAGGTGGACGAGGAGGCGCTCGACGCCGCGGTCGCCGACAACCTCGGCGCGCTGTCGGACTTCTTCGCCGGTACCGGCGACACGGAAGGGCTGGCTACGCGCCTGGACAGCACGCTGGGCAAAATGCTTGGTGACAGCGGCACCATTGAGAATGCCACCAGTGGTCTGGAAGACCGTATCGAAGGCCTCGGGGAGCGCTATGAACGTACCGAAGCGCGAATTAACAGCACCATTGACCGCTACCGCGAACAGTTCAGCAAACTCGACGGCCTGATCGCACAGATGAACTCCACCAGCAGCTACCTGACCCAGCAGTTCGACGCGCTCAACGCGCAATTGGGCCAATAAGCCAAGAGGGCAACCAGCCAGAGGTAACAATCATGACAATGACGCGTGGCGCCGCCGGTTACGCCCGGGGCGCGGGAGCTTACGCCCGGGTGGGAGTGGAGAGTGGCGTGATGTCGGCCAGCCCCCACCAACTGATCACCATGCTGTTTGACGGTGCCGAAACATCAATCCGCACCGCCGCGTTGCACATGCGTGAAGGTCAGGTGGCGGAGAAAGGTAAGGCGATATCCAAGGTATTGGACATCGTCAACAATGGCCTGCTGGTGGCACTGGACCGTGAAAAAGGCGGTGAGCTGGCGGACCGCATGGCGTCGCTGTACGACTACATTGCCCGGTTGCTGCTCACCGCCAATCTGCGCAATGACCTGGCCAGCCTGGAAGAGGCCGGTCGCCTGCTTGCGGACCTGGGGGACGCTTGGCGTCAAATCCAGCCGACCGCGCATCAGGGGGGCGAATGATCGAGACCAAAACCCGACCAGCACTGTCGGCGGTGCAGGTATTGCGTGCCTACGAAGACCTGCTGACCCGTTCCACCTACATGCTCGATTGTGTGCAGCGGCACGATTGGGGCGCGTTGGTGGAAGAAGAGGCGCGCTATGTGCTGGAAGTCGAAGAGCTATCGCGCACCGAACGCGATACCACTCTTGATGCGGTTCAGCGTGACCGTAAAGCGGCGTTGCTGGAGCAAATCCTGGATCAGGACATGGAAATTCGCCGCCGTCTGATGGCGAGACGCGAAGAGCTGCAGGAACTGATTGGCGCCTCCAAGCGCAAGCGCGACCTGACACGCTCCTACGGCCCCCAGGAGGCGGCCGCCATGGACCCCGGGGCCCGCTTTGACGAAGACAGTCCGTGAGTGGCATCACGCCGATACTGGATACACTGCTGCATCAGGTACTGGGCAAACGGGTGGACGTGCCCGTGGCCCGGCAAACGCCGGAGCCGGTGCGGCCACTGAGCCCCGCGGAGGCGCCACCGGCGGTACGCAGTGATTCACGGCTGGACCCGCGCAGTGCGCCTCTGCCGGCCCTGCCCACCACCGGTCATCGTGAGCGCGCTCTACCGGCTGCCACGGCCCCGGCGGATCAGGGCGCCGCGCCCTCCACGCGCACCCATTTCAGTGCCGCCGCTCGCACCATCGCCGATATTCTCACGCGTTATCCGGCGCCGCCCTCGGCGGTTCGGCCCGCGGCTCCCTTGATGGCGGCGGCGGATAACGAGGCGTCGCCGTTGGCGAATCGGCTTCAGACCAGCTTCAGCCAAAGCGGACTGTTTTATGAATCCCATCTGCACAACTGGTATCGCGGCGAAGTGAGTGGGGCGCGGTTGGCTCTGGAACCGCAAATGCGGCTTTCCCGGCCCGCCGACCCGGCGTCGGCAGCGCGTGGCGAGGCGAAAGGGCCGCTCCCCGGTGGCGGCGCTGCAGCCGCTGTGCCATCCCGGAGCACGCCGCCCGCGGCGATGGAGCGGGCCGTTCCGGGAGCGCCTGTGGACGCGCGCATGGCGGCCGATTCGGAGCACAATCCCAGGCCCGCCCCAACGCTTCCACCGCTCTCCGAGGAGGCCAATCACGCCTTGCAAGGGATCCTGCGCCATCAACTGGAAACACTGGCGACGCCGGTACTGCGCTGGGAAGGGGATGTCTGGTCCGGCATTTTCATGGCGTTGATGATTCAGGTGCCCGCCGAAGCCCCCCGCCAGCCGCATTCAGATCACCGCCATGCCGGCGACGGCGGCGACGACGCGGAAGAGGATGAAGAGGGCACATGGCGATCGGATCTCACCTTGAATCTCCCGGCACTGGGCTCGGTACAGGTTCGTTTGAACCTGCGCGGTGATCACCTGGAGATAGATCTGAATACCGATTCCGAGAGCACTGCGAGCCGGCTGCGTGCCGGTGGCGAGCGGTTGCGGTCCCGTTTGAACACGCATGGTTTTGAGCAGGTACTGCTGCGGGTGGGGGCTGATGAACGACTCTGAAACCAACGGCCGCCGTCAGGCGGTGGCGCTGGCTTACCAGGATGGCGAGGCGCCCCGTGTTGTGGCCCGCGGCTATGGCGATCTGGCCGAGCGGATTATCGCCGAGGCCCGCTGTCAGGGCGTGTTCGTGCACGATGCTCCGGAGTTGGTGGGGCTACTGATGCAATTGGACCTGGACCAGCGCGTCCCGCCCCGTCTCTACCAGGTGATTGCTGAGCTGCTGGTCTGGTTGCATGGCATGGAGGGCTAACCTTAAAGCATTAGTCTTTTGTGTGCTCATCTGGGCTGGAGCCTATATGTGACACGGTTCCTTGCTGTTTCCTGTTTCTTATAAAAAAGCATCGGTCATTTTTTCCCCACCGATGGATGCTGATTTATCAGAAAAATGTTTTATGTATATAAGTGTTCGCTATATGAATGCAAGTTACTGATTAATAAGATAAATATACTTATTGTTGATGGGCGGCCACCCTCTCGCTCCGCCGCCAAAGCCTTTCCCCCGCGATATTGAAGCGCTCGCCTTAACCCGATGCATATTTGTGAATAGCGTCACAAAAAAATTCCCTAGTGTGAATTTGTTCACAAAAAAGTGTGAGCGTTCCGTGATTCTTGTGATACGTTGCCCCTACGATTTACTCATTCTTAATTGCCCATAGAGGTAACTAACTAGTAATAAAGTATGAGTAATGTTTGGGTTGAAAAGCATCTGGCGGGTCGCCCGGATACAACGGATGACGGGCCTCTCGTCGAAGAAAAATATCGGGGGAACCCCTCGGTCATGGGGTACCGAAGGAGTGAGCGCAGCAATGAAGATCGACAGCGTTTTAAACGAAATCCAAGACATCAATCTGACCTACCTGCTGCTGGCGCAGCGTCTCCTTAAAGAGGACTACGCCACCGCCATGTTTCGCCTCAAGATCGATGAGGCGATGGCCGAAGTGCTGATCTCGCTGTCGGCAAAGCAGCTCAGCCAGATGGCGCGTACCAACCAGTTGCTATTCCGTCTGCATTTCGATGATGCGGACCAGGTCACCAAACTGACCAACAACAAGCGCGAGCAGGGGCTGGGGCAAACCCATGCGGCGCTGTTGATGGCATCCTGTGCGAACTGATCGGGGGAAGGGTCCGATGTCTGAGAAGAGTCTGGTCGGTGAGATGCACCAAGTGCAACTGGCCATCGAACTGATTGAACTGGGCGCGCGGCTTCAGGTTCTGGAATCTGAAACCGAGCTTAGCCGCGGCCGGCTTATCCGGCTCTACAAAGAAGTACGCGGCATGTCGCCGCCGAAGGGTATGCTGCCGTTCTCCACGGACTGGTTTATTACCTGGCTGCCGAACATCCATTCCTCCTTGTTCTACAGCTTTTACCGCCAACTTACCGGTGAGCGCGGTTGCAACCGGATGGAAGGATTCGTGAAATCCTACCGTCTGTACCTGGAGCAGATCGCTCTGGATGATGCCGAGCCGGTGCTGGGGCTGACCCGCGCCTGGACCCTGGTGCGCTTCTTTGAAAGCCAGATGTTCGAGTTGTCGGAATGCACCCACTGTCGCGGGCACTTCGTCAATCACGCGCACACCCCCAGCCAGCAGTTCGTGTGTGGCATTTGCCAGCCGCCATCGCGTGCCGGCAAGACCCGTAAACGTCAGAGCGCGGTGAGCGAAGAGGGCCGGGGTGCCGGTGGACGCCGCCAGGCGGTGGGCGCTTAATGTTGGTTCATGGCGCTTTAGTGGGAATACAGTTTTCTATTGAGCCGGGATGCTCCATCAGGGACGCGGTGCAGCGTCCACCGCCACGGGACATAACACCGCCGGGAACGTTGCAGAAAGGTTCGGCGCCAGCGACAACCCGTGGCGGTGACATCTTCGCATCAGCGAGGTACCGGGCAGGCCTCTGATGGAGAGCATCGGTATTCCCGCTAATGCGCGATGAACCTTTCTAAACCTCTCTGGCATCCTGCGGGGCAACCGTTGCCGGCCGGCTTTGCCGGCCTTTCGCTTGCCAGGCAAGCTCCCACAAACATTACCTCGTAGAAGGGCATAATACAGACCCGCGTTCCCGCTGGAGAGACCTTCCCGCTAAAGATGAACCTTAATTTTTCCTCAAGCCCGGCCGGCTCCTGCCGATACAGACGGTAATGCTATCCACGTTGTACTGAAGGATACCGGTTGTGCTGATACCTCTTGGCTTCATCATCGTCACTCTCTCCGTGTTCGGCGGCTTCTCCATGGCCGGCGGACACCTGGGCCCGCTTTACCAGCCCACCGAAATTCTGATGATCGTCGGTGCCGCGGTCGGCTCGTTCGTCGCCGCCAACAATGGCAAGGCGATCAAGGCCACCCTGCGTACCGCTACCACGCTCAAGCGCACCAAGAAGTACGACAAAGAAATCTACATGCAACTGATGTCGTTGCAGTACAACCTGCTTTCCAAGATGCGCCGCGAAGGCGTGTTGGGTATCGAAAAAGACATCGAGAATCCGGCCGAAAGCGCGCTGTTCAGTGAGTACCCGCGAATCGCCGAGGACCCCATGATCATGGGATTCATCACCGACTATCTGCGTCTGATGATCAGTGGCAGCGTCGACCCGATGGAACTGGACGAGCTGATGAGCCACGAAATCGAAGCGTTTGAACATGAAGCGCATATCCCCGCCGACGCGCTCGCCAAGGTAGGCGACGGCTTACCGGCGTTCGGGATCGTGGCGGCGGTGCTCGGGGTGGTCAAAGCGCTGGCGTCGGCGGATGCCGGGGCCGAGGAAATGGGCCTGATGATCGCCCACGCCCTGGTCGGCACCTTCCTGGGCATTCTGCTGGCCTATGGGTTCGTGAATCCGATTGCCAGCCGCATCGATCGGCAGGTTGCCGAGGCGGTCAAGATGCTGCAGTGCATCCGCGTCACCTTGCTCGCCAATCTCAATGGCTACGCGCCGCAATTGGCGGTGGAGTTTGGCCGTAAAGCACTGCACACCGCGGAGCGGCCCTCCTTCACTGAGCTGGAAGAGCATGTGCGCTCGGCCCGGCCGGTGAGTGTGAAGCAGGCATGAGCGAACGGCATCGGCCCATCGTCATCCGCCGGCGGCGTCGTGCGCACACGACCCACCACGGTGGCGCCTGGAAAATCGCACTGGCGGATTTCATGACCGCGTTGATGGCGCTGTTCCTGGTGTTGTGGATTATCTCCACGGCGTCGCCGGCGGAGCTACAAGGGTTGGCGCAATATTTCCGCACCCCTTTGAAGGTGGCGCTCACCAATGGTGAGCGGAATTCCTCCAGTACCAGTGCGATCCCCGGTGGCGGCGCGGACCCGGCTCACTCCGACGGCGAACAGGCGCGTATTGATCTGCGCCGGGAATCGTTGCCCGCCGAAGAGCGGCAACGGTTTATTGATCTGCGCCGCCGGATCGAGTCGGCGATCCAGGCCGACCCCCGGTTGCGTGAGCTGCGCGAACAAATGCGCTTCGAGATGACCCGGGAGGGGCTGCGAATTCAACTGGTGGATACCGACCGGCGGCCCATGTTCCGGATCGGCAGCGACCGGGTGGCTCCCTACATGCGCCATTTGCTGCGCACCATGGCGCCGCTGCTCAACCAGATGCCCAACCCGCTGAGTATCAGCGGCCACACCGACAGCCTGCGTTATTCCAGCGGCGACAGCGGCTATAGCAACTGGGAGCTGTCCAGCGACCGCGCCAACGCGTCCCGACGGGAGCTGGTGGCCGGTGGTCTGGATGGTGAAAAACTGTTGCGGGTCACCGGCATGGGCGACCGGGTGCCGGTGCCTGACAGCAACCCCGGCGACCCGGTCAACCGGCGTATCACCCTGGTGGTGCTGACCCGTCAGGCGGCGGAACGGTTGCGCGCCGACAGTCGTCCGGGCGCCTTCGGCGACGCCTCTCAACCCGTGCGGGAGTGAACATGGATATCACCGAATTCTACGACACGTTTTTCGAAGAAGCGGACGAGCTCCTGGCGGAGATGGAATCCCATCTCCTGGAGCTGGATGTGGAAAACCCGGATGTGGAGCGCCTCAACGCCATCTTCCGGGCCGCGCATTCGATCAAGGGCGGCGCCGGCACCTTCGGTTTCGAAGCGCTGCAGCGCACCACGCATTTGCTGGAGAACCTGCTCGACTACACGCGGCGCGGAGAACTGGCGCTGCGGCGGGACATCGTCGACACCTTTCTGGAAGCCAAAGATATGCTAAACGATCAACTGGATGCTTATCGGCAGGGCGGCGAACCGGACCCGGAAGCCCTGGAACGGATCTGCGAAACGCTGCGCCGTCTCGCGTTGGAGGAGCTGGGCGAGGACGCGGGCGTCGATGCACCGGCCGCGCCGGAGCCGGTAGTGGAGCAGCCGATGGTGGCGCAGTCGGGCGGGCCGGACGCACCGGCATCATCCCCGTCCGGCGGTGACCGTTTCGAAGTCACGCTGATCGGCGTCGGCGATAAGGATCGCGAACTGTTGATCGAGGAACTGGGCCAGTTAGGCGGCATTGAACAGCAGCAGGCGGACGGCGAACGGCACCGTGTCACCCTCACGTCTTCATTGAGCGGCGACGATATTGAAGCGGTCATGTGTTTTATCGTCGAGCCGGAGCAGCTCGAGGTGCGCGCGCTCGACGCGCCCGCCGCCAGCGCGGCGGAGCCGCCGCCACGGCAAGCCGCCGCCGCGCCGGCCGACGTTTCCTCTTCCCCGTCGCCAGCGGCCGCCGCGCCCCAGGCCCGTGAACAGGGTGGCGCCGGCAAAGGCAATGACGGCAAGAAAGGTGGCGAATCCACTTCGATTCGCGTGCCGGTCTCCAAGGTCGACCAGATCATCAATCTGGTGGGCGAGCTGATCATCACCCAGTCCATGCTCAATCAGGTGGCGGAAGATTCGGAGACCGTCAATGACGGCGCTCTGGTCACCGGTCTTAACTTGCTGCAGCGCACTGCCCGGGACCTGCAAGAAGCGGTGATGTCGGTGCGCATGGTACCGATGGACTACGTGTTCAGTCGTTTCCCGAGGTTGGTGCGCGATCTGGCCAGCAAGCTGGATAAAGACGTGGAGCTGGTCACCGAAGGCAAATCCACCGAACTGGACAAAGGCCTGACCGAACGGATCATCGACCCGCTCACGCATTTGGTGCGCAACAGCCTCGACCACGGCATTGAAACGCCGGACCGGCGCGAGGCCGCCGGTAAGCCGCGCACCGGCCGTCTGACCCTGTCCGCCCAGCATCAGGGCGGTAATATTCTGATTGAAGTGATCGACGACGGCGGCGGTCTGAATCGGGAAAAAATTCTTGAAAAAGCCCGCGCCAACGGTCTTCCCGTGGCCGACTCGATGAGTGACGACGACGTCTGGCAACTGATCTTCGCGCCCGGATTTTCCACCGCCGAGGCGGTCAGCGATGTGTCCGGGCGTGGCGTCGGCATGGATGTGGTCAAGCGCAATATTCAGGCCATGGGCGGACATGTGGAGATTCTTTCCAACCCGGGGCAGGGCACTACCACGCGCATCGTTCTGCCGCTGACGCTGGCGATTCTCGACGGCATGTCGATCAAGGTGGGCCGCGAAATGTTCATTCTGCCGGTGAGCGCGGTAATCGAATCCCTGCAGCCGCGCGCCGAGGACATCTATTCCATGGCCGGCGGCGACGTACTGCTCAAGGTGCGCGAGGACTACCTGCCGGTGGTGGCGGTGCATCAGGCCATGGATGTGGACGGTGCCATCACCGAGGCCACCCGTGCCATTGCGGTGATCGTCCAGGGCGAAGGCCGCCGCTACGCGCTGCTGGTGGACGAACTGGTCGGTCAGCAGCAGGTGGTGGTGAAAAACCTGGAAACCAATTATCGCAAAGTGCCGGGCGTGTCCGCCGCCACCATTCTGGGCGACGGCAGTGTGGCGCTGATTCTGGATGTGGCGGACATGCACCGCCTGGGACAAAGCAAGAAAGAAAACCCTGTCTTCGGCGCCCACACCCGGGCCCGGCCTGTTGAGGAGGTAGAACCGTCATGAGCCATGCCACTGCTTTGCAAACCGCCGCCGCCGTGGAAGCGGGCAGCCAGGAATTCCTGGTGTTCTCCCTGGGCGACGAGGAATACGCCATCGATATTCTCAAGGTCCAGGAAATCCGTGGCTACGAGAACGTCACGCGGATCGCCAACGCCCCCGATTTCATCAAGGGCGTGGCCAACCTGCGTGGCGTGATCGTGCCGATTGTCGATCTGCGCATTAAATTCCGGCTCGACAAGGCCGACTACGACGACCAGACCGTGGTGATCGTGGTCAACATCGCCGACCGGGTGGTGGGCATCGTGGTCGACCGGGTTTCCGACGTGATGACCCTGACCGCTGAGCAGCGTAAGCCGGCGCCGGAATTCGGGCTCAGCCTGCCGCTGGACTATATCAGCGGTCTGGGCAACCTGGACGAGCGCATGCTGGTGTTGGTGGACATCGAAAAAATGCTCACCAGTGAAGAAATGGCACTGGTGGAAGAAGCCGGCGAATAACGGTGGCACCCGGCGAATAGCGCGGGTGAATCCGGAGCAACGGGGAGAGCGGGGATGCGGAATAATCAGCCGGTGATCGATCGGGAATACGCGGTCAAATCAGAAGACTTTTTGATTTCGAGAACCAACCAGCGGGGCCGCATCACCTATGCGAACCCGGCGTTCATCGACGTCAGCGGGTTCAGCCGGGAAGAATTGGTGGGCGCGCCGCACAACATTGTGCGTCATCCGGATATGCCGGAGGCCGCGTTCGAGAATCTGTGGGCCACCCTGAAGCAAGGTGACACCTGGATCGGGCTGGTCAAAAACCGGCGCAAGGACGGCCGCTATTATTGGGTGCGCGCGCACGTCACACCGCTGGTCGAAGACGGCGAAATCGCTGGTTATGTGTCGGTACGGTTGAAGGCGGACCGTGCGTCCATCGACGCCGCCGAACGGGATTACAGCTTGCTTCGCGAAGGTCGTGGCCGCCGCCTCTATCTTCACGAGGGCGAAATCCGTCGCCGTGGCGTGTGGTCGGCGCTGCGGCGCTGGAACCCGAACTCGGTGAGCAGTCGCCTGGCGTTGCTGTACCTGGCCTGCGCGGTACCGCTGGCCGGTGCCATCGGGTTGGGGGCCTACGGACTGAGTGGCGACCAGGGCATGCCGCTGATCGCCACCGCGTTGATCGCCTTGGGCGCCGTCGGTTTGCCGGTTCTGGCGCTGCTGTTCTGGCTCACCGCCCGCTCGGTGCTACGCCCCTTGCATGAAGCCGGTGCCTTCACCTTGCAGATCGCCGCCGGTAACCTGGCCGCCAAACCGCCGCGCCGACTCAGCGGTGAGATGGGGCGTCTGGTGATGGGGCTCAAGCTGATGCGGCGTAGCCTGGGCAGTATCGTCGCCGACGTTAACAAAGGCATCGACGTGGTGACACCGGCGTCCCGCGACATCGCCCAGGGTAACGAGGATTTGTCTTCTCGCTCCGAAGAGCAGGCCACCTCATTGCAGCAAACCGCCTCCAGCATGGAACAGATCACCGCCACCGTGGGGCAAAACGCCGAAAACGCCCGCCAGGCCAGCCGCCTTAGTTCCGAAGCCTCTCGCGCGGTGTCCGAAAGCGGTGAGGTGATGGGCCAGGTGGTGGATACCATGGGCCGTATCACCGCCAGCTCGGAAAAGATGGCGGTGATTATCGGCACCATCGATAGCATTGCCTTCCAGACCAATATCCTGGCACTCAACGCATCCGTGGAAGCGGCCCGCGCCGGGGAACACGGCCGTGGTTTCGCGGTGGTCGCCCAGGAAGTGCGTAATCTCGCCGGTCGCTCCTCCGACGCCGCCAAGCAGATCCGCGATCTGATCGACGGCTCCGGTCGCGAGATCGACAGCGGCGCTGAACTGGTGCGTCGCGCGGAAGCGGCAATCGAATCGGTGGTGACCTCGGTAACCCGCGTGAACGACATCATGGGAGATATCAGTGCCGCCTCCGAGGAGCAAAGCACCGGTATCAACCAAATCAACCAGGCGGTCGCGCAGATGGACGGTGTCACCCGCCATAACGCCGAACGCGTTCTTGCTTCCGCCCGCGCCGCCGCCCGGTTGGAAGCGCAAGTTGAAAGCCTGACCCATTCCATTGCCGTTTTCCGCCTTCAGGGGGCCGGCAACGAACCGGTTCCGTCGTCGGTGGCCACGGTTCGCCGATTACCTTCGTCTTCACAACGGCCGCCGTCTGAGCCGGCCGACACCAAGACCCTTGCCGGATGAATGCATTGAGTACGCGAGCTTCCATTAACCCCGGCACCGCCCTCGGCGGTGCCGAGCGCATTGCCGCCGATCGGGATCTGGCGCTCACTGAAGCCGACTTCGCGCGTATCCGTGATCTGATCTACCGCCGTGCCGGGATCGTTCTGGCGGAACACAAACGGGATATGGTCTACAGCCGCATCGGCCGGCGCGTGCGCAAGCACGGGTTGGTTCGTTTCCAGGATTATCTGGCGAAACTGGAGAAGGATACCGCCGGGCCGGAGTGGGAAGCGTTTACCAATGCCTTGACCACCAACCTGACTGCTTTCTTCCGTGAGGCGCATCACTTCCCGCTGCTCGCCGATCTGCTGCGCGACCGGCGTGGCCCGGTGCGGGTGTGGAGCGCCGGCGCATCCACCGGTGAAGAAGCTTATTCCATCGCCATGACGTTGATCGAGGTGCTGGGCGAGAAAGCGGATTTCCAGGTGCTCGCCACCGACATCGATACCGATGCGCTGGATCGCGCACGCAAGGGTATTTATTCCATGGAGCAGGTTGGCAAGTTGGACGAGCGCCGGCGCAAACGTTTCTTTCAAAAGGGCAGCGGGGCGCGCTCCGGGTTTGCCCGGGTACGCCCGGAAGTGGCAGCGCGGGTGCGGTTCCTGCCGCTTAACCTGGTGGCGCCCAAATGGTCGGTGGAGGAGCGCTTCGACGCCATTTTTTGTCGTAATGTGATGATTTACTTCGACAAGAACACCCAGGCGAAAATTCTTGACCGTTTCGCGCCGCTGCTCAAGCACGATGGCCTGCTCTTCGCCGGCCATTCGGAGAGTTTCTCCTACATCAGTGATCGCTTCCGGCTGCGCGGCCAGACCGTTTATACCCTCGCCGACCGGTAACACCGAACTTCTCTACGAAGCTCGGATTGTGGGAGCTTGCCTTGTGGGAGCGGGCCTGGCCCGCGAAAGGGAGCGAAGCTCCCGGCAAAGGTTGCCCCGCAGGATTCCAGAGACCCTGCTGATGTTCCGCTTTTAAACCTCTCTGGAATCCCGCCGGCCGGCGTTGCCGGCCTTTCGCTTGCAGGCAAGCTCCTACAAAACTGGCTTCGTAGCACCAGTGGTGGATTGGGTACAGCAACCCCGAAAAAGCCCTAAAGAAGCGCCGCTATCCGCCGATAGCGTGAATAACAAAGGCAAGTCATGCCGGTTACGGCGTTGCCTCATGGAGAGGGGAGACCGATCTTGGCCGGAAAAAAAATAAGGGTGCTATGCGTCGATGATTCGGCCCTGATTCGTGACCTGATGAGCGAGATCATTAATGGCCACGACGACATGGAAGTGGTCGCCGTGGCACCGGACCCGCTGGTCGCCCGCGACCTGATCAAACAACACGATCCCGACGTACTCACCCTGGACGTGGAAATGCCGCGCATGGACGGCCTCGATTTCCTGGAGCGCCTGATGCGCCTGCGACCGATGCCGGTGCTAATGGTGTCGTCGCTCACCCAGGCCGGGTCGGAGGTGACCCTGAGGGCTCTGGAGCTGGGTGCGGTGGACTTCCTGCAGAAGCCCGCGCTGGGTATTCGCAGCGGCATGATCGAATACAGCGAATTGATCGCCGAAAAGATCCGGGCCGCCGCGCGCTCCCGGCCGCGTCGTATTCAGGCCGGCGGGCGCGATGCCCCCAAACCGCTCAAGTCGGTGATGGTATCCAGCGAGAAGTTGGTGATCCTGGGCGCGTCCACCGGCGGGCCGGAGGCGATCCGGCAGGTATTGGAGCCGTTGCCGGCCAACTGCCCGGCGATCCTGATTGCCCAGCATATGCCCGGTGGTTTCACCCGCTCTTTCGCTCAACGGTTGGACAAACTGTGTCGCATCGCGGTCAAGGAAGCGGAGGACGGCGAGCGCGTGCTTCCCGGTCACGCCTACATCGCGCGCGGCGACCGGCATCTGAAATTGGTGCGCAGTGGTGCCAACTATGTGGTGCGACTGGACGAAGGTCCGCCGGTGAACCGTCACCGTCCGTCGGTGGATGTGCTGTTCCACTCGGCGGCAACCCAGGCCGGGCGTAACGCCATCGGTGTACTGCTCACCGGGATGGGTAAAGACGGCGCGGCGGGCTTGCTTGCCATGCGTCGAGCCGGGGCCACCACCCTTGCTCAAGATGAAGACACCTCTCTGGTGTTCGGCATGCCCCGCGAAGCCATTGCTATTGGCGCCGCGACGGAAACAGTGCCCCTGGAACAGGTGGCGCCGCGAATGATGGCACTGGCGGCGGCCTCCGGGCGCGCGCAACGGGTCTGAACAATAAAACCAATTCCCTGAGGAATGCTCTGAAAGAGGAACGGCGGTTATGATGAAAGTACTACGCAACCTCAATATCAACACCACGGTGGCCGGTGCGCTGCTGTGCTGTGCGCTGCTGATCGGTGTGCTCGCGGGACTACGGCTGACCACTAACCAAATGGTGGACAACGCCATCCTCACGCTTAACCGCGTCAATGTGGAGCAACTCAATCAGGTTGCTCGGGCCACCACCTTGTTGAACCAGGCACGCATCGAAATGGATCTGGCCGCCGATTACCTGAACCAGGGCATGCGTCTGGTAGCGGAGAACCAGATTGACGGCGTGGGCGGCTTGCTGGATCGCGCCCAGGCACGCTTCGAGGGCTTCGTCGCCACGGAAAAAACCGAGATGGGGCAGGCCCGCGCCGGTGAGCTGGAATCGTCATTCGTGCAGGTGATGGAACTGGTGCGCCAGCAGCATGCGGACCTGCAGGCCGGTGATCTGGCCGGCTACCGAGACCTGCGACAAGAACTGCTCACCCCCGGCGCCAGCCTGGACGGCAGTGTCACGGACTTTACCCGCTACGCGGACGAGCGCGGCGCGGCGGTAATGGCCGAGTACCGTAGCAAAACAGCGTTGTTCGGCCGTATCGGTATTGCCGTGCTGCTCGCCACCGCCGTGGTGCTGCTGCTGATCTACTGGGGGCTTCGCAAGACCGTGATTCAGCCCCTCTACCAGGCGGTGGAAAACCTGCAGCGTATCGCGCGCGCGGACCTCTCGGAAAGAATCCATGTGCCCGGCCGCAATGAGATCGGCAAGGTGTTCGCTGCCACCCGCGACATGCAGGCCAACCTGGCGAAGATTGTCGGTGACGTGCGCAACAGCAGTAACTCTATCTTCGTTGGTACTTCCGAAATTGCCCGGGGCAACACCGACCTGTCCTCGCGTACCGAGCAGCAAGCCGCGTCACTGGAAGAAACCGCCACCAGCATGGAGCAACTGACCGCCACCGTGAAACAGAACGCGGACAATGCCCGTCAGGCTAGCGGCCTGGCCAATGACGCCTCCGGCACGGCGAGCCGGGGCGGTGATGTGATGCAGCAAGTCACCACCAAGATGCAAGGCATCACGGAAAGCTCCAAGAAAGTGGCGGACATCACCACCATGATCGACTCGATCGCTTTCCAGACCAACATCCTGGCGCTCAACGCCTCGGTGGAAGCCGCCCGCGCCGGCGAACAGGGCCGCGGCTTCGCCGTGGTGGCCGGCGAAGTACGTAATCTGGCCGGCAACAGCGCTGACGCCGCCCGCCAGATCAAGCAGTTGATCGAGTCGTCTTCGGTGGAAGTAAAGGAAGGCTCCGCCCTGGTGGAACAGGCTTCGGCGACCGTCAAGGAAGTGGTGGCGGCGGTGAGACGCGTCACCGACATCATGGATGAAATTTCCGCCGCTTCGCAGGAGCAGAGTGGCGGCATCGAACAAGTCAGTCAGGCGGTCAGCCAGATGGACGAAGTCACCCAGCAGAATGCCTCGCTGGTGGAAGAGGCGAGTTCCGCCGCGGCGTCCCTGGAAGACCAGGCCAAGCGTTTGGAAGAAGCGGTGGCGATTTTCCGACTCGACAGCGACGACGGTGAGGCCGGCGTGGCGCCGGCGGTGATTCCCCTGGTGACTCGCCAACACCAGACCGAGCCTGACCATGACGAGGCACCTTTCGAGGGCGAGCACGACGACGCCTCCGCCGACACTGGCGAGCGGGCTCGCAAGCCGGCGCCCCGCGCGGAGCGCCCGGCACCCCGTCGCGAACCGGTCACCACCGAGGATGACTGGGAAGAGTTTTAGCCTATACCCGAACCGCGCCGGGGCGCGCTCCCGCCACCCGGCGCCATGACGTAGTGAGAGGAACCAATGGATAAGGGCATGAGTATTCTGGTGGTGGACGACTTTCCCACCATGCGACGCATCGTTCGCAGTCTGCTCAAGGAGCTGGGCTTCACTAATGTGGAGGAGGCCGAGGACGGCCAGGAAGCGTTGACCAAACTGAAAGGCGGTGATTTCGAATTCGTGGTCTCTGATTGGAACATGCCCAACCTGGACGGCTTGGAAATGCTTAAGCAGATTCGTGCCGACGACGCCATGAAATCGCTACCGGTGCTGATGGTCACCGCCGAAGCGAAAAAGGAAAACATCGTGGCCGCTGCCCAGGCCGGCGCTAACGGCTATATCGTCAAGCCGTTCACCGCCGCCACCCTGGAAGAGAAACTCAACAAGATTTTCGAAAAGCTGGGGAAGTAACCGACGCGGGGTCCAGCTTTCCGTGAGGAGAACCGAATATGAGTGGTGAAGCTCGGCAAGTGGCGGCACACGATGGCGCGCATGGCGATGACCTGGTGGTGCGTATCGGACAGCTTACTCGCATGTTGCGTGACAGCATGCGGGAACTGGGTTTGGACAAAGAGGTGGAAAAAGCAGCGGAGGCGATTCCCGATGCCCGTGCCCGCCTGAACTATGTGGCGTCGATGACCGAGCAGGCCGCCGACCGGGCGCTCAACGCGGTGGATCGGGCGCAACCTTTGCAGAACGAGATGGAAGCCCGGGCGGAAAGCCTCGACCAGCAATGGCAAACCTGGTTCGAAAACCCCATGGAATTGGATCAGGCTCGCCAACTGGTCAACGACACCCGCGGCTATCTGGCGGCGGTGCCGGCGATGACCCGCGACACCAGCAAGGAGTTGCTGGAAATTATGATGGCGCAGGACTTCCAGGACCTCACCGGCCAGGTGATCAAGAAAATGATGGAAGTGATCCTGGAAGTGGAGAACCAATTGCTCCAGGTATTGCTGGAAAGTGTTCCCGAAGGCGAAGAACGCGAAGCCATGAAACGGCGCATGGAAGACCGTAGCGCCGCCGACGCCCGCAAGCGCGAGGAAGCCACGCTGGTCAACGGCCCGCAGATCACCGCCGAGGGCGAAGACATCGTCAGCAACCAGGATCAGGTGGACAGCCTGCTCGACGAACTCGGTTTCTAGGGAACTATGGGAGCGGGCCTTGTGGGAGCGGGCTGTGGGAGCGGGCCCAGCCCGCGAAAGGCAAGCAACGCTTGCCGGCAGGATCCCAGAGACGGTGGTTGTGCCATCGTTAGAGAAGACTCTGGGATCCTGCCGGGAGCTTCGCTCCCTTTCGCGGGCAAGGCCCGCTCCTACAATCCCAGCCATCCGGAGTCGCCGGAATAGCGGGGGGCAAACCGCGCTTATCCTTGGATTGATTCCTGCAGCCATCGGCGACAATGCCGGGCATTGAAGTAATGATGCCCGGAATGCCGCCGCCATGGCTGATGAAACCGAAGATCAGGAAAAGACCGAAGAGGCCACGCCCCGACGTCTGGAGAAAGCCCGTGAAGACGGGCAGGTGGCCCGTTCCCGGGAGCTGACCACTGTCATGCTGCTGTTCGGTGGCGTGGCCGGCTTGTGGTCGCTGGGCCCGAGCCTGTTCAGCCAGGTCGGCATGGTGATGGAGCAATCGTTTCTGTTCGACCGCCGGCAGGGCTTTGATACCGCGGTAATGCTCACCCATGCGGTGGATCTCGGCGCACGCACCCTGTTCGCGTTGGTGCCGCTGTTCATCATGCTGGCGGTGATCGCGCTGATCGCTCCTAACCTGTTGGGCGGCTTTCTGATTTCCGCCAAATCCCTCAAGCCCCAACCTTCCAAACTCAACCCGATTAAGGGCCTCAAGCGGCAGTTTTCCTCCCAGGCACTGGCGGAGCTGGCCAAGGCGATCGCCAAGTCGGTCCTGGTGGGGTCGGTGGCGGTGGCGTTCCTCAGCGCCAAGCGCGGCGAGTTCATGGCGCTGATGGATCAACCGGTGCAGCAGGCGCTGGCCAGTGCGCTGCGCCTGGCGGCCATGGCCTGCGGTCTGATGGTGTTGTCCCTGGTGGTGGTGATTCTGATCGACGTGCCGTACCAGTTGTGGAGCCACGCCAAGAAGCTGCGCATGAGCAAGGAAGAGATCAAGCGCGAGCACAAGGAAACCGAGGGCGACCCGCAACTGAAAGCCAAGATCCGCTCCCAGCAACAGGCCATGGCCCGTAACCGGATGATGAGCCAGGTGCCGGAGGCGGACGTTATCGTCACCAACCCGACCCATTACGCGGTGGCCTTGCGTTACGACGAAAGCAATATGAGCGCCCCCCGGGTGATCGCCAAAGGCGCCGATGAAGTGGCGGCGCGCATCCGCGAACTGGCCGGCGAGCATTATGTGCCGTTGCTGGAAGCGCCGCCGTTGGCGCGGGCCCTGTACCGTCATGTGGACATCGACCGGGAGATTCCCGGGCCGCTCTATACCGCGGTGGCGGAAGTGCTGGTGTGGGCGTTCCGCCTTAAGCGGGCCCGGCAAGAGGGCGGCGACCGGCCGGTGACCCCGGCGGACCTGCCGATTCCGGCGGAACTGGAGGTGGCGCCGTGAAAGCGATGAGCCATTACCTGGGCGGGCGCGAGCTGCTCGGCGACGGCGGCGCCAAGGTGCTCGCCGGGCCGATCCTGATCCTGCTGATCATGTCCATGCTGATCCTGCCGCTGCCGCCGTTCGCGCTGGATATGTTCTTCACCTTCAACATCGCCCTGGCGCTAATGGTGCTGCTGGTCAGCATGTTCACCCTGAAGGCCCTGGATTTCGCCGCCTTCCCCGCGGTGTTGCTGTTCACCACCCTGCTGCGGCTGGCGCTGAACGTGGCCTCCACCCGCGTGGTGCTGATGGAAGGCCACGAAGGCGGCGCCGCCGCCGGTAAGGTGATCGAGGCGTTCGGGCAGTTCCTGGTGGGCGGCAACTTCGCCGTCGGCCTGGTGGTGTTCCTGATTCTGGTGGTGATCAACTTCATGGTGATCACCAAGGGCGCCGGGCGCATCGCCGAGGTGGGCGCGCGCTTTATGCTCGACGCCATGCCCGGCAAGCAGATGGCCATCGACGCTGACCTCAACGCCGGCCTGATCGGCGAGGAAGACGCCAAACAACGCCGTACCGAAGTGGCCCAGGAGGCGGACTTCTACGGTTCCATGGACGGCGCCAGCAAGTTCGTCCGCGGCGACGCCGTGGCCGGCCTGGTGATCATGGCGGTGAACATCATCGGGGGCCTGTTGATCGGCATGCTGCAGCACGATCTCTCGTTTGCCGATGCCGGCCGCACCTACACCCTGCTGACCATCGGCGACGGTCTGGTGGCACAGATTCCAGCGCTGGTGATTTCCACCGCCGCCGGCGTCACCGTGTCGCGGGTGACCACCGACCAGGACGTCGGCCAGCAGATGATCAGCCAGTTGCTGATGAACCCGCGGGTGATGATCCTCGCCGCCGGGGTGATGGGCCTGCTGGGCCTGGTGCCCGGCATGCCCAACTTTGTGTTCCTGCTGTTCACCGCCGGCCTGGCCGGCGCCGCCTGGTACCTGAGCCGGGCCAAGGAGAACCGCCTCGCCGAAGAGCAAATCGACGCCGCGCCGCCGCCGCAGCCGGAAGCCCCCGAGGCCAGTTGGGACGACGTTCAACTGATCGACGTGCTGGGCCTGGAAGTGGGCCACCGCATGATTCCTCTGGTGGACTACCGCCAGCAGGGTGAGCTGCTCGGGCGCATTAAGAGCGTGCGCAAGAAGTTCGCCCAGGAGGTCGGGTTTCTGCCGCCGGTGGTACACATTCGCGACAATCTGGATCTCGGCGCGAACCGCTACGTGGTCACCCTTAAAGGTGCCGAAGTGGGCCGTGGCGAGGCCTTTCCGGGCAAGTGGCTGGCCATCAACCCGGGCCAGATCAGCGGCGAAGTGCAGGGCACCGCCACCCACGACCCGGCGTTTGGGTTGCCGGCGGTGTGGATCGAGGCGGATCAGCGCGAACAGGCCCAGGTCTACGGCTACACGGTGGTCGATGCCAGCACCGTGGTGGCCACCCATCTCAATCATCTGTTGCACAACCACTCCGCCGAAATGCTCGGCCGTCAGGAAGTGCAGCAACTGCTCGACAAACTGGGTGAGGACAGCAAGGCGCTGGTGGAAGACGTGGTGCCCAAGGCGGTGTCGCTCACCGTACTGCAGCGTCTGTTGCAGAACCTGCTGGAAGAAGACGTCTCGATCCGCGATATGCGCACCATTCTGGACACCCTGGCGGAACACGCCGGCCAGCAGGCCGACGCCCACGAGTTGACCGCCCGGGTGCGCATCGCCCTGGGCCGGGCGATTACCCACCAGTGGTTCCCGGGCCAGGAAGAGCTGCATGTGATCGGTCTGGACAGCAATCTGGAGCAGGTGCTCGGCCAGGCTCTCAATGGCGGCGGTGCTCTGGAGCCCGGTCTCGCCGATTCCTTGATGGCGCAGTCCGCCGCCGCTCTGGAACGCCAGGAAGCGGCTGGGGAACCGCCGGTGCTGGTGGTGCAACACGGCCTGCGCCCATTGCTGGCCCATTTCCTGCGCCGCCGCCTGGCGCACCTGGTGGTGATGTCGCAGGCGGAAATCCCGGACGACCGCACCCTGAAGGTCACCAGCATGATCGGTGGCGAACCGTAAACCGGAGGACATCTACATGGGCGTGCAGCGCTTTGTCGGCAGTAACAATCGGGAAGCCATGGGACGGGTTCGCGCCGCCCTGGGTGACGACGCGCTGATTCTCGCCAACCGGACCACCCAGGAAGGCGTGGAGATTCTCGCCCTGGCGGACAACGACGCTGACAGCCCGGCGGGCGCCCACCAGCAAGTACCCGCTGCCGGGCCTGCGCCCACGGCGCCGACCCCGTCGCCGGATATCACCGAGCAGTTGCTGCGCGAAGTCCGTGATATGCGCGAACAGCTCGACCAACGCGCCGTTGCCGCCGACGGCCATCCGCAACGGCAACCGCTGCGCCGACGTCTGAGAGGCGCCGGCTTCAGTGCCGCGCTCAGCGACGAGCTGCTGGCCGGCTTGCCGCCGGAGCATCGGCACGCCGAGCAAGCCGCGGACTGGCTGCAACGCCAACTGCGGCGGCGGCTCACCGTGGCCGGCCCCGGCGACCTGGACCAGCCGGGTGTGATTGCGCTGGTGGGCCCCACCGGTGTCGGCAAAACCACCACCGCCGCCAAACTGGCGGCGCGGCTGGCCCGCCGTCACGGGCCGGAGCGCGTCGCCCTGGTGAGTGCCGACAACTATCGTATCGGCGCCCGCGATCAACTTCGTATCTATGCCGACCTGCTCGGCGTGGCCCTGCACAGCCTCGATGAAGGCGAACATCTGGACAGCCTCGCCGATGCGCTGGCGGACACCCCCTGGGTGATTGTTGACACCATCGGCATGAGCCAGCGCGACGCGCGCCTGGGCGAGCAGATCCGGCAATTGCACGGCGCCGTGCGCGTGCGCCCGGTGCTGTTGCTCAACGCCGCCAGCCAGGGTGAAACCCTGGAAGAGGTGGTTGCCATCTATCGGGGTACCGCGCGCACCGCCGGGCTGCCGCTGGATGATGTGATCATCAGCAAACAGGACGAGGCGTCGCGCCTGGGGCCGGTGCTGGACGCGGCGATCCGTCAGGAGCTGCGGCTGCATTTTGTTTGTCGGGGCCAGCGAGTACCGGAGGATATGGTGCCCGCCGACGCCAGCGCCCTGGTGGATGACGCCCTGGCGCTCACAGGAGAAACCGTCGACGACGACCGGCCGGGTGGCCCGCGCTGGACGCAACAAGTGCTGACCCAGGGCCGTGCCCTGGGCGCCGCGTTGCAGTTACTGCGTGATCAGGCACCCGGTTTCGCCGCTCTGGAACAGCGCTGGGACGGTCGGTCCACGGCGCCGTCGCAACAAAGCGGCGGCGGCAAGGCGGAGGCTCCGGCGGCGTTGTTGTGGCGGGGCGGGGCACGGCCTTCTCCGGTTCTCGGGCTGGACGCCCAAGGTCTGCCGGTGGCGACCCTGGCGGCGGAATGGTCCACCGATGGCCTGCTGAGTGACAGCGCCCAGTTGCTGCCCGCCTTGCCGGGCCCGACTCTGTGGCACGCCTTACAGGAAAGCGCGCGGCCCTGGCTGGCGGCGGCGCGGGGCACCAGCCGCGTCTGGCTTCACGGTCGGCGTTTGCCGCTCAGTGAATGCCGTGCGCAGGCGGGTCCCTGGGACAGCCTGATGCTGCGTTACCGGGGACGCGCCGTGCAGTTGCGGCTGCGCCGACTGGATCTCGCCGCCAGCCCGGCCAAAAAAGGCCAGCATGCGCCTTTCACCGCCTTTATGTGTGCCTGGTTCGGCGAACTGCGGGATCTCGACAGCGGCGCCCTGGTGGCACGTCGTTACTGGCTGGCGCCGACCGGCCAGAGTCGTGAGCGGGATACCGCGCTGCTGCTCGACCAATTGCGCTGTGAAGAATGGCCCGCCTTGTGTTCACGGGCGGATAAGCAACTCAACGGCCGGACTGAGCACGGCGGCGATACGGATCGGCTGGCCGGCGATCTGGCGGCTCTGGCGATTCGTCTGGACCAGGACAACAGCGACTGGGCGCTGGACCTGCGCGCCCAACTGCTGAGTCTGGCCGGCACCCGCCGGCGCAGTGCCCGCACCTTGCAGCAGGCGTTGCTGCATTTGTTCAACGCTCGTCAGGCCCTGCAAAGCATTGGTGCGGCACCCGTTGGTGCGGCACCCGTCGGTGCGGCACCCGTCGGTGTCCGGAATGCCTGATCAGGCCGCCGGACTGCGCGACGAGGCCCGCCGCGAGCGCGCCGCCACCGGGCCCACCTTAATGGTGGTGGGTTTGCCGGCGGCGGCATCCGCCCCGGCGGTGGTCACCGAACGTCTGGCGGAATGGGCCCGCTGGGGTCGCCGCTGGGTGGGCGACCCGCTGGCCTGGCGCGTGGTGCCCCTGGACCCGGCCAGCCCGCACCTGCCGTTGCTGGCCAGCCAGCAGCGGCGTTGGGCGCTGTGGGTGGATGACGACGCCGACGCCTTTCGCCGTGCCTATCGCACACTCAAGATTTTGCAGCGCAACCCGGGTCCCAGCCGCCTGCTGGCATTGCACACCCCGGGCCTGCCCCGAGCCGGCTTACTGGCTAATTTGCAGCACGGCGCCCGGCGCTTCCTGGATATCGAGTTGGTGGTGCTGTCGTCATGAGATCCGGGTGGCTGATATTGGTCTTGCTGTGCAGCCTGACGCCGGCGTTGCCGGCGGCGCCCGGCAGTTGGCAGGCGCCGCTCGCCGAGGTGCGCCTGGCGGTGGCCGGGCGGTTGTATCGCAGCGAGCCGGCGGTGCCGCCTCCGGTGGCGCTCTCGGTTGCCGAGACGTCGGCTCTTAGTCACGTCGGTTGGCGGTTCCGGTTGCCCGCCGGGCGCCGCGTCCAGGCCTGGTTGTGCCAAGGCGAACAGTGCCTGCCCCTGGGCAGCGCGCGCCGCGGCCGGTTCCAGGCTCCGCCGGGCTGGGTCGCCGAACGCCCTCTGCATCTGCGGTTCCGGCTGCCGGCCGGGGAAAACCGTGCGCTGACCGTGCAAGCGCCCCGGCTGACGGTGGAGTACCGCTAAGCGCCGAAAAAGGGCCCAACAAAGGCCTTTATTTGCCGCTTCCAAAAAGCGCCAACCACTAATAATGAAATCCTTGAGAAAAGTATCCGGACCCGCTGCGGGGAAAATCATGTATACGGCACAGGGTAAAATCAACCACGAGGCACTGCTGGAACAGCATCTGCCGGCGGTTCGGCGGCAAGCGCTGGCGCTGCAGGTGAAACTGCCTGCCGGGATTGATCTGGACGATCTGATCCAGGCCGGTACCGTCGGGCTGCTCGACGCTCTGCAACGCTTTGACCCCAATGCGGGCGCCAGCTTTTCCACCTTTGCCAGCCAGCGTATTCGCGGTGCCATGATTGACGAACTGCGCACCCGTGACTGGCTGCCGCGTAGCGTGCGCCGCAATGCCCGCGCCGTGGATCAGTGCGTGCATCGCCTGGAACAAAGGCTCGGACGTCCCGCCGAGGAACGTGAAATCGCCGCCGAAATGGGCATGGAGCTGGACGAATACCGGCAATTGCTCACCGACACCAATAACGGCCTGCTGCTGCCCTATGAAGAAATGGTCGCCGAGCGCGGTGAACCGGAGGCGGGCAGCGGTTCACCGCCGTCGCCGTTCGCGGCGCTGGTCGCCGGCGAACAGCGCGAGCATCTGACCGCCGCCATCGACGAGCTGCCGGAGCGCGAAAAGCTGCTGCTGGCGCTGTATTACCAGGAAGAGCTCAACCTCAAGGAAATCGGCGCGGTGCTGGGCGTCACCGAGTCCCGCGTCTGCCAGTTGCACAGCCAGGCGGTCAGCCGCCTGCGCGTGCGTCTGGCGCCTGACGCCTAGGGCTGCCTGGTAGCGACTTGTGGGAGCAACTTGTGGGAGCGGGCCCTGCCCGCGAAAGGGCGCGGAGCGCCCGGCAAAGGTTGCCCCGCAGGATTCCAGAGGCCTCATTCCAAAGGCCTAATTGGAGCCCCGCTTTCTTGGCTCTCTGGAATCCTGCCGGCAAGCTGTGCTTGCCTTTCGCGGGCAGGGCCCGCTCCTACAAGAATCCTTCGGTCGGATGTACAATGCGCGCCGACGCAGACCGAGGCTTCTATGAACCCCACCGACGAGATCCACAAACGGCGTACCTTCGCCATTATCTCTCACCCGGACGCCGGTAAAACCACCATTACCGAGAAAGTGCTGTTGTACGGCAACCTGATCCGTATGGCGGGCACCGTGAAGGGTAAGAAATCCGGCGTGCACGCCACCTCGGACTGGATGGAGATGGAAAAAGAGCGCGGCATTTCAGTCACCACCTCGGTAATGCAGTTCCCCTACCGGGATGCCATGGTCAATCTGCTGGACACTCCTGGCCACGCCGACTTCTCCGAGGACACCTACCGAACGCTGACCGCGGTGGATTCCGCGCTGATGGTGATCGACGCTGCCAAGGGCGTGGAGGAGCGCACCGTGAAACTGATGGAGGTGTGCCGGCTGCGCGACACGCCGATCCTGACGTTCATCAACAAGCTGGATCGGGAAGTGCGTGATCCCATCGAAGTGCTGGATGAAATCGAGGACGTACTCAAGATTGAATGCGCCCCGGTCACCTGGCCGATCGGCATGGGCAAGAACTTCAAGGGCGTCTATAACCTGCTCACCGACACCTCTGTCCTTTATAAGAGTGGCCAGGGGCACACCATTCAGGAACGTCGTGAGGTGAAGGGCCTGGACAATCCGGAGCTGGACCAGGCGGTGGGGGCCGACTACGCCCAGGAGCTGCGCGATACCCTGGAACTGGTGCAGGGCGCCAGCCACGAGTTCGATCTGCAGCGCTTTCTGGCGGGTAAATTATCGCCGGTGTTCTTCGGCACCGCGCTGGGCAACTTCGGTGTCGACCATATGCTTGACGGCCTGGTGGAGTGGGCGCCGGCGCCGTTGGCCCGCGACGGCGGCGCACGCCAGGTGGAAGCCGACGAGCCGAAAATGACCGGCTTTGTATTCAAGATTCAGGCTAATATGGACCCGCGCCACCGGGACCGCATTGCCTTCATGCGTATCTGTTCCGGCAAGTACAAAAAGGGTATCAAGCTCAAGCAGTGCCGCACTGGCAAGGATTTGCGCATCGCCGATGCGCTGACGTTTCTGGCCGGCGAGCGGGACAACGTGGAAGAAGCCTACGCCGGCGATATTATCGGCTTGCATAACCACGGCACCATTCAAATCGGTGACACCTTTACCGAGGGCGAGGAACTGCGCTTCACCGGCATTCCGCACTTCGCGCCGGAATTGTTCCAGCGCGTGGTGCTGAATGACCCGCTGAAAAGCAAGCAGCTCCATAAAGGGCTTAAGCAACTGGCGGAAGAGGGCGCCACTCAGGTGTTCTTCCCGCTGCGCAATAACGACGTGATTCTGGGCGCCGTCGGCACGCTCCAATTTGATGTGGTGGCGGCCCGGCTCAAGGGTGAGTACGGGGTGGACTGCCGTTACGAGCCGATCAGCGTAACCACTGCCCGCTGGGTGGAAGCGGACAGCGAGCGGGAGTTGGAAGCGTTCGAGCGTAAGGGCTATGACAATCTGGCCCGCGATGGCGCCGATCATCTGACCTATCTGGCCCCGACCCGGGTTAATCTGCAGCTCTCCGAGGAGCGTCACCCGGAAATCCGCTTCCGCGAGACCCGCGAGATATAGCTGGGTCCTTGGACGGCTGGGTGCTCCGAATCCGGGACGCGGTGCAATGGTGGTGCCTTCCGGGATCGCTCAAGCCCCGCAAGCGGGTCCGGCCACCCATCACAGATGGGCGGCGTTCGGCGGCGCGCGAAGCAGTGCTTCGCAACACGCTTGCCTCACCCCTGGCCAAATAGGTCCCTCCAGGCACCACCATTGCCCCGCTCACTTTGCAGCGTCACCGCCACGGGTCAGAAACACCACCCGGATCATTCTACGAAGTCGTAGGTCGGGTTAGGCCGAAGGCCGTAACCCGACAATCGTTGAGTGCGGCGCCCACCATTGGCGTCGGGTTACGCTTCGCTAACCCGACCTACGCGGCTACGAAGCTGGGTTTGTGGGAGCTTGCCTCGCAAGCGAAAGGCCGGCAAAGCCGGCCGGCTGGATTCCAGAGAGGCTGTTTGTGGCGCCGTTAGAGAGATTTCTGGGATTCCGCCGGGAGCTTCGCTCCCTTTCGCGGGCAAGGCCCGCTCCCACAAGGTCTGCCCGGAAGCAAGGCTGGCTCCCAAAAGCCGCGCTACTTGTGCTAGACTCCGCGCCCTCCGTTTCGACCGGCCCCGATTCATGCGTTTGATTTGCAGTCCGCCCTAGCGTCCCGTGCGAGCGGGCCCCGCCCGCGAAAGGGTGGCGCCAGCCACCCGGCAGGATCCCAGAGACCGTTCTGGTGGTCCGCCTCCCCGCATCTTTAAGTTCAAGCTGATTTTTTTGTTTGCCGCCGTGGTGTTGCCGCGGTTGTCCGTCTGTTATTCAGGTTAAGGGGTCCTACGTTGCCCAATATCAAGCAAGACTGGTTTTCCAATGTACGCGGCGATGTGCTCGCCGGGATCGTCGTCGCGTTGGCGTTGATTCCGGAAGCGATCGCGTTCTCGATCATCGCCGAGGTGGACCCCAAGGTGGGTCTTTACGCCTCCTTCTGTATTGCCGTGGTGACCGCGTTCACCGGCGGTCGGCCGGGGATGATCTCCGCCGCCACCGGGGCCATGGCGCTGCTGATGGTGACGTTGGTACGGGAGCACGGGTTGCAGTATCTACTGGCGGCCACGGTGCTCACCGGGGTGCTGCAGATCGTATTCGGGGTCTTCAAGCTGGCCACGGTGATGCGGTTCGTGTCCCGCTCGGTGGTCACCGGCTTCGTCAACGCTCTGGCGATTCTGATCTTCATGGCGCAGATTCCCGAGCTGCTGGGGGTTACCTGGCACGTTTACGCGATGACGGCGGCCGGGCTGGGCATCATCTATTTGTTTCCGCTGCTGACCCAGGCGGTGCCGTCGCCGCTGGTGTGCATCGTGGTACTCACCGGCGTGGCGCTCTACTTCGGTGTGGAGATGCCCACCGTGGGCGACAAGGGCGATCTGCCGGACAGCCTGCCGGTGTTCCTGCTGCCGGATATCCCGCTCTCCCTGGAAACACTGAAGATTATTTTCCCGGTGTCGCTGACCATGGCGGTGGTGGGCCTGCTGGAATCGATGATGACGGCCACCATTGTTGACGACCTCACGGACACTGAAAGCGACAAGCACCGCGAATGCCGGGGTCAGGGCGTGGCCAATATCGCTTCCGGTTTCCTTGGCGGCATGGCCGGCTGCGCGATGATCGGCCAGTCGGTGATCAACATTAAGTCCGGCGGTCGCACCCGGTTGTCCACGCTGGTCGCCGGTGCCTTTTTGCTGGTGCTGGTGGTGTTCCTGGGGGACTGGGTGTCGCGGATTCCCATGGCCGCCCTGGTGGCGGTGATGATCATGGTGTCCATAGGTACCTTTAGCTGGGAATCAATCCGTAATCTGGGCACTCACCCGGCCAGCAGCAGTGTGGTGATGCTGGCCACCGTGGCGGCGACCGTGTTCACCCACAACCTGGCGATCGGTGTGGGCATCGGCGTGTTGCTTAGCGCGTTGTTCTACGCTAACAAGGTGGGCCGGGTGTTCTACGTCACCAGCGAGTCCGAAGAGGGCAGCTACCGCCGCGACTACAAGGTGGTGGGCCAGGTGTTCTTTACCTCCGCCGACCAGTTCCTGGCGTCGTTCGACTATAAGGAAGGCGTGGACAAGGTGACCATCGACGTGCACCGCGCCCGTTTCTGGGATATCACCGCCATCGGCGCACTCGACAAGACGGTGATCCGCTTCCGCCGGGAAGGCACCGAGGTGGACGTGATCGGCCTGGATGAAGCCAGCGCCACCCTGGTGGATAAATACGCTGTGCACGACAAGCCCGACGCCGTGGAAAAACTGATGGGCGGTCACTAAGCCGACGACAAACATAAGGACACACCCAATGAGTCATGTGATTGCCTGTATCGACGGCTCCGCCGCCGCGGATTCGATCTGCGACCACGCCACCTGGGCCGCCGGCCGTCTTAACGCGCCTCTGATGTTGCTGCACGTTCTCGATGAAGCGCGATACCCCGGGAAAAACAGCCCCAGCGAGACCAACCTCAGCGGCAATCTGGGCCTGGGCGCCCGGGAGGCCCTGCTGACCGAATTGGCGGAGTTGGACGCCAAGCGTAACCGCCTGGCCCTGGAGCAGGGCAAGGTAACGCTGGAAGCGGCACGTGCCAGGGTGGCCGCCGACGGCGCGGCGGACCCGGTGCTGCGCCAGCGTCACGGCAACCTGGTGGAGGCGCTGCAAAGCCTGGACGACGAAACCCGCCTGCTGGTGATCGGCAAGCAGGGCGTTAAGCATGGCGGCGCGTCGGGACCCGGCGGCGAGGTCGGCGACAACGTGGAGCGGGTGGTGCGCACCATTCACAAGCCGGTACTGATCACCGTGGGCGAATTCCGTGAGCCGAAAAGCGTGATGCTGGCGTTCGATAACAGCGCCAGCACTCAGGCCGCCGTGCGCCTGCTCGCTGACAGCCCGCTGTTCAAGGGCACGCCGTGTCAGTTGCACCTGGTCAAGGTCAACGGCGACGACGAGGGTCTGGACTGGGCCACCCAGTGCCTGGAAAACAGCGGCCACACCGTGGTCACCGCGCGCCTGGAAGGCGAGGTGGAGTCCGCTCTGCACCGCTATCAGGAGGAGCAGGGCATCGGCCTGATCGTGATGGGCGCCTATGGTCACTCTCGAATCCGTGAATTGCTGATCGGCAGCACCACCGACCGCATGCTCCGCAACGCCCGGGTGCCCCATTTGATCTTGAGGTGACGTGCCCCAGGCGATCCTTGGGGGAGCGGGCTTGTGGGGGCGGGCCTGCCCGCGAAAGGGTGGCTTTAGCCACCCGGCGGGATACCAGAACCCTTGTTGGTGACCGACTTCAAAGCTCTCTGGCATCCTGCCGGCCGGCTTTGCCGGCCTTTCGCTTGCAAGCAAGCTCCCACAAGCCCGCTCCCACAAAGAGCCGCAATCTGTACCATTCACGAAAGAAATACCGGGTATCATTAAGATTGATTTCTTTTATGCGGCCACCGCTCCTAGAATGCGCGCCATCGGTAGCTGGTGAGCCGGCTTCGGTATCCATTTCCATATCGAAAGGATTGACCATGTCACAGTACTCCAAAGACATCGAAGCATTGAGCTCCGTGGTTGGTGCCAACCAGACTTGGCACGATATCGACCCGGAAGCCGCTGTTCGCATGCGCCTTCAGAACCGCTTCAAGACGCATCTGGACATTGCCAAGTACAACGCCAAGGTCATGCGTGACGACATGGCGTCCTACGATGCGGACACCTCCAAGTACACCCAGTCCCTGGGTTGCTGGCACGGTTTTATCGGCCAGCAGAAAATGATCTCCATCAAAAAGCACTTTGGTAACACCAAAGGTCGCTACCTGTACCTGTCCGGCTGGATGGTTGCCGCTCTGCGTTCTGAGTTTGGTCCGCTGCCCGATCAGTCCATGCACGAGAAGACCTCCGTCGCTGACCTGATCCGCGAGCTGTACACCTTCCTCAAGCAAGCTGACGCCTGGGAACTGAACCACCTGTTCCGTGATCTGGACGAAGCTAAAGAGGCCGGTGACGAAGCCAAGCAGGCCGACCTGATCAGCAAGATCGACAACTTCGAAACCCACGTTGTGCCGATCATCGCCGACATCGACGCTGGCTTCGGTAACCCGGAAGCCACTTACCTGCTGGCCAAGAAGCTGATCGAAGCGGGCGCGTGCTGCATCCAGATCGAGAACCAGGTATCCGACGAGAAGCAGTGTGGCCACCAGGACGGTAAAGTAACCGTTCCCCACGCCGACTTCATCGCCAAGATCAACGCGGTTCGCTACGCGTTCCTGGAACTGGGCGTGGACGACGGCGTGATCGTTGCCCGTACCGACTCCCTGGGCGCCGGTCTCACTCAGAAAATCGCCATGACCAGTGAGCCGGGCGACCTGGGCGACCAGTACAACAGCTTCCTGGACGGTGAAGAAATCGCCAGTGCCGGTGACATCAACAACGGCGACGTTGTGATCAAGCAGGAAGGCAAGCTGGTTCGTCCCAAGCGTCTCGCTTCCGGCCTGTTCGAGTTCAAGAAAGGCACCGGTGTGGACCGCGTGGTTCTGGACTGCATCACCAGCCTGCAGAACGGCGCCGATCTGCTGTGGATCGAAACCGAGAAGCCCCACGTTGGCCAGATCGCGGAAATGGTTAACCGTATTCGCGAAGTGGTGCCGGACGCCAAGCTGGTTTACAACAACAGCCCGTCCTTCAACTGGACCCTGAGCTTCCGTCAGCAGGTGTTCGATGCCTGGGAGAAAGAAGGCAAGGATGTGTCCAAGTACCAGCGCGAACAGCTTATGAGCGCCGAGTACGACGACACCGAGCTGGGCAAACTGGCCGATCAGTGGACCCAGGAGTTCCAAGCCAAGGCGGCTGCCGAAGCGGGCATCTTCCACCACCTGATCACCCTGCCGACGTACCACACGGCGGCCCTGTCCACCGACAACCTGGCCAAGGGTTACTTCGGTGACGAAGGCATGCTGGCTTACGTAGCGGGCGTTCAGCGTAAGGAGATCCGTCAAGGGATCGCCACCGTGAAGCACCAGGACATGGCCGGTTCCAACATCGGTGATGACCACAAAGAGTACTTCTCCGGTGATGCCGCGCTGAAAGCAGGCGGTAAAGACAACACCATGAACCAGTTCGGTTAATCGAACTCGTGGTGTAAGCACGACGGCTCCGGTCGTCGTGGCTGAAAAAGGCGGTCCTTCGGGGCCGCCTTTTTTTGTGGGAGCGGGCCCCGCCCGCGAAAGGGGGACTTTAGCCACCCGGCAAAGGCCACCCCAAACCTCAAGAAACCGCCAACATCGCCGATATGGCCCCTAAAGCGGCGTCTTTTTCAGCAAAACGACGAAATTTTCGCCACTAAACCGTTCCGTTTCTTATATTTGCCCCCATTCGTCAGTGCTTGATGGTATAAAACCCAATGCATAAAACGGGGAATGCAGGGACAGCATAAAAAGGGTGCCAACAGGAAACACCCGCCGGGAAACGGGACTAAACGCTGTCTGGGGATAGCATGACGGATTCGCGCGGAGAAGCCGCGATCGCGGAGAACGAGGTCGTGGCTCACACCGCCGCCACCTCCGGAGCCAGGAAGCTCCGGGTGTGGCGCGCCGCCCCTGTCGGGGGGGGAACCCAACGACGCCGCTGGCGTGTCGCTTTGGATGACGAGGAGCACAGCCACGCTCTTGAGAGCTGCCTGGCTCTGGTGCATCACCGCGACCGTCGGCGGCTGCGCGGGGTATTACAGCAGGCCGGCCAGGAGGGCGGGGCCTTTGACGTCTATTATCGCCTCCGCGACGGCGGCAGGGGATTCCGCTGGCATCACATCAGCGGCGTGCACCTCGCCGGCGACCAGAGCGCCGAACGCGAATGGGTGGGCACTCTGGTCGACGTACACCATTTATTCCTGGCGAACCGGTCTTCCTCAATCATTGAGGAGCGGCTGCAGGCGGCCTTGAACTCCGACGACCTGGGTATTTGGGATCACGACCTGCGTGCCGACAGCTTCTGGATCTCACAGAACCTCTCCCGCATGATCGGCATCTCTGAAGGTGGCCCCAACAGTGTGCGGCCATTCTGGGCGTTCGTTCATCCCGAGGACCGCGGCGGCGTGCGCCAAGTATTGCGAGGCGCCCTGGCGGCGGCGGTCAGCGGCCACTTCGAGGTCACTTTCCGCGCCTACCGCCGGGACCTGAAACGGCTGTCGCTGCTGCGCTGTTCCGCGCAACTGGTATTCGATGACGACAACCGTCCGGCACGCCTGCTGGTGGTGTTCCGCGATGTGTCCGAGCAACAGGAAGAACAAGTCCAGCTATTCTACGATGCCCACTACGATGCTCTTACCGGCCTCGCCAATCAGAAGCTGCTCACCGAACAGACCCAGGCGGTGCTGGACCAATCGCGACCGGCGGCGTGCCTGTTGCTGGAGTTGGATGGCTTCCAGGAGGCCAGCGACACCCTGGGCCAGGAAGCCGGCAACCGGTTGTTGCAGATGACCGCCAGCCGTCTCACTCTGCTGCTGCCCAAGGAAGCCTTGTTGTCGCGCACTACCGGTGAGGAATTCGTGGTCATGCTGCCGGATTGCGATCGAGCGCGATCACTCATCGAGCTCGCCGAGGCGGTCCACGGGGCGTTGCTGGAAACCTTCATGGTCAAGGACCGGCCAGTGGCCCTCAGCGGTCACGTGGGCATCGCTTTGGCGAAACCGCAGGGCTGCGCCAAAACCCTGCTCAGCGACGCCCATTTGGCGCTGGCGGACGCCAAGGCCGCGGGTTATGGCGCCAGCCGTATCTATCAGCCGGCCTTGCGCGAAGCCCTGCGCGCCCGTCAGGACATGAGTGCGGAACTGCGCACCGCGGTTCTCAATGAGCAATTCGAGCTTTTCTATCAACCCCAGGTGCGGCTCAGTGATGGCCAGATCGTCGGCGCCGAGGCATTGTTGCGCTGGCACCATCCCGAGCGCGGTTTGCTGGCGCCGGGGGAATTTTTGCCGCTGCTTAAGGGCAGCCCGATGGCGCGTATCCTCGGTGATTGGGTGATACGCCAGGCCTGCGCCAAGGGGGCGTTGCTGCACCGGCGGGGGCGGCCGCTGTGTATGGCGGTAAACCTGTTCTCGGCGCAGTTCAAGCTCGGCGGCCTGTCAGAAATGGTGGCTGAAACCCTCGCTGAGAACGGGTTGCCGGGCAAGTATCTGGAGATCGAGATTACCGAAAGAGTAATCATCAACAGCGATAAACGTCTTAAGAACACCTTGAACGAACTACGCGCCCTGGGTTGCCAGTTGGCGTTCGACGACTTCGGTACCGGCTACGCGTCGTTGAGTATGCTCAAGGAATTCCCGATTACCCGGCTCAAGGTGGATAAAAGCTTCGTCGACGCGATCCATGAATCCGGCGAAGATCACGCCGTGGTACAGGCGATGATTCAATTGGCGGAAACCTTTGGCTTCGCGATTACCGCGGAAGGCATTGAAAGCCCGCTGCAAGCGGAAGTGTTGCGCGACTTGGGATGCCGGGAAGGGCAGGGTTATCTGTTCGGTAAACCGATGCCTTGGCCGGACTTATACGCTCTGTTGTGAAGGTTGAGAGCAACGGACACGGGCCGGCAAAAACGCCGGCCCGGTCTGTTGTTTCAGCCAGACGGTGTGCTCAGCCTTGCTTGCCGAGCCAGTCGTCGGCTTGCTTCTCCGCATCCTCGCGGGTGGAGCCGTAACGCTCCTGAATCTTACCGACCAGTTTGTCCTTGTGGCCTTCGACCTGTTTCAGGTCGTCATCGGTGAGCTTGCCCCACTGCTTCTTGGCATCGCCCATGAGTTGTTTCCAGTTGCCTTTCAACTGATCACTGTTCATTACTACCTCCATGCGGTAACCATCCATGAGCCTGGAGTATGCCTCAGGAACTGCCACCATCGGCGAATCTTTAGCATTCTTTTAAGAAGCGGGCTGCAAGCTACAAGCAGCCCTTGTGGGAGCGGGCCTTGCCCGCGAAAGGGGCGGCGCCACCTTCGCGGGCTTGCAGCTTGTAGCTTGCCGCTCCATCATTATCAGCCTTCCTCAAATGATTGATTCAAGGAGCTCCCGTGGCGGCAGTCCTGGTGGGTGGCATTATCCTGATCTGGCTGGCTTTGAGCGGCGGCAGAGCGGTGCTGAACGGCGCCGGCATTCAGTTGCACAGGCCCGCGGCGATGGCGGCGCCGTTGTTGCTGGCGGCGCTGGAAAGCGCGTTTTTTCTGCTTACTCTGCCGACCACGCCGTTGCTGGATGAGTCGCTCCGCTGGCCCGCCGCCGGAGCCCTGACCGTGCTTGCCTGGGCGATCAATGGTGCCATGGCGGGGCGCCTATATCTGAAACACTCCCGCTAAAGCGCGGTCAGCCTTTTCTCTTCCTTGCTGCTCTCTTTCGGTGCGCCCCCTCCGCGACAGGACCCGTAATGGGGCGTTGCTATCTGACGGTTGGATTCTTTCAGGCCTATAAATATGCAGAATTGCATGCATTAGTGGTGTTTTGGCGGTTGGCATGGGTGTTGCTCTTATTCCACACAACACTCATGACAATTCGCTGTGGACGAGGAGCACCATGCAGTTATTGCGATTCAAAACCCTGTGGGGCCATTCCGGCACGCCGCAGCAGGCTGCCGAGCTGGCCGTCGCCGCTCAATTCGACGGCCTGGAAGCGCCTTTGCCGGCCGACGGTGGGGCCCGTGATGTTCTCGCCGCCGCGCTGCACGGTCACGGCCTGCGCTGGATTCAGGAGATCTGCACCGCCGGCGGTTATGTGCCGCGCCGGCAGGCCAGCGTCGAAGAACACCTGAGTGACTTTGAAAGTCAGTTGCGCGAAGGCCGGGCGCTGGGCGCCGAGTTCGCCAATGTGATGGGCGGCTGCGATGCCTGGTCCCTGGAAGACAGCGTGCGTTTCTTCGCCGAAGCCCATGAGATCGCCGGACGGGTAGGCGTCACCGCCAGCTTCGAGACCCACCGCGGGCGCAGTTTCTTCAACCCCTGGACTACCGTGGCGGTGCTGGAACGCATTCCCGAGCTGCCGGTGACCTGTGATTTCAGTCACTGGGCGGTGGTTTGCGAGCGCCTGCCCGACAGCGAATGGGATTGCATCGAGCGGGTCGCGCAGCAGGCGCTGCACGTGCACGCCCGGGTCGGTTACGACCAGGGCCCGCAGGTGCCACACCCCGGCGCCCCGGAGTATGCGCAGGCGCTGGCTTCCCACCAACGCTGCTGGGAAGCGGTCTGGCACGCACAGCGCCGGCGCGACCTGCCGCAAACCACGCTGACCCCGGAATTCGGCCCCGACGGTTATCTGCATACCCTGCCGTTCACCGACGCACCGGTGGCCGATTTGTGGGATCTGAACCGTTGGATCGGCGACTGCCAACAACGTCATTTCCACCGTTGGCGGGCCGGTGTCGCCGGTCGCGGCCAGGTCGCCTAAGGAGGAATGTCTGATGCAAACGCTACGAAACACTCTGCGACATCCGGACGGTCTGACCCCCAATCTGACGGCGCTGGCCTACATCCTGCTTGCCTATGTGGGGGGCTGGTTGCTGATGGCGCAACCGGGCTGGTTGTTGCCGGCCCTGGGCGTACTCGCCTGCGGTCACGGCATGGTTGTTGCCGCTTATCTGGTCCATGACTGCGCCCACAACGCTTTGTTCAAGAAAGTCGAATACAACACCCGCCTGGGGCGGGCGCTGAACTGGATCACCGGCGGCTGCTATGGCACCTACGAAGACCTCCGTTACAAGCACATGCGCCACCACGTGGATAACGCCGATACCATCGCGTTCGACTACCGGGCCTGGCTTAAAGCCCATCCGCGTGCCGAAAAAATTGTATTCGCTCTGGAGTGGGCCTATCTGCCGGCGGTGGATTACATGATGCACGGGATTCTGATGGCGGCGCCGTTCGTCGGTTACGCCGACAAGGCCCAGCGGCCCCGCGCGGCGGTGGTGCTGGCGGTACGTTTCGCGGCCCTGGCGCTGCTGGCGCTGTGGAGCCTGAAAGCGGTGCTGCTGTACGCCCTCGCCTATACGTTAATGCTCACGGTGCTGCGTTTCTTCGACGCCTTTCAGCATAACTACGAGATCATCGCCATTCTCAATAACCCGGACGCGCCTTTGCCGCATAAGGGCAACCGCGAATACGAAGACGCCAACACCTACAGCAATCCGGTGTCGCGGCGTTGGCCGGTGCTCAATCTGCTGGTGCTCAATTTTTGCTATCACAATGCGCACCACGTTAAGCCCACCATGCCCTGGTACAAGCTGCCGGCGTTGCATCGCCAACTGTACGGCGGCGAGTACCAGCGCACTTTGGGGTTCCGCGATCAGGTGCGTAGCTATCACCGCCACCGCCTGGCGGGCATTCACGCGGAGACCTACGGGCAGGTGCCGGCGGTGCAGGCCATGCGTCAGGGCCAGGCGGTACCGGTCTACGGCCTCAGCTTTCTCACCGCTTTTTAAGTGACCCCGGCCTTTAAACAAAAGGAGCCGCCCATGACCGTTTCCCTGCAGGATCGACTCGTCACCGGCGCCGCCCGCTCACGGGGCGAGGGCCCACCCTTGGCGGCCCCGCCGCGCCGACGCTGGCTCGATTTCGGGCAAACTCTGAACTGGCGTCAGCGGCTGGTGCTCGGCGCCGCCGGTTGGCTGGTGTTCTTCGCCGGCTGGTACCTGGCCGCCAATGCCGGGCTGGCGCCGGACCGGCTGTTCCCCGGTCCGCTGCAAGTGCTGGCCGCGTTGCAGGAACTGTTTCTCGAGCAGGCCTTTCTCGGCGACGTGCTGGCCAGCCTGCGACGCATCCTGGTGAGTTTCGGCCTGGCGGTGTCCGTGGCGCTGCCGCTGGGGCTGTTGATGGGGGCGTTCGCCCGCGTCGACGGCGTGCTCAATCCGTTTCTCGGCGCCTGCCGTTATCTGCCGGCGCCGGCGTTCATTCCGCTGCTGCTGATGTGGCTGGGCACCGGCGACAGCCAGAAGATCGCATTGCTGCTGATCGGCGTGGTGTTCTTCCTGTCGATCATGCTCGCCGACGTCACCCGCCAGGTGCCGGCGGCGTTCGTGGAGACCGCCAAAACTCTGGGCGGCGGCCGCCGGGCGGTGCTGTGGACGGTGGTGTTCCGCCATTCGCTGCCCGGCTACCTGGACACCTGCCGGCAGATGCTGGCGGTGAGCTGGACCTATCTGGTGATCGCCGAGATCGTCGCCGCCACCGATGGCATCGGCGCCATGATGATGCGCGCTAAGCGGTTCGTTCACGTCGACGACATCATGGCCGGCATTGTCACCATCGGCGTTCTGGGCCTGGTCCTGGACGCCCTGTTCCGTGTTCTGCACCGCTGGTGGTTTCCGTATCTGCGCGGCGGCCACCAGTGATTTTCGTTCCCCGAGGAGTCTTTACCATGCGTATGCTGAAAACCCTGATGTTGGCGGCGGGCCTGAGCCTGACCGCCGCGGCGGCCCAGGCCGCGGACACCGTACGGGTGTCGCTGTTCTCATGGCCCGGTTACGGCTTCTGGTTCATTGCCCAGGAAAAAAATCTGGTGCCGGACCTGGACCTGGAAATCACCATCATCGAGGACCCCTACGAGAGCTTCTCGCTGATGTCCGCCGATGCTCTGGACGTGACCTCCAGCACCGCCGAATACGGCCCCATCGCCGCCGACAAGGATGTGCCGGTGAAACTGGTCACCTACACCAACCCCTCCTACGGCACTGACAAGATCGTTCTGGCCCCCGGCGTGGAAAGTGCCGAAGACCTGAAAGGTGAATCCGTGGCGGTGCTCGAGGGCGGCCTGACGCAGATTTTCATGGGCATCTGGCTGGAGCAGAACGGCGTCAGCATCAAGGACGTGCAATTCACCAACCTGATCATGGACGACGCCGTGGGTGCGCTGGTGGGCGGTAACGTGAAAGCCGCTGAATTCTGGGAACCGTTCGGCTCGCAAGCGCTGGACGCGCTGCCCGGCGCCACCGTGGCCGCGTCTTCCATGGAAGGAGACTGGATTGAAACCGCGCTGCTGGGCGACGGCATGTACATGAGTGACACCTTCCTCGACGACAAACCGGAGCTGGCGGCCAAAACCATGGAAGCCTATTTCAAAGCGGTGGTGTTCTGGAAAGAAAACCCGGAAGAGGGCAACAAAATCATCGCCGAAGCCCTTAAATTTCCAGTCGCTGATGTGGAAAAAGTGATCGGTAAGGACGGCGAGATTCTCAAGGGTGGCATCTGGGTGTTCGACGCCGAGCAGGCCGGTAAATTCATGGGCCTGATTCCCGGCGAGCTGCCCCTCGGCCCGCAAAACGGCCAGATGGCGCAACACTGGGAAACCACCACCGACTGGTGGCTCAAGTTCGGTCTTATCGACGACCGTCATCCGATGGACGCGGGCATTAACACCGCGCCGCTGAAAGCGGTTCTGGCTGAGTAAGCGGTCGGCCCGCACTCGATCAAACCGAGGCCAAGGTAAGGAGGCACGACCATGCAAATGCATCACAACGGTCTGAGTTTGAGCCGCGTTGGCAAGACCTTCCGGGCCGGCACGCGTCACGCGCGCACGGCGCTGGAAGACGTCTCCTTGCAGCTCGCCCCCGCACAGGTGGGCGTGCTGCTGGGCCCGTCCGGGTGCGGCAAGTCCACCCTGTTACGCATGGTGGCGGGGTTGGAAGACCCCACCACCGGCGCCCTGGAGCTCAACGGCCAGACTATCACCGGCCCCGGCCGCGATCGGGGTATGGTGTTCCAGAGTTACACCTCGTTTCCGTGGCTGACGGTGCGCCAGAACGTGGCCTATGGGCTGCGCATCACCGGCGACAGCGGCAGCCTTCGGGAAGGCGCGGTGGACCACTTTATTGACGCGGTGCGGCTCACCGACGTGGCGCACGCCTACCCCCACGAACTGTCCGGCGGCATGCGTCAGCGGGTGGCGATTGCCCGTACCCTGGCCAATCACCCGGCCCTGCTGCTGATGGACGAGCCGTTCGGCGCGCTCGACCCGGAGACGCGTTGGCAGATGCAGTCGTTGTTGCTGGAGATTGTGCGCAAAGAGCGCACCACGGTGCTGCTGGTGTCCCACGATATCGAGGAGGCGCTCTACCTGGGCGACGTGGTGTTCTTCCTGTCCAGCCATCCGGGTCGGTTGCGCGAGACCATCCGCCCCGGCTTCAAGGCGTCGCTGGGCGGCGACCGCGAAGCCATGCTCGAACACCCCGAGTACCGGCAACTGGACCTGCACATCCGCCGCATGATGAGCGACGAAGGAAGGCGAGCCGCCTGACTGGTAGGAGCGGGCCCAGCCCGCGAAAGGCAAGCTCTGCTTGCCGGCAGGATACCAGAGAGCTAAGAAAGCGGGGCTCCACTGAGATCTCTGGAATAAGGTCTCTGGGATCCCGCGGGGCAACCTTTGCCGGGAGCTTTGCTCCCTTTCGCGGGCAAGGCCCGCTCCCACAAAGGCCCGCTCCCACAAGGCGGCTTCGTTAGAAGGTCGACCAGCCGGTGAATTCCATGAACCGGTAGAGGGCGTAGCGCAGTTTGGAGTCGTCGGCATAGGTCTGGTACGGCTCGCTGAACAGCTTGCCGTCCGGGTTGCTCCAGCGGCGCTGGAAGGCGTCGCGGGCGTTGGCCAGGGCCGGGTGATCGGCGGCGGCGGTGAGTTGGACGTTGGTTTCCAGGTTGAGGTTGTCGAGGTTGCGCCGGGTGAAGTTGGCGGAGCCGGCAATCAGTACCGCCGGCCGCTCCGTCGTGTCGTCGTTGCCGTAGCGCAGCAGCATCTTGGTGTGGCATTGCTCGCCATGGGTGGCGCACCAGCGCACCGTTACCCCGGCGTCATGCAGTTCCCAGGCGACCTGCCGGTTGGGCATGCCGTTCTTTTTGCGGCCGAAGGCGTCCTTGTTGGGATCCAGCAGCAGTCGCACGGTAACACCGCGCGCTTGCGCTTCGGCCAGCGCCTCGATCAGCGGCCGGTGCGACAGATAGAACACGCCCACGTCCAGATGGTCGCCGCCGCCCGCGTCATTGATTGTCTCCAGCAGGGCGTCGCGGATCGCCGCTTCGCTGAGCACCGTGATGGTGGCGCCGTCCTCTTCCACGTTCGTCGTCCCGGCGTGGGCCAGGGGCCAGTTGCCCAGGCCGTCCGCCCCGGAGAACGCCGCCGCCGCCCGTTCTGATTGCAACAGATCCAGCGCCGCCGGCCCGCTGAAGCGCACCGCGATATTGGAGTGGGCGCTGCTGGCGTCGTGGGCATTGGCGGAGGTGACCAGTCCGGTCCAGGTATCGCCCTCATCCACCACCAGGGTTTTGCGATGGTTGGCCTTGAAGTTAACCAGCGATAGATAGGTGCGCAGGGTCACCTTGCCGTCGCCGGTGGGGTTGGGCAGCCAGCCGCCCTCGGTGCTGTTGCCGGCCCATTGGCAGCACAACCGCCACACACCCGACCAGCTCGGATTGGAGTCGCGCAGTGCCGGCAAATCGGTGAACACCACCTCCACACCGGCCTGGCGCAGGCGTTCCAGGTGCGGCGCGCGCACGCCGCCGTAAAGAGTGTTAAAGCGGTCGGTGATCAGCATGACGCGCAGTTGCGGGCGCGCCCGTTTGCGCTTGACCAAGGCGTCAGTGAGTTGCCGGCTGAGTGGACGCAGGGCATCAACGCTGGCGCCGGCCATGTCGTTGAACAGGAACATGTCCACCACTACTAATTTTTCCGCCTGGCCGATCAAGCGGAAGAACTCGTCAAAAATGGCCTGATCGAAGTGGCGGCGGGGTTCGCTGTCGTTGTCCGCCGCGGGCTGCTTCACCCAGGTGTCGTCGATCAGTACTGCCACATTCTCGGCGGGGCGTACCGGCCAGGCTTCGCCAACCCCCTCCGGCAGCGGCTTGAACAGATGGTAGAGACCGGTGAGCAGCCAGGCGGAAGCCAGCACCAGAATCAGTAGAAGGGCAGGGCGTTTGCGGGAAGACGGCATGGGTTCTCGGTGCTTTTGTGGTTATCGGCAGGGCCTTTTTAAGTACACCGAAAATACGTCTCTGGGATCCTGCCGGCAAGCGCCGCTTGCCTTTCGCGGGCAAGGCCCGCTTGTATGGTTTCCCGGCAAGTCTTAAGAAGGAGACTTGTCGGGGTGGAGGGACCAGGTCCGCTTCTGACCGTTGGGTACAGACTGTGGGAGACATGGCCCCACCCCGCACCTTCAAACGCCGATAAGGAATCCATCGGCTGAGCCACCACTCAGACCGACGATAGCTTGCAAGCCAGCGTTACGGTGCGCCCCGACAAGCACGATTAACCTAGCTGAGAGGGCCCATCATGGCAATGCACGCCACCCGTCCCGTCATCGGTATCGACACCGCCAAAGAAGAATTGGTGATCCAGCACGACGATGAGAAGCGCCATCTCGCCCTCGACAACACCCCAGCCGCCATCCGCCAATGGTTGGCCGGGCTGCCCAAGGGCTGCGATATCGCCATCGAGGCGACCAGCACCTACCACATGGAAATCACCGAACGCGCCCACGCCAAGGGTCATCACGTCTATGTGGTGGATGGCTATCGACTCAAGAACTATCGAGAAGGCGTCGGTGGCCGGGCTAAGACCGACCTGACCGACGCCCAACTGCTGGCGCGCTATCTGCGCAAAGAGAAAGACGAATTACGGCGCTGGGCGCCGCCGCCCAAGGCCTACCGGACCCTGCAAAGCCTGTTGCGCCGGAGGGCCGCGCTGGTCAAGGCCCGCACTGCCTTGCGCCAAAGCCTGAGCGCGGAGCCCTTGCTGAAAACGGCCCTGGCGAACTTGCTCAAGCAGATCGACCGGATCGACCATCTGATCCAAAAGCGGCTCAGGGAGGCCGTCCACGCCGCAGGCCTGCGCGATCAGGTACAGCGCTGCCAGGCCATCGACGGCATCGGTGAACTCACCGCCACCGCCCTGGTGATGGCCTTCTTGCGAGGCGACTTCCAGAACAGTGACGCCTTCGTCGCCTTCCTGGGCCTGGATGTACGCGTACGTGACTCGGGCAAGCTGAAGGGCAAACGTCGATTAACCAAGCAAGGCGATACGGAAGTGCGTCGCCTGTTGCACTGTTCGGCCATGAGCGGCGCTCGCCACCCCACTTGGAAAACGTTTTATCAACGCTATCGGGATCGGGGACTGAAAACCACACAGGCCTTGGTCATCCTGGCCCGCAAGCTGGCCCGCACCGCCTTCGCATTGATGAAGCGGCAGGAGGATTATTGCCCGGCAAGGCTCTAATGAGCCTTGCCGGGA
>Ga0206123_10000036_pt1 | contig 117877 bp, 119 predicted proteins | sample Helgoland_Spring_2_FD_160086 | JGI IMG/M metagenome (GOLD analysis project Ga0206123, IMG submission 160086) | Pelagic subsurface seawater microbial communities from Kabeltonne, Helgoland, North Sea - Helgoland_Spring_Bloom_20160316_1 | ecosystem: Environmental > Aquatic > Marine > Epipelagic...
CATCTCATTACAATACCTACCAACAAAAACTATATAGATTAGTAAAGTTCCTTAAGGAAGAAAGAGGAATTGGTTATAGAAGAATATCACACATTCTAACTGAAAAAGGTTATCGGAGTGTAAGAACCAACAGTATATTAAAGAATTCATACATCTACACAATTTACAGTAAAGGAAAGATTAGAGAAAACAGAATTAACAGAAGTTTTGATTCTAAAATTGAAAATATTAAATACCTCTTCAAATATTCTGAGTAAATCTTGTAAGTTTGGAGTATGAAAAAGTTACTATTTATATTATTCCTCACGATACCATATATTGGTGTTGGACAAGGGTGGGAAAAAACATATAATCTTAGTGAATATGACAGAGGAAATTCTATTCAACAAACTAATGATGGAGGATACATTCTAACTGGATTTATAAGTATTATGGAACAGGATATTGTTTTAGTTAAACTTAATTATCTTGGTGATACATTATGGACTAATAGTTTAATTGAAAGTCACGATCAAGTTGGAAGATCTGTCAAACAAACCAATGATAGTGGTTATATTATTTGTGGGACAAGAGAAGATAATCAAGGTAATGGAAATATTTGGTTAATTAAAACTGACTCAATTGGAAATATGATTTGGAATGTAACTTTTGGGGATACATCTAATTATTCTGAAGGATTTTCAGTTGAACAAACTTTAGACGGGGGATATATAATTACAGGAGGTACTAATGTAGATCAATTTCCAGGAAATAGTGATGTACAACTTATTAAAACAAATGAAAATGGAGTAGAACAATGGAATCAAACTTATGGTGGGATAGGTGAAGATATTGGGTATTCTGTACAACAAACAAATGATGGTGGTTATATAATTACTGGTGTAATAGATGGTTTTGGAAGTAATCAGGGTGAAGTTTGTTTAGTGAAAACTGATTCTACCGGAGTAGAATTATGGAATAACTCTTTTGGAGGAACTAGTGTAGATATTGGATATTCAGTTCAACAAACTTTAGATGGTGGATACATAATTACAGGATATACTTGGGGAGGTTCAAATGGACAAAGTGATGTATACACTATAAAAACTGACAATAATGGTGTAGAAGTATGGTCAAATCATTATGGAGGAACAGACCAAGATTATAGTAAATCTGTTCAACAAACTACCGATGGAGGGTATATTATTTGTGGTGAAACATCATCATTTGGTACTACAAGTGATGTAGATGTTTACTTAATAAAACTCAATAATCTAGGTGTTGAACAATGGAACCAAAGATTTGGTATAGGAGATTATGATGAAGGAAATTATGTTCAACAAACTTCTGATGGTGGTTATATAATAACAGGTAGAACTAGAAATTCAAATCTACCACCAATTAGTTGGGATATATATGTTATTAAAACAGATGGAAACGGAAGTATAACTTCAACATTTAATATACCAATATCCTCAAATAGAAAATTGAAAAAAGTAGTTGATATACTAGGAAAAGAAACTAAACCTCAAACCAACACTCCATTCATTGAAATATATGATGATGGTAGTACGGAGAAGAAATTAATCATTGAGAAGTAGACCTCAACTACGGTCACGGTCTAATGTCCAATAAAATTTACGATTTACACATCTTGATTTACTAATCGACATCTCCCCCAGGTTTTTGATGTTAGTCGATTAAATCGAATATTCTCACGGAAACATCACATGTATTTATGTAGTACTATTAGAAATATAATATTAGTCGGAACCCCTATGTTCTAACATTCAACATTGAAACCAATTCATAGTACTTAATGGAATAGTTAAAGTGAATGGTAACACTTAAAAATCAATCACAAGATTTTACAATTTGACTAAAGAAGTTTTTGGATCTAAATCGGTGAGACCAAATCACTCAACCGTCACCGACTGTTTTTGTATCCGATAATTTGGATTTAGACACTTCAAAAACAAAAGTAGTTAAAAGTATTGATTTATCGTTTAACTTAATTGTTAGAACATCAAACATTAGAATAACATCTGATTATATTAATAATATAAATTATATCTTTGCATAAATAATTTAAAAACATTCTATTATGAAAAATTTTATACAAATCTTAATATTTTCTTTAATATGTAACACTTCGTTTGCTTCATTTCCAACATACATGTCTTTAAATGAATGTGACAATATAATTTTACAAGATGGGAATGAGATATCTGCTAAGGTTATAGAAATAACGCCTGAGTTAATAAAATATAAAAAATGTAATAATAGTGGCCCGCTTATCTCAATCAAGAAAAGTGATGTTTTTATGGTAAAATACAGTGATGGTACTAATCAAAAAATTATGACAGATAGTAAATCTACTGGCTCTGAGGAAGGGTTGAGGGGCAATGGATTTGCAATAACCGCTTTGGTCTGCGGTATCTTAGGTTTTGTTGTACCAGGGCTAGGATTATTGTCAATTATATTCGGTGGAATTGGAAGAAATAAAAAGTATAAGGGAAGAAAAATGGCATTAACTGGGATGATACTGGGACTAGCTAATCTTTTGTTAGTGTTGATACTTCTTGCTTCATATTAGAAATCAACTACGGTCACGGTCTAAGTCCAAAAAATATTTGATTTTAACGTATTGATTTACTAATCGACATCTCCCCCATACTTTTGGAGTTAGTCGATTAAATCGAATATCCTCACGGAAACATCACATGTATTTATGTAGTACTATTAGAAATATAGTATTTGTCAAAACCCCTATGTTCTAACATTCAACATTGAAACCAATTCATAGTACTTAATGGAATAGTTAAAGTGAATGGTAACACTTAAAAATCAATCACAAGAATTTACAATTTAAATAAGGAAGTTTTTGGATCTAAATCGGTGAAACCAAATTACTCAACCGTAACCGATTTGGCTAAATTTCTTGGTTGATCAACATTACATCCTCTTAAAAGTGCAATATGATAAGATAGTAATTGCAAAGGAATATTAGAAAGAAGTGGAGTTAACTCTTCAAAACAATTCGGAATTTCTATGCAGTAATCAGCTAGTTCCTTAACCGTTTTATCGCCCTCAGTTACAATTGCTATAAGCCTACCACCTCTTGCTTTTACTTCTTGTATGTTGCTTACCACCTTTTCGTAATTTCCTTTTTTTGTTGCAATAACAACAATCGGCATATCGTCATCAATAAGCGCAATTGGCCCGTGCTTCATTTCAGCAGCAGGATATCCTTCCGCATGGATATAAGAAATCTCTTTTAGCTTAAGCGCTCCTTCCAATGCAACCGGGAAATTGTAACCCCTACCTAAATAAAGGAAGTTAGTTGCATCCTTAAATTGCTGAGCAATTATTTCAATCTGGCTATTTGTTTTTAATACTTTTTCAACTTTTTCAGGAATCAATTCCAACTCCGTTATAATTTGATGATAATTGGTATTTGAAAGCATTCCTTTTTGCTTCCCAATCCTAAGAGCCATTAAAGTAAGCACCACAACTTGAGTTGTAAATGCCTTAGTAGATGCCACCCCAATTTCTGGACCAGCATGAGTATAACTTCCTGCATGAGTTAACCTAGGAATTGAAGACCCTACCACATTACAAATTCCTAAGATAGTTGCTCCTTTTTCTTTTGCTAACGCTAAAGCCGCTAAAGTATCAGCAGTTTCCCCCGATTGTGAAATAGCTAAAACAACATCCGTTTCACGGATAATAGGATTACGATACCTGAACTCAGAAGCATATTCCACCTCAACCGGAATTCTTGCAAAATCTTCAAATAAATGCTCGCCAATTAAACCAGCATGCCATGAAGTACCGCAAGCAACAATAATGATACGATCAGCATTCATTATTTTTTGCTCGTAATCCGAAATACCCCCTAGTTTTACCTCTTTATTATCAGGGTTAATTCTCCCCCTCATAGTATCACGGATACTTTTAGGTTGCTCGTAAATTTCTTTAAGCATAAAATGAGGGAAACCATCTTTTTCAATAGTATCTAAACTCATTTCTAACTCATGTATATAAGGAGTTTTGCTTTCGTTTGCAATAGTTTTAATCTCTAAAGATTCTCCGCTATTTATACGAGCAATTTCACCATCTTCCAAATAAACTACCTCATTAGTATATTCAATAATAGGTGTAGCATCTGATGCAATATAATATTCATCACGCCCAACACCAATTACTAAAGGAGAACCTTTACGAGCAGCAATAAACTCATTAGTAATTCCTTCCTCCATCACCACAATTGCATATGCACCAACCACCTCATCAAGAGCAATTCTTACCGCCTCAAATAGACTAACATTTTCTTGATTTTTAATATCTTCAATAAGGTGAATTAATACTTCCGTATCAGTATCACTTTTAAAAGTATGTCCTTTTGTTTCTAAAGCAGTTTTTATAGATGCGTAATTTTCAATAATCCCATTATGAATAATTGATAATTTTCCATCACCAGAATTATGTGGATGAGAATTTACTTGATTAGGTACCCCATGAGTTGCCCATCTTGTATGCCCAATTCCTATTGAACCACTCGTATTTTTACCTGAAGAATAGGCTTCTAAATCAGAAACCTTACCTTTTTGTTTTAAGGTAGCAATCCCGGAATCACTTCCTATTGCAACACCTGCAGAATCATACCCTCTATACTCTAAACGCTTTAATCCTTTAATGATAATTGGATAAGCATCTTTACTTCCTACATAACCAACAATTCCACACATATTTTATAATTCTGAATAATGAATAGTAATTTTAATATCCTTAGAGAGGATTGTTCTGTTTGCATTAATAGCAGCCCCAGCAGGCATTAAATATAAATCGTTTGTATATGATGAATTATTTAATAATTGGTAAAAATATCTAGTGATATTAAAAGAGTAAATATCTCCATCTAATTTACCACCAAAATGCGTTTCTCCTTCTACAGTAAAGTCAGTTAGGAATACATTGCTTCCTTCATTATCAACACGGACTAAAACTAATTTTTCATGTGCTTCATATTCTGATTGTGAACCTGATTCAACATCAAAATTAATAGTAACTTTATTGATTACTTTACCTTCTAAAGTGTCTTTTATAATATCTAAATCTCCTAAAGTAATTTTAGCTTTATAACCTGCCATTGATTGCAAATGAACATTAGAATCATCTTCAATTATAGCATTGTTATTCTTTTCATTAAAAAGATTAATTCTTGCCGCATCACCTCCTAATTCAAAATCTAGTGACAAGGAATCACTATCCTCATTATGATAATAGATTTTTAAATATGAATTTGACCCATCAGGGTTGAGGTACAGCATAGTGTTTTGTGCACTAGCTACAACACTTATTCCCTTAAAGTTTTCTAAGAAAACCTCATTGTCTTTTAACCCCTCATTCTCTAAATCTAAAATTAAATCCCCAAAATCATTGTTTAATTTCACTTTTAAAAGTGGTTTTTCTGTATCGTTAGAAACTGAAAAAGATTCAATATAAGACATCCCCCCTGGTATTGGTATTGGGTATGATGTAGAATAATATACTGAATCTTTATAGATATCATCTTGAAGTACTAAAACATCTATGCTAGTAAAATCTGCTAATTCATCACCATAATAACCTGAGTAAGTATAAGACAACACAACTGAATCAACAGTAGGGTTAGTGCCTAAATCAGTATTGTTATCGGTCAAGAGGATTTGAGAATAAAAAGAAGATCTATTGTTCCCAAAATTAGAATCATCTATTTCTCCTAAAATTAAAGATAAAGCCTCATCAGTTCTTAAAGAATCTTCAGATTCTGTAGCTGAAGTAAAATTAATAAAATCATCACTATTAATAATAATGTTGTCAGATGTGGGTTGTACTTCTAAGCCAATTGTATTTGGGTCAGTACATGAAACTGCAATTAAACCTATTAATAGGCTTAATGAAAATATTTTATTCATTTTTTATTCTTCTGTAATTACTACTTCTTCCTCCTCAATAAATTGAGCATAAAAATCTTGGTAAGCATCAATATAATCTTCCTCACCAGGATATTCCATAAACGGCTTTTCTGACTTTTTAATATGCGCAAGCACATCTTTATCCATTTCAGGACTTGCTTGAACTACAGCATCAGCATAATCAGTAGCAAATTTGTGTAAATTATTTATATTAGGAACCTTAACTCCTTCAACATCCTTTTCTTCTAGTTTTTCATATAATAATTTATCAGTAATTGTGTCACTTAACACACCATCAAAAGAATTATCAAAAACAGAATAAATAACTTTTACATTTTCAAATAAAGGGTCCTCAGCATACAATGTTTTAATATACATAGGTACCAATGAAGCAAACCAACCTTGGCAATGGATAACATCAGGAGCCCAACCTAATTTACGAACAGTTTCAATAACTCCCTTACAATAGAAAATCATACGCTCATCATTATTGGTCATGAAGTTTCCATCTAAATCATCAAACATCTGCTTTTTAGGGAAATACTCATCATTATCAATAAAGTAAACTTGCAATCTTAATTTTTGAATAGAGGCAACTTTGATAATTAACTGATGATCGAAATCATCAATAATTAAATTCATTCCTGAAAGACGGATTACCTCATGTAATTGATGTCTTCTTTCATTAATTGTTCCAAATCTCGGCAAGAACATTCTGATGTCTTTACCGCTTTCTTGGGTTTTTTGTGGCAATAAACTTGCTACATCTCCCATTGTTGTTTCTCCAGTATATGGTACAATTTCCTGTGAGACATACAAAACTCTCTTCTTCTGCATTGATTAGATTTTAAGTATGCAAAAATATAGAAAAAAAAGCGTAACATCAAAGCTTTTCTCTTAGTTTTGTCCGCTTTACAATTATTATTACTGCTGATAAATGAAAATATTTAAAACAAAAACCGAATTAACTACCTATTTAAATACTTTTGATAGTGAAAAGTCTGTCGGATTTACACCAACAATGGGAGCTTTACATAGTGGACATTTACAATTAATTGAAAGTTCAAAAAGAGAATGTGACATTTCAATTTGCAGTATATTCGTAAACCCCACACAGTTTAATAATTCTGGTGATTTAGAAAAATACCCAAACACCTTAAAAGCTGATTTAAGAAAGCTAAAAAAAGTAAATTGTGATATAGTTTACACGCCATTTATTGATGATTTGTATGCAAAAGGAGAGAAAGCGAAAGAGTTTAACTTTGGAAGTTTAGCTGCATCAATGGAAGGGGAATATAGACCAGGACATTTTAATGGAATGGCAACTATAGTTGAAAAATTCTTCAATATTATAAACCCTACTAAAGCATTTTTCGGACAAAAAGATTTACAACAACTACAAATTGTAAAAGCATTGGTAAAACAAATGCAGTCCGATATTGAAATTATTGGCATACCTACTATTAGAGAAGGAAGTGGATTAGCGAAAAGTTCAAGAAATTCTTTACTATCTGCAAATGCAAAAACGGAAGCTTTACTCATTAGTAAATGTTTAAATTTTTGCACTGAAAACAAGAACTTAGGAATATCTGAATTACAAAAATACATAAAAAGTGCTTTTGAGAAAAGTAGAAACTTAGAGCTTGAATATGCTGAATTTGTATCTTTAAATCAGATGAAAGAAATTAAAGAGTGGGAGGCAGAAAATCAATCTGCAGTTTGCATAGCAGCATATATTTATGGTGTTCGATTAATTGATAATATAATTTTATAGTTTTACAACATGAACAAAAAAGTACTTTTAAAAGTTTTAAAATATATTGCATCATTAGGCCTTGCTTTTGGAATTTTATACTTGCTGTTTAAAAACCAAGACCCAGTAAGGCTAGTTGAAGAAATACAAAAAGTAGATGGGAAATTGGTAGTTTTATCAATGATTTTTGGAGGATGGGCCTATGTAAGTAGAGGGCTAAGATGGATCGTTCTGATTGATGCTCTTGGTTATAAATCATCAAAATGGAATTCTATTTCTGCTGTATCGGTTGGGTATTTTACAAATATGTTTATTCCTAGAGCTGGAGAAATTTCAAGATGTACTGCTTTAAACCAAACTGATAAAATTCCTGTTGACAAATTATTTGGCACAATTTTAGTAGAAAGAGTACTTGATTTTATCTTTTTATTATTTTTAATATTGCTGACAATTGCACTTAAATTTAATGATATTTTTAATTTTTACAATGCACTTCAAACTCAGCAAACTGAAAGTACTGGAAACAGTAATATACTCTTATTAATCGCAAGTATTGTAGTACTTGTTATGTCCTTTATTTTTCTTAAAAAATGGCTTAAAAAATCATCTTTTTATGATAAAGTCTTAGATTTTATTGAAGGGCTGAAAGAGGGATTTAAAAGCATTAAAAACATGAAAAGGAAAACAGCATTCTGGCTTCATACTTTTAGTATCTGGATTATGTATTTCCTGATGACTTATATCTGCTTTTTCAGCATGCAAGAAACAAGCCACTTAACTGCTGGTGATGGACTTTTCCTATTAGTATTAGGTGGAATAGGAATGGTAATTCCCACCCCGGGAGGAGTAGGATCTTATCATGCAATTGTAATGATTGGACTATCAGTATTAGGTGTGGGAACAATTTACTTAGGAGAAGGTGGTGATCCAACAAATCCTGCATTATTATTTCCAACCATAGTTCATGTAGCACAGACTTTAGTCGCTATAATTATGGGTTCAATTGGCTTGTTAATTTTGTTCGTATCAAAAAAGAAAAAAAATGTCGCATCTTAATAAAATAAACAGCAAAATATTTTCGCTTGATGATTTAAAAAATCAAGTGAATGCTTGGAAACAAGCTGGGGAAGAGGTCGTTTTTACTAATGGTTGTTTTGACATAATACATAGAGGACATATTGAAGTATTGGCACAAACTGCTGATTTAGGTGACAGATTAATTATCGGATTAAATTCAGATACTTCTATACAAAAATTAAAAGGGGAAGATCGCCCAATCATTGATGAGCAAGCAAGATCCATTTTGTTAGCAGCACTTAATTTTGTTGATGCAGTAATTTTATTTCCAGAAGACACGCCAATTAATTTAATAAGTACACTTTTACCAGATGTACTCGCAAAAGGTGGTGATTATGAAATTGAGACTATTGTAGGGCAAGAAATTGTACAGAACAATGGAGGAAAGGTAAAACTTGTTCCTTTTGTTGATGGATTTTCAAGCACTACAATTATTGAAAAAATCAAAAACTCTTAATGGCAAAAAAGAAAATTCAATCTGCTTTTTTTTGCCAAAGCTGTGGTACACAATCCCCAAAATGGCTAGGAAAATGCCCGCAATGTAATGAGTGGAATACTTTTGTTGAAGAAGTACTAACCAAAGAAAGTGATAACAAAGGAGGCTTTAAATCAGAGAAAATAAACAAGCCGACCTTAGTTAGTGAGATTGATTACACCAATGAAAAACGAATCATAACCAACGACAAAGAACTCAACCGAGTATTAGGGGGAGGAATTGTACCTGGCTCACTTATTCTTTTAGGAGGAGAACCCGGAATAGGAAAATCAACTTTATTATTGCAGTTTGCACTGAGTTCAAAAAGTAGAAAAATACTCTATGTATCAGGGGAAGAAAGCGAAAAACAAATAAAAATGCGGGCTGAAAGAATCAATAAAAATTCTGAGCATTGTTATATCCTAACCGAAACTTCTACTCAAAATATTTTCCAGCAAATAGAAAAATTACAGCCCGATATTTTAGTAATTGATTCGATACAAACCCTACACACGGCACATATTGATTCTTCTCCAGGATCAGTTTCACAAATACGAGAATGCACGGCCGAACTTATAAAGTACGCCAAAGAAACAGGAACAGCCGTTTTCTTAATTGGACATATAAACAAAGATGGGGCCATTGCAGGGCCAAAAATATTAGAGCACATGGTAGATACCGTACTTCAATTTGAAGGAGACAGAAACCATGTTTACAGAATACTTAGGACAGTGAAAAATCGCTTTGGCTCAGCATCAGAATTAGGGGTATATGAAATGAACCAAGAAGGACTTAGGGAAGTAAGCAACCCTTCCGAGATACTCATATCAGAAAGAGATGAGGCGACAAGTGGAGTTGGAATTGCTGCCACAATTGAAGGCGCTCGTCCGCTACTTGTAGAAATACAATCTTTGGTAAGTTCGGCAGTTTACGGGAACCCACAAAGGTCGGCTACTGGTTTTGACACTAAAAGAATGAATATGCTCTTGGCTGTTTTGGAAAAAAGATGTGGCTTTAAATTAGGAGCAAAAGATGTCTTCTTAAATATTACAGGAGGCATTAAAATTGATGATACTGCTATAGATTTGGCTGTGGTTTGTTCTATACTTTCATCTGACCAAGATGTTGCACTTGATACTCTTACTTGTTTTGCTGGAGAAATAGGACTAAGTGGAGAAATACGAGCAGTAAACAGAATTGAAAGCCGAATTGCAGAAGCTGAGAAACTAGGCTACAAACAAATAATTATTTCCAAGTACAATAAATTTAATGCCAAAGGTTTTAAAATTGATATCTTACAATGCGGGAAAATTGAAGAGGTTTTTAGGTTGTTGTTTTAACTTTTTATCAATGAACACTGAAAATAAAAAACTCTTCCAACAGAAAATGCTAAATCCCATTTTCTTTAAGTTATTTTTAATTTTAAAATTACCATTAGCATTTTTAGCTGGAGTTAAATTAAAATTCTTAAACGACACGCAATCTACAGTTCAAATAAAGTATAACTATTTAAACAAAAACCCGTTTAAGTCAATTTATTTTGCAGCTTTATCAATGGCAGGAGAATTAGCTTCCGGTATATTAGCAGCAAGTTTTATTTATAAAAACAAACCAGCAATATCCATGTTAGTTGTGGGTGTTAATATAGAGTTTTCTAAAAAAGCAGTTGGACTAATTGACTTCAACTGTAAACAAGGGAAGGAAATACAAGATTGCATAAATAAAAGCATTAAAGCAAAAGAAGGGCAAAGCATAGTTGTAACAACTACTGCAACAGATGAGCAAGGAGATATTGTAGCTACCTTCAATATTACTTGGTCTTTCAAAGCAAAACAATAAACTACTTAGATTCCAAGATTTGAGAAGTATGTGCTTTGGTTTTTACTTTCGTGATAATATCTTTTATTATTCCATCTTTATCAATTACAAAAGTAGTTCTGTTTATTCCATCATATTCCTTACCCATAAATTTTTTGGGTCCCCAGACGCCATAAGCGTTTAGTACTTCTTTACTTTCATCTGAGATAAGCGAGAAAGGTAAATCATGTTTTGCAATAAATTTTTGGTGCCTTTCAGGACTATCAGCTGAGCAGCCCAACACCACATACCCCTTGTCTAAAAGCATTTTGTAGTTGTCCCTCAAATTACAAGATTGCATAGTACAACCTGGTGTCATATCTTTTGGGTAAAAATACAATACTACTTTCTTCCCTTTAAACTGTTCTAAAGTAATTGCATCACCATTCTCATCAATGGAATTTATTGCGGGTGCTTTGTCTCCTATTTTTAACATATTATAAAGTTCCTCTTCTTTCTTGTTCTGCCTCTATGGATTCAAATAACGCTTTAAAGTTTCCTTTCCCAAATGATTGGGCTCCTTTTCTTTGGATAATTTCAAAGAATAAAGTGGGCCTGTCGGTTAATGGTTTTGTAAAAATTTGCAATAAATAACCTTCATCATCTCTATCCACCAAAATACCATGTTTTTTCAAAATTGCCATATCCTCAGCAATCTCTCCTACTCTATCCCCTACTGTATCATAATACACTCCCGGAACATATAAAAACTCTACTCCTCTTGCTTTCATTGCAGAAACTGTACTTACAATATCATCAGTTGCTACTGCAACATGTTGTACCCCTGGGCCATCATAAAAATCCAAATACTCCTCAATTTGTGATTTCTTTTTTCCTTTTGCAGGTTCATTAATTGGAAACTTTACCCTCCCATTTCCATTAGTCATTACCTTACTCATTAAGGCAGTATACTGAGTAGAAATATCTTTATCATCAAAAGTGATAAGGTTAGCAAATCCCATAGTTTCATTATAGAATTTCTCCCAAATGTTCATTTCATTCCAACCTACATTTGCCACCATGTGGTCAATGTATTTCAATCCAACAGATTCAGGATTATAGTGCGATTCCCACTTTTCAAATCCTGGCATAAAAGTTCCTTTGTAGTTTTTACGCTCTACAAAAATATGAACGGTATCTCCATAAATTTTAATCCCTGATGTTGCCACCTCACCATCATTATCCTTTTCTGTTTTTGGTTCTAAGTAAGATTCAGCACCTCTACTTGTTGTTTCTTCCCAAGCCTTTTTTGCATCATCTACCCAAAGGGCGATTACCTTAACTCCATCACCATGTTTTTTAATGTGATCAAAAATCTCATTATCTTCTCCTGGCATTGGTGTCGTAAATACAATTCTGATTTTATCCTGAACCACAACATAAGAAGTTCTGTCCGTAACACCAGTTTCCAACCCAGCATATGCTAAAGATTGAAAGCCTAAAGCTGTTTTATAAAAGTGAGCTGCTTGTTTAGCATTTCCCACATAATACTCTACATAATCCGTTCCTAATAAAGGTAAAAAATCCTGTGCGTCTGGGAATATTTTATCTAAGGAATAAGTAGTATTGTTTATTTTTGTTAAGTCTTCTCTCATCTTTTAATATTTATTTTTCAAGCCATGATTGATGGTAAACTCCATCCGAAAATTCAATAGCTGCTTTTGTTAATTTTAGTGGAGCAAAAGTATCTACCATTACTGCCAATTCATCCGTTTCCGTTTGTCCAATACTCCTTTCTGCTGCACCAGGGTGTGGTCCGTGAGGAATCCCTGCAGGATGCAAAGAAATATATCCTTCATCTACATGATTTCTACTCATAAAATCGCCAGCAACATAATACAACACTTCATCGGAATCGATATTAGAATGATTGTAAGGTGCTGGGATTGATTCTGGATGATAATCGTACATCCTTGGGCAGAACGAACAAATTACAAATCTGCTTGTTTCAAAAGTTTGGTGAACGGGTGGTGGCTGATGAATTCTTCCAGTTATTGGTTCAAAATCATGTATTGAAAATGCATACGGAAAATTGTAACCATCCCAACCTGCTACATCAAAGGGATGTGATGCATAAGTATACTCATGAATCATTTGTTCCTTTTTTATTTTGATAACGAAATCACCTTGCTCATCATGGGTTTCTAATTCTTCCGGCACTATTATATCACGCTCGCAATAAGGAGAATTCTCTAACATTTGTCCGAAATGATTACGATATCTTTTTGGAGTATAAACAGGAGTGTACGATTCTACAATAAACAATCTATTTTCAGAAGAATTGAACTTCATAGTATAAATCATTCCTCTAGGAATTACTAAATAATCACCTTCCTTAAACTTAATATTCCCTACAAAAGTTCGTAAAGTTCCTGTTCCTTTATGCACGAAAATTACTTCATCTCCATCTGTGTTTTTATAAAAATAATCCTCTTCCAAATTAGTTGGAGCCGAAAGCAAGATATTCAAATCATTATTCAACATAATAGAAATTCTACTCTTTAAATGATCGGCAACCTTTGGCGCTTCAAACCCTTTTAACATATAGGATTTTAGGTTTTTATCCACTGCAATTTCTGGTGCAACAGAGTATGCTTCTGCAATATTTTTAACTTGTGTTGGTCTGTGCAAATGATATAGCAAGGACGACATTCCGTCAAAGCCAATTGTTCCAAAAAGTTCTTCATAATGGATGTTTCCATCTTCTTTTCGGAATGTGGTGTGCCTTTTATGAGGCATCTTTCCTAATTTATGATATCTTGGCATACTGTTATTTTTATGCAAATATAATACATAAAACACAAACATAGCATGAATTACATCCTCCCTAAAATAAAAATGATAATTTTGCCTTACAAAATGAAACTCCTTACTTATAAAATAAATAATTTTGATACTCCTCAAATTGGAGTGTTGCAAAATCAGTTAGTATACGGCCTAAATAATTGTTTTGGTAATATCTCTTTAATTGAACTTATTCAGCTTAAAAAATACCAGGACCAAGTAGCTTCCTTTATTTGTAATGAAGATTGTTTGAAACACGACATTAAAGACGTTACTGTTTTACCAACTATACCAAAACCTACTTCTTTTCGTGATGCTTATGCTTTTAGGCAACATGTTGCTACCTCCAGAAAAAATAGAGGGGTAGATATGATTCCTGAATTTGATGAATTTCCGGTATTTTATTTTTCTAACCACAATGCTATGTTTGGAGATGGAGAAGAAATAGAACTTATGCCCGATCATTTTCACAGGTTAGATTATGAACTAGAATTTGCTATTGTAATTGGAAAGGGAGGTAAAAATATTTTAGCTAAAGATGCAGATAAGCACATTGCTGGATTCTGTATTTTGAATGACATAAGCGCCAGAAGATTGCAAATGGAAGAAATGAAACTGAATTTAGGCCCTGCAAAAGGGAAAGATTTTGCGAATGTAATTGGTCCTTATTTAGTAACTCCTGATGAATTAGAAAGCAAGAGTATTGATACTCCTTTTGGTAAAAAATACGATTTAAAAATGAGTTGTTATGTAAATGGAGAATTACTTTCAAAAGGAAATGCAAAAGATATGAATTGGAGTTTTGCTGAAATAATTGAGAGAGCTTCATATGGTGTTGAATTATTTCCTGGAGATGTAATTGGATCAGGAACTGTTGGAACAGGATGTTTGTTAGAACTAAATGGTACTGGGAAAAGAGATAATCCAGAGTATCAAGAAAGATGGATAGAGGAAAATGATGAGGTAGAAATGCAAATTGAAGGATTAGGAAAAATCACAAATAAAATTGTAAAAGCAAATTCTGATCACTCAATTTTAAAATTGAAAAAATGATAAAAACATTAGACATAACTAAAGGAGAAGTAGAGGGATTATATAGGATTTTATCATCAGCCGTAACACCAAGACCAATTGCTTTAGTAAGTACAGTTGATAAAGATGGAACCCAAAATTTAGCTCCATTTTCATTCTTCAATGTCTTTTCTGTAAACCCACCAATTATGGTTTTCTCCCCTGTAAAAAGCGGAAGATTCGGAACAAATAAACACACTTTAGAAAATGTAATGGACGTAAAAGAATGTGTAATAGCATTAGTTACTGAAGATACAGCTCAACAAGTTTCATTAGCTTCTTGCAGTTTCGAAAAAGGGGTAAATGAATTTGAAAAATCTGGACTAACAGAAGTGAAATCAGACTTAATTAAGCCCAGCAGAATTTTAGAATCTCCAATAAATTTCGAGTGCAAAGTAAATGATATTGTAGTATTAGGAGAAGAAGGAGGTGCAGGAAATTTAGTAATTGCTGAAGTTTTGAAAGTGCATATCAATGATGATATTTTAGATGAAAAAGGGGAAGTAGATCCGTTTAAAATGAATATTGTAAGCAGATATGGTGCGAATTGGTACGGAAAAACGACTAAAGATTCATTGTATGAAATCGCAAAACCTATTTCAAGGACAGGTATGGGATTTGATAAATTACCTGAAAACATAAAAAACTCAAATATTTTAACTGGAAATGATTTAGCAATTTTAGCATCAGCAGAAAATATTCCAGCTAAAATTGAGTTAAACGCAAGAGAAAATAAATCAAAAGAAGAAAAACATATATTTGCAAAAGAATTATTAAGCCAAGGAAAAGCAGAAGAAGCCTGGCAAATACTAATATAAACTAACTACAAAAAAAGAAAAACTATGTCATTCGAATTACCAAAATTACCTTACGCTTATGATGCGTTAGAACCAAATATTGATGCAAGAACAATGGAAATACACCATTCAAAACATCATAATGGATATACAAATAACCTAAATAATGCAATTGCAGGAACTGATTTAGCAGGGAAATCTATTGAGGAAATTTGTGCTACACCAGGTTTAAGTGGTGGAGCAAGAAATAATGGAGGAGGTTACTACAACCATAATATGTTCTGGACATCAATGAGTCCGAATGGAGGAGGAATTCCAACTGGAGCTATTGCTGATGCAATAAATGCTAAATTTGGTTCTTTTGAAAACTTTAAAGATGAATTTTCGAAAGCAGCAGCTACAAGATTTGGATCAGGATGGGCTTGGCTAGGTGTGTGTGATGGAAAATTATGCGTATGCTCTACTGCTAACCAAGATAATCCTTTAATGCAGGGTCAATGTGGTTGCACACCAGTTTTATGCTTAGATGTATGGGAGCATGCCTACTATTTAAACTACCAGAACAGACGCCCAGACTACATCAATGCATTCTTTAATGTTATCAATTGGGCTGAAGTAAATAAAAGATACACTGCAGCTTTATAATATTTTTATAAATTTGCCACACTTAAAAAATAATAATCAAACAAATTAAAAAGAAAATGAAAAACATATTTGCCTTAATCGCCCTTTTAGGATTATTCCTTGCTGGGACTTACACAGTTTACGCACAAGATACTGCTGACACACTTGCAACTGAAGAAGTTGTTGATACAGCTGTTGCAGTGGAAGAAGCTCCTGCTGAAGTGGAAGAAGTAGCAACTGAAGAAGTAGTTGAAGAATCTGCATCTTTTCACCAAATTATCAAGCAAAAATTTATTGAAGGAGGACCTGGATTTATGGGGATTGTATTGTTATGTTTAATCTTAGGATTAGCTTTAGCAATTGAAAGAATCATCTATTTAAACATGGCTACTACTGATACTGATAAATTATTAAATGATGTTGAATCTGCTTTAAACAATGGAGGAGTTGATGCTGCTAAAGAAGTTTGTAGAAATACAAACGGACCAGTTGCTTCTATCTTTTACCAAGGTTTAGAAAGATCAAATGAAGGAGTTGAGATGGTTGAAAAATCTATTGTTTCTTACGGATCAGTTCAAATGGGACTTTTAGAAAAAGGATTATCTTGGATTTCATTATTTATTGCTCTTGCTCCTATGCTTGGGTTTATGGGTACTGTAATTGGTATGATTGGAGCATTTGATGCTATTGAAGCTGCAGGAGATATTTCTCCATCATTAGTTGCTGGAGGAATTAAAGTTGCCTTATTAACTACTGTATTCGGACTTATTGTAGCAATGATTCTACAAATATTCTATAATTACTTAATTGCAAAAGTTGATTCAATTGTTAACTCTATGGAAGATGCTTCTATCTCTTTAATTGACTTATTGGTTAAAAATAAATAATCATGGAAAGTTTAATTAATATAGGAATCATATTAACCTACCTGATGGTTGCTTTTGCAGCCTTAGCAGCTATTGGTTTTGGTATCAAAAAAATGATGCAAAAAACTAACAATGCTAAAAAGACATTGTATTCAATTGGAGGTCTTTTAGTTATTATGCTTATTTCTTACCTTATGTCTTCTGATGAAGTATTAGGTTCGTACGAAAAATATGAAATTACAGCTTCAACAGCTAAAAGGGTTGGGATGGGATTGACAACTTTCTATTTATTAGCAATTGGTGCAATTGGTGCTGTTTTGTATGCTGAATTATCAAAAGTATTTTCTAAATAATGGCAAGCAAAAGAAGAGGTTTACCCGAAATTAATGCAGGATCAATGGCAGATATTGCCTTTTTACTGCTTATCTTTTTCTTGGTAACTACAACTATGGATCAGGATACTGGTATTGCTCGTAAATTACCTCCAATGCCTGAAGAAGAATTGCAAGAAGAAGATCCTCAAATTCATGCTAAGAACATTTATACCGTACTTATTAATTCTCATAATCAACTTTTAGTTGAAGGAGAATTAATGGATATTTCACAGTTAAAAGATGGAGCTAAGAAGTTTATCAATAATAATGGTATTGATCCTAACTCATCAGAAAATCCTGAGAAAGCTATTATCTCATTACAGAATGATAGAGGTACTGAGTACATGACTTATATAAGAGTGCAAAATGAATTAGCTGCTGCATATACTGATTTAAGAAATAATGCATCTTTAAACGAATTTGGAGAGAGGTATGCTGATTTGAATAAAACTCAGATGAAGGAAATAAGGAAAATGTATCCTCAAAAAATATCAGAAGCTGAACCTAAAAATATAGGAGGAGATGAGTAAATTTAGAAAAGACGGAAAAAAAGGAATGCCAGCAATTTCAACTGCTTCCTTACCAGATATTGTATTTATGTTACTTTTCTTTTTTATGGTAACTACTGTAATGCGTGAAACAACTTTATTTGTAAGCGTAACTACACCAAAAGCTACTGAGATTAAGAAATTAAAGAAGAAATCATTAGTAAGTTATATCTATATTGGTAGTCCAGTAAGAAGAATGCAATCTTCATACGGTACTGCTGCAAGAATACAACTTAATGATGCTTTTGCATCAGTTGATGAAATACAAGAATTTATTGCTACTGAGCGTGAAGCTAGAGATGAGAAAGAGATTCCTTACATGACAACATCAATTAAAGCTGATGAGACTGTAAAAATGGGAATTATTACTGATGTAAAACAGGAGCTCAGGAAAGCAAACGCACTTAAAATTAACTATTCTACTAGAAAAGGAACTTACTAAGTTATAAACTTTATTTTAGACAACAAAAGAAAGACTGATTTTATCAGTCTTTCTTTATGCTTACAGTTTTGTAAAACATAAAGAGCAAAACAACCACAGAAGCAAAAGAGAAAAGAGCCATCATAGGGTCAACCTCTACATCTGAAAGAACTGAATACACCCCACTATCTACTTTAAAAGTAGGATAAGAAATAATAACTGCCTGAGCATTATTTGTAAAATGAGCTAGTATTGGCAACCACAGACTTCCACTCCAGTAAAATAGATATCCTAATAACACTCCTAAAATGAACCTAGGGAAGAAACCCTGAAAGTGCAAATGTATAGCTGAGAAAAGCACAGCTGTTACAATTATTGCAACATGAGGGTTTGATAACCACTTAGAAAATGATTGCTGCAAATAACCTCTAAAAAGCAATTCCTCACCTATTGCAGGTACAATTGCTATAACTAAAAGATTAAAGAGTAAATCTCCTAAATGATTCATCTTTAAGAAAGACTCCACTATTTTTTCAGAATCATTCCCTAAGCGTAAAATCCAATCAGGAAAGGGAATGCTCATATTCATTTCTAACAACCAACCAATAAAAGGAGTAATGAGCATCATTATAACTATTACCAAAAATGCAGATTGTCTTTTAAAGTTAAAAAGGAGTTTATAATTAAAATCAGTAAGATAAGTATACAATAAAGTTGGAGCAACAAATAAGCCAATCGCACTAAAAAGTTGTAATAACTTTAAATAATTAACTGCAACTTGATTGCTTAAATCTTGTGACAGTCCAAAATCAGAAAAGAAAAGAACAATTGCAGAACCAACCAAAGTAAGCAGTATTACCGATACAAAAATCAATAAAAACAAAATCCCAATTTTAGTTGCTGATGACTTATCTTTATAAATTCCTTTAAATCCCATTATTGTGTATTTTTGCAAATATTATGGGCGTAAAGATAGGAAATATTGATGTAGGGGAATTCCCTTTATTATTGGCACCAATGGAAGATGTGAGTGACCCTCCTTTTAGGGCATTATGCAAGGAACATGGAGCTGATGTAATGTTTACTGAATTCATATCATCAGAAGGATTAATAAGACATGCTGATAAAAGCACAATGAAGCTGGATATCTATGATTTTGAACGTCCAATTGGGATCCAAATATTTGGCTACAACATAGAGTCAATGCGAGAGGCTGCTGAAATATGTGAAAAGGCAAAGCCAGAATTTATTGACATCAACTATGGTTGCCCAGTAAAAAAAGTAGCCAACAAAGGTGCTGGAGCTGGTATCCTTAAGGACTTACCAAAAATGGTGGCAATGACCAAAGAAATTGTTGAGGCTACTAATATCCCAGTAACTGTTAAAACTCGCTTAGGTTGGGATGACAATACAAAGTACATAGTTGATGTTGCGGAAAGATTGCAAGATGTAGGAATACAAGCGCTTTCTATACATGGGCGTACACGAAAACAAATGTATAAAGGAGAGGCCGATTGGACCTTGATTGGAGATGTGAAAAATAATCCTAGAATGCATATTCCTATCTTTGGAAATGGAGATATTGATAGTCCTGAAAAAGTAGCAATGGTCAAAGATAAATATGGAGTAGATGGTGTGATGATTGGGAGAGCAAGCATAGGAAACCCTTGGATATTTAATGAAATAAAACATTACCTCAACGCAGGAGAATATTTAGCTCGCCCAACATTGGAAGATAGAGTAATTGCTTGCAAGCAACACCTAAAACATTCTATTGAGTGGAAAGGGCAAATATTAGGAATTGCTGAAATGAAACGCCACTATACCAATTACTTTAAAGGAATTCCACACTTTAAGGATTACCGTATAAATATGGTAACTTCTGATAGCCCAGAAGAAATACATGCTATACTAGACAAAGTTGCAAGAGAGTTTGCAGGAGTTGAGATAAAGTAAGAGAGTTAAAACAACTTCTTAGTTAATATTTTGGCAGGATACCAAGATGCTAATAATCCGATTAGAATTACAGTAGTACTTACCAGTAAAACATCATTTAGCTTAATAGCTACTGGATAAACATCAACTACAAAGGAGCCATTTCCCATGCCAATAAAACCGAAAGTCTGTTGTAGGAAAGCAAGACCCAAACCAACTGAAAGCCCAATAACAGTACCTGCAATAATTGTCAGAACACTTTTATTAAAGAAAATTTGTTGTACTTCATTTCTTGTAGCTCCTAAACTTTTAAAAGTCTGGATATCTTTCTTTTTATCAAGCATTAACATACTTAAAGCTCCAATAATATTGAAGGTAGCAATTATCATAATAAATGCCAAGATTAAAAAGACAGCTAGCTTTTCAGTATTCAATATCTTATACAAGAATTCTTGTTGCTCTAATCTATTCTGAACAATAAAAATATCACCCAATTCTTTTTGGAGTTCTTGCTGCACTGCTAACATCTCATCAGCATTTTTTAGTTTTATTTCTACTGCAGAAATTTCATTTTCTCTATCAGCAAGATTTTGAATAAAAGCCAAAGGAGTAATAATGAACTTCTCATCAATCTCTGCTTGTATACCAAAAATTCCAATAGGCAAAACACTTCCTTGCTTAAAAGCAGTAGTAGGATTTAATAAAGTTTTACTATTTCTGTTAGGAACATATACTTGTAACTGCTCAAACATATTCCCAACTCCCATAGAAAGGTAATAAGCTACTCCCCTTCCAACAATAGCAATATTGGTGTTTTCATATTTATTCAAATACTCCCCATCTACTAGCAAACTATCAAAATTAGTTAGGGTTAAATAATTTTCATCAACCCCTTTTACAGTAGCTATATATTCTTTTTCTTGATACTTTAAAAGCACTTTTTCCTCCAATACAAATGATGATTTTTCAATTGCATCATTATCTAATACTGATTGCACTTTGTCAGGATTAAATACTTTTCCTTCAGCAGAAGTAATTTTTAAATGAGGATCGAATGAATTGTACATACTGAGGATTAAATCCTCAAAACCATTAAAAACCGAAAGGACCAAAATAAGTGCAGCAGTACCAATAGTTACCCCTAGCAAAGAAACCCATGAAATAATATGAACAAAATTGCTACTTTTCTTAGTAGAAAAATACCTTTTTGCAATAAAAAATGGTAAATTCACTTGTCTTTATTTTTTCAAGAGGTTTTCAATTTCCTCAGCATAAGCTGCTGAATCATCTAAAAAGAACTCCAAAATTGGAACTATCCTTAATTGGTGTCTTACGCTTTCCCCTAGTCTTTTTCTTATCAAACCACTATACTCTTTAATAAGTTTTAATGCTTCTGCAGGATTAGTAGCTGGAAATATACTGACAAATATATTAGCATTTGCTAAATCAGGAGACATACGCACAATAGTAACACTTACCATAATATTACCCAAAAAGCCCGGAGCTTCCTTTTGTAAAATTATTGAAAGTTCCTTTTGAATGAGTCTAGCTACTTTTTTTTGTCTTGTTGTTTCCATAAGTGCAAAAATACGGAATATTCCCTACTTTTGCGCTATGCATTATTTCTTAAGAATAGTTAGATATATAAAACCCTACACGCCATTTGCAGTAATGAATATTCTATCGAATATTTTAAGTGTTTTATTTTCATTAGTATCTCTTACAATGGTAATTCCATTCTTAGGAATACTATTTGAAACTCAAGAAAAGGTTTACAATCCGCCACCACTTAGCCTTAATGCAGATGCCATAAAAGAAAATTTTTATGCCATAATAAGCTCAACAATTGATGAAAAAGGGAAAGTAGAAGCCCTACTTTTTATCTGTATTTTAGTGCTTGTTACCTTCTTTTTCAGAAATCTGTTTCGCTATTTAGCACTTTTCTTTTTAACTCCCATCAGAAATGGAGTAGTACATGACCTAAGAATGGATTTACACAAAAAAATAATCTCATTACCCCTACCCTTTTTTACTGAGAAAAGAAAAGGAGATTTAACTGCAAGGCTTACTTCTGATTTAGTGGAAATTGAATGGAGTATTATGAGTTCATTAGAGATGATTTTTAAAGACCCGTTAAGCATTATCATTTACCTAATGACGCTTATTTTTATAAGCCCTGAACTGACTACTTTTGTAGTTATACTTTTTCCTGTTACTGGATTAGTAATTGGAGTAATCGGTAAATCATTAAAAAAATCATCTGATAGAGGGCAAAATAAAATGGGAGATTTACTTTCAATTATTGATGAAAATATATCAGGACTCAGAATAATAAAAGCTTTTAATGCTGAAAAGCACATCAACAAAAATTTTGAAAAGGATAGTAATGAGTACAGAAGTATAATGACCAAACTACTCAGAAAAAAAGATTTATCTTCTCCAATGAGTGAATTCCTGAGCACAATTGTAATGGTAATAGTTATGTGGTTTGGTGGGCAATTGGTTTTAAGTGCTGATGGCTCACTTTCAGCACAAGAATTTATTGGATACATCTTGATTTTCTCTCAGATAATTCCTCCTGCAAAATCATTAACGGGGTCCTATTATCATATACAAAAAGGGAGTGCATCAGCACAAAGAGTCTATGAAATATTAGATGCTGAAAATGAAATTACGGATGTAGAAAATCCTAAACATATAAAGCTACTTAACAATAATATTGAATTCAGAAACTTAACATTTAGTTATGAAAACACTAATGTTTTAAGTGATATCAATTTTAAAATTGGGAAAGGGAAAATGATTGCTTTAGTAGGGCAATCAGGAAGTGGGAAATCAACTTTAGCTGATTTAATAGCTCGATTCTATGATATTGAAAATGGTGAAATACTCATTGACAACAATAATATTAAGGAAATAGCCCTTGCTGATTTAAGAAGTTTAATGGGCATTGTTAGTCAGGAATCCATACTATTTAACGATACTATTTTAAATAATATCCGATTAGGGAAATTAGATGCCACTGAACAAGAAGTAATGGAAGCAGCAAAAGTTGCCAATGCACATGACTTTATTTTAGAAACTGAAAATGGGTATAACACCAATATAGGTGATAGAGGGAATAAACTATCAGGAGGGCAAAAACAAAGATTAAGCATTGCAAGAGCAATACTTAAAAACCCTCAGATATTAATCCTGGATGAAGCAACCTCAGCATTAGATACTGAATCAGAAAAACTAGTACAAGAAGCACTAGAAAATTTAATGCATCAAAGAACTTCCTTAGTAATTGCACACAGATTATCTACCATCCAAAATGCTGATGAAATTATTGTTTTGGATGCTGGAAAAATAATTGAGAGAGGAACACATCAAGAATTAACTGCCCAAAACGGACATTACAAAAAGCTTTCCGACTTGCAGAGTTTTGCTTAATACAAAAAGTTATTATAAGGATATCTTATCTCGTGTAACTGTTTAATTCTACTGTACATTTCATCTTTCAACTCATCAAAATGAGTTTTATTAAGTGCAGAAATAAACATAGCATTTCCTTCCATTTTTGCCATCCAAGTTTTCTTCAAATCTTCTAATGATAGATTTTCAGGAAGTACAGGGGTCAAATCATCTTCTTCCTTTTCAATAAAAGTATAAGCATCAATTTTATTAAAAACTAAAAGTGTTGGTTTATCTCCCACTTTAAGTTCAGCCAAAGTTTGGTTGACAACTTCAATATGATCTTCAAAATAAGGACTTGCAATATCAACCAAATGAATTAATAAATCAGCTTCCCTCACTTCATCTAAAGTAGACTTAAAACTTTCTACCAATTGATGAGGAAGCTTTCTGATAAACCCAACTGTATCAGTTAAAAGAAAAGGTAAATTTCCAATTACAACTTTACGCACAGTAGTATCAAGGGTAGCAAAAAGTTTATTCTCTGCAAATACTTCTGATTTTGCTAACTTATTCATCAAAGTAGATTTTCCTGCATTAGTATAACCAATAAGGGCTACTCTAATTAAATGCTCACGTCCCTTTCTTCTTGTTGTTGATTGCTTATCAATTTTTACTAACTTCTTTTTTAACAGAGCTATTTTATCATTAATAATCCTTCTATCAGTTTCAATTTGAGTTTCTCCTGGCCCTCTCATTCCAATTCCCCCTTTTTGTCTTTCAAGGTGAGTCCACATTCTGGTAAGTCTGGGTAATAAATATTGATATTGAGCCAACTCTACTTGAGTACGAGCTTGAGCAGTTTGAGCTCTACTCGCAAAAATATCAAGTATTAAATTACTTCTATCAAGTATCTTAGTTTCCTCTCCAAAAAGCTTTTCAATATTCCTGATTTGTGAAGGATTTAAATCATCATCAAAAATGATGAGTTTAATATCATTTTCCTCAGCAAATAATCTTACTTCCTCAATTTTACCCTTACCTAAAAAGGTTTTATTATCAGGATGTTTTAGTTTTTGCGTGAAATTTCTGATAGGTTCAGCCCCTGCAGTTTTAGCCAGAAAAGCCAATTCATCTAAATATTCGTATGCTTGCTCCTGAGTAACATCAGGAATTATTAAGCCAATTAATACGGCTTTTTCCATATTAAATTTAGGATTTAAATGTAAATATTAAAAAAATTATGATTTTTTTCTATTTGAAATAAAATTTCTAATAAAAGTAATCATTGCTAAAATACTAGTTAATATCATAAGAGAAACCCTAAAAACCCCAAGACTTCTACCCTCTTCAATAGCAGTTAGTAAAGGCTTAGTAACATTTCCTAATAGGGCAATTAATGTTAGTAAAACAGCAACATGAGCAATAATTTTGTTCTCATTTTTTATTCCTTTGTGGCATAGCAATAAAGTAAAACCTAAAAAAAGTGGAATAAGAGCGGTTAATGATTGTTCAGGCTTTTCTAATGTGCCTTCGTAAGTAAAATAAGCCCATAAAGGCATTAAAATTAAAGTTAATGCATTTAATAAATTCGCTTGATAAGTTTTCATATTATTATTTTTTATAATAGCAAATTAACAAATAATATTCAACATATTTTGGTATTTTCACGGCTTTAATTTTACATTATGAAGACAATCAGAATAGTTGCTCTACTATTTATTACACAGTCAGTTTTGGCGCAAGAGACATTTCCTGTAAATGGAGTTTCAAATAATTTTGAGCCAATTTATGCATTTACTAATGCACATATAGTTTTAAATCCAACTACTGAAATCCCTAATGGAACTTTACTAATAAAAGGAAATGAAATTATTGCATTAGATAGTAATCTTAATATTCCAAAAGGAGCAATAATTAAAAATGTAGCTGGCGATTACATCTACCCTTCATTTATTGATTTGTATTCGGATTACGGATTAAAAGAAGTGCAAAGAGGAAAATACAATTACCGCCCACAATATGATAGCAAAAAAGCGGGTGCATATCATTGGAATGAAGCGATACACCCAGAGATAAATGCAAGTACAGAATGGAGTAAATACAATTCAGAAGCAAAACCTTATTTAGAAAATGGATTTGGAGCTGTGCTTTCGCATGCTAAAGATGGAATAGCAAGAGGTACTGCTACTTTTGTTGCTTTATCAGACAAAACTGACAATGAGAATATTTTAATTAAAGATGCTGCTGCTTTTTATTCTTTTAAAAAGGGGGTTTCCAAACAAAAAAATCCATCATCTTTAATGGGAAGTATTGCTTTATTGAGGCAAACTTATTTTGATGCTGAGTGGTATGAGTTACAAAATTCTCAAACTAATTTATCTTATAATTCTTTTATCAATCAGCAAGAATTACCGCAATTTTTTGCCATTAATGATGAACTAGATTACAATAGGGTTTATAAGATTGCTGAGGAATTTGAAATTGATTACATCCTAAAAGGATGCGGGAAAGAGTTCTTGCGAATTGATGAAGTTGCAAATACTGAATTTCCAATTATTATTCCGATTAACTTTCCATCTTCCTATGATGTAAGTAACGCTGAAACTACTGAATGGATAAGTTTGCAAAATCTTAAAACCTGGGAAAGCGCACCTTACAACCCTGCTATATTAGCTAAAAATGGAATAGAATTTTGCATAACTGCTGCTGATTTAAAAGATTCGAAAAGCTTTTTAAAGAACCTAAGATTAGCAATTACAAAAGGGCTTAATAAAGGTGATGCTCTTGCTGCTTTAACTACTACCCCTGCAACTTTAATTGACATTAATGATAAAGTTGGATCACTTGCAAAGGGGAAGCTGGCTAACTTTTTTATTGCTTCAAAAGATATTTTTGAAAATGGAATAATTTACGAAAACTGGACTCTAGGAGAAAAGCATATTATCAATAAAAAACAAGAAATAGATGTAAGAGGTTATTACACTTTTATTGCTAATGAATTTGAAAATAACTTAGTCGCAATTGAAGGGATAAATGCAAAACCTAAACTGACTTTATTTCATTTAGACTCAATAGCTTTAACTACTTCATTAAGTGGTAACAACATTACTTTCTCAAATCCTAACGGAACATTCAGAGCTAGTGGTAAATATAATAATGGACATATAATTGGGAATTATCAAGACTCATTAGGGAATTATCACTCATTTAGAATGCAAAGAGATTCTTTATTTGAAAATAAAGAGGATCAATTTGAATTAGTGATTGACAACAATACTCCTTCAGTTTGGTTCCCGAATAAAGCTCATGGTTTTGCAGACACACCTCAGTATAAAAATGTGCTGTTTAAAAATGCAACTGTTTGGACAAATGAAGAAATTGGAATTTTGCAAAATACTGATGTCGCAATATCAGAAGGAAAAATTATTGCTATTGGAACATTATTAAACCCTAATGATTATTTTTCAGAAGAAGAATACCAAACAATAGATGCATCAAACTATAATTTGACATGTGGGGTTATTGATGAACATTCTCATATTGCCATTAGTAGAGGCGTAAATGAAGGGAGTCAAGCAGTTACTGCTGAGGTAAGTATTGCTGATGTTATTAACCCAAATGACCATAATATTTACAGACAATTAGCAGGAGGAACAGTCGCTTCTCAGTTACTTCATGGATCTGCAAATCCTATTGGAGGACAAGCTGCAATGGTAAAATTGAGATGGGGTGCAAATGCAGAAGAAATGAAGATAGCTGGAGCAGATGGTTTTATAAAATTTGCTCTTGGTGAGAATGTAAAACAATCCAACTGGGGTAATTTTGAAAGAATTCGTTTTCCTCAAACAAGAATGGGTGTTGAACAAGTATTTTATGATGCTTTTTACAGAGCAAAAGCATATCAAAAACAGTGGGAAGATTACAACAATCTTAGCCAAAAAGAAAAAAGAAATACCACACCTCCAAGAGAAGATATTGAGCTTAATACCTTAGTTGAAATCTTAAATTCTGAACGATTTGTAACTTGTCATTCTTACATACAATCTGAGATAAATATGCTAATGCATGTTGCCGATTCTATGGGTTTTACCATAAATACTTTTACTCATATTTTAGAAGGATATAAAGTTGCTGATAAAATGCAAGAACATGGAGTTGGAGGCTCTACTTTTTCTGATTGGTGGGCTTACAAATTTGAAGTAAATGACGCCATACCTTACAATGCAACTCTACTGAATAATGCAGGAATAATTACTGCAATTAATTCTGATGATGCAGAAATGGGAAGAAGATTAAATCAAGAAGCAGCTAAGGCTGTAAAATATGGAAGAACATCTGAAGAAGATGCTTGGAAAATGGTAACTTTAAATCCTGCCAAATTATTGCATCTTGATGCTCATATGGGTTCTATCAAAGTTGGAAATGATGCTGATATTGTTCTTTGGACTGATAATCCTCTATCTATTTATGCTAAGGTTGTTCAAACGTATGTTGATGGGAAACTGATGTTTGATGTAGAGGTTGATAAAGAACTTAGAGCTAGAGATAAAGCTGAAAGAATGCGAATCATTAAATTGATGAGTGAAGATAAGAATGGGGGGAAGAAAAGAAAACCTCAACCAACTAAAGAAATATTATATCATTGCGATACCGAACATGAAGAATAGAATACTAAAATTAGCTTTTGCTTTATTGATTACAATAAGTGCAGGCGCACAAAAACCAACTCTTTTTCTTGGAGCAAAAGCACACCTTGGAAATGGAACAGTAATTGAGAATTCTGCAATTAGCATACAAAATGGAAAATTCCAATTGATTGCTGATGCTTCAATCATCCGAATTGATCCATCAGCTTTTGACACTATTTACAGGGTAAATGGACACCATATGTATCCTTCTTTTATAGTTCCCAATACAACTTTAGGTATTACTGAAATTGATGCCGTTAGAGCATCACATGATTATTCTGAAACTGGAGGTTTCAACCCAAATATTCGAACTCTTATTGCTTACAATTCTGACTCTAAAGTTGCTAAAACAGTAAGGACAAATGGGGTGCTTATCGCTCAAGTTACTCCAAGAGGAGGTCGGATTTCAGGACAATCATCAGTTATGCATTTGGATGGATGGAATTGGGAAGATGCGGCTTTAAGGATTGATGATGGAATCCATCTGAATTGGCCTGCTTCTTATTATAATACGGGTTGGTGGGCTGAACCTGGAGAGAGTAAACAAAATAAAGAATATCAAAATAGAGTAAACGAGATTGAAACTTTCTTAACCAAAGCTAGTGCTTATGCTAAAAGCTCTAACCTTATGGACTTAAAAATGGAAAGTATGCGTAACTTATTTGATGGAGGAAAAACGCTTTATATCCATGCTGATAATGCGAATGATATGCGTGATGCAATAGAGTTAAGTAATAAACTACATCTAAAAAAACTAGTGATAGTTGGTGCTGAAGAAGCTTTAAAAATCACTGATTTATTGCTCGAAAATAGCATTTCACTAATATTAAATAGAGTTCACAGATTACCAAAATCACAAGACAGCCCGGTTGATGAGCCTTTTACTCAAGTTAAAAAACTACATGATGCTGGAGTTCATTTCTGTCTGAGTTATGAAGGGGAGATGGAGGCAATGGGCGCAAGGAATCTTTCTTTTACTGCAGGTACAACTGTTGCTTTTGGTATGGATTACGAACAAGCAGTAAAAAGTATAACATTAAATACTGCTGAAATACTTGGCGTTGCTGATGAAGTTGGTTCTATAGAAAAAGGGAAAAATGCAACATTTTTTATAAGTAGTGGTGAGGCACTTGATATGCGAACTAATGATGTAACTAAAGCTTATATCAATGGAGTTGCAATTGATTTAAACAACCACCAAAAAGAGCTATTTGAGAAGTATAAGAACCGTTAAGATTCCCAAATCAATTTCTTACCTAAGCCTAAGCGATTGTGGGTCATTTTGATAAAGCTGAGTGGCATAGCCCAAAGGTATAATTCCATATTTTGGGCATAAGGAAATGCTTTAATGTATTGCTCTGTTGCAATTTTTAATTCCACACCCTTCAACTCTTGAATTGCACCTAATAATTGTACGCCTTGTATTTTACTAATCTCTTTTGTTTCTAAAGCAATAGTTCCTGCCACATTAGGATTGGCCATAAAATCCTGAGCATGTTTTGTTTTAGTGTCAGAAGAAAAAATAAGTTGATTGCTTAATTGATCATACACATAAAACACATTACAACAATAAGGAGTATCGTTTTGACTAGTTGACAAAGTCAGCAAATGATGTTCATTGATAAAATCAATAATTTGCTGATTAACCTTCATTATTAATACCCAATATTTTGGCGTACTCTTTGTAAAACTTCTTTGGCTATTACCCTTGCTTTTACAGCTCCTTTTTCTAACTCAGCATCAATAATAGCTTTATTTTCCATTAAGTAATTGAACTTCTCACGCTCTGCTGAAAATTTATCAATAATCAATTCGAACAGTTCCTGCTTAGCATGACCAAAACCATAATTACCACCCGAGTATTTATCACATAAAGCAGCTGCTTGCTGTTCAGTAGAAAGTAATTTGTATATTTTATAGATATTACAAATTGTAGCATCTTTGGAATCTTCCATAGGAGTAGAATCTGTTTTAATACCCATAATTTGTTTTCTCAGTTTTTTATCTGACTGAAAAATATCAATAAAATTATCGTAAGATTTACTCATTTTTTGCCCATCAGTTCCTGGCACAATCATCACCCTTTCATCTACCTTAGTTTCTGGCAATACAAAAGAGTTAGGGTATTGATGATTAAATCTAGAAGCTATATCTCTTGTGATTTCTAAGTGCTGAACTTGGTCCTTCCCTACTGGAACAATATTAGCATCATACAGTAAAATATCAGCCGCCATAAGAACAGGATAAGTAAAAAGTCCCGTATTTACTTCTGAAAGTCTATCCGATTTATCCTTAAAAGAATGTGCTAATTGCAACCTTTGATAAGGTGCAATGCAATTCAAATACCAAGTCAATTCACAAACTTGCGCTACATCCGATTGTCTATAAAATAAGTTTTTTTCAGTATCAAAACCAAAAGCAATCCAAGCAGCAGAAGTTGCATAAGTATTTTCTTTTAATTGTTTTGCATCTCTAATTGTGGTAAACGAGTGCAAATCAGCAATAAAAAATAAACTTTCATTTTTTTGATCTTTTGAAAGTTCAATTGCTGGGATTATCGCTCCTAGTAAGTTTCCTAAGTGTGGAGTCCCTGTACTCTGAATTCCTGTAAGTATTCTTGCCATTTATCTTAAAATTTGATGTTGTAAAAATAGGATTTTTATCTTTGTCCCCATGAAATGGATAGGCTATCTTTTTAGTAGTATTTGGCGATTATGGTTTTTAATCGTTTTCTGTTTAGTATTTGTACTGCTTATGCCTGCACTTTTCTTTTTCACAGCAATTGTAAAAAATAATCTGATTGTAAATCATATTACTAGATATTGGAGTATATTATTTTTAATTCTTTCTGGTATATTTTGGAGAGTTGAATTTGAAGAAGAACTTGATAAAAATAAAAGATATATAATCTGTCCAAATCATACTTCAACCTTAGATATTCCTTTGATTATAGCAACCATTCCATTGCCTTTATTATTTATGGGGAAAGCAGAATTAGGTAAAATTCCTCTTTTCGGATATTTCTATAAGAAAAATTCAATAATTGTAAATCGGTCTAAAATCAGGGATAGTTATGCTGCTTTTATAAAGGCAGGCAAAAAATTAGAAGAAGGATTAAATGTATGTATTTTCCCTGAAGGAGGGATTCCTAAAACTGATGTCTTCTTGAAAAAATTCAAAAACGGGCCTTTTAAACTTTCAGTTGAAAATGATATTGAAATTATTCCTGTAACATTAGGAGATAATAAAAAGATGTTTCCTGAAGAATACTTTAAAGGAAGGCCTGGGATTGTAAGGGTAAAAATTCACAAAGCAATAGCGCCTGCAGATTTGGAAGAAAAAACCATTAAAAGTTTGAATACCTCAGTTTACAATACTATTTTTGAGCAATTAAAAAATTATGAGTAATAACATTAAAGTTGATGATAAGTTAATAGCTAATTTATCAAGATTAGCAAAACTAAAATTTGATGAAGAATCTTCAAAAAGGATGAAATCAGATTTAAAAACTATACTTGGTTTTGTTGATAGAATATCAGAAGTAGATACGGAAGGAATAGAGCCTTTAGTCTACATGAGTGAAGAAGTAAATGTATGGCGTGCTGATGAAATTGCTTATGAAGTATCACAGGAAAATGCCCTTAAAAATGCTCCTCAAAAAGATTCAGATTACTTTAAAGTCCCAACAGTTTTAAAGAAATAAAAATTACTGTTTTAATATAACTCCATTTTCATTAATTTCAAGTGTACATTCTTTTCCGAAAACTAGAGTTCTATTATCATCTAAATGACCAGCAGGGAAATTAAAACAAACAGGAAAATCAAACTCTTTTATATATTCTAAAATTATCTCTTCTGCAGTCTTCCCAAAAGGAATTGTATTGTCATTCATATCACTCATTCCTCCAATAATCAAAGCCTTTAGATTCTTTAATTTTCCATTTCTTTTTAGATTCATCATCATTCTATCAACATGGTACATATACTCATCTAAATCTTCAATAAATAATATTTTTCCATCAGTATCAACATCAGAATTTGACCCCAATAAACTGTATAAAATAGATAAATTCCCGCCTACAACTTCTGCTTCAACTTTTCCAAATTTGTTAAAGGGATGTGGTCCGCATAAAATATTATTCTCGTTTCCAAAAAGACCATTTTTTAATGACGCCAAGCTTTCCTTTGCATTAGTTTTAAAATTTATTGGCATTGTAGCGTGCAAACTTGCAATCCCTAACTTATTTAAATGTGAATGTAAAACAGTAACATCACTATAACCTACAATCCATTTAGGTTTATTTTTCAACTTAGAAAAATCAATATTATCAATAATTTGAACGGTTCCATAGCCACCTCTTGCACACAAAATTGCCTTAATAGAATCATCATCAATCATAGTTTGTAAATCTGTACTTCTCTGCTCTATTGTTCCTGAAAACTGATTATCAGCTTCAAATAAGTTAGATCCTAATTCTACTTTTAACTCCCAACTTTCAATAGTTTTAATGGCTGGAGCTAACTCATCCAAAGTAATTTTTCGAGCTGTGGAAATAACGCCAATTTTGTCGCCAATTTTTAATTTCTCAGGGAATATCATAAATGCAGTTTATTCAGTTGTAAAACTTATCTTTGCTAAAATAAAAATTTTTAAGAAAAAAATGACTAAAAAGAGATATACTGTTACCTCAGCTCTACTTTATGCAAATGGCCCTTTACATATTGGGCATATTGCTGGCGCCTATTTGCCAGCAGATATTTATGTTAGATATCTAAAAGGAAAAGGACATGATGTTGCTTTTATATGTGGTTCTGATGAGCATGGTGCTGCCATTACTTTGCGTGCCAAAAAAGATGGTGTTTCCCCACAAGAAATTGTAGACAAATACCATAACATCAATAAAAAAGCATTTGCTGATTTTGGGATTGATTTTAGTATCTATCACAGAACTTCTGATGAATTGCATCATGAAACTGCAAAAGATTTTTTCAAAAATCTTGAAGATAAAACTGTGTTTACTAAAAAAACAGCTGAACAATTTTATGATGAAGAAAATAAACAATTTTTAGCTGACAGATATATTAGTGGGGAGTGCCCAAAATGTAATGCTACTGAGGCTTATGGCGACCAATGTGAAAAATGTGGTTCAGCGCTTAGTCCTGAAGAATTAATAAATCCAACATCCACTTTAAGTGGAAATACACCCATAAAAAAAGAAACTTCTCATTGGTATTTACCAATGCAAGACCATGAAAAATGGCTAAAGCCTTGGATTGAAGATGGGATATTGAATGATGAAAATCATCACGATCCAAAAACTTGGAGAAGCCAAGTAATCGGACAATGCAAATCATGGATTGATGGAGGATTACAAGCCCGTGCCATGACACGTGATTTAGATTGGGGAGTAAAAGTACCGGTAAAAGATGCTGATGGGAAAGTACTTTATGTTTGGCTAGATGCTCCTATCGGCTATATTTCAGCCACAAAACAATGGGCGAATGATATAGGGAGAAATTGGGAGGATTATTGGAAAAATGAAGATACTGAACTTATCCATTTTATTGGGAAAGACAACATTGTATTTCATTGTATTATGTTTCCTATTATTTTAAAAGCACATGAAGATTATATTCTGCCTACCAATGTTCCTGCAAACGCATTCTTAAATTTAGAAGGAGAAAAATTATCTACCTCTCGTAATTGGGCAATTTGGTTGCACGAATATTTGGAGGATTTTAAAGGGCAAGAAGATGCTTTGCGTTATGCCCTTTGCGCTACTGCCCCTGAAAGTAAGGATACTGATTTTACTTGGGCTGATTTTCAGTCTAGAAACAACAATGAATTAGTTGCCATCTTTGGGAATTTCATCAATCGTGTAGTAGTTTTAACCAATAAATATTGGGATGGTGTTGTTCCGACTTGCAACACACTTGATGCTTATGATAAAGAGATATTAGAAAAACTGAAGGTATTCCCTGATAAAATTGGGGCTTCTATTGAAAAATATCGTTTCCGTGAAGCCTTGGGTGAACTGATGAATTTAGCCCGATTAGGAAATAAATACTTAGCAGATACTGAACCTTGGAAATTGAAAAAAACTGATGAACAAAGAACAGAAACTATCATGAATATTTCCATGCAGATTGCTGCATCTTTAGCTGTTTTATCTGAACCTTTTATGCCTTTTTCATCTGATAAATTAAAAGACATACTAGCCCTTAATAAGGTAAATTGGAATGATGCTGGAGGAATAATTATAAATGATAATCATAAAATAAACCCTGCTACTCATTTATTCAATAAGATTGAAGATGAGCAAATTGAAACACAATTAGAAAAATTAAAACAATAGCATTTATTATGCATGCATAATAAATGCTATATTTGCAATCTAAAATATACATGCTATGAAAAAACTACCTACACTCCTTGCTTTAACCCTTATTAGTACTTTTACTTTTGCACAATGTAACGGAAGGTATCAAACAGAGATTTTCAACTCGGTTACTGTTACTGAAGTAAATTATTCTGACATTTATACAGACAATTATCATAAAATGGACATCTACACCCCTGATGGAGACACTGAAATAAATCGTCCTGTAATTTTATTTATGCATGGAGGGTCATTTTATGGAGGAGATAAAGCAGATTCATATTGCGTAGAGTTTTGCACAGCTTTTGCAAAAAAAGGATATGTTGTTGCTTCTCCTAATTATCGTTTAGTTTCCTTAATAAATATTGGTAGTTTTTTAACTAATCAAGATGAGCAATATGAAGCAGTACTACAAGCGACAGTAGACGTTAAGGCAGCTATTCGTTATTTTAGAAAAGATTTAGCAAATGGAGATACTTATGGAATTGATCCAAACACTGTTTTTGTTGGAGGAAGTTCTGCAGGAGCTGTTACAGCAATTCATTTAGCATACATTGATAATGTTAGTGATTTACCAACAACCCCATTTGACATTCAAGCAGTAGCTAATAATCTAGGTGGACTCGAAGGAGATGCTGGTAATATGGGCTATAGCTCTGAGGTTAATGGAGTAATTAGCTTTGCTGGAGGGATTAATACGTTAAGTTGGATTGATTCCAATGACGAGCCTCTAGTAAGTTGCCAAGGAGATGCTGATCAAACTGTTAGCTACAACTGCGCCCCTGGTCTTGGGCAAGCAACAGTTCTTGAGCTTTGTGGTAGTGGAGAAATACATCCTCAAGCTGATTTAGTTGGGGTGCTCAATGATAAATTAGTATTTCCTGGAGCAGACCATAGTTGGTGCAGCTCAGGAAACAGTTCTAATTTTATACAAGCTCTTGATTTCACAACAGACTTCCTTTTCCCTTTGTTACCATGCAACAATACTACTGCTATTACTGAAGTAAATTCTACACAAAGAAAATTGCTAAAAATTACTGATGTATTAGGAAGAGTGACAACTGCAAAACAAAACACTCCTTTATTTTATATCTATGATAATGGTAGTGTAGAAAAGAAAGTAATGCTAAACTAAAAATTGGCAAAACACAACAAACTAGGGAAAGATGGCGAGTTAATTGCCTTTATGTTTTTGCAAAGAGATAGTTGTACTATTCTGGAAACAAATTGGCGTTTCCAAAAAGCAGAAGTAGATATTATTGCTCAAAAAGATGGGTTTTTAATTTTTATTGAAGTAAAAACTAGAGGAAGTAAAAAGTTTGGAAATCCATCAGATTCAATAGATAAGAAAAAAATTAGCCTCTATAAAGATGCGGTAGAAGGCTATTTAGAGCAATACCCATCTGAATTGGAAGTTAGGTTTGATGTTATTAATATTATAATAGGTAAAGACGAAACTGAAATAGAACATATCCCTAACGCATTTTAAGATATTCCTCTGTATATTTGCAAAAATTTTCATCATGAAAAGAGAAGGGAAATCAAGAAAAGATTTTAATCCAAAACCAACAAAAAAATCTTCATTCAGAAAAAAGCAAAACGCTAAAAAGAGAGTTGAAGATGGTAAGATGAGATTAAATAAATTTATCGCTAATGCTGGAATTTGTAGCAGAAGAGAGGCAGATAAATTTATTGAAGCTGGTGTTGTTACCGTAAATGGAGTAGGTGTTACAGAAATGGGGCACAGAGTTTCCTCTACTGATATTGTTAAATTTAATGATCAAAAATTAAAGTCAGACACGCCAAGGTATGTGCTTTTGAATAAACCAAAGAACTATTCAGGGAGGGTTGAAAGCGGGACAGCTACATCATCAGTAATGCAGTTAATTGCAGCTTCTTGTAAAGAAAAAGTTTATCCAATTGATAAATTAAATAAATCTGAAACTGGACTTTTACTTTTTACAAATGACAGTGATTTAGCTAAAAAATTAACTAATAAAAGTCAGAAAGTAAAAGCAATCTATCAAATTACATTAGATAAAAATCTAAGACAAACAGATTTAGAAAAAATAAGGGAAGGATTTCTGGTTCATGGAAAAACTTGCTCTTTTGATTCAATTTCTTACATTCAGAATAAAGATAAAAATGAAATTGGGATTGAACATAGTAGAGGTGGAACTAAATATGTAAAAAATATTTTTGAAAAGTTTAACTACCAAATTATAAAACTAGATCGAGTATTCTTTGGAGGCTTAACTAAAAAGGATTTGCCTAGAAAACATTACAGACATCTATCGCAAGATGAACTCAATATTTTAAAACGACTTTAAATACCATATACCAGATACTTTCGTTATTGTTTTGATTATCGTATTTTTACAACTTAATGAAAATAATTTTCAATCGCATATTTAATATCTTTCTGATTTTGATTCTAATAATCGGAAGTGCAATATTTGTAATTACAACTTATTTTGCTGATGATATTGAAAATGCTGTAATTGAAAAAATACAAGCGAACCTTACAACTCCATTAACTCTTGATGATGTAGAGTTTACAATCTATGATAATTTCCCATCTACATCAGTAAAATTCAACAACCTACTAATATTGGAATCAGTTGATTTTGGAAATGACACGCTACTATACGCAAAAGAAGCCTATGTTAATATTAGTATAACAGAAGTGATGAGTAATAATTTTGATATTTCTAAAATTATTATCTCAAATGGCAAGGTAAATATTAAATACAATGAAGATAAAACACCAAATTTTCTTATAGGGAAAGAGATATCCGAAAGTAAAGGAAATGTAAATATTGAAGAAATTGTTTTATTAAATACAGCCGTTCTTGTTGAGAATTTAAGTAGTGAATTAAATATGAATCTGCAAACTGAGAGAGTAATTATTGTGATTAATAACTCCAAAATCGAGCTTCAAACAATTGCTTTTTCAAAAAACTTAACTGTTGGAAAAAATGATTATTTATCAAAGAAAAACTTAGACATAAATGCAGAACTAAATATTAGAAAAGATACTATTGACATCTTAAATTCAAATATACAAATTGGAAGTTTATTTGCAAATGGAAGCGGAAGGATTCTTAGAAATAGGCATTTTAATTTAGCAATTAACCTTCAAGACGAAAAAATTAATAATGTTATTAGTAATTTGCCTCAAAATATTAAAAAAATATGCAACCCTTTTGTTCTTGATGGCGAGATAACTAGTGATATCAAAATTACAGGAATTATAAGTAAAAATACTAATCCTTTATTTGAAATGAATTATGAAATAAATAATGGAGGATTTGAACTTAAAAGCAGACCCTTTAAGTTAAAGAACATTGCAATAAATGGCACTGTTTCAAATGGAGAAAAGCATAATTTCAATACTACAAAAATAATTGCTTCAGATTTTAAATCAAACACTAATGAAGGATATTTAAATGGAAATTTTTCTTTACAAAACTTAAACAATTACTACTTTAAATCAAACTTTAAATCTTCTTGGGATTTGAAAGAAGTTAATACTTATTTTGAAGATTCTCCTTTTACTAATTTACAAGGGGAAATTGTTGCAACAACAAATTACAATGGCGAAATTTCATTTGATAATAAATTTAAAAACAAATTTTTAAATGCAACACATACTTCTGATGTAAAGTTCGAAAATATTAGTTTTAGTTATAAAAAATTTCCACTTCCTTTCACTCTTGATTTTGGTAATTGTCAATTAAAAAACAACAAAATCATTTTTAAAAATAGCTCGTCTACTATTTCAGAAAGTGACCTAAGGTTTGTAGGAGAAACAACTGATTTGATTGCTTATATTCTTAATAAAAAAGATAAAATAGCAATTAGTGGAGATTTAACATCAACTTATACTAATCTCAAACAACTAATGACTCTTGGTGATATTTCAGAAGATGAAAGTAGTACTGCTTTCCCAAATTGGATACAAGCAAATATCAATACTGAAATAGAAAATTTCTCCTATGATAACTTTACAGTAACTAATCTTAGAGGAAATATTAAATATAATAATGGAACGCTAAAAGGATTTAATATGAGTGGAAATTCTTTGGATGGTAATATCTTAGGAGATTTTATTTTTACGGAACCAAAAAAGAAACATCTTATGCTATTAGGGGATATTAAATTTAGTAAAATTAATATCCGTAATTCATTTCATGCTTTTAATAATTATGGTCAAGCTTTCATAAATGAAAATGAAATAAAAGGACTTGGAACTGCTGAGGTAAATGTGGAAGCTCATTGGAAGCCTGACTTTATTCTAGATAAAGAAAAACTAAAATTAAAATTACATTTAATAATTGAAAAAGGGGAGTTAATTGATTTCAAAACATTAGAAAATTTATCATCATATGTAAGCGTTGAAGAATTGAAACATGTAAAATTCTCAACTTTAGAAAATAATATTGAAGTTGAAAATGAAATTATTATTATCCCAAATATGGAGATAAAATCTTCAGCATTATCTGTGTTTTTATCAGGGTATCACACTTTTAACCAAGATATAAATTATGATATAAAATTATTATTATCTGAACTTCTTTCAACTTCTTTCAGGAAGAAAAATACAGAATTTGGAGAAGAAGAACAAGATGGTAAAATCTTTAATACCGTATATTTAAAGATGACAGGGAATACAGAAGATCCTAAAATAACTTTGGATAAAATCCGTTTTATGGAAGACGTTAGTGATGGGATAAAGGTAGAGAAGAAGAATATCAGCAATATTATTAAAGAAGATATCTTGCAGACAAAAGATAAAGAAGTTGGAGAAGCTGGACAAGAAGTAGAAATTGAATGGAATCCTGAAAACTAAAATATGGACATTTACTCAAAAAAACAAAAATGGAAATTTGCCTTAATTGGCTTTGCTGTTATTATTGGGATTTCCTCTCTTTTTGTAACTAACACACTGGTTAAAGAACTCAAAACTGAGGAAAGAAAAAAGATTGAACTTTGGGCTCAAGCGACTAAACATCTTGTTAGTTTAACAGGGGAAGGTGATTATTCGTTAGCAATTAAAGTAATATCTGAAAACAATAATATCCCAGTAATTTTAGTAGATGCCTGTGATAGTATTTTAGAAAATAGGAATTTCCAAAACTTTACAAAAACTGATAGTTTTTTCATCAATTTAGGAATTATTACTCCACAAATAATTAATAATAAATTTTTAAGATCTGAACTTAACGAAATAAAAGAAAGTGGAGACGAACCCATTGAAATTAATATTATTGGAGACAAACAATGGATATATTATAAAGATTCTGCTCTACTATACAGATTAAGATATTATCCTATTTATCAGCTAGGATTTATAGGTCTTTTCATGTTTATAGCTTACTTTATGTTTAGTGCAAGTAGAAGATCCGAACAAAATAAAGTTTGGGCAGGAATGGCAAAAGAAACTGCTCATCAAATTGGCACGCCTTTATCATCCCTTATGGCTTGGACTGAACTCTTGAAAGAAAAAGAAGGAACTGAACAAATGGTTACCGAGATGGAGAAAGACATTAAAAGACTCGAAACAATTACAGAGAGATTCTCTAAAATTGGTTCAAAATCTGAACTCCAGAAAAGGGATATAGTCAGCCTAGTTTCTCAATCAATTGAGTACCTAAAAGCAAGAATGCCAGTAAATACTGAGTTTGACATTCAAATCCCAGGAAAGGAAATCATAATTCCATTAAATAGTGTGTTGTTTGAGTGGGTTATCGAAAATCTTGTAACAAATGCTGTTGATGCCATGAAGGGTAAGGGAAAAATTTCTGTTAGTATTACTGAGGAAGAAAATAAAATTGTAATTAATATTTCAGATACTGGAGACGGGATTGATCGTTCAATTATAAAAAATATTTTTAAGCCAGGTGTTACTTCTAAAAAAAGAGGATGGGGGCTTGGTTTATCGTTATCAAAAAGAATAATTGAGGAGTATCATAAAGGAAGTATTTTTGTTATGAAATCAGAGAAAGGAAAAGGAACAACTTTCACTATTAGGCTCCCAAAAAACCTAAATTCCGCAACTTCCTAAGTTATTTTTATTCAGATAATTCTGATGATATTCTTCTGCTCTATAAAATTTTTCAGCTGAAATAATTTGAGTTACAATTGGATTCTTCCAATTCTTAGATTGTTGTTTTAATGAACTTTCAACTATCTTCATTTGTTCTTCTGAGTGAAAAAACACTACAGATCTGTATTGAGTCCCCACATCAAGTCCTTGTCTATTTTTAGTAGTCGGATTATGGTTGACCCAGAAAATTTCCAGCAAATCTAAATAACTAATTATATCAGGATTGAAATGGATATGAACCACCTCAGCATGGTTTGTTTGTCCCTTACAAACCTCCTCATAAGTAGGGTTTTCAGCATTTCCACCCATATAGCCAACTGATGATAAATAAACGCCTGTAGTTGCTTTAAATATTTTCTCTACTTGCCAAAAACACCCTGCTCCAAATGTAGCTTTCTCTAAATTATTATATGCTTTAAATTGTAAACTTAAAGAATTTACACAATGCCTAGTGTTTTTCTCTGTTATTTCCTCACCAACAAAAACATGCCCTAAGTGTCCATCACATTTTGCGCAACAAATTTCAGTTCTAGCTCTTCCTCCGCTTAAATCTTCATATCTAACAATTGCATTTTCAATTTCATCATCAAATGATGGCCAACCACAGCCTGAGTTAAACTTAGTATTGGACTCGTAAAGTGGAGTTTTACACGCTCTGCAAATAAAAATACCAGCTTCAAAAAAATCATTATACTCTCCTGTAAAAGGAGGTTCTGTTCCTTTGTTTTTTAAAATTGCTAATTCATCTGAAGTTAAACCTTTTAAGAATTTGTTTTTCATAATATCTAAATATCTACAAAAATAAAAAAAGCGTCCAATTGGACGCTTTTAGAATAAAAAACAAGTATTAATTAAAACATTGTATTACCTTCTTCTGATTGATACACATAATTAAATGTATAAAAACCACCAATATCTCCACTTCCAGTATCAGGGTTAAGGCTGTCATAAAAATAAATAATCTGCATCTTAGCATATTTATTATCATGAGTTCTGAAAACCAATATTCTACCTGCTCTTGGGGAAAATAAGTGGGTACTAAAACTATATGAAGCCCATCCTTGCCCAGATACTCCTAAATCGTCTATCATTATATTATTTAGTATCGCAGAGCCAGAACTATTATCTTGTAATAATTTAGTGGTATCAACACTGTCTATTGCTGACATACTGCCAGTGGCAATATAAACTGCTGCATTGCCAGTACGATCAGGCTGATCATTATGAGCTTTTTCTCCGCCATTTACAATAAGGGTAGTCCCTCTAAAAGCAACATCCCAATTGTCATGAGTTACAGTGTTCCCCTCAGAAAAACTAAACTTTACAAAGTTACCTGTTGCTGAAGTATCAGCAATATTAAGCTCAAAATCACTTGCATCTAATTCAACAACATCAGCATCATGCCACCAAAGAATTTCCTCAGTACTGTTCTTTTCACAAGAAGTAAAAATCAAAAAACTAAGTAGAAATAAGAAGCTAGGGTATTTCATATTTTTATTCGCAGCCAGTATTCCAATTTGGATTATTCGCTATATCCTCTGGAGATCCAGCTAAAATAAGCATTTCAGTTGCTCCTAAGACTAATCCTGCAGTATCATTTATATCAGTTGTTGTATGAATGACAAAATCATAAATATATGAACTATGACAATCACCACAAGAATCGATAGCTGCTAAAGGTCCGCCATTCCAATTTGGATTAAACATGATATCAAGCGTAGATCCAGCTAAAATAACCATTTCATTGGCTCCTAATACTAATCCTGTAGTGTCATCAATAGCCGTTTGAACATGAGATGAGTCATTATATATATATGATTGATGACAAGTGCCACATTCATCAAGAACAGCTAATCCATTTTCAACACTCATACAATCTAAAACTAGTTCTGGAGTTGGAGTGTCTTTTGAGCATGCATAAAGAAAAATACTTAGCACACATACTGATAAAATTGTTTTTGTTTTCATTTTTGTTTTTGTTTTCATTTTTGTTTTCATTTTTGTTTTTGTTTTTGTTTTTGTTTTTATTAATTGTATTTATTTAAAATTGATTTTAAAGCTCATATAATATAGCCTTCCTGATATATTGCTGATATACTCTGGATTTGTAAATCCAAAAATATTCTTAATCCCTATTTGACAAGTTTTGAGCAAGCTTATTTGGTGAGTAATGCCTACATCACATAAACTATAGCCATCTATAAATTTATCATATGTATCTAAGATACCATTTCCATTAGAATCAGAAATCGCATATTTACTTCTGTATGTAAGCATAGTATTCATCTCTGTTTTATCATTAAGATGATAATTAAATTTAATATTCCCCATATGTCTGGATCTATTAAACAGTCCAAAGTAATCATCTTTATTAAGCTTAACGCTTGTTAAGGTTTCTGTATCCAAAGCATAATAATCACTATCATCTTTTTCAATCTCTTTCACTACTTCTGTATCGTATGCGTAAAGTAATTGATATCCAAATTTAATTTCCCAATTATTAGCTTTTGTATAAATTGAGTTAAATTCCAATCCTTTGGTTTCAACTTGATTTACATTGAAATAACTGTAAATATTTGTATTGTTCTCATCTTTAGCTACTAACTTCCATTCAATTAAATCATTCACCTTATTATTAAATAAGTTGACATCAAAAGAAAGATTATTTACTGGATTATACTTTAGTCCAATGTTGATATTTAGTGAAGTTTCTGATTTTAAAGGAGAACTTAATTCTGAAAATGGAACTACCTCCTGTACATTCTGCATAGCATCTAGTCTATCAATAGCGACATCTCTACCAAGTACTATATAGCCGATAGTTGAGTTCGTAAAATCAAAATACTTTTGTCTAAAATCAGGAGTCTTAAAACCTGTCCCAACTGAACCATTGATCTGAATCTTATTTGTTAGAGAAAATCCTAAAGCTAATTTATTAGAAACAACTGGAGTGTAATTAGTGTAATTATCATATCTACTTCCTAATATAATATTTACTTTATTAAAAGCAGTTGCATCCAATTGCCCATAAATAAACTTTAAATCTTGCTCTGGATTATTTAAAAAATCTCTTCTGGATAATACTTCTTTTTTCATTCCAAATCCTACTATACTACTTAATCCTTTGTAAGTGAAGGATGATTTCATCTCAGATTGCAATAATGTATGGTCAAAATAATTATTTTCATATAACACTCCATCCTCAGTATTTAGAAACTCATCAGCTCTATAATTAGTTTTATAAATCTCTAGCTGTTGAAAAAAGTTAGCATTCATCAAGTATTTTGCAGAAGTACCAAGACTCCATTCCTTAATATTGCTTTCTCCTTTTAATAAAGAACTTGAATCAGTAGCAATATTTATTTGTTCTTGCTTGTAATAATGACCATTCGTATTTAACAAAAGTTTATCAGATAATGCGTATTTTAAATTAGAGCGAAAGGTGTAATTTGAATAAGGATTAACAGTGCTAAGTAAATCTGTATCTATTAAATCATAACCATCTGTTTTGTAATAATCAAAAGAATTTGAAAATTGAAAAGTTCCTTCTTTGTATTTATAAACTAAACTGGAACTGGTTGAATTATAAGAGGCATGTTTTAATGAAGTACTGATTATAGGCCCATCATCAATCTGCTTTTTACTGATAAGATTAATAACTCCTCCTAAAGCATTAGAACCATATAAGCTTGAAGAGGGTCCTTTAACAATTTCAATTCTGTCAATATCTGCTACAGAAATTCTATTTAAATCTAAAGTTCCAAATGACCTTCCAATAACTGGGAAACCATTAATAAGTATGGTAGTATATGATGCGTCTAAACCTTGCATTTGCAGCCCTTCAGTGCCTGTTTTTGTAGTGACACTTACAATACCTGTTTGTTTAGTAATTACATCATATAATTTACTTGCACTAAATTTTTGAACTTCTTTTTCAGATATTATTGTAATAGGAATAGGTAATTCATTTACTGTTTGATTTGTTTTTGTAGCAGAAATAATTACTTCTTGTAGTTTTTTTTTAATCAATATACTATCGCTTTGGCCAAAAACAGGTAGCGCAAATAAAAGAGTTAATATAAGTAGAAGACATCTCAAACTATTTTTTTGGGTGCAAACTTAATCAATACTATAAAAGCAAAACAACGATATAGGGTTTCATAGTATTGTTATAAGTTCATTCTTAAGTTCAATATAAGATTAAAAAAAACAACCACCTAAGAGCCGGTATAGATCGAATATAGTATATTTGTCCTCCAATGAAAATAAATGAGTTAAATAATGAAAAACAATCCTCTATTAAAGAAGACATCCTGCTAGGTGAAAAGTTTTTTTGTTTAAGAATATGCAATCATAATAATGAGGAAAGGTTGTTTCAAAAAGAAATAGATGCTTCATACATTCAGTTTCATTTTTGTTTAAAGGGTGGTCTAGAATTTATTTTTAATGAAGGAAGCTATAACTTAAACCTCTCAAGTAACAAATATTTAATTCTTTATAACCCTAAGAGAGATTTACCTGTAAATATTCGTCTTAAAGGGGACTCTGTATTTATCTCTACATTAATTTCTATTACTAGGTTTCATAAATTATTCTCTCAAGATGGCCATACTATTGATTTTCTAAGTGGAGAAAATAGTAATCAGAAATATTATAAAATAAATGACATTAACAATGTAATGCTTTTAGTGTTAAATCAGATGCTTAAGTATAGGACAAGCTCTATTACTAAGGACTTATACCTAAAATCTAAGATTTATGAAACTTTTAGTCTTATATTTAATAGTGAAAATAATACAGGAACCGACAAATGTCCTTTTATTTTGAATGATGACCATCTTAAAAAAATTAAACTTGCAAAGGATATAATATTAGATAGATTTGATGAGCCTCCAACATTAGTAGAATTATCTAATGAAATTGATTTAAGCTTACGTCAACTTAAACAAGGATTTAAAGAAACATATGGGAAGCCAGTATTTAAATATCTATTCGATTATAAAATGGATAAAGCAACAAGACTTTTAATAGGAGGGAAGTATAATGTTAATGAAGTAAGTATAAAACTAGGATATAGTACCTCAAGTCATTTTATTCACGCATTTAAAAAAAATTTTGGCATAACCCCTCTTGCTTATATTAAGCAGAGTTATGAGAGTTAAAAATTAATTAAAGTGTTATATGCAAATTGAGCCCAAAAATAAGTAACTCTTTATATATTTTATATGCTTAAAATCATCTTTTTTCAGTAATCTCTTTTTTCAAAAGTTTACTAAGTCTAAAAACATCTTTCTTTAAATTATTGACTGATAAAGTAGCCCCAGAAATACCATCTACCATTCTATTGTATTTTGCATAGCTGTCAATAGGTATGGATAGCCCAACAAATTGTTTTAGCCATTTTTTATTGCATATTTCAGCCCCATAATTTTCTCTATAATGCAAAATTTTAACTTTTAATATCTCTGCTTTTTGATCAAAGAGGATATAATAATCAAATTGATGAAATTTTGAAGGGACATCAGTTACGGATAAATAACCTATAATAGAGTCATCTTCTGAAATAGAATAAAAGGTATCATCAATAGGATCAAGATTACATGTTTCGCTATTAAAAATTTTGGATATTGATTTATAAACAGTCGCCCTGCTATCTTTATCTAATTCCCAATAAGAGGCTTTAAAAGAGGAAAAAAGCAAGGCAATAACTATTACAGTTATCGCCTTACTTATATGATTTTTAAAATTCATTAATCAAAAAAATTAAAACCAAATCCCTACTCCTAAATTAAATTGTCCATTCTCCTCATCAGAGCTAGCATTAGATTTAATTTGATAATCTGCTTTGAATACAGCACCTGGTGCAACTTTAAATCCTAGTCCAAAAGTTATTTCTGTACGATTATATGCATCATTAATTGTAATTCCTTCAACTTCTGCATGAGTATTATAATTCTCATATCTTGCAAAAGCAATTAATTCTTCTGAATCACTTGAAATAGAAGGAATAATCCCATCCATTAAATTGTATCCTATCTCATAATAGTATCCTGTTAAACTACTCCCCACATCTTTTCCTGTGAATCCATTATATTGATCCGTATTTGATAAATCAGCAATAATATATTGGCCTGTTAATTGTAAGGCTCCCTTATTATACCTTGCATCAATACCAAACATTTGAATTCCAATAATAGTAGAGTCTGCAGAAGCAACAGCTGTTTCATCAGCTAAGTCTAAACCATCATAGGCTTTGCTTTCTGAATCGCCTAAATAAGCAGAAAATCCAAAATTTAAAGCTGGTTGTCCATAATAAGAAACTCTTGCTGCAAAATCAGGATAGGTAATATATGATTCTGCTCCTTTTTGTCTTCCACTTCTTAATCCGCTTTTCCCACTAAATACGCCACCATCATTATACCCATTAAAACCATTTACTACCATAGCTTGATAATTTATTGAATGCTCAAGGCTTCTACCGCTTAACCCAACACCCATCTCTCTCCATGTTGTTGGAATAATATATTTATCAACATTTGTTCTTTCTACTCCGTTAAAAGTTGGTGGTTCATGATACAAATTTTGAATCCCCATTGGAATGAGCATTAAACCTGCATTAATAGATAAATTTTTCTTTATCTTATAATCTAAGAAAGCCTGTTCAACATAAACTTCAGAGACATGCTCAAACTCAACTTCAGACACAAATGAAACCTTGTCATTAAAGTTATAACCAAAAAAAGTAACTAACCTATGTACATCCAATTTCCCGTTATTATAAATTGTTCCATCTCTTTCATTTAAATTAAAATCAATTTGTCCGTACCCTCCTATATGTAGTCCTGGATTTCCTGCAATAATTTTTTCCGCACTGTTCTGTGCATTTAGATTTGTAACTAATGATGTGGCAAATATCATGCTAAGTATTTTTTTCATTTTTTATTTTTATTTAGATTTATTATAAACAGTGGCAAAAATAAATAGTTTTTTATATTCGCAAAACTTTTAATCAAAAAATTTTGGCAAGCATATATATTCATATTCCCTACTGTAAACAAGCATGTACTTACTGTGATTTTCATTTTAGAATCGCTCAAAAAGATAAAATTAAAATGCTAAAAAGTATCGAAAAGGAAATTGTAGAAAGGGCAAGCTATTTAAATCAACAAAAAATTAGGAGCATTTATTTTGGAGGAGGAACTCCCTCTATTTTGGATGATATTGATATTAAAAAAATATTAAGCCAAATAGGGAAAAATTATTCTATTGCTGATAATGCTGAAATTACACTAGAATGTAACCCTGATGATTTAGATAAAAAAAAATTAATCTCACTAAAAAACTTAGGGGTTAATCGATTAAGCATAGGGATACAATCATTTGATGATGCTGATTTAAAATTTATGAATAGATCACATAATTCTTCAGAAGCAGAAAATTGTATTCATCTAGCTAAAATGGTAGGGTTTAAAAATATTACTATTGACTTGATTTACGGACTACCAAATCAAACCTTATCAAAATGGGAGGAGAATCTAAGTAAAATGTTTGCACTAAATATTCAGCATTTTTCTCCTTACGCACTAACAGTTGAAAAGAAAACTGCCCTAAATCATCTTGTAGAAACTAAGAAAGTAAGTTTGCCTAATGACGAATATATTATTGAGCAATTCAATTTTTTACAAGAAAAAGCAAAAGAAAACAATTTCATTCATTATGAAATATCTAATTTTGGAAAAGAGGGTTATTTCTCAAATCATAATTCTTCATATTGGAAAAGTCAATATTATTTAGGAATTGGGCCATCAGCTCATTCTTTTAATGGAAAAAGCAGAAGATGGAATGTCTCCTCAAATAAAAAATACATTGAAGGAATATCTAACAAAACAACATATTTTGAGACTGAAATACTTAGTACAGAGCAACAGTATAATGAATATGTTTTAACTTCTTTAAGAACCATTTGGGGGGTAGATAGTGCTATAATTCAAAATAAATTTGGAGCAGAAATTCACGCTCATTTTTTAAAAGAAATTGAAAAATGGATAAGTAAAAAATACATTTTATCAGAAGAAAATATCATAACATTAACTCAAAAAGGTAAAGCCTTTGCAGATGCAATCGCTTCTGATTTATTTATCGTTTGAATGATTATTTAAATCTATAATTGGAACATTATTCCAATTAACAATTTCAGCTGCCTCCCTCATATCAATAAAATCAAAATCATACACTAATTGCCTTAACTTAACATAAGAAGTACCTAAATTATAATAGGACTTAAATTTTCTTTTTAATGAAAGTCCATCTAATATAGGCTGGCTAGGGTCAAAATCTCTTGGATGAAAATATGTCATTGTATAATCTGCATCTTTGAGCAATTTTCTAATAAACCAATAAGGGAAGAAACGAAAATAACCACCTCCAGAAGCTACAAATTTTCTTCCCATAAACGTGTCAATGCTCATTGGGAATTCTTTAATTGATATTCCGTTATATTTAATAATTAATGGAGTTGATAACTCAAAATCATCAAAACCACCATCATCTCTTTTGGCTGAGAAAATTGATGCATCATACTCAATTCCTAATTCATTCAAAACTTCAAAAGCCCAAACATTTTCCTTTTTAATTGAGAATGCTGGAGCCCTATAAGATATTACCTTTTCCCCAGTTATATTCTCTATACTACTTATGCAATCAGATAAATCCAATTTGAATTCTTTTCTACTTTGTTTATAAGCCGCTTTATGCATATCAGAATGAGCAGCAATTTCAAAGCCCAAATCATGTATTCTTTTAATAATTTCAGGATGTTTTCTGGCAATATACCCAACAACAAAAAATGTAGCCTTTACATCATTCTCCGATAAAACCTGTAATATTTTATCCATTCCTTTATGAATACGAACTTCATAATTATCCCATTTATCTAATATATCTTCAGGATATTTATGAATAATATGAAACCACTCTTCTATGTCAAAAGTTAGTATTTTCATTAAAAAAATTTCTTCTTTCGTTTCTTAAATATAGCCACATCTTCTTTCTTAGGGAAACTAAAATAAGTCTGATCCTCATTATTATTTTCTAATGTTTCTACATTACCAATATCAATTATTTCAACAGCCTCAACAATTGATTTCATGCCAATCATCTTTGTATGTTTAATTAGTTCTTCTTGAGTTCTATTTCCAATCTCAACTTTCTTCTGAACTATAATAGGGCCTGTATCAATTCCTTCATTCACATAAAACACTGATACTCCAGTATATTTTTCATCATTTTTCATCACCCAGAAAGTTGGCATTAAGCCTCTGTACTTTGGCAATAATGCAGTATGAAGATTAATACATCCTTTAGGAGCTAGATTAATTATCTCATTCTTAAAAATTTGATTGCCTAATATTGAGATTAATAAATCTGGTTTATATGATTTTATAATTTCAATTGACTCTTTATTATTTATTGATTTATCTAATAATATCTTTTCTATATTATTTGTTCTTAAAAATGAATCAAGGGATTTAGAACTATTAAGAATAGCAAAAATAAACTTTAATGAGTAATATAGGAAGAATCTAATGCCAAAAACATTTAATGTCTGTAATGCTTTTTTTAAAAAATTTTCTTGTTTTCCAAAAGGAGAAACAGTACTTACTACACACCCAACAACTTGGTGTTTTTCTGGCAATAAATTAAGAAATTGTTGTAAGCTACTTCTTAAATAAAAAGGTTCATCTTGTGTTATAATGACTATTCTCATCTAGATATTTTTTCTATTAAATTAATATATTGATTTGTAATATTTTGATGTGAATACTCATTATCAATTTTAATACTATTATTTGAAATCTTTTGTTTTTTAGATTTCTCTATATCTTTTAAACAATTAAGAAGATGTTGTACCTCATTAGAATTCTTAAAGAAAAATGCATTATCCTCCAGAACATCTCTATTAAATACATTGTTATGTGCAAAAATAAATGCTTTTGCTGCCATTGCCTCTAATAAAGCTGGATTAGTTCCACCAACTGAATGTCCATGAAAATATACTTTTGCAAATTTTCTTAAACTATCTAAATCTTCTTTATTAAAAATGCTGCCTAAAAACACAATATCTGATTGAATATATTTATCCTTCAAATATTTTCCATAAGATGTTTCTGTATTTCCAACAACTAAAAACCTAGTAGGATGTTCACTACTTAAATATCCATCAAGAATCATTTCAATATTATTTTCTGGCTCTAACCTTGCTATTAATAAGAAGTAATCCTGAATTGTAACATTATATTTAGTTAAGAACTCTTTTTTCGGATTAACCTTATCAGCTCCATAAGGAATCATTACAGATTCTTTATTATATTTTTGTTTGATATAATCTTGGATTCCTTTATTATCTGAAATTAGGAAAGTTGACTTTTCTGAAGCAAGTTTCTCAAACCACTTTGTAAGTTTTTTTACAAAAGGAGACCACTTAGCTCTTTTCCATTCAAGACCATCCATATTGGTTACTATAACAGATTTTTTGATTGGCAACAATGCAAATGAAATAGCAACACTCTGGTATCCAAACTCAAATATAACATCAAAGTCTTTTTTTAATGCATCTTTTAAACAAATGAAATCATAAATAAAATGTGCTGCTGATCCAATCTTATTTTCAGGACAGTATTTCTTTATTATATTAACACCTTTAAATGTTTTAGATTGATAAGGGTGAGAGTCAATAGAATAAACTGTAACATTATACCCATTTTCAACAAGGCCTACAGAGAGATTTTCCGCACATTGCTCAAATCCTCCATAATTATTTGGGATACCTCTAGTCCCCAGTATTGCAATTTTCATACTTTTCGTTTATGAATCGCAAATATACCAAATACAATCTGTAGTATAAACTAACAATTAATTTAATTGTATTTTATACTAAAATTAAAAATCCAAATTAATTAGTAGTAGATGATTTATTAACTAAAATTTAGATATTTATACTCATCACTTCTAGTAATTATTAGCAAAAAAATTAACAATTTTTTGTTAACATCTTGTAAGCCTGATACTTAGAAGTATCTAGAAACTGTGCATATATTTGTACTGTCGTAATACTTGTTTTGGGTTGTATTAATCTAACCACTTTATACAACATAAAAAAAGCCTTCATAATCATGAGGGCTTTTTTCTTACTAATGAGGGAATTTTATTCCTAACATAAACTCATGCGAACCAGATTGATAAGCGCTAGTTTCTGATGAAGGTAGCCCAAATGAGTATCCAATATTAAATCTGTCGTTAATATTATATCCCAATAAAGCTGCCATTGATGACAAATCATTGTTCATCTTATAATTCATCCCTAGCCAAAACATTTCTTTATATCCTGTTTTAACTCCAAAATCAATTTGTGTTTTAGCTCCAGCTACTGACTTTAAAAAGAAAGATGGTTCAATAGTAATTCCAGAATTCAAAGAATGCTTATAAGAACCGAGAACATATATATGGCTCGCTAACTTACCACTCTGGCTTGTAGTATCATATATTCTCGCAAAATCATCATCCATTAAACGTAATTCTGAACTCAATAATTGAGGAACTGCCATACCTAAATACCATTTATCACCATTCAAATTAACACCAAAAGTTGCATCTGGTAACGATCTTACAACATCTCCTCCTTCCATTAATGGGTCAAATCGATCTTTTACTGGGATACCCTCCTTAATTATTTTAAATTGAGTAAACCCTCCAGAAAGTGCTAATGCTAACTTCATTGATTGATTAATATTCAAAGAATATGTATAAGACATAGATCCGCCTACTCTACTTGTTGGTCCAGTAACATCATTAAAAACTGTACCTCCTAAACCTACATTTCTACTATGCTTACCATAAATACTCATGATGGTAGTCCTTGGTCCATCATTCATCCCTTGCCATTGGTTTCTTATAGTAGTATTAACTTGATAATAATCATACATCCCAGCAACAGCAGGGTTTATTGCATAATTATTCATCATATATTGAGTAATTTGAGGAAGTTGCTGAGCTTTTAAAACTCCTCCAAAACAAATTACAAATAGTAAAATTGATATTCTTTTCATTTTTATAATTTTCATATTATCTGATAATTGTAATAGGACCCGTTTGAGGTGCATCACCCGTATTCAAGTCAATTATATAGTAATAAGTACCTACAGCTAATTCTTTACCTTCATTTGTCCCATCCCAAGGATTCGTATAACTATCTCCACCTTTTGATTCAAATACTAGACCACCCCATCTATTAAATACTTGCACTAAAGAGTTTTCATATGATTCAATATCTAATGGAGTCCAGGTGTCATTATATCCATCCCCATTTGGAGTGATTGCTTCATAAGGTTTTACCCCAACAACAACATAAATAGAATCATAACCTAAACAACCATTAAAGTCTTCAACTAGTAAATAGTACCATCCAGAATTAGCTGGTGAATCAGTAATTTCAGCTGAGACACTTACAACTGTATCTTTATGCCAAAACCAAGAATATTCTTCAATATCATCATTATTTGAAAATAAATCTATCGGATCTCCTGCCAAAACTACAGGGAAGTCTCCGTATTCAACACCTGGAAAAGATGCTGGCTCAGGATCAACATCTGCAGAATAGGTTACTACTACCTCTACATCCTGTGAGCAGTTAGCATTATCTTGAATTGTTAAAGTATAAGTAGTTGTAATTGTTTGTCCAAATGCTAAAATAGTATCCGTATAAATATTTCTATCTCCAGCTAAAACTCCATCACTCCAAGTATAAGTCAATCCATCTCTTTCATCTATATCAATATCAATATCTTGTCCTAAACAAATTGTATAGGGGCCTACAGCATCTAAGAAGCCTGGCATGAAAACATTTTGATATCCAGTTACAAAGATCTCTTCTGTGATTTCACAATCATTATCATCAATTAATGTTACCGTATATGCAGTATTTGAACCAGCAACTAAATTTTGAGTTGAATTATTTGCAGGGCCATTACCCGTTCCCCAATCATATAAATATGGAGGAGTCCCCCCAACAGGGTATACAGTAGCATATGCACTAATATCACATGCTTCATCAAAGTAATCAACTGACATTTCTAAACCATCTGATGGCTCAGTAATTGAAACTGATTCTGAAATTACAGTACATCCATTTAAATCTACAACCTTTACTGTATAGAATCCTGGTACAAGTCCAGTTATCTCTGCATTCATATCATTATCAACCATAACAGTAGAAATTATTGCTCCACTTTCATTCAGCCATGTATATTCATATTGAGGAGGAATACCTAAGAAAGGTGTGCCTCCATTTGCAAGGGCCTCAATAGAACCTGTGCCTCCTGCAAAACAATCAATATCAATATCTGTTATTGTTACTTGTAGCGAATCTGGTTGATATAAATATATTGCAGCAGTATCTTTACAGCCATTAGCATCTTCAACCTCAACAATATAAGACCCAACCTCTAGTCCAAAAATCTGGGAAGTAATATTATTTGTATTTAAATCTGTAATTCCATTAGACCATGTATAATTATATACTGGATTTCCACCTGTTACTGTTGCTTTTATCTTACCGTCAGCTTCTCCAAAACAAGAAATTGCATCAATTATTTCTGATTGAACAATCAATTCATTATTTTGAGTTATGCTTACAGTATCTATCAACTCACATCCTTGAGCATCCGTAATAACACAAATATATTCAGTTAAAAGAGTAACGCTATCTACACAAAGTCCAACAGCCGGGTTAGTTGTTTGGCTCAAATAATCATTCCATTGATAATTATATAGTGTATTTAGTGTTGGTACTGGTGGTGTAAACGGAACTCCTCCACTGACATTGAGCAAAATTTCTCCATCACATTCTCCATAACAACCTTCATTAGTTACAGTTGCAGGCGATAAACTTAGAGCGTTATTATCAAATATATCAACTGAACCTAAACTTGAACAACCATGAATATCTGTAACAGTTATTGGATAAGTTCCAGCAGATAAATTATCTATTGAATATGTAGTCGCTCCTGTAATTATCCCGTTTGCATCACTCCATTGATATGTATAAGATGTTGCAGTACCTACACCTCCAGAAACAATAGCAGTAGCGGCTCCATTACTCCAAGCAACACAACTAACATGTGTAGGTGAAAATGAAATATCAATAGGAGCTGGCTCATTATACATAATTGTTTCTGTGTGAGCACAACCATTAGCATCCTCTACTACAAAAGTGTGATTTCCAGCATCTAATCCAGTAATCTGTGAAGCAGATCCAAAAGTAGTATCTGTATTATAAATTGTATAATAAGGCCATGTTCCTCCAGAAGCAGTTACATCTAAATATCCTGAATTCCCACCATTACATAATACTTGATAATTATTCCAATCAGATGGCGTTAATACGGCATTTAAAAGTGTTGGCTCAGATATATATATTAGATCTGAAGTTTCACAAGTAATACCGTTTACTCCATTATTAATATCAACAATTTCTACTGTATGCCATCCAGGTTCTAAATCATTAAAAAGTGGGTAAGATTGCGGAGGAACACCTCCATCAATTGTATATTCAAAAGGTGCTGTTCCTCCTGTGAATATGATATCTTGTATTGCACCATCATCTTCTCCAAAACAGCTAATATTTGTAAATACTGTGCTGTCAATCACTAGCTGATCAGGATAAGTTAATTGAATAATAGAATCGGCAAAACAACCATTAGCATCAATTGCCCAAATAGTAAATGACCCTGGAGATAAATTGCTGAAAACAGGGTTAGTTTGAATGTTTAGGCCTCCTGTATTAGAGTACGAATATGGAGATTGACCTCCACTTGCTAAAATTTCGATTTGAGCATCATTAATTCCAAAACAAGAGTTTTCAATAATAATTAGTGAATCTATTTGTATTGGATTAACAGGTGCAATAATAGCAACAGTACCAGTAACCACACAAGTTGTGTTATCTTTAACAAGTACAGAATAAGTGCCTACAGAAATGCTATCAATAGTTGCTAAAGTTTCTCCTATGATTGTATCTCCATTTATATCAAGCCATTGGTAAGTATAAGGAGATGTTCCTGTTGCACTAACTGTTGCTGAACCACTATTTGGTCCCAAACATGGATCCACAGTTGAAAACGAAATAGTAAAGCCTAGATCTTCCGCCACTGTATCTGATGCTGAGAACGTACAAAGATTAGTATCAGTAACTATAACAGAATAAATCCCTGATGCTAAACTATCAGCTAAAGCTGTAGTTTGGCCGTCTGACCATAAATAACTATAAGTGCCGATTCCTGTTCCTCCTCCTGTAACGTTTATTTCAGCAGTCCCATTTGATTGAATACAGTAATCTAAACTTGAATTAGTAGTAAATGTAAAAATAGTTGGTTCAGATAAACTTATAGAATCTTGAACAATACAGCCATTATCATCTGTTGCGTCAATTACGTAAGGAGTAGGATTTGTTATATCACCCTCTAATCCAGTAAATATTGAGTCAGTCTGTGGTGTCCCCTCAAATGTATATGTAACTTGTCCTACTGCATTAGCTGGTGAAATAGTAACACTTCCATTATCATCTTCATAACAACTTATAGGGTTTGTTACAGTAGCCGGAATAGTAAAAATTCCCGGCTCCTCTAACACAACTGTAATAGGTTCAATACACAAGTTTGAATCTCTAATTATTAAATCATATGAACCTGCAACTAATGAAGTGAAAATTAATGCTGGTAAGTAACTCGAGCCATTATCAATTGAATACTCTAAAGGTGCAGTCCCCCCAATTGGTGTGCCAAAATCGATAGACCCATCAGCAGCTCCATTACAAGTGATTTCAAATCCATTATAGTTACTAAGAATAGGTAAATAAATAATTTGTGCTGGTTCTGCTAAATCAATAGATGATGTGTATTGACATCCATTATTGTCTTCTATCATAACATCATAAGTAATATTACCAGTAAGATTACTAAACACATTTGATAACTGATAATTGCTCCCATTATCAATTGAATATTGATATGGAGGTACGCCAGGTTGAGTTACATCAACATCAAAAGTAATTTCTCCAGTACTTGCTCCAAAACAATCTACAACTTGAGTTATATTAGCAATTCCTGATAAATTGGGAGGCTCATTCAAGGTCAGTTGCTCTGTTTCAATACATCCATTTGCATCTTTATATGTAATAGTATCAGTTCCTGCAGATAAACCAGAGAAAAGAGCATTGGACTGAAAAGTAATTCCATCAATTGAGTATGTAAATGTTCCTGTACCACCACTAGCATTTGCTGTAATTGTACCATTATTATCTCCAAAACAGTCAAGATTATAATTAAGATTAGGTGTAGACATAAATCCTGCAGGTACAATTGGTGAAATTGGTGAAATGTTAAATGTTGTAGTTGAAGGAGATGTTGCGCAGCCATTTGCATCAGTAACAATAATATCATATGTTCCAGCACAAAGCCCTGTAAAAGAATAAGTAGAATCCCCAGCTGGCAAAACAATTGGAGTCCCTCCATTTACAGAAAAACTAAAAGGACCTGTCCCTCCGCTAATTATTAAATCTTCAGCTGCTATACAATCATCTGCGCATTGATTACTAGCAACAACACTTGTAGTTGCTACAAGTAGAGCTGGTTCAGAAAAATTAATTGAGCAAAACTCATCATATATACCTACTGTACTTGTCCCACTAGCACTACCTCCAAATCCAATATCATTTCCAGAATAGTATGCAGCAGAATCCACTATTCGAACACAATAATCAACATTCGGATTAAACCCTTGCAAATTTAAACTTGTAGTAGTAGTCTGATTTGTAGAAAGGTAAGAAAGAAAATAACCATTACTAAATAATTGTCCTACAACACATGAATATACAGTTGCAGGAGCTGTCTGATTCACATCAATTTGCATTTCATCTGTAGTAAAGCCACCATTACATAAAATTGGTTGTGAAATAAATGCTGTGGCTATTGTGGGGATTATGCATGAACCGTCATCACATCCAGCTGACGGGTCATAATTTGCAGCACTAGTATTTGTACAGCCAGGCATGGTACAAGAGCCATCATCTATAGTAGCCGCAGAATCATAGTTACATGCTAAAGCATCTGTACAGCCCGTAAGTCCTGTAGAAAAATTCTCTATAGTAGACCAATTGGAGGTACCTGAACATTTTACTCTCCACTGGTATGAAGTGTTAGAATTTAAACCTGTTAAAGGAAAAGGAGATAAAGCCGGGTTAACAGATGTCCCTGGCCAGTTTGTCCCAAGTACTTTATAGTGTAAAGTTACATTACCACTACAAGGAGATGCATCCCAATTTAAATCTGCACTAGTAGCTAAAATATTTGTAGTTGTTAGATTTATAGGTTGCGCAAATAATTCAGTAGTTAAACTCAAAAAAATGACGCCTGTAAAAAGTAATATCTTCTTCATATTATTAAAAATATTTATAATCTTTTATTAAGCTCGCAAGATACAAATTTTTTAAACACTTCACCATAAATATTTTCTTCAAAAAATTGAAGTAAAAAAAAGAGGTGAATATCACCTCTAAATCAACTAAATATTAAGCAAAAATTCTTAACAGATTTGATCAAAACAATCTTTAATATTTTCAGCAATCATTTCAGCTGAACGACCTTCAATATGATGACGTTCAATAAAATGAACTAATTTCCCGTCTTTAAAAACTGCAATTGCTGGTGATGATGGAGGAAATGGAGCCATATATTCTCTTGCTTTAGCAACAGCACCAATATCTTGCCCAGCAAATACAGTAGCAAAAGTATCTACTTTCTTATCAAATTTAGTTGTCATTTTTACCGCTGGCCTAGCGTTTCCTGCCGCACAACCACATACTGAATTCACCATAACTAATACAGTTCCTTCTTTTTTATCTAGTAAATTCGATACTGCTTCAGGAGTTTTTAATTCTACAAAACCTGCTGATGTTAAATCGGCACGCATAGGCGCACACATTTCTTCTGGATAATTCATAATTTTATATTTTTATTAGCGCAAAAATACGCTTATTTATCTTTTTGATTGAAAAAAATCAGTTAATAATTTACTGCATTCTTCTTTCATTAATCCGCTTTCGACTTCAGTTTTTGGATGTAAAATATTTTCTGAAAGTATGGAGAATCCTCTTTTTTCATCAGCAGCTCCAAAAACAATTTTTTTTAATTGCGTCCAATAGGATGCTCCCCCACACATTACGCAAGGTTCTAATGTCACGTATAATGTGCATTCATTTAAGTATTTTCCTCCTAAATAATCAGCAGCAGCAGTAAAAGCTTGCATCTCGGCATGAGCAGTTACATCATTTAAGGTTTCTGTATAATTATGAGCTTTTGCAATAATTTGATTTTCACAAACTATAACTGCGCCAACTGGAACCTCATCCTTTACAAATGCTTTTTGTGCCTCTTTCAAGGCTTCTTTCATAAAATAAGTATCATCAAAAGGATTTATTTCCATAGTGCGAATTTACAAAACTAATGTGTTAAATTTGCAGCAAATAATTTTAAGATGTTAAGAACAAATAATTGCGGAACATTAAACATAAATAATGTTTCAGAAAAAGTAACCCTAAGTGGATGGGTGCAAAAAACAAGAGATTTAGGAGGTATGACTTTTGTTGATTTAAGAGACAGATACGGAATAACGCAACTTGCATTTAATATGGATGTAAATGCAGACTTATGTACTGATGCCAGAAAATTAGGCCGTGAATTTGTAATTCAAATTAGCGGAACTGTTATTGAGCGTTCATCAAAAAATAAAAACATTCCTACTGGAGAAATTGAAATTGAAGTGAGTGAACTTACTATTTTAAACGCATCAAAAACGCCACCTTTTACAATTGAAGATGAAACAGATGGTGGTGATGAAATAAGAATGAAATACCGCTATTTAGATATCAGAAGAAATCCTGTTAAAGAAAACTTAATGCTAAGAGCAAAAGTTTCTACTGAAACGAGAAACTTCTTAAACTCTGAAGGATTTATTGAGGTAGAAACGCCTTACTTAATAAAATCAACACCTGAAGGAGCAAGGGATTTTGTAGTACCAAGTAGAATGAACGAAAAGCAGTTTTATGCTTTACCACAATCGCCACAAACCTTTAAGCAATTGCTTATGGTAGGTGGAATTGATAAATATTATCAAATCGTGAAATGCTTTAGAGATGAAGATTTGCGTGCCGACAGACAGCCAGAGTTTACTCAAATTGACTGTGAAATGTCCTTTATTGAACAAGAAGATATCCTTAATATGTTTGAAGGATTAACAAGGCATTTACTTAAAGAAGTAAAAGGTGTTGAGTTAGCAGAATTCCCAAGAATGACTTATGATGATGCTATGGAATTGTATGGTTCAGACAAGCCAGATATCAGATTTGATATGGCTTTTGTAGAAATGAATGCAGAGTGCCAAGGGAAGGATTTTGGTGTGTTTGATAATTCAGAAGCAGTACTTGCTATTAATGCAAAAGGATGTGCAAACTATACGCGTAAACAATTAGATAAATTAGTCAACTTTGTGAAAACGCCACAGGTAGGTGCAACAGAGCTTATCTATTGTAAATACAATGAGGACGGAACATCAAAATCAACAGTAGATAAGTTTTTTGATGAAGATGCTAGAAATGCATGGGCAGCAAAAGCAGGTTGTGAAGATGGTGACTTGTTGCTAATAATGTCAGGAGGATTAGATAAAACGAGAAAGGCATTAGGGACATTAAGATTGCACTTAGCGGAAGAATTAGGACTAAGAAATCCTGAGGTATTTGCGCCTTTATGGGTGTTAGATTTCCCATTGTTAGAATGGGATGAGGATACTGAAAGATACCATGCAATGCACCATCCGTTTACTTCACCAAAACCTGATGATATTGCAAAACTAGATGCTGACCCAGCAGCAGTTCGTGCCAATGCTTATGACCTTGTGATGAACGGAAATGAGATAGGTGGTGGAAGTATTAGAATACATGATAGAGAGTTACAGCAACTCATGTTTAAACATCTTGGATTTACAGATAAAGAAGCAAAAGAGCAATTCGGATTTTTGATGGAAGCATTTGAATATGGAGCACCTCCACATGGTGGAGTTGCTTTTGGTTTTGACCGTTTATGTGCAATTATGGGAGGACAAGAAAGTATCCGTGATTTTATTGCATTCCCTAAAAATAACTCTGGTAGAGATGTAATGATTGATTCGCCATCAGATGTTGATGAAGAACAATTAAACGAACTACATATAAACTTAAACTAAATTTTACCAACTCAAAACTAACCTTTATGAATCACAAGCCAATAATTATTATCTTATCAATTATTATCCCAATTGTAGTAGCATTACTTTATATAACTCCTAAAGTTAGTGGGTTTGAAATTGACTTTTTACCACTACTTAACGCAATTGTAAATGGAACTGTGTTCTTCACATTAATCTTTGCAGTAAAAGCAATTAAAAATGGTAATAGAGCATTGCACCAAAAGTTGATTTATCTTGCATTAATACTCTCAACTATTTTCTTATTATCATATATTACGCATCACTTAACACATGAGTCAGTGAAGTTTGGAGGAGAAGGATTTATCAAGTACTTTTATTATTTTGTGTTAATTTCGCACATTACACTTTCAGCAGTAATTATGCCAATGGTATTAATTACATTATCCAGGGCTTTAAAAGAGAATTTTGAGCACCATAAAAAGATTGCAAGAATCACATTCCCAATGTGGCTTTATGTGTCATTCACTGGTGTTTTAGTTTATGTTTTAATCTCTCCTTACTACATCTAAATGCAAAAGGACAAAACCGTAATATATTGGTTGCTATCAGGTTGTTTTCTAATATTTATTATGGTAATAATTGGAGGCATTACTAGGCTTACTCATTCTGGATTATCAATGGTTAATTGGAGCTTAATAATGGGAAGTATTCCGCCATTAAATAGCGAACAATGGAATGATGCTTTTGATTTATACAAGCAATATCCTGAGTACATTCAACACAATTACAACTTTACTTTAAGTGAATTTAAGTCAATTTTCTTCTGGGAATATCTCCACAGAATGATTGGAAGATTATTAGGATTAGTATTTATCATACCCTTCATTTATTTTCTGATAAAGAAAAGATTAAATAAAAAACTAATTGTTCAAACTTCTATTTTACTACTGATGGGAGCTATGCAAGGAGCTATTGGTTGGTGGATGGTAAAAAGTGGTTTAGTAAATAATCCTGATGTAAGCCATTACAGATTAGCAGTGCACTTAATCACAGCATTTTTAACTTTTGCATTTACCTTTTGGGTGGTTTTACCACTTATTTTTACTAAAGAAAGAAGTGGAAATACTGTACTTCTTGGCCTGACAAAAATACTGATGCTATTAATAATTATTCAAATTATTTATGGAGGATTTGTAGCTGGATTAAATGCTGGAATTGGATTTAATACATGGCCAAAAATGGGAGACTATTGGATTGCTGATGCTGTATATCAACTTGATCCATTATGGAAAAATTTTGTTGAAGGAAGGTATGGAGTTCAATTTATTCATAGAATTCTTGCATTAACTTTAGTTGCTTTTGTAATTTACATTTGGAAGAAAGGACAAAAATTAGAATTAGTAAACAATCAGAAAAGGTCTCTTAATTTTCTGTTAGGGATTGTACTACTCCAAACACTCTTAGGGATTTTTACTTTGATTTTAGTAGTTCCTATTTGGCTTGCAGCTCTACATCAAATTGGCGCTTTTTTTTTACTAACAGCAACTACCTATTCTCTCTTTATTTTTTCTAAATCTTAGAGAAAGAACTTATCCAAAACATAAATAATTTGCATTAATGGAAGGTATGCAAAGGAAGCTAGCATTAACTTTTTTGCACTTTCATCAGTAGTTTCTTTGTACAAATTAAATGACTTTTTTGTAAACCAAATTCCTAAAATTAAAATCAGAATAAAAGCATAGATTGAAAGAGTTAAATCTGTATAACTCCAGAAGAAAGGAACAACCGAAATAAGTGTCATACACACTGAAGTGGAAATTGAGATTACTGCTGGATATGTATTCTTCCTGCCCCCAAAAAGCATCTTAAATCCTGCTTTTTTATATTCATCATTAAGTACCCAAGCAATAGCAATAAAGTGAGGGAATTGCCAAAAAAACTGAATTGCAAACAAAATTCCTGCTGCCAATCCAAAATCATCAGTAGCAGCTACCCAACCCAATAAAAATGGGATAGCGCCAGGAATAGCTCCCACAAAGATAGAAATAGTTGAAACTCTCTTTAAAGGAGTGTACGAAAGGATATAGAGCAGGATAGAAACTAACCCAAATAAAGAAGATTTAGACATAAATCCATAAAAACTTCCTTGAGGCTTTATAAAGTTTAAAAGATATAAACCTAATAATGCCATTGTGGAGCAAAAAATTACGGCCTGTAATACGGAAAGATTACCTTGAGGCAAAGGTCTATTAGCAGTTCTTTCCATCAATTTATCTTTATCTTTTTCAAGAATTTGATTGAAACCATTTGCGGATCCTGTAACAAAAAAACCTCCCACTATCAAAAATATAAACTCATTAAATACAAAGTTTTCAATTCCTAAAAGGTAACCAACCATTGCAGAAAAAACAACAGTAATAGATAGCCTGAATTTTAAAAGCTGTCCATAGTATTTAAATACGTTCATAGTAATTGATTCAAGCTACTTTAGTTTTTTTTTTTGCAAGTAGTAAAACACTCCAAATAAAAATACTGCTATATACGGCATAGACATTAAAAACAGAATTCCATCATTTAAACCTGCGCCTTTAGTGTCTCCTGCTTCCAAATTAGCCTCTACAACTGCCTTACACATTGCGCACTGAGCAAAGCTGAGAGAATTGAAAAAAGTCATTAAGATGACTAAAACAAATAATTTAATCTTTAGCATCCTTTAAAGGTCTTTTGTATTCTGCCATTAGAACATTAATATCATTAATAAGGTCCTTCATTTGGACTTCATTAGTGCCATCATATGCGCCAACAACATTTCCATTTATATCAATACCAGATCTAACTCTTCCCTGTTTGTCAATTAAAATAAAATACTCTGAATGTAAAAATCCTCCAGGGGCTAATGAATCAACGCTAGCATTAACAAAATAGTTTGCTGCTGATTCATATAATTTATCTTTATCGCCCGTTACAAAATCCCAATTAGATAAATCAATGTTAATATTTTTTTGTTGCATTAAATCAACATATTTAACTAATTTTTCTGGCGTATCATTATCAGGATCAACAGTATGAGATAGAAACCTAATATTAGGGTAAACACTAAGTTTATCTTGTAAATATGACATATTTCTCGTCATTGTTGGACAAATAGTAGGGCAAGATGTAAAGAAAAAATTTGCAACATAAATTGATCCTAAGAGACTATCCTTTGTAATAGTATCATTGTCTTGATTGATAAAACTAAAATCATCAATACTATAATCAGCTTCACCTATAATCTCTAATTTAATAAAATTATTATACCCCCTAGTTAAATAAAAATACATAATGGCGGGTAAAACCAGCAATAAGAAAAGAAGTGTTATTTTTTCTATTTTCATAATATTTAAAAATCTAAATTTTCAAATAGGTGTAGAATCCTTCATTTAAAAGAATGAATAACAAATATGGCACTAGTATAAGTGCAGGCAATAATATTGTCCATTTTAAAGTGACTTTTTCATGCCCTAAGTGCATAAATTGATTGATTATATATGCTGCTTTTATAATAGTTAAAATAATAAATACATGGTTTATTAATTTTGTGCCTAAAAAGATTGTATCTACTAAAAAGGATGGCTTAATTATTCCAAGAGCGACTTCAAATGCTGTAATAAATAATAATATCCAAAAAACCTTCCAAATCCACCAATTTCCCTTTGTTTCACTTGCCATAATAATTTATTTTTTTAATTATACTAAGTAGAAGAATGTGAATACAAATACCCATACTAAATCTACAAAGTGCCAGTATAGTCCTACTTTCTCTACCATTTCATAATGACCCCTTCTTTCATAAGTTCCTTTAACTACATTAATTAAAATAATGATTAATAAAATTACACCTGAAAATACATGAAACCCATGAAATCCTGTAATAAAGAAGAAGTAATCCGCAAATAAAGGATGTCCGTATTCATTATTTTTCAAATTTGCTCCTAACAATACTTCAGATGCATTTTCTCTTAAATAAGCAATTGCGTCCTCATTTGTAAGATACATTCTATTTGCTTTTCTAATATTATATTGAGGATTCGCTTCTAAGCTTGTTATCACCTGATCAACCGTGAAGTGATGGTGCGTCCCATCATGTCCATCAGCACCCATTAATTCGTAAACAGAAGATAATTTCTCTCCTTCAGCAATATGTACTACATGCTCTGTTTGAGTATTAATCCCTCCTTTATCACCATGAATAAAATGTCCCCACTCCCATGCTTGAGACCCTAAGAATATAGCGCCCCCAACAATAGTTAAGGAAAGCCATAAAATCACTTTCTTCTTTTGCATTTTATGTCCGTAATTCACCGCAAGTACCATTGTTACCGAACTCATAATAAGAATAAACGTCATTAAGGCAACAAACAAAAGTGGATGCTCCCCATGCAAGAATGGGAAGTGACTAAATACATCTTCAGGGTTTGGCCAGATATCAGGATATTTAAATCTACTAAATCCATAAGATGCTAAAAAAGCAGAAAATGTCAAGGTGTCCGTAATTAAGAAAAACCACATCATTAATTTCCCATAACTTGCTTCATAAGGCTGATCACCTCCTTTCCATGCTGGCTTATGATCTTTTACTAATGCTTCATCTAACACTTCATCCATAGCTTTAATTTATTGATTTAATAGAATTTTAAAAACGCAAATAATACAACCCAAAGTACAGTTAAAAAATGCCAGTAGATAGCTGTTAACTCTAAGCCTAAGTAATTATTAATTGAGTATAAATTCTGTTTTGATTTAATTGTGCTTATGCATAATCCAACTATCCCTCCAACAAGATGTAAAAGGTGAGTTAAAGTTAAAATATATAAAAACGATCCTGATATATTACTGCCAACTCCTGTTAAATAAATGCCTTGATTAGTTAATTGCTGCCATCCCTTAATTTGAAAATATGAAAATAGGATTCCTAAAATTAAAACAGTAAAAACTAAACCAAATATGGACTTTTCTTTTTTAAGTTGAGGTTTAATAAAGAATAGCACTAAACTACTGAGAATAATAACCCCAGTACTTAATACAAAATAATTTGGCAAAATAAATTCTTTCCAATTTCCAACGTCAGCTTTTTCAACTATAAATGCAGATAACATGCTTGCAAAAAACATTGAAATTGCAGCTAATGATATCCATAAAAGCTGTTTTTTAACTATATTTCTTAAAGCTATATCCATATTAATGCTCTACCTCTCCCTCTTTTAATGGTTCAGTTTGTAAAATGAAATCTTCATCAGCACCTGGCTTTGAATAATCATAAGCCCAACGTTTTACAACTGGTAAGTCTCCAGGCCAATTACCATGTATTCTTTCTATAGGAGTAGTCCACTCTAAAGTATTTGACTTCCATGGATTCTGAGTTGCTTTTGTTCCTTTGAATATACTATAAAAGAAATTAAAAAGAAAAATTACTTGAACTACAGCTCCAGCTAATGCAAAGAAAGTAATAAGAGCATTAATATCCGATAACCCATCAAACATTGGGAAAGCTGAATTAGAGTAATATCTTCTTGGTAAACCAGCTAATCCTAAAAAATGCATTGGGAAAAATACGCCATATGCACAAATAAAAGTACCCCAGAAATGTATATATCCTAAATTCTTATTCATCATTCTTCCGTACATTTTAGGGAACCAATGATACACCCCTGCGAACATACCATATATAGCAGAAAGACCCATTACAATATGAAAGTGCCCTACAACAAAATAAGTGTCATGTACATTAATATCTAAAGCACTATCTCCTAAAATAATTCCAGTTAATCCACCCGTAATAAATGCTGAAACCGTACCAATAGCAAATAACATTGCTGGAGTGAAACGAATATTTCCTCTCCATAAAGTAGCTAAATAATTAAATACTTTTACGGCTGAAGGTATAGCTATAAGTAAAGTAGTAAATGTAAATACAGAACCAAGGAAAGGATTCATCCCAGTCATAAACATATGATGTCCCCAAACAATAAATGATAAAAATGCAATTAATAATAACGCACCAACCATTGCTTTATATCCAAAAATAGGTTTTCTTGAATTTACAGCAATAACCTCAGAAACAATACCCAATGCAGGTAATAAAATAATGTAAACTTCAGGATGACCTAAAAACCAAAATAAATGCTCGAATAAAATAGGACTCCCTCCTTCATTATGTAAAATTTCACCATTAATAATGATATCTGAAAGATAAAAACTAGTACCAAATGATCTGTCAAAAACTAGTAATAAACCACAAGATAAAAGAACTGGAAATGAAAGGACCCCAAGTATTGCTGTGATTAATAAAGCCCAAACTGTAAGGGGAAGACGTTTCATAGTCATTCCAATAGTTCTTAAATTTAATATTGTAACTATATAATTTAGCCCTCCAAGTAATGAGCCAACAACAAATAATGTTATACTAATTAACCATAATGTCATACCAGTACCTGAGCCAGGAATTGCTTGTGGCAGTGCAGAAAGTGGGGGGTAGATTGTCCAACCACCAGATGCTGGGCCTGACTCAACAAATAATGAACTCATCAATACAACAGTAGCGATAAAAAAGAACCAATAAGAAAGCATGTTTAAAAATCCAGAAGCCATATCTCTAGCGCCAATTTGTAATGGTATTAAGAAATTAGCAAATGTACCTGAAAGACCGGCTGTTAGCACCCAAAAAACTAATATTGTACCATGCATAGTAACTAAGGCTAAATATTTATCAGGATTTAAACCACCTGCATCATTTAGCCAAGCGCTTGGCAGTAAGTTATATAATACAGAAGTTTCACCAGGGTTAGCCAATTGGACTCTGAAAATAGCAGACATCAGCATCCCAACAACGGCCATAAACATTCCAGTTAAAAGAAATTGCTTTGCAATCATCTTATGATCCATACTAAAAATGTATTTAGTAATGAAGTTTTCTTTATGATGTTCCGACATCCTTTATATTATTTTTGAGTTAATAATTTTTTTTCTAAGTTCTCCTGAGAAGCAATCCAAATATCATATTCTTCTTGGGTTTCAACAATAAATTTCATTTGCATGTTAAAATGTGAAGCTCCACATATCTTATTACACAATAAAACATATTCAAAATCCTCGCCCTCACTTTCTTTCATTTGAGCAGTTGTTTTGTTAGGGGTAAATCCAAATTGAGTGGTAATTCCTGGAACGCAATTCATTTGTACTCTAAAATGTGGTAAGAAAGCAGAATGTATTACATCCTGAGAACGAAACTTTAATAATACTGGCTCATTAACTACTAAATGAACCTCTCTAGCCATTTTATCATCTGCAGAATTGATATCTAACATGTCAACACCAAGAGTGTTTTTCCCTTTAACTAATTTATAATTTGCTTTACCTAATTTATTGTCAAGGCCTGAGTATCTAGCAGTCCAATTATATTGCTTTGCATAAACTTCAATTAATTTAGTTGATTCAGTGACCTGAACATTCATGGCATTATCCCAAGTTTTTAAGCCAAAAATAATAAGCCCTGTAAGTATTATAGTAGGAATAACAGTCCAAACAACTTCTAGCTTATTATTATGTGATAAAAAATATGCATTATTAGATTTTTTACCCCTATACTTAAATGCAAAATAAAATAGCAAAGGTGATGTAATAAAAAATACTACAATAATTAATCCCATGGACACTTTCATTAATAAATCAATTTGAGTCCCATGTACTGAACTCGCAGGAGGTAATAAAAGATGATTCCAAGTTATCATTTGCCAGATAACAAAAATTAAAAATCCAAAACCTACTACTAAAAATAATAATCCTTGAGTGTTATTATCTTTATCGGTTACTTCATTAACATCCTTATTTTTTATTTCTGATAATAGCTCGCTAACTCTAACAATCTGAACTAATGTTGCAATAACTAAGATTGCAATAATAAAAATTAAAATATTTGTCATTTGATAAATTTTTTCGGTCGCAAAAATAGAAAAACCAATTTATGGAAACTATAATTTAGCACATAATTTTAAATTCATTTTTATTTATATAAATTCTATATAATAGGAGAGGGCACGTCATCCTCATTCCACTCAGCAAAACTAGTTGCAGTTTCTGATAAAACAACTTTTACTAAACTCACGCCATCAGGAAGTTGTGCTTTAATATAGTTAGCAAAATCAATAACTAAATTCTCTGATGTTGGTTGATAATCCAGATGATAAACTTTATCAAAAGCTTCCAAATTAATATCAGCATGTGGGGAGTTTGCATTAAGCACCAAAGCATGATCAAACTTATCTACTATATTAGGTTTTACAACCTTTTTTAAATCACCAAAATCCATTACCATGCCATTTTTAGGATGACCGAGTTCCTCCTTAACTTTACCTTTTACAGTTACCCATAGCCTGTAAGAGTGCCCGTGTATGTTTGCGCAAAGCCCATCATACCCATGCAAGGCATGTGCCATTTCAAACTTAAATTCTTTAGTTATTCTTATCATACTTAATTAAATTTAGATTAACTCTTTTATGACTGTAATACATCTTCTTTTGACCCGTTCCTTTTCTCAATAACTTCTGCTCCTCCATTGGTAAATTAATAATTTCAATACATTCTATTGAGCAGCAATTCTCATACTTAGTTTTACAATTATCACATTGCAAAAACAATAAATTACAATTTACATTCTTGCAATTTACATGCGTATCAAATGGCTCTCCACATTGATGGCAATTACTAATTACATCAGCCGATATACGCTCGCCTCTCCTTTCATCAAATACAAAATTCTTGCCTTCATAGTTGTTTACCAGACTATCATCTTGTTCTAATTGTCGGGCATAATCAATTATCCCACCATGCAACTGAAAAACATTTTTAAACCCATGATGTTTTAAATATGCTGATGTTTTCTCACATCTTATCCCTCCCGTACAATAAAGTAAAATTTCATCTTCTTCCTGTCCTTTTAGCATTTCTTTTACCTCAGGTAATTCTTCTTTAAAAGTCTCAACATCAGGGCAGATCGCTCCTTTAAACTTTCCTATCTCACTTTCATAATGATTACGCATGTCCACTACTGTAGCTCCACTTTCTAACGCATTATTCCATTTTTCAGCATCCAAATGCACCCCCACATCAGTTACATCATATTCATCAATTGGCAAACCATCAGCAACAATCTGATGCCTCACTTTAATTGTCAGTTTATAAAATGATTTTCCATCATCTTCAACCGCAATTTTAAAGGGCATAGCTGTAAAATATTTATTAGCATGTACTGCCTTTACAAATGCCTCCCAATTGTGCTCAGGAACGCTTAATTGTGCATTTACTCCTTCATGTGCTAAGTAAATTCGCCCTAAAACTCCTAATTCATTCCACTGTAAATAAAGCTCATCACGCAAATCAAAAGGAGCGTCTAAAATAACATACCTATAAAAAGAAACTGTTTTCCTGGAGAAATCCTCCTTTTCTACTAAAGCTAAACCTTGTTCCTTGCTTAGTTTATTAAACATTCCTTTTTTGCCAGTATTCGGATCCATAATATTCTGATTCGTAAAATTAGTGCAAAGATATAAAATCTTAAAATTTTATTGCAAATTAATTTTCCTATTAAAGTATTAGATAATATTATATTTGTCAAAATATTTAAACGCATGCAAGAACGAATTTTAATTATAGGTTCATCAGGTCAAATTGGCACAGAGTTAGTAGTTGAGCTGAGAAAAATGTACGGTAACGAAAATGTTATTGCATCAGACATTCGCCAATCATATGATGAGGTAATGAATTCCGGACCTTTTGAGATTTTGGATATTATGGACGAAAAACTCCTCCGTAATATTGTTGCAAAATATAAAGTTACTCAAGTTTATTTATTAGCAGCACTACTATCTGCAACTGCTGAGCAAAACATTGAATTGGGTTGGAAATTGAATATGCGTTCTCATTCACATGTATTGGATTTAGCAAAAGATGGACTCATTAAAAAGATTTTTTGGCCTTCATCTATTGCAGTATTTGGGCCTACAACTCCAATGGAGAATACCCCACAATACACGGTAATGGAACCTAATACTGTTTACGGAATTACAAAGCAAGCTGGAGAAAGATGGAATGAATATTACTTTAATAAATTTGGAGTAGATGTAAGATCTATCCGTTATCCAGGGTTGATTGGCTGGAAAGCAGCACCAGGGGGAGGAACAACTGATTATGCTGTGGAAATTTTTCATAAAGCAATAACTGATGGTGAATACGAAAGTTTTTTAGCTGAAAATACTAGCTTACCAATGATGTATATGCCAGATGCAATCCGTGCTACAATTGAATTAATGGAAGCTCCTGCTGAACAAGTAAAAATCCGTTCCTCATATAATTTGGCAGGTGTATGTTTTACACCAAAAACATTATCTGAGGAAATTTCAAAACACATACCAAATTTTAAAATGAGGTACCAGCCTGATTTCAGACAAGAAATTGCGAGCTCATGGCCATCATCAATTAATGATACGCATGCGCAAAATGATTGGGGTTGGAAGCTTAAATATAACCTAGAAAAAATGACTTCAGATATGATGAGAAATCTGACAGAGAAATATAAAACAATTGCATAATGAGCAGAAAAATACAGATATACAATACGCTTACAAGAAAGAAAGAAATTTTTAATCCTATATTGGAAAATCATGTAGGAATGTATGTTTGTGGACCTACTGTTTATGGAGATCCTCACTTAGGTCATGCGCGCCCTGCAATTACTTTTGATGTAGTTTTTAGGTACTTAAAACACTCTGGTTATAAAGTAAGATATGTTAGGAATATAACAGATGCAGGACACCTTGAAAATGATGCAGATGAAGGAGAAGATAAAATTGCTAAAAAAGCAAGATTAGAACAATTGGAACCTATGGAAATTGTTCAATTCTACACGATTAGTTATCATAAAGCAATGGATGCTTTAAATTGTTTGCCTCCTTCAATTGAACCGAGAGCAACTGGACATATTATTGAGCAGATTGAAATGGTGCAAAAAATCCTAAAAAATGGATTTGCTTATGAGGTAAATAGTTCTGTTTATTTGGATGTAAAGAAATACAATGCATCTTACCCTTACGGAACTCTGTCAGGAAGAAATATAGAGGATACTTTAGAGGGAACTCGTGCTTTGGACGGGCAATCAGAAAAGAAAAGTTCGGTTGATTTTGCAATTTGGAAAAAAGCAAATCCTGAGCATATTATGAGATGGGATTCTCCTTGGGGTGAAGGGTTCCCTGGTTGGCATATGGAGTGCTCTGCAATGAGTGAAAAATATTTAGGGAAAAAATTTGACATTCATGGAGGTGGAATGGACTTGGTTTTCCCTCATCATGAAGCAGAAATCGCACAATCTAACGCTTGTAATAATTGTAATCCTGTAAACTACTGGATGCACAATAATATGATTACAATTGATGGGAAAAAGATGGGTAAGTCTCTTGGAAACTTCATCAACTTAGAGGAGTTTTTTAATGGAAATCATGCAAAATTAGATAGAGCTTATAGCCCAATGACAATTCGTTTTTTCATACTTCAAGCGCAATACAGAAGCACTATTGATTTTGGCAATGAAGCCTTGCAAGCTGCCGAAAAAGGATTTACAAAACTGATGAATGCAATGGATAATTTAGAAAATCTAAAGCATTCTGACCGCTCAACTTATGATATAAACGAGCTAGAAAAGAATTGTTACGATGCAATGGATGATGATTTTAATACTCCTATTTTAATTGCACATTTATTTGGTGGAGTAAGAATTATTAACTCAGTAAAAGATGGTAAAGAAAGTTTAACTGCTTCCGATTTGTCAAAAATGCAAAAACTGTTTTCTGATTTTGTTACTGATATTTTAGGACTTATTTCTGCAAAAGAAAGTGGAGGGAATGACCTTACTGATGAAGTGATGGAATTAGTTTTAAAACTTAGAGGAAATGCAAAAAAGAACAAAGATTTTAGCACTGCCGATTTGATTCGTGATGAATTGGAAAAAGCTGGAATTCAGATAAAAGATAGCAGAGAAGGAAGTAGTTGGGAGATAAAATAAATGATAGATATTAGACATATGATATTAGATAATACCTCATTACTAAAAAGAGGGGTTGGGGGTGTGTTGCTTTTAGCAATGCTTATTCTTTCTTCTTGCTCAACTGAGCCTCAACAAAAAACAAAAACTACTCCAAAAAAACCAAAAGTAAAAATTGAAGTCCCAACTTTTAATGCAGATTCTGCTTATTATTTTATAGAAAAACAAGTAAGTTTTGGTCCGAGAGTAATTTCTAGCAAAGGCTGGAAAAACTGTGCTATTTGGTTAGAAAAAAAATTCAAAACTTATACTCCAAATGTAATTGTACAAGAAGCCCCAATCAGAACTTATGATGGCAAAAATCATATGCTAAAAAATATTATTGCAAGTTTCTCCCTAGAGAAAAATAATAGAGTTGCTCTATTTGCCCATTGGGACAGTAGACACATTGCCGACCATGATACTGAAAACCAAAGCAGCCCAATACTTGGAGCAAATGATGGAGGAAGTGGAGTTGGAGTTTTAATAGAACTAGCAAGACAATTCAGTAAAAAAAATCCTAAAATAGGAGTTGACATTATACTTTTTGATGCTGAAGATTATGGTCAGCCTGAAAATTCCAACTACCCATTAATGCAAGATTCTTGGTGCTTAGGTTCACAGTATTGGAGCAAGAACCCTCATAAAGTGAATTACTTTGCTAGATATGGTATTTTGCTAGATATGGTAGGGGCAAAGGATGCCACTTTTAGGCATGAGCAAATCTCCTTTTATTATGCTTCAAGTATCTTACAAAAGGTATGGCGTAAAGCCAATCGATTGGGTTTTGGAAAGTATTTTGTATTTGAAAATGCTCAACAAATAGTTGATGACCATTTGTATGTAAACCAAATTACTGGAATTCCTACTATTGATATTATTGAGTATGATCCAGCCACTGAAAGTAATTTCAACAAGCATTGGCACACTCACAGAGATGATATGAAGAATATCGATAAAGAAACTCTTAATGCTGTTGGGCAAACTATTTTGGATGTTATTTATCATGAGTAAACTAAAAAATACCCTCATTCTTTCAGCTTTAATTTTCTTATTCTCTTGTGGTAAAAATAAAATCAAGCGCTATGAGCAAAATTTAGAAACTCTTAAACTACTAGTTTATAATATCAATAATTATTATGAAAGTAGCGATAGTTCAGCTTTAGATATTAGCCAATATTTCACATCAGATTTTACTTTCTTTTCTTTTACTGCTGGTTCTCCAAAAGGGGTTCCTGCATCTTTTACAGAATATCAAGATGGAATACTTTCACAATTAAAAAAAAATGGTTTCTCCATAAAAATTGGACATTCTATTTATTTACCAGGTATTGATGAGAATACTTATGAAATTGATGGTAGTGTAAGGGTTTATTCTAAAGCAACTATAAGTAGAGAAAATACAGTTGAACTCTCGGCTTATCGTACAGTTAATTTCAAAAATGGAAAAATATCAGGGATTTGGGAGTGGGCAGATTATGGAGGGGCAATCAAGCAGATTTATGAGTAGTATTAAATAATAATCTATAATTTTTCAACATAAAAAAACTACTACTCGTTTTTATTACACTAACAACACTTACTAATGTGAGCTATTCTTCTTTTCCAATTTCGGAAAATAATACTGTATTAACTGATCAAAATCTTTTTATTTTAGTCCCGAATGATGAGGAACAAGAAGAGCCTTCATGGATGCTATTCATCTACATACTAAATGCTATTATTTTGATTATTGGTTTTTACTTTCTAATCAGAACCATATGGCGTGCATGGGGTAAAAGAAAATGGTGGGTAATGAAACTATTACCTTTGTTATTATTGATTTCATTACCAACATTTCTGTCTGCACTTGGAATCTTAATTTCAATACCATTATTACTATTATTAGGACTGATAATGCTTATAAGGAAATTGATGGGGAAAACTATTCTCTGGTAGTATTCAAATAAAGTCGTTCTACTTTTTTTCTTGCCCACTCAGTTCTTCTTAAAAACTTTAGGCTTGATTTGATAGATGGATTAGAGTTGAAGCAATTAATTCTTATCTCCTGTCCTAGTTCTTCCCATCCATATTCTGCTACCAGAAATTCAAGGATATCAACTAATCTTTTTGCATGCAAAGGGTTGTTTGGTTGTTGTACTCTACTCCCCACAGCCTTGTATGTATAGTATTTCAAAGTCCGAAACTATTAAGGCAGTTTGTTTTTCTACTAATTCTTTTTTTAGATGGCCGGTCATTTTGCACTCCATTGGAAAATATTCCATTTCACACACTGCCAAGTAAAGCTCAACTAATTCTTCCATATTCTCATTTGGGAATTCCATATCATACTCTTCAAGAGTTTTTTCATCTTTAAAAATATGTTGCCCCTCACCATACACCCACCAACCTATGTGTTCTTTTTGCTCTGTGTTTTCAACCACAATTTTCATGCCACTTTTCTGCTTTTTATCAGAAGAAACATCTATCTTCATTTGTATAGTGCAAGATGAAAGTATGAAAATAAACATCAGTAACGCACCCCCTATTTTTACAAGAGAGTATCTTTTTTTATCGATACTATTTTTTTTCATATTTTTCTCTAATGAGTACAAACTAGCAACCGTCAACTATCTTTATTTATAAAAATTCATTTCATCTGTATATTTCCAAGCTTTCAGCGGCATTAAATACGATACATCCTTTCTGTCTTTTATAGAATTTCTAATAAAAGAAGCTGAAATTTCCATTTGAGGAACACCATTTACAATATGTATGTTTTTATGAGAACCATTAATTTCATAACCTGGCCTTGGATACACATAAATTGAGTAATCCTCCAAAATTTGCTCATAATTTTTCCACTTATGAAAGTTCTGCAAGCTATCAGCCCCTATAATAAGCGAATACTCATTTTCTGGATAATCTTCTTTTAAGCGCACCAAAGTATCAATGGTATAAGAAGGTTGTGGCATACTAAATTCAATATCGGTAACATCAAGGTTATTGTTATCATACACTTCAGCCCTAATAATCTGAAGTCTGTGATTTTGGTCCAATAAACTCTTTTTTTCTTTAAAGGGATTTTGAGGAGAAACCACAAACATTACCTTTTCTAAATCTGAAAATTCTGCCAAATAAGAAGCGATAACTTTATGCCCCACATGCATGGGATTAAAGCTTCCAAAAAACAGACCAATCTTCATTTTATGAGTTTATAAAATTAGTAATTACTTCCATAGTTTCTTCACAAGCTATCCCAAAATCATCATTCAAAATTACCTTATCAAACTCCTGGTTTTTTGAAATTTCCTGCTCTGCCTTTGCTAAACGCATCTCTAATTTCTTTTCTGATTCTGATCCTCTACCACTCAATCTTTCCCTTAAAACATCAACTGATGGAGGCATAATGAAAAGTGATAAACATTCTTTAGGGTATTGCTTTTTTATATTCAACCCCCCTATCACATCAACATCAAAAATTACAGTTTTTCCTTCACTCCAAATTCTTTCAATCTCTGATTTTAAAGTTCCATAATACTGATTTTCATAAACCTCTTCCCATTCTAAGAACGCAGCTTCTTTTATCTTATTTTGAAAATCCTCAACACCTAAAAAATAATAATCTTTTCCATGTGTTTCATTATCTCTTTTTTCACGGCTACAAGCAGAAACTGAGAAAGAAAGTTCAGGCATATTTTTAAGTAAATGATGAACAATACTAGTTTTTCCTGCTCCTGATGGAGCTGATATAACAATAAGTTTTCCCACCTACAATATGTTTAATAATTGCTCCTTAATTTTCTCTAATTCATCTTTCATTTGCACCACTATCTTCTGCATTTCTGCATCTGATGATTTTGATCCGATAGTATTTATCTCTCTACCTATTTCTTGTCCTATAAAACCAAGTTTCTTTCCATTAGGAGAATCTGTTTTCATAGTTTCTAAAAAGTAACTCAAATGTGCATCTAACCTTACTTGCTCTTCCGTTATATCTTGTTTTTCTAAGTAATAGATAAGTTCTTGTTCAAACCTGTTTTCATCAATATTCTTAGTATCTATTTCTGCTAATTTATCTGCTAGGCTTTTCTTTACCTTCTCAATTCTACCCTTTCCAAAAGGAAAAATTTCAGTTAATAATCTTGATAAAGCATTAATTCTAGTAGTAATATCTTCCTCTAATTTTTTACCTTCTTCCATTCGGAATTGCAAAATGTTTTCAATCGCAATTTCAATCCCTTTTGCAATTTCATCCCACTCATTATCATTTGCTTTTTCCTCTCCTTTTATCAATGCCTCTGGCATTTTTAAAAGTGTTGGAAGTATATCAGATGATTTAGCTGAAAAAGGAGTCATTGTCCACATATTCCATTTCAATCCTAAATCCCTTTTTAATTGCAGAACCTGATTGTGGTAATCTTTAATTACTTCAGTATTTACTTTATAGTTTGTATTCGATTCTGATTTTTCTCTCCAAATAGAAAGTTCAATTTTCCCTCTTTGTAATTTTTCAGAAAGTAGTTTTCTTAATCCAATTTCTTTATCTCTGTAAACAGATGACATTTTTACATTGGCATCAATTTGTTTAGAATTAAGCGACCTTACTTCAATAGTAAAGTTAGCATTTGTTAAGTTTAATTCGGCTTTACCATAGCCCGTCATTGATTGAATCATCAGAAAATATTTTTTGCAAATTTATGAATTTTATCCTATCTTGTCTTTACAGAACGAACACTTACCAAATACACCCCAACAAAAATAATAACTGCTGCTATAATTTTCATTTCATCTAAGCTGTCAGAACCCCTAAATATCGCAAATAGTGTAGCCAATACCGGTTGCAAATAAATATAAATACTTACTGTGGAAGGGTTAAGTAATTTTAATGCTGATGAGTTTAATAAGTAAGCAATAACAGTAGTACACACCACTACAAATAGCACCTCCCAAATAATTATTGTCGGAAAACTCACCCAATCAACAGCCAGCAGTTCAGTATAACCAAAGGGCAATACATACAATAGCCCAAAACCAAACACATAAAACATAACCGTTATCGGGTGGTATTTCTGCATCAATGGCTTTACCAATACCAAGTACAAACCATAACTTGCTGCATTAATAAAAACAAACATATTACCCAACATAAAATTAGTGTTACCACTTACACTCCCTCCATTTAGGATTAAAGTACTCGCGCCCACCAAGCCCAATGCTATTCCAATCCCTTTCCTGATATTGATTTTTTCAAACAGAATAAGTGCTGACATAATGATTACCAAAACAGGATTAATCGTCATAATAATAGCGGCATTAATTGGGGTAGTTAAATTCAGTCCTTCAAAAAATAATAACTGATTAATGGCCACTCCAAAAACTCCACATATTGCCAAACGGATGATATCTTTCTTTTCTACTTTTTCATTCACAAATAAAAAATAGAAGAGCGAAAACAAAGTAACTGCCCCAGTAACCCTTAATAAAATAAAACCTGAAGGCTGGATAAAATCAGGCATTACATCTTTTGCAAAAGTGTAATTGATAGCATAAATTAAATTTGCTACAAACAAAGAAATATGGGCTAATACTATTTTATTCAATGGATTAATTTTTAGCAAAAGTAAAATTAATTACTCCAACTTTTAATACTTTTGCTGAAAGTAAATAATATCAAAAATTAGAATAATGAAATTCGGAACTAAAACTATACATGCAGGACAGGAACCTGACCCAACTACTGGGGCAATAATGACACCAATCTACCAAACTTCAACTTATTTACAAGCTTCTCCTGGCGACCATAAAGGATATGAATATTCCCGTACTGGTAACCCAACAAGAAGTGCTTTGGAAAAAAACCTGGCTGCTTTGGAAAACGGTGCGCATGGTTTATGTTTCGGAAGTGGACTTGGAGCAATTGATGCAATCATCAAATTACTATCCCCTGGTGATGAGGTAATTTCAACTAACGACTTGTACGGAGGTACCTACCGTATCTTCACTAAGATATTTGAATTTTATGGAATTAAGTTCCATTTCATAGGGATGGATAATGCGGATAAAGTTGAGTCTTATATTAATGAAAACACTAAAATGATTTGGGCAGAAACACCAACTAACCCAATGCTAAATATTATTGATATTGAAAGCTTAGGTATTATCTCAAAAAAGCACGACCTTATTTTTGTAGTAGACAACACCTTTGCTACGCCTTACTTACAAAGACCTTTGGATTTAGGAGCTGATATCGTTATGCACTCACTAACTAAATATATGGGTGGTCATTCTGATGTGGTAATGGGAGCGACAATCTGTAAGGATGAGGCTTTAGCGGAAAGATTATACTTTATTCAAAACTCTTGTGGTGCTGTACCAGGCCCTATGGATTCTTTCCTAGTAATAAGAGGAATAAAAACGTTACACTTGCGTATGCAAAGACATTGCGAAAACGGAAAAGTGATTGCAAACTTCTTAAAGGATCATCCTAAAGTTGGGGAGGTATACTGGCCAGGATTTGAATCGCACCCAAATCATGAAATTGCTAAAAAACAAATGGATGATTTTGGAGGAATGGTCTCATTTAATATAGTAAATAATAAATTAGCAGATGCAATTAAGGTTGTTTCCTCAACTCATTATTTTACTTTAGCTGAAAGTTTAGGAGGAGTAGAATCCTTATGCGGACATCCTGCAAGTATGACACATGCTGCAATTCCGAAAGAAGAAAGAGAAAAAACAGGTGTGGTGGATTCTTTAATCCGTTTATCAGTAGGTATTGAAGATATTGAGGACTTAGTTGCTGACTTGGAACAAGCCCTAGCAAAACTATAAGTGCAAAAAGTTGCAATCATAACAGGTACAGGTGGTGGTATAGGTAAGGCTACAGCTGAATTACTATTAAAGGAGGGTTATCTTGTATATGGATATTCCCGAACAAATAAGATTAATCATCCTAACTTTACCTTTAACAAAATTGACTTGAGTAATTTGGATGCTGTTAAGCAATTACAATTTCCAAAGGAGTGCCAGCAAGATATTTTACTTATAAATAATGCGGCAACTATTGGTAGCATTGTCGCTTTTGATAAAAAAGAAACGAGCGATATCATTCATGAGTATTACCTTAACTTAGTTGCCCCTACTATACTATGTAAGAAATTCATTACTACTTATCCTGAGGATAAAAAGCTATTGATAAATATTGGTTCAGGGGCAGGCAACAACCCTATTCATTCTTGGAGTACTTATTGCGCCACTAAGGCTGCACTAGATATGCTAACAGGGGTAATTGCAGCGGAAAATCATAAAAATCTAACCGTTTTCTCTGTTCATCCAGGGGTAGTAGATACCAATATGCAGTCAGAAATAAGGAATTCTGATCCCAAAAACTTCCCACTTTTAAGCAAATTTACAGACTATTACATCCAAAATGAGCTAGAAAGCACCAAAATAGTAGCCCAAAAGTTGTTACATATCATCCAAAATAGTAATAAATTTAAGCAAAATATACTATCAATTAGAGATGTTAGTATAAATTAGTCATTTTAGCATCCATATTAGTCATATTCCATCCTTTATCAATGATTATCAACCACTTACACGCCTAATCAATTCTTAACATTTTCGTGTTTATAAAGGTGTTGTTTTTATATTATTGATCATCAATTTACTACACATAACTACCTGATTGTAAGATAGTTAAAACATGATATTTATTCAAAATAGATGTGTTTAGAAAAATCATTAAAATGAAAGATTTAATTGCAAATTTTTAGTTTGAAACATATTTAAGTTCTAAGTTTGGCATCAGTATTAACCAAATTATTTTATATTATGGATGCAGTATTTAAGTACATGAACGGGTTCTTTAAAGGACTAATGGGATTAATTATGACCGTATTAGGTCTTGCAATTACAGTAACTTTCCTTTTTGGAGCAGATGGCTTCATGGGATTAGATGTTATTGGTAACATTGTAGGTGTTATTAATGGATTAGCTGCTGAAGGATTTGTAGGTTTGATCGGAATCTTGATCGTTTGGAGCTTAATCTCAGGTAAATAATTTACCTTTGATCAACTAATAAAAATAGCCCTACATTAGTGGGGCTATTTTATTAAACTCAAAAATCATTATGACTGAATTCTTTAAATCACTACAAGAAAAAATAATTGGAGCTATATCTATAGCATTGTCCTTTCTGTGTATTGGTGTGATAGTTCAATTATTATTAGGCGAGAGCTTATTAGGATGGGATCCTGTTGGCAACATTCAAGAGGCGGGTTCTTCTTTTATTGGGGTGATTGCAATAGTGGCTTTATACTTACTTTTTAAAAAGAAGTAGATTTAGTGGGCTTCTAACCAATTTAATCCTTCTCCAATATCAACAATTAAAGGAACTTGCAAACTAACTGCTTGTACCATCTTCTCTTTTACAAGGGTTTTTAATTCTGAAGATTCAGAATTATGCATATCAAACACCAGTTCATCATGAACTTGTAACAACATTTTTGATTTCATCTCTCTTTGCTCCATTTCTTGCTGAATATTAATCATTGCAATTTTTATAATATCAGCGGCTGAACCTTGAATAGGCGCATTTATAGCATTTCGTTCAGCCATAGCTCTTATCATGCCATTTCTAGCATTTATATCTTTTAAGTACCTTCTTCTTCCCATAATAGTTTCCACATATTCTTTCTCACGAGCCTGCTCTATTGACCAATCCATATAATTTTTTACTTTAGGAAATTGCTCAAAATAATTATCAATTATCTCCTTTGCTTCAGTACGGCTAACACCAATATTCTGAGAAAGACCAAACGCTGAGATGCCATAAATAATTCCAAAATTTACAGATTTAGCTTGCGAACGCATGTTTCTATCCACATCCTTAATATCAACTTTAAAGACTTTTGCAGCAGTAGCAGAATGAATATCAGCACCATTATTAAAAGCAGTAAGCATACCTTCATCTTTACTTAATGATGCCATAATCCTCAATTCAATTTGAGAGTAATCAGCAGCCATTAAAGTGTAATTTTCATCTTTAGGAATAAAAGCCTCACGGACTTTCATCCCTCTTTTGGTTCTAATAGGAATGTTTTGTATGTTTGGATTTACTGATGACAATCTTCCAGTTGAAGCTACAGACTGATTAAAAGTAGAATGAATTCTTTTAGTTTCAGTATTAACCAATACTGGCAATGCATCAACATAAGTTGAAAGGAGCTTTTTAACTCCTCTAAAAGTCAGAATTTCGTCAATAATTGGGTGAGTATCTTTTAATTTTAGCAAAATTTCTTCTGAAGTAGAGTATTGGCCTGATTTTGTTTTTTTAGGTTTTTTACTGAGCTCCAATTTTTCAAAAAGAATCTCTCCCATTTGTTTTGGAGAAGAGATATTAAACTCTTTGTCAGCCAACTGATGAATTTTATTCTCAAGCAATTGAAGTTCAGATGTTAATTGTGTGCTATAATTCTGTAGCATTTCAACATCTAAAGCTATTCCTTCTAATTCCATTTTAGCAAGAACTTTAGTTAAAGGGATTTCAATTTTTTCAAACAAATCAAAAACCTCAACTTCCTTCATTTCTTTTTCAAAAATAGGAGCAAGCTTAAATATTACAGATGATTTTTCACTTGCAAAATCACATATATTATCGCTATTAATTTCAGAAAGTAAGCTTTTTGTTTTCCCTTTTCCTGTAATAGATTGTTCTTCAACCATTATTACATTTAAATAATTATCTGCAATAATATCTAAGGAATGTCGCGTATCAGGATGCAATAAATAATGAGCAATTTGCACATCAAAAAACGCCCCCTTTAAATTTATATTATGATTATTTAAAACCTTAATTGCAAATTTTAAATCATACCCGATTTTAATGATTTCCTCATTTTCAAAAATTGATTTTAGGGGCTTAATATTTTGCTCTAAAAACGGAATATAGTACCCATTATCATCATTATAACTGCACGAAACTCCTACTAACTTTGTAGTTAAAGAATCATTTGTATCTATAATAATACTGAAAGAAAACTTTTTATTATTTTCAATATCTGCAACAATATTCTTGAAAGTATCCTTAGTAGCTAATTTAAAGTTACTTTTTGGAGTTTCTTTTTTCTGCTGCTCAACTGGTTCTGCAAATAAATCAAATTGAGATGTTGGAGCTATTTCTTTCTTTTCAATAATAATTTCTTTCTTAGGAAATGAAGTAGAAGAATTGGAGGCAAGCACCCTTTGTAAAAGCGTTTTAAATTCTAACTCATCAAAAAGTTCTCTTATCTTTTCTTCATTTCTAGTAGAAATAATCAAGGATTTTTCATCTAATTCAATTGGGACATCTGTAATTATGGTGGCTAACTTTTTACAAAGCAATCCAATTTCTTTTGCTGATTCAACTTTCTCTTTCATCTTCCCTTTTAAGTCAGCAGTATTCTCAAAAAGACCTTCCATTGAACCGTACTCTTTAATAAACTTTTGTGCTGTCTTTTTCCCAACCCCAGGTATTCCAGGGATATTATCAGATGCGTCTCCCATCATCCCTAAGTAGTCAATTACCTGATCAACTCGTTGAATATCAAATTTTTCAAGCACCTCAGGGATACCCCAAATTGCAGTGGGTTGCCATTTATTCCCTGGCCTATACATAAATATATTTTTAGATACTAGTTGAGCAAAGTCCTTATCGGAAGTCATCATATAAGTTTGAAATCCTTCCTTTTCAGCTTTTTTTGCCAAAGTTCCAATCACATCATCAGCCTCAAAACCATCTTTATACAGTTTAGGAATATTAAATGCCTCCAACAACTTGTCAATGTAGGGCAAAGCATCACGCAATCCATCAGGCATTGCTTCTCTATGAGCTTTATATTCTGGATATTCTATGTGCCTAAGAGTAGGGGTTGACCTATCAAAAACAACTGCAATATGAGTTGGTTTTTCCTTTCGTATCACTTCATTTAAAGTATTTACAAAACCGAAAACTGCTGAGGTATCTAAACCTTTGGAGTTAATTCTAGGATTTTTTACAAAAGCAAAATAGGCTCTGTAAATAAGAGCAAAAGCATCTAATAAAAATAATTTTTTTTCTTCTTTCATCTGTTGTAAAAATACAATTTATAAGCATTAATTGTTTACTTTTACTCTTCAAAATTTTCAGATGAATAAATCAGATAAAAAGGAACTTTATAGTAGTTTATTTGTGCCATTTTTATTTTTACTTACAATGTGGTTGGTTAAAATCATTGAGGTAAATTTTAACTTTTCATTTGTAAAATTTGGCGTTTCTCCTCAAACTCTTAGCGGACTTAAGGGGATTCTTTTTTCACCATTTATCCACAAAGATTTTACTCACTTGTTAAACAATAGTTATCCTGTACTTATATTAGGAGGAATGCTTTTTTCATTCTATAGAAAGATTGCAACAAGAATATTTTTATGGCTATTTTTCATTTCAGGGTTTTGGCTTTGGATAATTGGAAGGCCATCATTCCATATTGGTGCAAGTGGAATAATTTATGCGCTTGCATCCTTTATTTTAGTAAGTGGAATCATTCGTAAAAATCCAAGATTATCTGCAGTATCATTCGTGATTATCTTTTTATATGGCTCAATGATTTGGGGGATACTCCCAACAAAAGAAGCTGTATCATGGGAAGGGCATTTAGCAGGTTTTGTTGCAGGAATTATTGTTGCGCTATTCTACAAAAATGAAGGGCCAGAACGCAAGAAATACCAATGGGAAATTGATGAAGAAATGGAAGAAAAATTTCGTGAAGAAAATAAAATTAAAATCAACTACATCTTAAAGAAAGATGATGAGATAATTTAATCTTTTGGCGGTTTAATAATCCCCCAATTAGATGCAAACCAAGTTCTTTCATGAAAGTAATAAAAGATAAGTTTTGCAACTCTGTCTAATATCACTAACCAACCAACTTGACTCTTATCAAGAGGTTCAAAACCAAAATAAGGTGGTAAGTATGACAACACAACAAATGTAGTGGTCATAGCTAGCAAATTCCAAGTAATAGCCTTTAGAATATGTCTGGTTTTGTTTATTTTTACTTTGCTCATTTTCTTTTACTTTTCGGATGACAAATATACTAAAATATCTGCTCTAAAATACAAGTGTCTATTTAGGTGAAAAAATGTATTTTCGCACCTCATGAAAAAAATTAGAAATTTTTGCATTATTGCACATATTGACCATGGTAAATCAACTTTGGCTGATAGATTATTAGAATTCACAGGGGCAGTTACTGAGAGAGAAGCTGAGTCTCAACTTTTAGATAATATGGACCTTGAAAAAGAAAGAGGAATCACCATTAAAAGTCATGCGATACAGATGGAATATACGCATAAAGGTGAAGAGTATATCCTTAATTTAATTGACACTCCTGGGCATGTTGATTTCTCTTATGAAGTATCAAGATCAATTGCCGCTTGTGAAGGTGCGCTTTTAATTGTTGATGCTGCACAAGGGATTCAGGCACAAACAATTTCAAATTTATATTTGGCTTTGGAACATGATTTAGAAATAATTCCTGTACTCAATAAAATTGACTTACCTTCTGCGGAGCCTGAAGTGGTAAAAGATCAAATTATTGATTTAATTGACTGTGCAGATGAAGATATTATTCCTGCAAGTGCAAAAACAGGTATTGGAATTGAAAATATTTTAACTGCAATTGTAGAGCGGGTCCCTCATCCAGAAGGTGATGTTGACGCTCCTTTGCAAGCTATGATATTTGACTCAGTTTACAATACATTTAGAGGTATAGAAGCATATTTTAAAATTCTAAATGGGGAAATAAAAAAGGGTCAAGAGGTAAAGTTCATGGCTACAGATATGAAATACCATGCTGATGAAATTGGTGCTTTACGCTTCAAACAATTTCCAAAAAAATCATTAAAAGCTGGTGAGGTTGGTTACATCATATCAGGAATAAAAGACGCAAGAGAAGTAAAAGTAGGTGATACTATTACTACAGCTGAAAATCCAGCAACTGATGCAGTAAAAGGGTTTGAGGAAGTAAAACCAATGGTTTTTGCAGGAATTTATCCGGTTGATACGGAAGATTTTGAAGAGCTTAGAAACTCCATGGAAAAACTGCAATTAAATGATGCCTCTTTAACATATGCTCCAGAATCATCTGCAGCACTTGGTTTTGGGTTTAGATGTGGGTTTTTAGGAATGTTACACATGGAAATCGTGCAGGAAAGATTAGAACGAGAGTTTAACATGACTGTAATTACAACAGTTCCAAACGTATCTTATTTTGCATACACAAGAGCAGGTAAAAAATTAGAGATTCATAACCCTACGGATTACCCAGATCCAAGTATTTTGGAAAGTGTAGAAGAGCCATATATCCGTGCGCAAATCATTACAAAAGCTGATTTTATCGGTCCCGTGATGACACTGTGTATTGCTAAAAGAGGAGAGTTAACCAATCAAGTTTATTTAACTACTGATAGAGTTGAACTTACTTTTGAAATGCCACTTGGTGAAATTGTATTTGATTTCTATGATAAACTAAAATCTGTCTCTAAAGGCTATGCGTCTTTTGATTATTATCCTATTGGGTACAGAACATCAGTTTTAGCTAAACTTGATATTTTGTTAAATGGAGATCCTGTTGATGCATTGTCAGCATTAGTACACAAAACAAATTCTTATGCTTTAGGGAAAAAATTATGCTCTAAATTAAAAGAATTAATTCCAAGGCAGCAGTTTGATATTGCTATACAATCAGCGATTGGAGCTAAGATTATATCTAGAGAAACTGTAAAAGCATTGAGGAAAGATGTAACTGCAAAATGTTATGGAGGGGATATTTCAAGAAAAAGAAAACTATTAGAAAAACAGAAAAAAGGAAAGAAAAGAATGAGGCAGGTTGGTAATGTTGAAATTCCACAAAATGCATTTATGGCTGTATTAAAACTAGATGATTAAAAAATAGAATATGGGGAGAGCATTTGAATTCAGAAAGGCTAGAAAGATGAAAAGGTGGTCGAAAATGGCTAAAACTTTTACAAGAATTGGAAAAGATATTGTAATGTCAGTAAAAGAAGGTGGCCCTGATCCAGATACAAATTCTAGATTAAGGCAAGTAATGCAAAATGCAAAAGCGGCAAATATGCCTAAGGATAATGTTTTGCGTGCCATCAAAAAAGCAAGCGATAAGGATACTGCAAACTATGAAGAAATGAGTTTGGAAGGTTATGCAATTCATGGGATTGCAGTTTTTGTAGATTGTGCATCTAACAATAACAATCGTACTGTTGCTGATGTTCGTTCGTATTTCAGCAAATGTGATGGCGCAATGGGGACAAATGGCTCCTTAGAGTTTATCTTTGACAGGAAAGGAGTTTTTACTATTGATCCTGAGAATATCACTATAGATTTTGAAGAGTTAGAAATGGAACTAATTGATGGTGGATTAGAAGAATTGGAAGTAGATGAAGAGGCTGTTACAATATATTGTGATTTCCCTGACTTTAATAATATGCAAGTAAAATTAGAAGAACTTGGGATTGAAATTAAGAATTCTGAATTACAAAGAATCCCAAATAATTTTAAAACAATTACTGCTGAACAGGCAGAAAAAGTATTAAAACTTTTAGATTTACTTGAGGAAAATGATGATGTCCAACAAGTATTTCATAATATGGAATTGACTGAGGATATCTTAAACACAATGGATAGTTAAAAATATGAATGTACTGATATTAGGAAGTGGAGGAAGGGAACATGCTTTTGCATGGAAAATTGCAAAAAGCAGTAGTTGCAATAATTTATTTATTGCGCCAGGAAATGCAGGAACAGCAGAGGTCGGGAGTAATATTGAAATTGGTGTAAATGATTTTGAAAGCATCAAAAAATTTGTTCTTTCGGAGGGAATAGAAATGGTAGTTGTAGGACCAGAAGACCCATTAGTAAATGGTATTTATGACTTTTTCCAAGAGGATGAAGAATTACAAAACATATCATTAATTGGCCCATCAAAAGAAGGGGCAAGACTTGAGGGTAGCAAAGAATTTGCAAAAGAATTTATGATTCGCCATGAAATTCCAACTGCAAAATATAAAGCTTTTACAAAAGATAATTTAGAAGAAGGTTACGCTTTTTTAGAAAGCTTAGATGCTCCTTATGTATTAAAAGCAGATGGATTAGCAGCTGGTAAAGGAGTTTTAATCTTAGATAATTTACAAGGAGCAAAAGACGAACTAAAAGCTATGGTTGATGATGCAAAATTCGGAAATGCATCTTCAACAGTAGTAATTGAAGAGTTTTTAAGTGGAATAGAACTTTCAGTATTTGTTTTAACTGATGGAGATTCTTACAAAATTCTTCCGTCAGCAAAAGATTATAAAAGAATTGGGGAGGGAGATACAGGGCTAAATACTGGAGGAATGGGAGCAATTTCACCAGTTCCATTTGCTGATAGATTTTACATTGAAAAAGTGGAGAGGGAAATAGTAAAACCAACTGTTGAAGGACTAAAAAAAGATGGAATTACTTATAAAGGATTTATTTTTATTGGACTTATAAATGTGAAAGGTCAGCCGAAAGTCATTGAATATAATGTAAGAATGGGAGACCCTGAAACTGAAGTTGTGATACCTAGAATTAAATCAGATCTTTTAAATCTATTAAAAGGAATTGATGATGGAACTTTTAGTGAAAAAGATTTAAATATTAACGAACAAGCCGCTACAACAGTAATGTTAGTTTCAGGAGGTTATCCTGAAACTTATGAAAAAGGGAAAGCAATAAGTGGCACAGAAGATATTAAAGAAAGTATCGTATTTCATGCAGGAACAAAAAATGAAAACGAACAATTAAGAACTAGCGGAGGAAGAGTAATTGCTTTAACTTCTTTTGGAGAAAATATAGAAGAGGCACTTACAAAATCATTTGCAAGTGCTGAGAAAATTTCCTTTAAAGGAAAATATTATCGTAAAGATATAGGGTTCGATTTATAAAGGAGCGTGCTCTTCATTATCTTGTCTATGCTTTAGCATTTTGCTAACCCATACTACAAGAAAAGCAAATATAACTCCAATATAGATATAGTTTATTGTATTTCCAATCCCATCAGCCATAGCAAATAAGTAATCAAAAGAATCTCCAATTGCATACCAAATCTTATTCATAATTTTTGTTTTAATTTACAGCTGCAAATTTAAATAATTTTTATCAAGTACAATGTTTTTAAAACATCTTATAAATCCGAAACCCACAATAATTTTATTTTTTGTGATTTTTTGTGTTATTTTCATCAGCATTCCCCTGATAAATTATGATTTTAATACCATTTTTATAAATGGTAATACTTCTTCTTATTTAGTGTTTTTTTTGGGTTTAACTCTTCCGTTTTTTCAAGGGTTAGGATTAAACAATTTGATTTACGAAAAGAACATTATCAAAAAAGATAATTTAGTAATTGGCTTTGTTTTTATTCTAATTGGAAGTAGTTTTTTCAATAGTGTAAATGAATGGGGTTCCTCTTTTATTTTACTTTTCTTCCTTAACTTTATATTAGAAAGTTACCAAAAAGATTATCCTTTTTCAGAATTTTTTAATGCTGCATTATTACTTTCCATTGTTTCAGTTTCATTCCCCAATACTATTTATTTTTCACTTTTATTTTTAGTAAGCGGCATTAATTACACTAACAATAATTGGCGTACAATTTTCGTGATCTTACTAGGTCTGATAATACCTTATATTTTCTATTTTGTATATACATTTTTAAGCGACTCAGTATTTGTTATTCCTAAATTTACTCAATTTGAACTTATTAAAACTCCAGAATTAATTTGGAATCCTAGTCCGTTAAATATTTGGCTAGGTGTGTTATCTACAATTGGTTTTATTTCAATTATTGAGCTTTTCAGATGGCTTTATAAAAAGAGTATTAAATCAAGAAAATCATTCTTATCAATTTTTTGGTATTTTGTAATTAGCATTATTATTGCACTGTATTCTGGTGATGATTATTTTTACTTTACTCTTACTCCTTTAGCTGTAATTATTGGGAATTACTTTGTGTATTCTAAGAGTAGAAAAATTGCTAACATTTTATTTGTAATGTTAGTGATTTCTTCTTTCTATTATAAGTACTTGATTGCTTATAATGTGTAAATTTGCAACATTAAAAAAATAAGAATATGAAATTTGGTGTAGTTGTTTTTCCTGGCTCTAATTGTGACAAAGACATGGTTTATGTTATTGAAAAAATAATGGGGCAAGAAGTTGTTGAAATTTGGCATAAAGATACTGATTTGCAGGAGGTTGATTTTATCATTTTACCTGGAGGGTTTTCTTATGGTGATTATTTAAGGTCAGGAGCAATTGCTAAATTTTCACCAATTATGAAGGAGGTGATTGGCTTTGCTAATTCTGGAGGTTATGTAATGGGTATTTGCAATGGATTTCAAATTCTTACTGAAAGTGGATTATTGCCTGGAGCTTTATTACACAATACTTCTCACAAATTTATCTGTAAAAACACTTATTTAAAGGCTTCAACTAATAATACTTTAGTTACCAATCAGTATGCTAAAAAAGCAATTAAAATTCCTATTGCACATGGTGAAGGAAGGTATTTTGCTGATGAAGAAACTTTAAAATTACTAGTGGAAAATGATCAAATTTTATTCAAATATTCTGATATAGACGGAAATATTACTGAGGAAGCAAACCCTAATGGATCATTAATGAATATTGCAGGGGTTTGCAATAAAGACAGAAATGTTTTTGGAATGATGCCTCACCCTGAAAGAGCTGCTGATGGAGAATTAAACAACCAAGATGGAAGACTATTATTTGAAAGTATTCTAAATGAGGTGTTTGCGTAAATGGTAAAAGTTTCTTTTTTTATTCTTCAAAAAAATAAGCTACATCTTAAGAACTATTTCAGTGAAATTTTGATATTAAATTCATTTAATTAGTTCTCAATCACTTAAGTTACTTATTAACTTTTTGTTGAAAAATCTGTTGAGAACCACAAGTTCAATGTGGTTGTACAGTTCACTTTATTTCTAAACTTGTAATCAGAAAAAAAATAAGGATAATTAACTGCTTAAAAGAGGAAGCCAAATGACAACAATATTAAAAAAACAAAAAGAAGTTTTGACAAAAGCTAAAAAACAAAAAACATATACTTATGAAGAAGTATTAGAGTCTGCAGTTGCCTATTTTAATGGTGATGAATTAGCGGGGACTACTTGGATGAATAAGTATGCTATGAAAGATTATGATGGAGAATTTGTAGAAAAGAATCCTGATGATATGCACAAAAGAATGGCAAATGAATTTGGGAGAATTGAAGCAGATTATAAATTAAAATACAATCTAAACGGAAGTGCAAAATTCTTATCAAAATACGGGCAAGAAAGAGAAGATTTAACAGAAGCAAAAGTTTACAGCTTGTTTAAAGAGTTTGGCTACATTATTCCGCAAGGTAGTGTAATGAGCTCACTTGGTAATCATTATAAATTAGCTTCTTTATCTAATTGTATTGTTGTTCCTGAATTACATGATTCTTATGGTGGTGTATTTTACACTGACCAACAATTAGCACAATTATTTAAAAGGAGATGTGGAGTTGGAGTTGATATTTCAAATTTAAGACCAGCAGGGTCAAGTGTTTCTAATGCAGCAGGAAGTACTTCTGGAGCTGTTTCATTTATGAATAGATTCTCGCATACTACAAGAGAAGTTGCTCAAAACGGAAGAAGAGGAGCTCTTATGCTTTCTATGGATATTGCACATCCTGATGTTGAGGATTTTATTACTATAAAACAAGATTTACAAAAAGTTACAGGTGCGAATATTTCTATCAGACTTTCTGATGAATTTATGCATGCTGTTGAGGCAAATGCTGAATACACTCATAAGTGGCCAATTGAATCTGACAATCCTAAATTTACAAAAACTGTAAATGCAAAAGAACTTTGGAATACTATTATTCAATGTGCACATAATACTGCCGAACCAGGCTTAATTTTCTGGGATCGTCAACATTGGTATTCAACTTCTTCTGTTTATCCTGGATATAAAAACACATCAACTAACCCTTGTTCTGAAATTGCAATGCAAGGAGGAGATAGTTGTAGATTAATTGCTTTAAACCTTTACAATTTTGTTGATAACCCATTTACAAAAGATGCTTCATTCAGAATGGAAGATTTCTACAAAGCTACATATGAGGGGCAAAGATTAATGGATGATTTAGTTGACTTAGAGACTGAAGCAATTGGAAGAATCTTAAATAAAGTTGATGCTGATGATGAGCCCGAGAATATCAAAATGGTAGAGAAGGAAACTTGGGAGCTGTTATTAAAAACCGGGAAAGAAGGAAGAAGAACAGGGCTTGGATTTACTGCCCTAGCAGATATGGTTGCAGCACTTGGGATGGCAATTGATTCTGATGAGGCTATAGCAATGGTTGAATCAATGATGAAAGAAAAATGTAGAGCTGAATTTGATAGTTCAATAGATATGTCGCTTTCAAGAGGGAGTTTTGTTGGATTTGATTCTAAAATTGAAAAAACATCAGAATTTGTTCAAATGCTAGAAAAAGAGCTTCCTGATGTTTATGAGAGAATGATGAAGTTTGGAAGAAGAAATATATCAATTAGTACTGTTGCTCCAACAGGAACATTAAGTATGCTAGCTCAAACTTCTTCAGGAATTGAGCCAGTATTTATGACGCACTACAAAAGAAGAAGAAAATTAAATGAGCAAGATAGAGATGCAAAAGTTGACTTTATTGATGACTCAGGAGATAAGTGGCAAGAATTTAATGTTTACCACCATAACTTAAAAACATGGATGGAAGTAACAGGTGAAACTGACATTTCAAAAAGCCCTTATGCAGGAAGTACTGCTCCAGAAATTAATTGGAATAAAAGAGTTGAAATGCAAGCAGCAGTTCAGAAATACGTTACACATTCAATCAGCTCAACAATCAATTTACCTAATGATGTTTCTCTTGATGAGGTAAGTAATATTTACTTAGAATCTTGGAAGCAAGGAACAAAAGGAATTACAGTTTATAGAGATGGATCAAGAGCTGGTGTATTGGTTTCTGCTGATGAAAAGAAAGATGCTGTTTTAGAAAACTCTGAATTTAGAGAGACTAAAGCGCCATCAAGGCCGAAAAGATTAGATGCAAAAGTAGTGCGGTTCCAAAATAATAAAGAAAAATGGATTGCAGTTGTTGGGTTATTAAACGGAAGACCTTACGAAATTTTTACAGGAAAAACAGAGGATGTATTTAATATGCCTGCGGTTGTGGAATACGGTTGGATTATCAAAAATAAAAGAGAAGATGGATCATCTCAATATGACTTCCAATATGAAGATAAAGAAGGGTACAAAGTAACTATGGGAGGTTTATCTCGTTCTTTTGATAAAGAATTCTGGAACTATGCAAAATTAATTTCAGGAGTTTTAAGACATGGAATGCCATTGCACTATGTTGTTGATTTAATTGGCAAAATGAACCTTTATGATGAGAACATCAACACTTGGAAAAGTGGAGTTGTAAGAGCATTAAAAACATTTATTGCTAACGGAACAACTGTAAGCGATCATACTTGTGGAGAATGTGGAGATGAAGGGTTGGTTTATGAAGAAGGTTGTTTGAAATGCGTTAGCTGTGGTTACAGCAAATGCGGATAAAAAGTTCTAAATATTTAAATTAAAAACCCACCAATTGGTGGGTTTTTAATTGGCTTAATATTCTGTACATTGCAAGGTGTTTGCAAAAGATTTTCTAGCGTTATTTTATCCATCATTATGTATTATTTGTGCAAGTAACTTGCTTAAGCATGAAGAATGTATTTGTATATCTTGCTTGCATCAAACGCCAAAAACTGATTGTTTTATAAATAGTAAAAATGATGTAAGTGAAAGGTTTTGGGGTAGAATAAAACTAGAAAATGCGGCTGCACTTTTTGATTTTAATAAAGATGGAAATGCTCAGAAATTGATACACCAATTGAAATATGAAGAAGGAAAAAATGTTGGCATTTTCCTTGGGAAACAATTGGCTTATGCAATAAATGAATCTGAATGCTTTAACAATATTGACATTGTAATACCTGTTCCCCTTCATCCTAAAAAACAAAAACTAAGAGGTTACAATCAGTCTGATTTTATTGCTAAAGGAATAAAAGAAATTCTTGACATTAAAGTGAATAAAAAGTCATTAATAAGAATAGAAAATACCGATTCTCAAACAAGGAAAAAACGATTTAGCAGATGGGAAAACATGATGAACTCTTTTGATTTAAGGAGTAACAAAAAACTAAAGGGAAAGCATATTTTACTTGTTGATGATGTAATAACAACTGGCTCAACATTGGAGGCTTGCGCACAAAAACTACAAGAAGTTGAAGGAGTGAAAGTAAGTATCGCAACTATTGCTGTAGCATAAAATAAAGATAGGAGTTAAAAGTGACTAGTGAGAAGTTGTGGAAATTTATTTGTTTATTTGCCTTAATGAAAAAATTGCTTCAAATATTTATTGTTTTGTGTCTTACTTCCTGTGCTAATATAGTTGCGCCTACTGGTGGCGAAAAAGATATTAATGCACCTAAATTGCAAAAAATAAACAGTACAGAGAATTTGCAGCATATGCATAAAAAAATTGTTTCATTTGACTTTGACGAGTTTATTGTACTAAATAATTGGGAGGAAAATTTTTACATTTCACCCCCAATTAATAAACGAATTCAAATGAAAATAAAAGGAACTGAGCTATTCTTAACTATTGAAGATACACTTGCAGAAAACGCAACCTACAATCTGGCGTTAAACTCTTGTATTAAAGATTTAAATGAAGGAAACATACTTGACACGCTTAACTATACTTTCTCAACTTCTGATGTTTTGGACACGCTAACTTTAAGTGGGAAATTGCTAGATGCTTATACTTTAGAGCAAATAGAAAATGCTTGGATTATGCTTTTTGAAGAAAATAAAAATGACTCTGTTATCTTTAAAGAAAATCCTAATTACATTGCAAAAACTGATAAAGAAGGTAACTTTCATTTCCCTAATTTAAACGCTAAAAACTACAAAGTTGTAGCGCTTACTGAATTTGATTTTATCTATAATGAAGATGAAAGTATTGCATATTTAGATAGTTGCATAAATGCAGAAACTGATAGTTTTTTTTGCCTATTTTCATTCAATCCCATAATAGAAATTGATAGTGCAAATTCTGATACAACTGGAATAAAAACTGATAGCCTTTCTTCTGATAGTTTATTAATTGACAATCTTACAAAAGAAGAAATTTCTTATGGAAAACTTGAAATTATAAGTAGCACAACTACACCTTGTATTTTCCAACTTTTGCAAAATAAAAAAGTAGTTAAAGAACTCTCATTTACTAATCCACCATATATTTTAGATGACCTTATTGCAGGGAAATATCAACTGAAATATATTAGTGATTTAAATGAAGATAGGAAGTGGACAACTGGAAGTTGGATAAACAAAGTACAGGCAGAGAAAGCGCAAAATTACCCATCAGAAATAACTATTCGTTCCAATTGGGATTTGGAATTAGAGTGGCTTATTGTAGAGTAAAATTATCTCTATCTTGCAGGAAATTCATTTGCCTTCTTTTCAATTTTAAATCATCCAAACTAATTTCAATTTGCAGAACTTCTTCCATATTTTCTTTAGCTGAAAGCAGTTCCTTCCCAAAAGCATCAAAAACTTTTGTATATCCATTAAATGGTATTCCATTTCCATCCTCACCTACTCTGTTCACTCCAATAGTAAAACACTGATTTTCTATTGACCGAGCTTTTAATAGCGTATCCCAAGCATCAATTCTTTTTATTGGCCAATTTGCCAAATAGATTAATAAATCATAATCTCCATTATTTCTGCTAAAAACTGGAAAACGCAAATCATAACAAATAAGAGGGCAAATTTTCCAACCTTCTAGCTCTACAATTAAACGCTTATCTCCTTTTGAAATATGTCTTTCCTCCTCTATTAATGAAAATAAATGTCTTTTATCATAAGTAGAAATCTGCCCATCCTTACTAATCCAAACTAGGCGATTATAAACTTTACCCTCCTCATTTATCATTAATGAGCCAGCAATAACACATTTTTTTTTCTTTGATATTTCCTTCATCCAACTAACAGATTTCCCATTCATTGATTCAGACAAATGATTAGATTTTGGGCAGAAAGAAGTGTTGAACATCTCAGGAAGTAAAATTAAATCAATTTCTTTAATAACAGAAATCAGTTTGTCAAAATGATTTAAATTTGCATCTACATCTTCCCAATGAAGATTAGCTTGTATTAAGGATATCGAAAGTGATTCTTTCATACAGCAAACATAATAATTTGCAATAAACTACAGATGAATAGGCTATCATTTGTAATATACTTACACTTGCAAAACAATATTACTATATGACATTTGAAGATTTAAAACTACATAACTCATTGCAAAAAGCAGTGAAAGATCAAAATTACGAAACTCCGACATCAATTCAGGCTAAGACCATTCCGCTTATTTTAGATAGAAATGATGTGCTAGGTACTGCTCAAACAGGAACAGGTAAAACTGCTGCTTTTTCATTACCCATTTTACATCATTTAGAAAACGAATCTCAAAACCAAGGAAAAAGAAAAGTAAAGGCGCTTATTGTTACCCCTACTAGAGAACTTGCTATTCAAATTGCTGAAAATTTTACTGATTACTCAAAATATAACTCTATTAAAAATACGGTTATTTATGGAGGGGTAAAACAAATGAAACAAGTAAAAAGACTTGATGCGGGAGTAGATGTTTTAATTGCAACTCCAGGTAGATTGCTTGATCTTATCGGACAAGGGTACATCACGCTAAGAGATGTGAAATATTTTGTATTAGATGAAGCTGATAGAATGTTGGATATGGGTTTTATTCATGATATCAAAAAGATTATAAAAATGCTTCCTCAGAAAAGACAATCTCTTTTCTTTTCAGCTACTATGCCAAAAAATATTTTAGAGCTATCAAAAACAATCTTGAAAAACCCTAAAAATGTATCAGTTGCTCCAGTTTCATCAACAGCAGAAACAATACAACAATATGTTTATTTCACAAATCAAACAAGTAAGAAAGAATTACTATTTCATATTTTAAAGGATAAAGAAATAAAACAAATTCTGGTTTTTTCAAGAACCAAACATGGAGCGAATAAGATTGTGAAAAATCTTAAAAAGAAGAATATTGAAGCTACTGCAATACATGGAGATAAATCTCAAAACCAAAGGCAGAACGCTTTAAAATCATTTAAAGATGGAGGGATGAGAGTATTAGTTGCAACTGATATTGCTGCAAGAGGAATTGATATAAATGAGTTAAGACATGTATTGAATTACAACATACCTAATGAATCCGAAACTTATGTGCATAGAATAGGAAGATGTGGAAGGGCAGGAAAAGAAGGAATTTCAATTTCAATTTCTGGACCTGAAGAAAATGCTTATATTAGAGATATTGAAAAGCTAATTGGTAAAAAAATTGATGCAATTAAAGACCATCCTTTCCCTCAAACTGACAAGCCAATGAATGCTCAAGAAAAGAAAGAATTTGAGAAAGAAAAGAATAGAAAAAAACAAGAATTCTTTGCAAATAGAAAAAAGAAGAAAGCAAACTATAGAAAGTAAAAACATAAAAAAACAAGTTCAAATGAACTTGCTTTTTTATATAATATTAGGTTTCTTTTAACTCTCTGACGAACAAGAAGCAGATAAAAACTCTCTGTTCATTTTTGCAATGTATTCAATAGAAATACTTTTCGGACATTCTACCTCACAAGCACCTGTATTAGTGCAATTTCCAAAGCCTTCTTTATCCATTTGCTCAACCATATTAAGTACTCTTTGTTTTGCTTCTACTTGCCCTTGTGGTAAGTAAGCAAACTGAGAGACTTTAGCTGCTACAAACAACATAGCAGAAGAGTTTTTGCAAGTAGCTACACAAGCTCCACATCCAATACAAGCGGCAGCATCAAACGCTTTATCTGCATTCATTTTTGGGATTGGCAATGCATTTGCATCTTGAGTGTTTCCTGAAGTATTTACAGAAACAAAACCACCAGACTGTTGAATTCTTTCAAACGAACTTCTATCCACAATTAAATCCTTAATTACGGGCATTGCTGCCGAACGCCAAGGCTCAATATATATAGTTTCTCCATCTTTAAACATACGCATATGTAATTGACAAGTAGTTACTTTTCTGTCAGGACCATGCGCCTCTCCATTAATATAAAGTGAGCAAGTACCACAAATTCCTTCACGGCAATCATGATCAAAAGCGACAGGTTCTGTTCCTTCCATTATTAATTGCTCATTCATCACATCAAGCATTTCTAAGAAAGAAGCATGTTCTGAAATTCCAGCAACTTTATAGGTTGCTAAACCTCCTTTATCTTCTCTGTTTTTCTGTCTCCAGACTTTTAATGTTAAATCCATATCTTTATTTATATGATCTTTGTTTCAATTCAATATCCTTAAATTCCAATTCTTCCTTATGCATCACTGCATCAGCCGGCTCTCCCTTGTATTCCCAAGCAGCAACATAAGCATAATCTGTATCATTTCTTTTTGCTTCTCCTTTTTGCTCCCCATCTAACTCTACTGATTCCTCTCTAAAATGACCTCCACAACTTTCGTTTCTATGTAATGCATCTTTAGCGAAAAGTTCTCCTAATTCTAAGAAATCTGCTACTCTACCCGCTTTTTCTAATTCAGGGTTTAACGAGTTTTTATCTCCAGGAATTCTTACGTCATTCCAGAAATCAGTACGAATTTGTTTAATATCTGTCATTGCTTTTTTCAAGCCTTCTTCATTCCTTGCCATACCAACATATTCCCACATTGCATTTCCTAACAATTTATGGAAATGGTCAACCGATTTTGTTCCTTTTATATCCATCAATTTCTCAATCCTATCTGAAACTTCTTTTTCAGCTTCAACAAATTCTGCTGAGTCAGTTGAAATGTTTCCCGTTCTAATATCGTTTGATAAATAATCCCCAATAGTGTAAGGCAATACGAAATAACCGTCCGCCAAACCTTGCATCAATGCAGACGCTCCTAGTCTATTCGCACCATGATCAGAGAAATTTGCCTCTCCAATACAGTAACATCCTTCAACAGAAGTCATCAAGTTATAATCCACCCAAACACCTCCCATAGTATAGTGTACTGCAGGGTAAATCATCATTGGGGTTTTGTACGGATCTTGTGCTACAATTTTTTCATACATTTGGAAAAGGTTACCGTATTTTGATTCGATGACCGCCTCTCCTAATTTTAAAATTTCTTCATCAGTAGGATTTCCCATTCTAGCAATTGCTGCTTCTTGTTTACCGTATCTTTGTATAGCAGATGCAAAATCTAAATATACTGCTTCTCCGGTTTCATTTACTCCAAAACCAGCATCACATCTTTCCTTTGCTGCTCTTGATGCCACATCTCTTGGTACTAAATTCCCAAATGCAGGGTATCTTCTCTCTAAATAATAATCTCTTTGATCTTCTGATAAATCAGTTGGTTTTAATTTTCCTTCACGAATAGCAAGTACATCCTCCATGTTTTTGGGCACCCAAATTCTACCATCATTTCTCAATGATTCTGACATTAAAGTCAGTTTAGATTGATGCTCACCACTTCTTGGAATACAAGTTGGGTGGATTTGTGTGTAACAAGGATTTGCAAAATGCGCTCCTTTTTTATGAATTTTCCAAGCTGCAGTTGCATTTGATCCCATTGCGTTAGTGGATAAGAAAAATACATTTCCGTACCCTCCACTAGCAATAACAACAGCATGTGCCGAATGTCTTTCTAATTCTCCAGTTTCTAAATTTCTAGCAATAATTCCTCTTGCTTTTCCATTCACTTTTACCAATTCAACCATCTCATGACGATTGTACATAGTAACTTTTCCTTTTGCAATTTGTCTGTTCAATGCCGAATAAGCCCCTAACAATAATTGTTGTCCTGTTTGTCCTTTAGCGTAAAATGTTCTGGAAACTAATACTCCTCCAAACGAACGATTATCTAAAAGCCCACCATAATCTCTGCCGAAAGGAACTCCTTGCGCTACACATTGGTCAATTATATTTCCTGAAACCTCTGCCAAGCGGTGCACATTTGCTTCTCTCGATCTATAATCTCCTCCTTTTACCGTGTCATAAAATAACCGATAAACAGAATCCCCGTCATTTTGATAGTTTTTTGCTGCATTAATCCCTCCTTGTGCCGCTATAGAATGTGCTCTTCTTGGAGAATCTTGATAACAAAATGATTTTACATTATATCCCATTTCGGCAAGTGATGCAGCTGCAGAACCACCAGCCAAACCCGTACCAACAACTATTATATCAATGTTTCTTTTGTTAGCTGGGTTAACAAGATCAATCTTGTTTTTATGATTAGTCCATTTATCTTTTAATGGCCCATCTGGAATCTTAGAATCTAAAACTGACATAGCTTAATTTTTAATTTTGTGTAAAATAATGGAACAATGCAATAAATATAAATCCAAAAGGAATTATAATAGCATAAAGTGTTCCTAATTTCTTTATTATTGGAGTGTACTTATTATGACTAAATCCTGCTGACTGAAATGCTGATTGAAAACCATGAGATAAATGAAGTGCTAAGAAAATAAAAGCAACACAATAAATTGAAACTCTAATTAAATCTTGAAATTTATGATGTAATTCTTCCCAATACCTGAATTTGCCATTATGCAATCCACTCCAATCACCTTCAATAAATTTTGTTTTGATTTCTGGAAACCAAAAATCATAGAAGTGTAAACCTAAAAATAACATTACCATGATGCCTGTAATAAGCATATTTCTACTCATCCAATTAGAGTTTTCTGATGGCTTATCCATTGCGTATTTAATAGGTCGAGCGGCACTATTTTTCCTTTCTAAATACATTCCCATTGCTAAATGAAACAAAAATCCAAATATCAATATAGGCTGCAGTACAAACTGAATTAATCCATTTGTTCCCATAAAATGAGAAATCTCGTTAAATAAATCAGCACTGATTACCGAAAATAAATTGATTACAAAATGTTGCATTAAAAAAAACAACAGGAAAAAACCTGACAAGGCCATTAAAACTTTTCTTCCAACTGAAGAATATGACAATCCATTACTCATTTTATTATTTTATAATGTTAAGTGGCAAAGGTAAGGTAGATAATACAAATAAACAACCTATTTTTCTAATTCATAATAATTATAGATAAGCCTTATTTTACTACCTTTGACATTCTTTTAAAAATAACAGATGAAATACTTAACAATTGACAGGCAGCTATTTATAAAAAATAGGACATTATTTAACGCTAAAATAAAAGGGAATGATCTCGCTATTTTTAATGCAAATGATATAATGCCAACTAATGCAGATGGGACTATGCCATTCAGACAGAACAATGATTTATTTTGGTTAAGCGGGGTTGATCAAGAAGAGAGTATTTTAGTTTTTTTTCCAAATCATCCTGATGAAAATATGCGTGAAGTTATATTTTTAAAAGAAACAAATGAGCATATTGCCATTTGGGAAGGTGCAAAACTCACTAAAGATGATGCTTTTAAAGCATCAGGAATTAAAGCTGTTTTTTGGTTGGATGAGTTAGAAACTAAATTGGATGAAATGATTTCAAAATGCGATAGCATCTATCTGAATAAAAATATTCATATCAGATCAGCATCTGATGTTCAAACAAGAGATGACAGATTCAGAAAGATGATTACTGATAAATACTCTAATAAAACGATAAAGGAAGTTGCTCCTAAAATGCATGAATTAAGAGCTATTAAGTCTGATATTGAAATTGCACTAATACAAAATGCATGTAACATCACAGAAAAAGGTTTGAGAAGAATTCTTCCATTTATTAAGCCAGGAATAATGGAGTATGAAATTGAAGCAGAGTTAATGCATGAGTTCTTAAGGAATCGCTCTAATGGGTTTGCTTATCAACCAATTATTGGATCTGGAGTTGATTCATGCGTTTTACATTATATTGAAAACAACAAAGCTTGTAAAGATGGAGATATCTTACTCATGGACTTTGGGGCAGAATACGCTAATTATGCCTCTGATTTAACAAGGACTATACCTGTAAATGGAAAATTCTCTGAACGACAAAAAGCAGTCTATAATTCAGTGTTACATGTAATGAAGGAAGCTACTAAAATGCTAGCTCCAGGAACAAAGTTTAAAGAGTATAATGCCGAAATTGGAAGAATAATGGAATTAGAACTCATCAAGCTAAGACTTTTGGATAAACATGATGTGCAAAAACAAGACCCTTTAAAACCATTATACAAAAAATATTTTATGCACGGAACTTCACATTATTTAGGGCTTGATGTCCATGATGTTGGTGATTTTGATTGGCCAATGAAAGAAGGGATGGTGTTTACTTGCGAGCCCGGAATCTATATTTTGGAGGAAGAATTAGGGATCCGATTAGAAAATGACATCTTAGTTACAGCAAACGGACCAGATGATTTAATGAAAAATATTCCTATTGAAATAGAGGAAATTGAAGGTTTAATGAATAATTAAAATATACTTTATTAATTGTTCTTCATGGCATCCCATCCCTGTGCAGTTAGGGGATGTGAGCTTCCATCATTAGCTATAAAATTATTCCCTTCTGATTTATCAGTTACAAAACCAACAATAGTAAAATCAGGATCTTTCTTTAATTTTTCATAATGTTCTTGCCCAATAGTAAAAAGCAATTCGTAATCCTCTCCTCCACTTAGTGCGCAAAAAATAGGATTCATATTAAACTCATTTGCTAAATTCATAGCAGTATAATCTACAGGGATTTTGTCTTCATGCAAAGTAATCCCAACTTCTGATGATTTTGAGAGATGTAACGCTTCAGAAGAAAGTCCATCTGAAATATCTATCATTGAAGTGGGGACTATATCTAATTCTTTTAATATTCGAGTATATTTTATAGCCGCTTCTGGTTTTAATTGCCTTCTTAATACATAATCATTGCCTGTTAAATCAGGTTGTATTGTAGGGTTTTCCTTAAACATTTCCTTCTCTCTATTTAGGATCTGAAGTCCTAAATAAGCAGCACCTAAATCTCCAGTACAAACTACTAAATCATTTACTTTTGCTCCGCTTCTATAAGTAATTTTATCCTTTTCAACCTCACCTAAAACCGTAACGCTTATCATCAAGCCAGATGTTGAAGAAGTAGTGTCTCCTCCTACTAAATCTACCCCATAATGTTCGCAAGCTAATTTTATTCCATCATATAATTCTTCAAGAGCCTCAACTGTATATCTATTACTTAAAGCAAGCCCAAGAGTTATTTGTTTTGCATCACCATTCATAGCGCAAATATCAGATACATTTATAGCCACAGCTTTGTAACCTAAATGCTTTAATGGCATATAAGCTAAATCAAAATGAACTCCCTCAACTAACAAATCAGTACTAACTAATTGATACTTATCTCCCATATCAATAACAGCAGCATCATCACCAATACCTTTAACAGTTGAACTATTTTTAGTTGTAATTCCATTTGTTAAATGATCTATCAAACCAAACTCCCCCAAACTCTCAATTGAGGTTGTATTCACTCTTTTATCTTCAAATATACTCATGGTGCAAAGATACATAAAATATGCTCTTTATTTTGTATATTTGCCGCCCTAACTAGAACCATTCTAAATAAATGATTAAAATAAGTAATTCTGCAAAAGAAAGATTACTTTATCTACTAGATAAAGATACTGCAAAAAAGCAATTTGTAAGAGTTGGTGTTGAAAGTGGAGGGTGTTCGGGTTTAAACTATAAATTAGACTTTGATAACTCAAGAAATGATGAAGATGAACTAATTGAAGACAATGACATCAAACTGTTAATTAATAAAAAAAGTTTTTTATACTTAGTTGGCACTACTTTAGAATTTTCTGACGGACTAAACGGAAAAGGGTTTGTATTCAACAACCCAAACGCAAGCAGAACCTGTGGTTGTGGGGAAAGTTTTTCTTTATAATAATTTACAAAAATGAGTGAGCAAAAAAAACAGTCGGAAGACGAGTTATTAGAAAAGGTAACATCAACCGAATATAAATACGGATTTACAACAGACATTGAATCAGACACCATCCCTAAGGGGCTTTCAGAAGATGTGGTGCGCATTATTTCTGCAAAGAAAAATGAACCGGAATGGATGTTGGAATACCGATTAAAAGCATACAAATCTTGGTTGGAAATGGAAGAACCAGATTGGGCAAACATTAACTATACCAAACCTAATTATCAGGATGTAATCTATTATTCAGCACCTAAACAAAAACCTGTTTTGGACAGTTTAGATGATTTAGATCCTGAAATGAAAAAGACTTTTGATAAGTTAGGGATTTCAATTGATGAACAAAAGAAATTAGCAAATGTAGCTGTAGATATCGTAATGGATTCAGTATCAGTAGCTACTTCTTTTAAAGATACTTTAGCTGAGAAAGGAATTATTTTCTGTTCTATCTCTGATGCAATTAAAGATCACCCAGAGTTAGTAAAGAAATATTTAGGAACAGTTGTTCCTGCTAGAGATAATTTCTTTTCTGCACTAAATGCAGCCGTATTTTCTGATGGTTCCTTTTGTTATATTCCAAAAGGAATAAAATGCCCAATGGAACTTTCTACTTATTTCAGAATTAATGAAGCAGGAACTGGGCAATTTGAAAGAACATTATTAATTGCTGATGAAGGTTCTCAAGTAAGTTATTTGGAAGGCTGTACAGCTCCAATGCGAGATGAAAATCAATTGCATGCTGCAGTAGTAGAATTAATCGCTATGGATGATGCAGATATAAAATATTCTACTGTACAAAACTGGTACCCAGGAAATGCAGAGGGTGTTGGTGGAGTCTTCAACTTTGTAACTAAAAGAGGGATTTGTCATAAAAACGCAAAAATCTCTTGGACACAAGTAGAAACAGGTTCAGCAGTAACTTGGAAGTATCCTTCTTGTATTTTGAAAGGAGATAACTCAATTGGAGAATTTTTCTCAGTTGCAGTAACTAACAACAGACAACAAGCAGATACTGGAACAAAAATGATTCACTTAGGGGAAAACACTAAGAGTACGATTATCGCAAAAGGAATATGTGCAGGAAAAAGTGATGGAAATTATAGAGGATTAGTTAAGATTTCAAAGGGTGCTACTAACTCTAGAAATTTTTCTCAATGTGATTCTTTACTTATGGGAGATAAATGTGGGTCGCACACCTTCCCTTACATTGAAGTTAAAAACAACTCTTCCAAAGTAGAGCATGAAGCAACTACCTCAAAAATTGGAGAAGATCAAATATTCTATTGCAACCAAAGAGGGATAGGGACAGAAGCAGCAATTGCCTTAATTGTAAATGGATATTGCAAAGATGTGCTTAACCAATTACCAATGGAATTTGCAATAGAAGCACAAAAATTATTAGAAATCAGCCTTGAAGGTTCAGTAGGTTAAAAACAAGAAAATGTTACAGATAAAAGACTTAAAAGCAGGAATTGAAGATAGTCAAATCCTAAAAGGAATAAACTTAGAAGTGAAAGCAGGGGAAATCCATGCTATCATGGGACCTAACGGTTCTGGGAAAAGTACGCTCTCGGAAGTAATTGCTGGTAATGAAGACTATGAAGTTGAGGGCGGAAACATTACTTTTAACGGAAAGGATTTATTGGAATTAGATCCAGAGGAAAGAGCACATAATGGTGTATTTCTTTCTTTCCAATATCCTGTTGAAATTCCTGGAATTTCAGTTTCTAACTTTATCAAAACTTCAATTACAGAAAAAAGGAAAGCACAAGGTTTAGAGCCTATTCCAACTAAGGATTTGTTAAAAATGATGCGAGAAAAGATGGAGCTTTTAAGCATCAAGCAAGGTTACTTATCGCGTAACATGAATGAAGGATTCTCTGGTGGAGAAAAGAAAAGAAATGAGATTTTTCAGATGGCAATGTTAGAACCTAAATTAGCTATTTTGGACGAGACTGATTCTGGGTTGGATATTGATGCGCTTAGAATTGTTGCTAATGGAGTAAACAAACTAAGAAGTGCGGATAATGCAACTGTTATTATTACGCATTACCAAAGATTATTGGACTATATTGCTCCTGACTTTGTACATGTATTATACAATGGGAGAATCGTTAAGTCGGGAGGAGCAGAATTAGCACATGAGCTAGAAGAAAAAGGGTATGATTGGGTAACTAAAGAGGAAGATAAAAAGTGGGCTTAATTGAAAATTTAAAATCGTATTCGGAAGGGGTACAGATTTCTGCTGAAAAGAAAGAGCTTTTTACTTCTTTCATGTCAAAAGGATTTCCAACAACCAAAGATGAGGAGTGGAAATACACTTCACTTAAAAAGATCGTCACTAAAGAATATACTATTGAAAATACAGGAGAAATTATTGATTCCTCTACAGTTGAAAAATATTCTTTAGGATTTGAGAATAGAATTATTTTTTCTGATGGAAAACTAATCGGCAGTCCAAATATCAAAGGAGTAAGTATTAATGGTTTTTCTAATTTTGGAAGTAATACAACTGATAGTATTTTACAACTGAATAAAGCCCTTGCTCAAAATGGATTTACTATTTCAGTGGAAAAAAACACTGTGCTAGAAAGTCCTATTGAAATTTTGTTTTTTTCAACTACAGAAAATAATTTTTCTCAATACAGAAACTTAATTTCTGTTGGAGATAATACTGAGGTAAAGTTTGTAGAAAGAATTCAAACCCTGAATGATTCCACTTCAATGGTAAATCATTTTACTCAGATACATTGCGCTAAAAACACAAAAGTAGAATACAACAAAATACAAAACAACACGCCAGAATCTAGATTGATTGATACAGTAAATGTATATCAAGAACAAGATTCTACTTGCGATATTAACACACTTATTTTTGGAGGCTCATTCACCAGAAACAACTTAAATTTTGAACAAAACGGTTCTAATTGCGAAAGCAATATGAATGGTATTTCAATATTGGATGACAATCAGCTTGCTGACAATCATACTTTTGTGGATCATAAAAGTGCACACTGTAGAAGTAATGAGATGTACAAAGGAATTTATTTAGGGCATTCCAAAGGAGTGTTTAACGGTAAAATTATGGTGCGTCCTGATGCACAAAAAATTGATGCATTCCAATCTAACAACAACTTATTATTAAGTGATAATTCTACTATTGACAGCAAACCACAATTAGAGATTTATGCTGATGATGTGAAGTGTAGTCATGGTTGTACTATTGGTCAATTGGATGAAAAAGCACTTTTCTACATGAGAAGTAGAGGGATTGGTATTGAAGAAGCAAAGGCAGTTTTAACCTACGCATTTGCATCTGAAGCAATTGAAAATATCTCTGTAGAAGAAGTGAAATTATTAGCTCAAAAATTATTGGCCCAAAAACTAAATGTTGATTTAGATTTCAGTTTATAGATGTTAGACATTAACAAAATACGAGCGCAATTCCCTATCCTAAACCGTAAGGTAAATGGAAAGGATTTGGTGTATTTTGACAATGGAGCTACAACACAAAAACCACAATCTGTAATTGATGCAGAAGCAAATTACTATACTGATGAAAACTCCAATGTTCACAGGGGAGTTCATTTTTTAAGTGGATTGGCAACTGATAAATTTGAAGACACTAGAAAAACAATCCAACAATTTATTGGTGCTAAACATAGTAAAGAAATCATCTTTACAAAAGGAACAACTGATTCCATTAATCTAGTTGCAAATGCTTACAGAATACTCCTAAGCAAAGGAGATGAAATCATTATTTCAGAGTTAGAGCATCATTCTAATATTGTGCCTTGGCAAATGTGTTGCGAAATTTCAGGCGCAAGTTTAAAGGTAATTCCACTGTTAGATGATGGTGAATTGGATATGAATGAATTTAATAATCTACTTTCTGAAAGCACAAAAGTAGTTGCCGTTTCTCACATTTCAAATGCATTGGGGACAATAAGTCCCATTGAGGAGATAATTACAAAAGCACACAAAGTAGGTGCAAAAGTATTGATTGATGGAGCTCAAGCAGCATCACATGTTGCACTTGATATGCAGGAATTAAATGCTGATTTCTATTGCTTTTCAGCACATAAAATGTTCGGCCCAACAGGAGTTGGTGTATTGTACGGAAAAGAAGAAATTTTAAATAAATTACCTCCTTATCAAGGTGGTGGAGAAATGATAAAAGAAGTAAGTTTTGAAAAAACTACTTACGCTTGTTTGCCTCATAAATTTGAAGCAGGAACACCTAACATTTCTGGGGTAATTGCTTTTAAACAAGCCATTGATTTTATTACAGACCTAGGTGTTTCAGAAATTGCAAAATATGAAGATGAACTCTTGAAATACGCAACAACTGAAATTCTGAAGATAGAAGGTGTGAAAATTTACGGAACAGCTAAAAATAAATCAGGAATTATATCCTTTAATATTGAAGGGCTACACCCTTATGATATAGGTATGATAATTGATAAAATGGGAGTTGCTATCCGAACAGGACACCATTGTACGCAACCAATTATGGACAGGTTTAACATTCCTGGAACGGCAAGAATTTCATTATCCGTTTATAATACTAAAGCAGAGGTTGATGTATGTATAAATGCCATTAAAAAGGCAAAATTGATGTTATCATAATGAGTACTATACAAGAAATACAAACTGAAATTATTGAAGATTTTGCAATGTTTGACGATTGGATGCAGAAGTACGAATACCTTATTGATTTAGGAAAAGAACTCTCCCCAATTGAGGAACAATACAAAACAGAAGACAATTTAATAAAAGGTTGCCAAAGTAGAGTTTGGCTTCATGCAGAACATACTAAAGGAAAGATTATTTATACAGCAGATAGTGATGCTATTATGACCAAGGGAATTGTAGCTATTTTAATAAATGTGCTTTCAGGACAATCTCCATCAGAAATTGCACATGCAAAACTTGACTTTATAAACGAAATAGGATTGAAAGAACAACTCTCTCCTACTCGAGCAAACGGTTTAGTATCCATGATAAAACAAATGAAAATTTACGCATTAGCTTACAGGAATTAATATGAAAACAGAAGAAGAATTACAAAAAATAGGAGAAGAAGTTGTAGAGGTAATCTGTGAAATTTATGACCCTGAGATACCTGTAAACATCTATGCCTTAGGCTTGATATATGATGTAGAAGTTAGTGAAGATTGTGATGTTAAAATTACCATGACACTTACTACTCCTAATTGCCCAGTTGCCGAAACACTTCCTGTTGAAGTAGAGGAAAGAGTCAAAACTTTACCTTCAGTTAAAGATGCAAAAGTAGAAATAACTTTTGAGCCAACTTGGACAAAAGAAATGATGAGTGAAGAAGCAAAACTAGAACTCGGAATGTTATAAAACATGAGTGATGAAATTGTAAATAGAGTAGCAAATAGTGCCTTAATCACAATTGATTTAGCAGACTATGCTCCTATTCAATCTATTGCTGTTTTAGATGTAAAGGATTTTCTTTTTCAAGAGATTATCCTAAAGGAAAAAGAATTCAGAGCCAATTTAAAAGAATTTGATTTTTCTATCTGCCAAGATAAAATAGTAGCAATAAATTGTAGCTCAGATGCCATTGTGCCTATGTGGGCTTTTATGCTAATTACCTCTTACCTAAAAGGTATTGCTAGCGAAATCCATTTTGGGAAAAAAGAGGATGTCTTTCAGCAAATATTCACTGCTAATATTGATGCTATTGATAGCGCAGAATTTAAAAACAAAAAAGTGATTGTAAAAGGTTGCGGACAAATTCCACTTAGTGAAAGTTTATACATTGCCATCACCAAAAAATTGCAAAACACAGTAAGTAGTCTAATGTTTGGGGAAGCTTGTTCGGCTGTTCCCGTTCTTAAAAACAAATAATGAATAAAAATATTCAACATATAAATACTCAAATTGCTGAGTATAAAAAAGATGTAGTAAATCACCCATTATACAATAAACTGAACAGCATTGAGGATGTTCAAAAACTCATGGAACATCATGTATATGCTGTTTGGGACTTTATGTCCTTATTAAAAGGATTACAAATTGAATTGACCAGCACCACTCTTCCTTGGAAACCTATTGGGGATAATAAAATAAGAAGGCTGATTAACTCTATTGTGCTGGAAGAGGAAAGTGATGTTGATGCAGATGGGAACCCTGCCTCACACTATGAAATGTACTTGGATGCCATGAAAGAATGCGGCGCCAATACTACTGAAATTGAAAAGTTTGTAGATAGTATTACTGACATTAACTTGCCTAAAGTTAATACCGCTATTGATTCCTTTTTAGCTACCACTTTTGATGTATTAAAAACTGGAGAAGCCCATAAAATTGCATCTGCTTTTACTTTTGGTCGTGAGGATTTAATACCAGATATGTTTACGGCTATTGTAAATGATTTGAGCAAAGAATACAAGTTGGATAAGTTTGTGTACTACCTAGAAAGACACATAGAATTAGATGGTGGAGAACACGGCCCATTAGCTCTACAACTTATAACTGATTTATGTGGTGATGACAAACAAAAATGGCAAGAAGTAGAACAAACAGCTAAGGATTGTTTAGTAGCCCGTAAAGTATTATGGGATGTAGTTTTAAGTAATTTGAGATAATAACAAATCTGCTTCTTTATCTGTTTTAAAAACATAAACCTTTTTATGTTCTTTAACTGAATTTAACCTTTCAATAATTTCTTTTCTATTTTTAGAATTAAAAGTTGCTGCATAGTGTAGAAATTCCAAGTCAAATCGTTCTTCACATCCCTTTGGCATATCTGGGCGTACTGTCCCATGGTACTTAATAATTCTTTTAATCACCCTCCACAAACATTTAAGGATTGAATAATCCAAATAAATAATAGTATCTGTTTCTTTAAACCTAATATCAAAAGTTCCCTTGTAATTTCCATCCATAATCCATGATGGTTTTTGGACTAAGTTATTTACTATTTCCTCCCACTCTCTTTTTTCAGGTTCTTCCCAATTGGGTTTGTGATAATATTGGTCAAGGTGAATCAGTTCTAATTTTAGGATAGATTGCAATTTTTTAGAAAAAGTAGATTTCCCTGCACCACAACACCCTATTACCAGAACTTTTTTCATTCTACTTCCCTTCCTCAAAAGTTTTAATAGAGTGTTCAACAGACTGATTGATTTGATTCAATTCAGAAGCTGTAAAATCACGGTATTCCCCAATAGGAATATCCAGTTTGATATTCATGATTCTTACTCTTTTCAGTTTCCTAACATCATACTCTAAGTACTCGCACATTCTTCTAATTTGGCGATTCAAACCTTGGGTAAGTATAATCTTGAATTTCTTTTTATCGGTTTGTTTTACAAAACATTTGCGAGTAACGGTATCCAAGATAGGAACTCCATTTCCCATAGCTTCAATAAATTCTTTGGTTATTGGCTTACTAACAGTTACTTCATATTCCTTCTCATGATTGTTTCTAGCACGCAAAATCTTGTTTACAATATCCCCGTCATTCGTTAGGAAAATAAGTCCTTCTGAAGGTTTATCTAATCTTCCAATAGGGAAAATACGAGTTGGATAATTAATATAATCGATAATATTATTCTTTTCCCGCATTTGGTCGGTAGTACAAACAATACCTACTGGCTTATTAAAAGCAATATAAACCATCTTCTTTTTTTTGGCTCTGTCTACTACCTTTCCGTTTACACTTACCTCATCTTCATTAGAAACTTTTGTTCCCATTAAAGGAATTTCACCATTTATTTTTACCCTTCCTTGGTCAATTAATTTATCAGCAGCACGCCTTGAGCAATACCCTATTTCTGATAAGAATTTATTGATTCTTGTAAGTTTATTTTCTTCCATAATATAATGCAAAAATACATTAAAATATTGTTAACATCTCATTTTAAAAATAACTAAAATCAAAGGGGATATACCTTATTGATTTTTTAGATTTGCCTAAACAAAAAAATAAACTAATGACTAAGAAATTTTTATCAATCGTATTGGCAGGATTCTTCTCATTTACAGCAATAGCTGATGAGGGAATGTGGTTGCCACAACTTTTACAATCAATGAATGAGAGCGATATGCAAGCTCACGGATTGCAATTAACTGCTGAGGATTTATACTCAGTAAACAACTCATCAATGAAAGATGCAATTGTATCTTTAGGAGGATTTTGCACAGCTGAAATGATTTCTTCAGAAGGTTTAATGCTTACAAATCACCACTGTGCATTTGGTTCTATTCAAGAACATTCAAGCGTTAGTAACGACTATTTAAAAGATGGTTTCTGGGCAATGAGCCGTGATGAAGAATTACCTAATGAAGGGTTAACCGCATCATTTTTGGTAAGTATTGAAGATGTAACTGCTAGAGTAGTTGCTGAGCTTAATGCTGATATGACTGAGCAAGAAAGAAGAGCTAAAATTAGAGAAATCTCTAAAACTATTGTTGATGAAGCTACTGAGGGTACGCATTACAATGCAAGGGTAAAATCATTCTTTGGTGGAAATGATTTCTACATTATGAAATATGAAACTTTTAAAGATGTAAGATTAGTAGGGGCGCCTCCATCTTCAATTGGAAAATTTGGTGGAGACACTGATAACTGGATGTGGCCAAGACATACTGGAGATTTTGCACTTTACAGAATTTACTGTGCTCCTGATGGAACTCCTGCTGAGTACTCAGTTGAAAATGTTGCTTACCAACCAAAACACCACTTACCGATCCAATTAAATGGAGTTGAAAATGGTGACTATACTATGATTTTTGGTTTCCCTGGAAGTACTGACAGATACTTAACTTCTTATGGAGTAAAAGAAGCTTTAGATATTACGAATCAAACTACTGTTGATATCCGTGATGAGAAGTTGGCAATTATGAAAGTTGGGATGGATGCTAGTAAAAGAACTAAAATTCAGTATGCTGCTAAATATGCGCAAACTTCTAACTATTGGAAATACTTTATTGGTCAATCTAAAGGGTTAAAATCAATGAAGGTTTATGATAAAAAAGTTGCTATTGAAGATGAATTCAGAGCTTGGGTAGCTGAAGATGAAGCAAGAATTGAAAAGTATGGTGAAGCTTTAAATTTAATTGAAAGCGCCTACAAAACAAATCAGAAAATTGCTTTAAATAGAACTTACTTAAATGAAGCTGTATTTATGGGGTCAGAAATTATGTACTGGTCGTTTAAAATGAATAGAGCAATTGCATCTTTACCTAAGGAAGGAAAAGAGAGAAATGTTGCTATTAGAGCAATTAAAAAAGAGGCAAAAGAATTCTATAAAGATTATAACACATCAGTTGATCAGGAATTATTTGCATCTATGTTGGAGATGTACTACTACAATGTGCCTAAAACCCAACATGCTCCTGTATTTAAGAAAATTGAAAATCAATTATTTGGTTTCAAAAAGTTAGATTTTGATTGGTATGCTAAAAATGCCTTTAAAAGATCAGTATTTTCTAGTAGAGATAAATTCTTTGCATTCTTAGAAAACCCATCTTCAACTAGAATTGAAAGGGACCCTGCTTACAAAACTTTAATGTCAATTTATAACCAATACATTGAGCAAATTTCTCCTAAAAGAGCAATTGTAAGAGAAGAATTAACTAAAGGAAACAGATTATTTATTGCTGGATTAAGAGAAATGAATCCTGATAAAACTTACTATCCAGATGCTAACTCAACTATGAGAGCAACTTATGGTAATGTAGGTGATTACAATCCTGGTGAGGCTATGCATTATGATTACTTTACTACTATTGATGGCATTATGCAAAAAGAAGATGCTACATCAGAAGAATTCCAAGTTCCTGATAGATTAAAAGAACTTTATGAAGTTGGTGATTACGGGCAATATGCTGATAAAGATGGCAACTTAAGAATTAACTTTATTTCTAATAATGATATTACTGGTGGTAACTCTGGTTCTCCTGTTATTAATGCTTGGGGAGAAATTGTTGGTACTGCTTTTGATGGTAACTGGGAAGCTATGAGTGGTGATATCGCTTTTGAAAAAGAAATTCAAAGAACTATTTCTGTAGACATCAGATACACTATGTTCATTATTGATAAGTATGCTGGGGCAACTCACTTAATTGATGAAATGACTATGGCGCCTAAGCATGCTGAAATGATGACTGAAGAAGAGTTAGCAGCTGCAGCTATCGAAACTGCTTTGGAAGACCCTAACACTATAGTTAAGGAATTAGAGCTTAAAGAATATTTAGGATCTCAATTACCAGTATTCGATATGCATTCTTTCGGTTCAGCATTTGATATGGCTGTTGAACAATATGGTTCATCAAAAGAACAAAGATTCTGGTGGCACAATAATGTGTATACTACTGAGAAAAGATAATCCTTCTCACATATAATAAAAAAGCCCTACCAATTTGGTGGGGCTTTTTTTATATTTACCAAAAATTAGAAAATATGTTAAGGAATATAGTAGCCGTAATAGTTGGTGTACTTGTAGGGATGTCAGTGAATATGGGGCTTATCATTCTAGGTGGGAATCTTATTCCTGTCCCTGAAGGTTTTGATCCTATGAATGCATTGAATTGGGAGCTGAGTAACTTCATCTTCCCATTTTTAGCACACGCACTAGGTGCATTAGCAGGCTCCCTTGTTGCAAGTTTAATTGCTGTTTCCTACCAGTTACCTATTGCTCTTAGTATTGGCATTTTCTTTCTAATTGGTGGTGTTGCCATGGTATTCCTATTGCCGGCACCAGTATGGTTTATTTGCACTGACTTAATTGTAGCCTACATCCCTATGGGTTATCTTGGGTATAAATTAGTTACTAAAAGAGCTTAATAAGCTCTAGCGTTATTTCCTTCCATGTAATTCATGAAGGCTTTATTTACTACCTTCACTCCTCCTGGTGTTGGGTAGTTTCCTGTAAAGTACCAGTCCCCTTGGTGATCAGGGCAAGAAGCGTGTAAATCCGAAATAGATTGGTAGATAATTTCCACCTCAGCATTCGTTCCTTTAGGAGTCAATAGCTCACTTATCTTAGACGAAATTTCTTCAGCAGTAAAAGGCTTGTATATCGCCTGTACATGATTTACCATCTCCTCTTTTGGTATATGAGCTTGTGCTTTACACTTTTCATATGCCTCCGTAAGTATATGTTCTTGTTTAGTGTCTTTCAATAATTCTACAGCTGCATTAAAGGCAATAAAATCACCCATTTTTGCCATATCAATTCCATAACAATCAGGATATCTAATCTGTGGAGCGGAAGAAACAACTACAATTTTCTTAGGATTTAAACGGTCCAATATTCTAATAATTGATTGCTTTAAGGTAGTTCCTCTTACAATACTATCATCAATCATAACCAGATTGTCAGTAGGCTTTACGGTACCATAAGTAACATCATAAACATGAGCAACCAAATCATCTCTACTATCATCAGAAGTAATGAAGGTTCTCAATTTTGCATCCTTAATTGCTATCTTTTCAGCTCTTGGAGAAATTTCCATAATTTTAGCAATTTCATCATGACAAGGATTATTACCTAGCTCCTTAATCTTCTTTGTTTTTACTTCATTTAAGTAAGCATGACATCCTTTTAATAAACCAAAGTAAGATACCTCAGCAGTATTGGGAATATAAGAGAAAACAGTATTCTTTACATCATTACTTATAGACTTTAATACCTTTGGAAAGATACGCTTACCTAATTCTAGTCTTTCATTATAAATTCCGGCATCATTTCCTCTTGAAAAATAAATACGCTCAAACGAACAAGCTTTTCTTTCTAATGGCTCACGGACTTGTTTTTCTTCAACTGTACCATCCTTTTTAATGATGAGTGCATGCCCTCTTTTAATTTCCTTAACATCTTCAATATTTACATTGAATGAAGTTTGTATAACTGGTCTTTCTGATGCAACTACAACAATCTCATCATCTTTATAATAATATGCTGGGCGAATAGCATTTGGGTCTCTCAATGCAAAAGCATCTCCATGCCCCATCAAGCCACACATTACATAACCTCCATCCCAATATTTTGCAGATTGAACTAAGATATCCTGTAAATCTAATTCCTCCTCAATCTTAGCTGTTATTTCTTTCTTACTAAAATCATCTTTATGCTTGTAGTAAATCTCATCATTGGCCTCATCTAAAAAATGACCGATTTTTTCCAAAATTGTAACGGTATCCGCTTTTTGTTTTGGGTGCTGCCCTAAATCAACTAACTGCTGAAAAAGTTCATCAACATTTGTCATGTTAAAGTTACCTGCTAAAACAACATTTCTTGTTTTCCAATTGTTTTGTCTTAAAAAAGGATGACATTGTTCAATGGTATTTTCTCCAAAAGTACCGTATCTTAAGTGTCCTAAAAATAACTCACCTGTAAATGGTAGGTTATCTTTCATCCAGTTTGGATCTTTTAATTTTTCAGAGTCGTTTTCTTCAAGCTCAACAAACCTTCTGTTTACTTGCTTAAACACATCTTGTATTGGGTTAGTTGCTACCGATCTTTTCCTGCTGATGTATCTTTTTCCTGCTTCAACATCTAGCTTTACATTAGCCAATCCTACCCCATCTTGCCCTCTGTTGTGTTGCTTTTCCATCAACAAATACATCTTGTTTAATCCGTAAAGTGATGTTCCATATTTCTTTTGGTAAAAATCTAATGGTTTTAACAATCTTAACATTGCTACACCACATTCGTGCTTTATTGAGTCGCTCATTTAGTAGGTTTTGAGGGTGTAAACATAGTTTTTATTATGCGATAATTTTCATTAATCCACTTATTGCTGGATTAGAATAAATTACGCCATCAATATCAAGAGTAGGAATGATTCTTTTTCCATTATTTGCTTTTTCAATAAAATCAATTGCCTCTTGATTATCATTGCATATAATATATTCATACTTTATTCCTTTTTCATCAAGAAATCTTTTTGCAACTAAGCAATCAGAGCACCAATCGGCACCATATACTTTAATATTCATTGGTATAAAATTTATAAGTTAGTCCGTTTTGTATTATAGTACATTCCTTACAATGTGAAAGATAAGTGAATTCAAATGGTTTATTTACATCAAAGCTACTAGGTGTTGCATCAAATAATCTGGAACATTCTAATTCTCCATCAGGAGAAAATCGTTCAATTCTGTAAGCTTTATTTTCTTGCAAAATAGTAAACCAAGAGCTTGCTCCTATCCCACTAATCAATTGTGCTTTTTCCGATATGTTTTCTGGTCTTT
>Ga0206123_10000038_pt1 | contig 110855 bp, 101 predicted proteins | sample Helgoland_Spring_2_FD_160086 | JGI IMG/M metagenome (GOLD analysis project Ga0206123, IMG submission 160086) | Pelagic subsurface seawater microbial communities from Kabeltonne, Helgoland, North Sea - Helgoland_Spring_Bloom_20160316_1 | ecosystem: Environmental > Aquatic > Marine > Epipelagic...
CCGAGCTGAGCACCCAGTTAGCGGCGAACTGATAAGGAATCAGCCCCAGGGAGCCCCAGGCCACATTCCAGCCCATCAGGTACCACAGCCCACCGAAGGACACACCGATCAGCGCCATGCCGATGGGCATACGCAGCGCAATCAACACGATCAGAATGGACAGGCCCGACAGCCCGATCTGCACATCACTCATTACGGGACTCCGGATCCGAGCCGGACGTTACGCCGTCAACGTCGGTGGGCAACGGAGAGACGCCTGATTGCGCATCCGGCTCGGCGCGGCTGTCGTCCAGACCGGAGCGAAAGCCGAACAAATAGACGAGAAACTTATACGTCAGCACCAGCGTCATCAGGCCGACACCCAGCGGCACCACGAAGTAGGTGGGCCATACCGGAATACTGGCATCACCCTGCACCACGGACGCGTTAATGCCATATTTGGAGAGGGCTTCACCCCAGGTACGTACGGTGAGCAAGGCGAACACCAGCGCCGACAACAGTAACGCCCATCCCCGCAAATGTTTCTGCACGAAGCGCGGCAGCCTTTCGGTAACCACCTCCACGGAGATATGCCCTTCTTTCTGTTCAGCGAACGCCAACGGTACGAACGCGGCGACAATCATGTAGTAATGCGACACCACGGTGATGGTGCCGGGAATGGGCGTGCCGAACAGAAACCGCGCCGCCACGTCCGCGGTGACGTGCAGCATCATTAAAGCGATGGCCAGCCCGCCCAGCATGGTCATGAAATCAGTCACCGCGGACAGGTAACGGCCCAATCGCTCCATGGCTCAGCCCTCCCCGGCGGGGGTAACCCGATGACTGCCATACTGCTCACGCAACCGGACTTTCAGCACCTTACCGGTGGCGGTGTGCGGCAGCGTTTCGACAAACAGAATGTCCTCGGGCAACCACCACTTAACGACTTTTTCGGCCAGGTGGGCAAGCAGGGTATCCCGGTCGACGTCACCACCGGCGTGGCGAACCACCAGCATTAAGGGCCGCTCCTGCCATTTCTCGTGGTACATGCCAATCACCGCCGCCTCCGCCACATCGGGGTGGGAGTAAGCCGCGTTTTCCAGATCCAGCGACGATATCCATTCGCCGCCGGACTTGATCACGTCCTTGGCCCGGTCCACCAGTTGCAGGTAGCCTTCCTGGTCGATATTGGCGATGTCACCGGTGGGGAAAAAGCCTTCCTCGTCCACAACATCGCCGCCTTCGGCCCGGTAATAGCCGCTGGCGATCCACGGCCCGCGGACATGCAAATGCCCGGCACTGACGCCATCCCAGGGCAGCGGTTTTCCGTGGTCATCGACGATTTTCAGATCAACACCCCAGATTCCACGGCCCTGCTTCGCCTGCAGTTCGGCGCGCTCCTCGTTATCAAGTCGCGCATGCCTGGCCAACGGTCGGTTGACCACGCCCAGAGGGCTGGTCTCGGTCATGCCCCAACCTTGCAACACCTGCACCCCCATATCGTTAAAGCGATCAAGCATGGCACGCGGCGGCGCGCTGCCGCCGATGCCGATGCTGTGCAAGGGCAGGTCCCGCACGTTGATTTCCGGGTGCGCGTCCAGGTACTGGAAGAACATCAACCAAACCGTCGGCACGGCCTGGGAAAACGTAACTTCTTCATCACGCATTAATTGATACAGCGACTCGCCGTCCAGATGCTCGCCGGGCAACACCAGCTTGGCGCCCACCAGCGCGGCGGCATAGGGCATGCCCCAGGCATTGGCGTGGAACATCGGCACCACCAACAACAGGCTGGAATCGGCGGTGACCGAGAAGCTGTCCGGCGCCAGAGCGATCAGCGAGTGCAATACCGTGGATCGATGCGAGTACAGCACGCCTTTGGGATTGCCGGTGGTGCCGGAGGTGTAACACAGACTGGACGCGGTGCGTTCATCGAATTCCGGCCACTGATAATCGTCACTGGCGTCGGCGAGCAGATCCTCGTAGCACAGCAGGTTGTCTACCTTAATGTCCGGCATGTGCTCGCGGTCGGTGAGCGCGACGAAATGAGTAACACTTTTCAACGAGGGCGCCAGTTGTTCCACCAAACCGGCAAAGCTGATATCAAACAGAAGCACTTTATCTTCGGCATGACCGAGGATGTATTCGACCTGCTCCGGGAACAGCCGTGGATTCACCGTATGCAACACCGCGCCGCTACCGGATACGCCGAAATACAGTTCCAGATGGCGGGCGGTGTTCCACGCCAACGTGGCAACCCGGTCGCCGAACGCCACGCCCAGGTTTTGCAAAGCATTAGCCGCTTTCTTGGAACGCGCCTGGAGCGTTCGATAGTCGGTTCGCTGTATTGGTCCTTCCACACTGCGCGACACGATTTCCGTGTGTGGATGGAATGACGCCGCATGGTCGATCAACGACGAAATCAGCAGCGGTTTATCTTGCATCAAACCCAGCATCCGGGCCTCCCGATTTTGTTGTTATTAACAGTTCGGCGGAGCGTTATAGCCGTTCAACGATGGTCACGTTTGCCAGGCCACCGCCTTCGCACATGGTCTGCAAACCGTACCGCTTGCCACGTTGCTTGAGCGCATGCACCAGGGTGGTCATCAGCTTGGTACCGGAGCCGCCCAACGGATGCCCCAGCGCGATGGCGCCACCGTTGACGTTCAAACGGTCGGGGTCGGCGTCCAGTGTTTTCAGCCAGGCCAGCGGTACCGAGGCAAAGGCCTCGTTGACTTCGAACAGATCGATATCGTTGATTGTCATACCGGCTTTCTTGAGCGCCTTTTGAGTGGCGGGAATCGGCGCTTCCAGCATGATTTCGGGATCGTGGCCGATCACCGTCAGGTGGTGAATACGCGCCAGCGGTTCCACGCCCAACGCTTTCAGGCCACGCTCGTTGACGACCATTACGCCGGTGGCGCCGTCACAAATCTGGCTGGCGGTGGCGGCGGTGATGCGTCCACCTTCCTGAAGCACCTTGACGCCCTGAATGCTCTCCAGCGACACGTCGAAACGGATGCCTTCGTCAATGCGATGCATCTCATCGCCGCCCTGGCCGTCCACGCCACGCACCGTCACCGGCAGAATCTCGTCGTTGAAGACGCCGGCCTCGGTGGCCTTGATCGCTTTTTCATGGCTAAGCAACGCGAAACGATCCAGCTCGTCTTTGCTGATGTCGTATTTGCGAGCCATCATTTCGGCACCGATAAACTGACTGAAATCGTCCACCTGCGGATAGCGTTCATGCATTGCCGGGCTGAAGTAATGCCCGAGCCCCTGTTTCTGCGGCAACACCACCGAGGCGCCCATGGGTACGCGGCTCATGGATTCAACGCCGGCGGCGATCACCACATCCTGGGTGCCCGACATCACCGCCTGGGCGGCGAAGTGCAACGCCTGCTGGGAAGAACCGCACTGGCGGTCCACGGAGGTGGCGGGTACCGATTCAGGGAGTTTCGAGGCCAACACCGCGTTGCGCGCGATGTTCTGCGCCTGCTCGCCGATCTGACCGACACACCCCATAATCACATCGTCGACCAACGTCGGATCGGCCTGACTCCGCGCCAGCAGTTCGTTCAACACCTGGCCGGCCAGGTCCGCCGGGTGCCAGCCGGACAAGCGGCCGCCTTTGCGGCCCCCCGCGGTACGCGCCGCGGCGACGATGTAGGCTTCGCTCATTGTTATCACCTTGAAAATTCGTTGGTTGATTTGAGTGTGCGTTCACGCGGTGGCGCGGGCGTCGTCCGAAGCGACGATTTTCCACGCCCTGCCGGCGTCAACGCGGCGCCATGCGTATCGCACCGTCCAGACGCACGCTCTCGCCGTTGAAGTAGCGGTTGCCGATCATGGTGGCGGCCAGGTCGGCGAACTCAGCCGGCTGGCCAAGCCGCTTGGGAAACGGTACCGACGCCGACAGGGAGTCCTTGACGTTATCCGGCAGGCCGGCCATCAGCGGCGTTTCGAAAAGACCGGGCATGATGGTGTTGATACGAATGCCTTCGTTCATCAGATCGCGGGCGATGGGCAACGTCATGCCCACCAGACCGGCCTTGGAAGCCGCGTAGGCGGCCTGACCGATCTGACCGTCCTGGGCGGCCACCGAGGCGGTGTTGATCATCACGCCGCGCTCGCCGTCGTCAAGCGGCGACAACGCCAGCATGCCGGCGGCGGACTTGGCATTACAACGGAACGAGCCGATCAGGTTGATTTGCACCACTTTGTCGAACTCGGCCACCGGGAAATGCTTGGCTTCGCCGCTCTGCTTGGCGCGGCTGGCGGTTTTGAAGGCATTGCCGATACCCGCGCAATTGACCAGCACCCGTTCCTGGCCCAGCGCCTCGCGGGCCCGGGCGAAGCCTTCGTCCACGGACGCTTCGGACGTCACGTCCACCTGACAGAACACACCGCCCAGCTCCGCCGCCAGGGCTTCACCGGCTTCTCGGTTTAGGTCAAACAAAGCCACCCGCGCACCCGCGGCGGCCAGGCGGCGCGCCACGGCGGCACCCAGGCCGGAGGCACCGCCGGTGATCACGGCAGTGACGGAAGCGTCGATCTTCATAGTCGGTTCCTTGCTGAATAGTGACTGCGATAGAAGCAAACGTTCCCGCATGCGGCCTTCGCCTGCATCGTCGAAACAGACGATATGGACGACGGTACTTGAACCGGGCCCAAGGCAAGGCTAGCTTTACCTACTCGCCGGTATGCCCCGGCGCGCCGCAAAGGCGAACAACAAAAACCGGTGGTGGCACGGGCAACGCGCTGTCCAAGGAGGCACCATGAAGACGCCGAGCCGTATTCTGTCAATCCGCAGCCTGCTCTCCAGCAAGCTCAATCCACCCACGATTCATACTTCGCAGGTTCCCCGCGAGCCCATTCATGACAGCGTGGCCCGCGCCGAGAACGCCAAGCTGGTGCTGTTCCAAGCGCCCGCCGGCTTCGGCAAGTCCACCCTCATGGCGCAATGTCTGGAGCGCTTTCAAAGCCAGGGCATCGCCACCGCCTGGCTGACCCTGGACGACGCCGACAACGACACCCAGCGCTTTCTTTCTTGCATCGAAACCGCCATCGCCAATTTGCTGGAAGCGGACCGCGAAGAGCTCGCCTTGCTGCAGGACGGCAAGTCGGCCGGCGACACCGTCCTCGACCTGGTCACCCGGCTGGCCGGCGAAGCGGGCCAATTCGCCTTGTTCCTGGACGATTTCGAGCGTCTGCACGAACCCACGGTGCTCGGTCTGGTGCGCGAGATCATTGACCATTTACCGGCCAACTGTCGGCTGATGATCGGCTCGCGCGGCCAGCCGGACCTGGGCCTGGGCCGTCTTCGGGTACGCGGTCAATTGCTGGAAATCAACGCCGAAAGCATGCGGTTTTCCGCCCGGGAAACGGAACATTTCCTCAACCACAATCGCGGTCTGGCACTGACGCCGGACCAACTCACCGGCATTCAGAGCAAAACCGAGGGCTGGGTGGCGGCACTTTGGCTGGCCTCCCTGGCGCTGGAGAACCACCCGGCGCCAGGCGAGTTCATCGCCCGCTTCTCCGGCGAGGATCAGGCGGTGGCCAACTACCTGGCCGAGGACGTGTTGGCCCAGCAACCGGAACGGGTGCGTCTGTTTCTGCTTCGCACCAGCGTGCTGCGCTATCTAAGCGCGCCGCTGTGCAACGCGCTGCTGCCGGACACCGACAGCGAATCACTGATCAAGCTGCTCAACGAAGCGAATATTTTCCTGGTGCCCATTGAAAGCGAAGAGCGGCTGTATCGCTACCACAGCCTGTTCGCGGACTTTCTGCGTCATCGACTGGAACAGCAATTGCCCGGGGAGGTGCAAGCACTGCACAAAGCCGCCTCAGCCTGGTTTGAGGCGGATCACCGCCCGGTGCCGGCCATTGATCACGCTCTCGAAGGGCGGGATTTCCCCCGCGCGCTGACCCTGATGGCACGCCACGCCGAGGATCTGCTGGCCCAGGGGCGCATGCGCTTGCTGGGCCGCTGGTTCGCCGCCATCCCCGCCGAGCTGCTCAAGGACTACCCGCTGCTTCAGGCGATTCATGTCTGGGCGCTGTGTTTCACCTGTAGCCCGCACCGCGCCATGGAATTGCTGCAGAGCACCGGCCTGGAACAATCCCGGGACCCACAGATCCGACCCCATGTGCTGGCCCTGCGCCCCTCGATTCTCGGCATCATGGACGATTTCGAGCAGGTCTATCTGATCGGCCGCGAGGCACTCAAGGAATTGCCCAACGGCGAGCCCTTCGCCGATACCACTCTGGTAAACGCGGTCGCCAATGCCTATTCGGTGATGGGCAAACATCAGGAGGCCCGACAGCTTCTGGATGGCGCCCGCGACGTGCAGGGCGTCTACGAGAGCGCCTTCAACGCCATGTATTCGGAATCGGTTGAGGGCATCATCGATCTTCAGGAGGGCCGCCAGCGCCAGGCCGCCGCCCGCTTCCGGCTGGCGGCGGGCATGAGCCGCACCCACGGCGCCTTCTCCTTCCACGGCACCAACGGCAACGCCTGGGCCGGCGTGCTGCACGCCAACGCGGTCTACGAGGCCAACGATTTGCCCCTCGCGGCCCGCTTACTCAACGCCTACGCGCCGCTGGCCCGCGACATCGGCCTGCCGGATCATATGATCCTGGCTGACACCATGCTGTCGCGCATCGCCTTTCACGACGGCGATCTCGATAAAGCATTCCAGATTCTCACCGTGCTGGAAGCCACCGGACACAAACGCCAGCTCCCTCGCGTGGTCGCCACCGCCCGTTTGCAGCGCGCCCATCTGATGCTGCTGCAGGGCGATGAACAGGCCGCCAGAGCGGAACTGGAGCGGGCCGACGATCCGGCCACCTGGTCGCCAATTCAGAGCCTGCGCCTGCTCGCCAACGACGTGGAGAACGCGCAAATCGGGCGCCTGCGCCTGGAAAGCCTGATCGGTGACGCCGGCGCGGCGGTGACCGCTGTGCGCCGCGCCGTGGCGGAGGCGGCGGCGGAAACCCGCCACCGTCGCGCGTTCAAACTGCGCTTGCTGCTGACCGTGGCGCTGCATCGCCAAGGGTCGCCGCGCGCCGCACTCGACGAGTTAGAAACGGTACTCAAGGAAGGCGCCCGCGAAGGCTATCAGCGGCTGATTCTGGATGAGGGGCCGCGTCTCGGGGCGCTGGTGGTGCGGCTGCAGTCGGACATTCTGGAGCGCAAGCTGGACCGGCGCGAGCCGTTGTTCGCCGAGTATCTTCAGGCGTTGTTGCAGGGCTTCGGGCCGGCGGTGTTCAACATCTATCCGGAGGACAGTGATCCCAACAGTGCGCTGCTGGAGCCGCTGACCCGCAAGGAAATTCGCGTGCTCAAGTTACTCGCCGAGGGGCACTCCAATTCAGCGATGGCGGAAAAGCTGTTCGTTTCGGACAGCACCATCCGCACCCATCTGCGCAACATCAACGCCAAGCTCAACGCCAGCAATCGTACCGAAGCGGTGGCCATCGCCCGCAAAGCGGGCGTGGTGTAATCGCCGTGCCGGTTCAGGCCGGGGCACCGTCCACGATCAATTCCGCCATCGACTCGCGCAGCGGGCCGGTAACCGGGGTGGGACGGCGCGCCTCGCGGTCCATCAGCACCATCACACTTTCCGATACCGCCACCAGGGTGTCGTCCACCCGGGCGCCACCACGCAACACAAAGGAGGTGTTGCCGATCCCCGCCAGGCCGGAATGCAGCGCCACTTCCCCCATGCCGGCGTCCCAACGCAGATAACGGATATCAATGCGCGCCACCAACAGGCCCAGGCCCGGCAATCTCAGCATGTTCAATGAACCTGCGCGGGACTGCTCCATGTAGCGGGCCACCGCCAGTTCCGCCAGGCAGCGGTCCGGATCAAGATCGGCGTAACGGGCCTTGAGGTCCACTTTCTGCGGATAGCGGCGGATGCCGGCGTCATCTTCATTGAGGTCCGGCCAGGGCAGCAGCGATGGCGGTTCGCCGACTTCACCCTGCAACGTTCGTTGCACGCTGTCCGGCAAGGGCACCCAGGCGCCCTGATGCCAGGCCCCCATCAGGCACTCCTGCACGCCCACGCACTGATCGTGCTGAAACAGCGCCTGCACCAAACGATAACGGTCGCTTTCCACCGCCACCACGCGCACCGCGGCGGTCACCTCGTGGGGGTAGTGGGTTTCGCGGAGAAAATGGGTGACGGTGCGGCGCGGCCGCAACAGGACGTCATCGGAGTACCAGACATCCTCGCCCAGGACCGCCATGTGGAAACGGGTTCGCGACTCGGTATGGAAACTCTGCACCGCCACGTTATTAACGTGACGTTCCGTGTCCAGGTGGCTGTAATGCGGATTGAAGCGGATCGAGAACGGATAGGCGGCCGCCTCAAGCTGCCAGGATTGTGTCTTCACTGCGTTAACTCCACCGGAACGGAACGGGCATGTAAAGGCAAAGCGGCGCCGGGCGCAAGCCCGGACCGGATCAAGAAAAATTGGGCCGGCGCTTTTCCTGAAAGGCGCGCACCCCTTCCTGGAACGCCTCGCTGTCGATCAGCCCCTGCTGAACACGGGCCTCTTCCTGCATCTGCTCGCCGAGGCCGCGCTGCGCGGCCTCATCAAGAATGCGCCGGGCCTGACCGGCGACGCCGCTGGGCAGCGCCGCCAGACGCTCCGCCAGAGCCTGAGCCTCGGCCATCAAGGTGTCGCCCTTCACCACCGCCCAGATCAACCCCCATTGCTCCGCTCGGGCGGCCGGCAAGCGCTCCCCCAACAAGGTCAGCCCCAAGGCGCGGGCATTGCCGAGCAGGCGCGGCAGATGCCAGGTGGCGCCCATGTCCGGGACGATGCCCAGCGTGGGCACGAACGGGAATAGGAAATAAGCGTCCTCGGCGGCGATCACCAGATCAGCGGCCAGTGCCACGCTGGCGCCGGCGCCCGCCGCCGGTCCGTTGACGGCGCTGATCACCGGTATCGGCAAACCGCGAATGTCCTCGATCATGGGATTGGACAGCGACTGCATCATATCCGACACCTGCTCTCCCAACGATCGGTCCGTCGGCGGGTCCATGGTGTTGAGATCGGCGCCGGAGGAAAACGCCCGTCCAGCCCCGGTGAGAATCAGGGCACGCGCCTCGCCGTTGTGACGAAGGCTCGCCAGGGCATCACGCATTTCTTCCTGCAACAGCGTGGACAGGGCGTTCAGGGTTTGCGGCTGATTGAGGGTGAGCACGGCGATGCCGTCGTTCACCGTCAGCGTAATACGTTGATAACTCATGGTGCGGTCTCCCAGTCAGGGTGGAGCATTAATCCCGGCGCCGGTTCGGTCCCAGATAGCCGAACAGGAACGCGGCGGCTTTGCGCATCTGTATTTCCTCGGCGCCTTCGGTAATACGGTAGCGCCGGTGGTGACGGTAGATGTGCTCAAACGGTTTATGGCGCGAGTAGCCCAGGCCGCCGTGCACCTGCATGGCTCGGTCAGCGGCTTCGCAACACAAACGATTGGCCTGGTAATTACAGATCGCCACTTTATCGGAAAGCTGTTTTTCCACTTCCGGCTTGGGTAACTGGTCCATTTCCCAGGCGGTCTTGCGAATCAACAGGCGCAGCATTTCCACCTGGCTGTGCAGTTCTACCAACGGAAACTGGATGCCCTGGTTCTTGGCCAGCGCCTCGCCGAACGGCTTGCGCCGGCGCGCATAGTCCACGCTTTCGCGAATGCAGTAATCGGCCGCCCCGAGGCTGGAGGCGGCTTGCCGGATACGGTTTTCGTGCACGAAATGCTGGGCCAGCGACAATCCACCCTCGCGGGGCCCGAAGATGGCGCTGTCCGGCACCCACACATCACGCAGGCTCAGGCGTGGATGGTCGGTGGGCATATTAAACGTCCACAGGTACTCCTCGATGGTCAGCCCGTCGATGGGCGAGGGCATCAGGAAGGCGGTGATGCCGCGCGCGTCGCCGTGGTCGCCACTGGTGCGCGCGAACAGCACGCAATGAGTGGCGGTGTGCATACCGGTGATCCACATTTTTTCGCCGTTGATGCACCAGCCGTCCACGCCGTCGCGTTGCTGCGGCACCGCGCGTGTTTCCATGTGCGTGGCATCGGAACCGTGGGCGGGTTCGGTGAGCCCGAAGGCGATGCGATGAGTCTCATCAAGCATGCCGGTGACGAATTCCTCGCGCTGGGCGTCGCTGCCGAAATCCCGGAACAGCAGCACGAACGGGTTGTTGGCGACAATGGAATGCTCGTTCTGCAGATCGTTGTGCAGGCCCAGCCCGCGGGCGGCGAGGTGTTCGCGGATCACCGTCATGGCCAGATGCGAGCCGTCCTGACCGCCGTACTCGCGGGGCAGCGGGAAACGCAGATGACCGGCCCGGTCGGCAAGTCGCCGTGCTTGCGCCAGTAGCGCCTCCCACTCCGGGCGCGGCAGGCCGCCGTTGTCGAAATCGGTACGCGCCCATTCCCGGCGATGGTCGAAGAAGCGCTGGTTATCGTCCTGTTGCTCCAGTGGCCGGATCTCGGCCTCGATGAAGTCGTCCAGTTGTTTCAGGTAGGCGGTTAACTCCGCCGGCAAAGAAAAATCCATGGTGTGGGCTCCGTTCAGCGAGGGTCGTCCGGGCGACGGGTCCATTGCGCCCGGGCCCGTTGGTAGGCGACATAGCGAGGCTGGTCCACGGCCAGTTTGTTGAGCGTGATCCACCACAGCAGATCGGCCAGGCCCGGGGTGTCCAGACCCAGTTCGGCATCGGCGATACGGTCACAGAGCCGCTGGGTGAGCGCCGCCAGGTCCTCGTCGTCACCAACGTCGCCGAGCAAGGCGGTCAGCCGGCGGCGCTCTTCGGCGGCCACCGCCGGTGCTTCGGCGAGGCCGCGTGCCACCCGTTCCAGCACATGGGCGGCCACGCGGGTCTGATACGCCAAGTGCGGCGCTAACGCCGGCACCAGCTCGCGGCGCAGGAAGTCGGCCACCACGGTGAGCTGCAGTTCATCGTCCGGGGCATCGTGCATGGGCGGTCTCCGTTTGCCGTTGCGAGGTCAGATCTGGTCCAGGGGCGCTAGTAATCTCAGCAGGTCCAATTCGGTTTCCGAGGCACGCCGGCCGATGGCGCCGCGCTCCACGGTGCGGTCGTGGCCGTCGGTGAAGGCAGCGGCCATTTTCTGGCAAATCACCCCCCATTTAAGCGTGCCAAAGAGCTCCCAGAATGCCACGCGATCGGCGGCCACCGCCTGGCCGCTGGCTTCCTGATAACCAGCGTAAAGATCCTCCCGGGTGCCGAAGCCGCCCACCGGCAAATCGATCTGGCCGAAGCGCCAGGCGTTAACACAGAGCCAGCCGAGATCGGCCATGGGGTCACCGACATAGGCCAGCTCCCAATCCAGCAGGGCGCGCAGCCCATGTCGGTTAATGATTAGATTGCCGTTACGGAAATCGCCATGCACCAGGGCCGGTTCCGGCTCCCGCGCGGGCAGGTGCTCGCGCAGCCAGCGGAATGCCAATTCGAACACCGGGCGCGGCTCACCGTAGCCGCGATATTCCCGGTACAGCGCCGCCACCGCCTCGGCGGTATCCAGGCGGCGCAAGAACGGCACCTCCCCGGTGGGCACCTGATGCACACCAGCGATAACCCGACCACACTGGCGCGCCAACAGGTCCCGGGCCCCGGCGTAGGCGTCGTCACGCAGTAAACGCTGGGGCAGCGTCTCGCCTTCCAGCCGCTGCATGACGTAACCCTCGCCGAGCCCGTCCTCGGGGCTCAGCAGCGCACGCACCCGGGGGACCGGCACATCATGTTCGGCCACCACCGCCAGCAACCGGGCCTCGTTGGCGAGCCCCACGGTATCGTCGTCGGCCTGGTTCCAGGGCCCCGCCAAACGCAGTATCAGCGGTTCCGCTTGGGTCCCTTCGAGCACGTCAAACGACCACATCTGCTGGCTGGCACCGCCGGTGAGCCGGATGGGTGGCGTCACTTCGGCGCCGGGACGGTCACCAATTAATCGTCGGGTCAGCGCTTGCCGTACCGCGGCGGCGTCAAGATGCTTGTCAGCAATCCCCATGAACGGTGTTCTCCGGCCCGTTTTTGGAAAGTATTTCGGCAGTCTAAGCAGGGCGCGATGGGCTCACTTCGTCGTATCGGACGATTTACCCGTCACGTCGTACCCCGCCGGTTACTCGTCGCAACCGACGATTGCGCCGCCGGGCCGGGCGGCCAATCATGGCGATAAATTGCCCAGGGAAACTTGCCATGACCACCTCACCACGCACCGTTCAACAACTGATCGACCTTCACGGTCGCACCGCCCTGATTACCGGTGGCTCACGAGGGCTGGGCCTGCAGATGGCCCGCGCGCTGGGCGAGGCCGGCGCCCGCTTAATGATCAGTTCGCGCAAGGAGGACGAACTCAACCAGGCGGCGGAGCAACTGCGCGCCGGCGGCATCGAGGTGACGCCCGTGGCCGTGGACCTGTCTGACGAAGACGCGGTGATGGGGCTCGCCGACCGGGCGATGGCGGAATTGGGCCGGGTGGACATCCTGGTCAACAACGCCGGCGCCAGTTGGGGCGCACCGGCGGAGGATTACCCCATGGAAGGCTGGGATAAGGTGATGACGTTGAACGTGCGCAACCTGTTTATGCTGACCCGGGAAATCGGCCGGCGCAGCATGATCCCCAATGGCGGTGGCCGGGTGGTGAACGTGGCCTCAAACGCCGCCCTGGGCGGCAACCGGGACTTCATGCAGGCGGTGGGCTACAACACCAGCAAAGGGGCGGTGGTCACCTTTACCCGAGCCCTGGCCGCCGAGTGGGGCGCCTACAACATCACCGTCAACGCCATCGGTCCTGGGGTGTTCCCCAGCAAAATGTCCCGCTATCTCACCGACCGTCATGGCGTCGAGGCCCTGGCCGCGCGAGTGCCCCTGAACCGGGTCGGCGATGACGAGGATCTGAAGGGGGCGGTGCTGCTGTTCGCGTCCGACGCTGGCAAGCACATCACCGGTCAGTTTCTGGTCGTCGACGGCGGCGCCAGCGCCATGATCGCCGGCTAACCATACTGTTCAGCAGTCTGTTTAAGGACCAACACCATGAATGCTTCAGTCAGTTTGCAGGCCGCCACCAGCGTCAGCGACGCGCTCGCGTCACGACGCTCGGTGCGCGGTTTCCTGTCCACGCCGGTGGACGCCGACTTGTTGCGCGAGGTGCTGCGCAAGGCTTCACGGGCACCCTCTGGCGGCAATCTTCAGCCCTGGCATCTGCATGTGGTCGGTGGTGAGCGGCTGGACGCGCTCAAGGCGCTGGCCCGCGACCGCATAGCAGAACAGCCCGGCGGCGAGGACACCGAGTACGACGTCTATCCCAAAAATCTGGTATCACCCTACCGGGACCGGCGTTTCCAGGTCGGCGAGGATATGTACGGTCTGCTGGGTATACCGCGTGAGGACAAGGCGGCGCGATTGGCGTGGTTCGCACGCAACTTCCAGTTCTTCGGCGCACCGGTGGCGCTGTTCTGCTACGTGGACCGACGTATGGGCCCGCCGCAATGGTCGGATCTCGGGATGTATCTGCAGTCGGTGATGCTGCTGTTGCGGGAGGCGGGTTTGCACAGTTGTCCGCAGGAATGCTGGTCGCTGTACCCACGCATGATCGGCGATTTTCTAGGGGCCCCGGCGGAGCAAATGCTGTTCACCGGCATGTCGATCGGGCACCCGGACCCCGACGAGCCCGCCAACCGGCTGCGGGCACGCCGCGCGCCACTGGAGGAAGTCGTCGCGTTCCACGGCCTCTGAGCGGGACGGTCCGGCGCCGTCTTTGCGCCGGACCAAATCCGCCGTGGGAATCAGTGAAGCTGGAACAGGATTTTCAGTAACTGCACGCCCAGCAACACGATCAGCGGGCTCAAGTCGATGCCGCCCATGTCCGGCAGCAGGCGCCGCGCCGGGGCCATAATCGGTTCGGTGATCTGGATCACCACCCGCACCACCGGGTTGGACGGGTCCGGCGCCACCCAACTGAGAATCACGCGGATCAATACCGCCCAGAACACATAGTCGAGAATCAGCGACGCCAATTCACGCAGAGTGTAGACCAGCAATTGCGGACCGATGCCCGCCGGCAGACCGCCGGTCTGGATGGTGAGCAGCATCAACGCCTTGACCACGATCAGGATCAGCACCAGTACCAGTGAGGCGATATCGAGCCCCCGATAACCGGGAATGAGGCGTCGCAGCGGCGCCAGCAGCGGATTGGTGGCGCGCAGTATGAATTGCGAAATAGGGTTATAGAAATCCGCCCGCGCCAGTTGCAGCACGAAACGGGTCAACACGATGAAGATGTACACGCTGAACGCGAAATCAATCAGGAAGACCGCGGCGCCCTGAGGATTCATGACGACTCCAGACTGTTCGTTAGGCGACTGAGTATTGGGGTAAAGCCTGCCGGTTTCAAATTTTTGGCCGGCGCCTCACTCCGAAAGCTGTTCGGAGCGCTCGCGGGCGGCGGCAACCGCGGCCTGAACCTGCTCGCGCAAGCCGGCTTCCTCGAACACCTCCAGCGCCGCCGCCGTGGTGCCGCCGGGGCTGGTGACCCGCTGGCGCAGGACGTCCGGGCCGTCTTCACTGGTAATCGCCAGTTGGGCGGCGCCCCAGGCGGTCTGCAGCACCAACTGCCGCGCGGTGGCCGCGGACAACCCCTGGGCCCGGGCGGCGTCGATCAGCGACTCCATCAGCAGGAAGAAATAGGCCGGGCCGGAACCGGATACCGCGGTCACCGCGTCCAGCTCGCTTTCGCTTTCGAACCAGAAGGTCAGGCCCACGGCGCCCAGGATCTGTCCGGCCATCTCTTTCTGTTCGGCGTTCACTTCCGGAGCGGCGTACAGCCCGGTGGCACCGGCCTGCACCAGCGACGGGGTGTTAGGCATGCAGCGCACGATGGGCGCCTCGCCCAGCCATTCGCGCAGGTTGGCCACGGTGACGCCGGCGGCGATGGAAATGATCAGCGGCTGGCGCTGCTCGATGATCTCCCGCAAGGCGGCACAGGCATCGCCCATCACCTGGGGCTTCACCGCCAGCACCAGCACGTCCACACGGCGGGCCACTTCCAGGTTGTCGCGGCTGACGTGGACGCGGTGCAACTGGGCCACTTCGTCGAGGCGGTCCTGGGAGGGGTCGCTCATCCAGATGCGGGCCGGGCGGATGCCCTTGGCGATCATGCCGCCCGCCAGACTGTTCGCCATATTGCCGGCGCCGATGAATCCGATCAGTTGTTGTGCCATAGCTGCGTCGTCCTTTCAGCGATTTTCCTTGGGCGGCCGCGGACCGAACAGGGCGGTGCCCAGCCGCACCAGGGTGGCGCCTTCTTCGATGGCCACCGTGTAGTCCGCGCTCATACCCATGGACAGGGTGTCGAGGGCGGGCATTGTATTGCGCAATTGTGACAGTGTCATGGCGAGGGTTTGGAAGGCACCTCGATTGCCGTCGGCGCTGCCGGCACGGGGAATCGCCATCAGCCCGCGCAGACGCAGACGCGGCCAGTCGGCGAAACCCGCCGCCAGCGACGCCACCTGGTCCGGAGCGACACCGCTTTTGCTGGCTTCGCCATCCACGTTCACCTGAATGCAGACATTGAGGGGCGGCAAATGCGCCGGCCGCTGGTCGTTGAGCCGGCGGGCGATCTTGGCCCGATCCAGGGTGTGCACCCAGTCGAAATGACCAGCGATGTCGCGGGTTTTATTGGACTGAATCGGGCCGATGAAATGCCAGATCAGGCCCCGCTGGGCCAGGGCGGGCATCTTATCGAGGGCTTCCTGGAGATAGTTTTCGCCGAAATCACGCTGCCCCTGGTCGGCCAACGCGGCGATTTCAGCGCTATCGCGGGTTTTGCTCACCGCCAGCAAAGTGGCGCTGTGCGGGGCCCGGCCGGCGGCGTCGCAGGCAGCGTCGATTCGTGCGCGAATCGAGGTTAGCGGGGTGTCGGCTTCAGGCATGATTGAATAGCTCACGGCGAGCGGTTAGTTTAAGGCCTTACATCGTCCTGCGAAATTCTACTGAGAAGAATACAGAAACCAATGGATATCACCGAACTGCTTGCCTTCAGCGCCAAAAACGGCGCCTCGGATTTGCACCTTTCCGCCGGTCTGCCCCCGATGATCCGGGTGGACGGCGACGTGCGCCGGATCAATCTGCCGGCCATGGAGCACAAAGAAGTGCACGCGCTGGTCTACGACATTATGAACGACAAGCAGCGCAAGGATTACGAGGAGTTCCTGGAAACCGACTTCTCCTTCGATGTGCCGGGCGTGGCCCGCTTCCGGGTTAATGCCTTCAACCATAACCGGGGCGCCGGCGCGGTGTTCCGGACCATTCCCTCCAAGGTGCTGACCATGGAGGATCTGGGCATGGGCAAGGTGTTCCAGAAGATTTCCGATTTCCCGCGCGGCATCGTCCTGGTCACCGGGCCCACCGGCTCCGGTAAGTCCACCACCCTGGCGGCGATGATGGACTACATCAACGAAAGCCGCTACGAGCACATCCTCACCATCGAGGACCCGATCGAATTCGTGCACGAATCCAAGAAGTGCCTGGTCAACCAGCGCGAAGTGCACCGCGACACCCTCGGCTTCGCCGAGGCGTTGCGGTCCGCCCTGCGGGAAGACCCGGATATTATTCTGGTGGGCGAATTGCGGGACCTGGAAACCATTCGCCTGGCGCTGACCGCGGCGGAAACCGGGCACCTGGTGTTCGGCACACTGCACACCACCTCGGCGGCCAAAACCATCGACCGGGTGGTGGACGTGTTCCCGGCGGAAGAAAAATCCATGGTCCGCTCGATGTTGTCCGAATCGCTGCAGGCGGTGATCTCGCAAACGCTGATGAAGAAAAACGGCGGCGGCCGGATTGCCGCCCATGAGATCATGATCGGCACCGCCGCGATCCGGAATCTGATCCGCGAGGACAAGGTGGCGCAGATGTATTCCGCCATCCAGACAGGCGGCGCGCTGGGCATGCAGACCCTCGATCAGTGTCTGCAGGGTCTGGTCCAGAAAGGCCTGGTGGCCCGCCAGGCGGCCCAGGAAAAAGCCAAGAACCCGGACGCCATCTAACTGAACCACTGCGAGGGGCAGGCCCTACATGGAATTCGAAGATCTTCTCAAACTGATGGTACAGAAAGGCGGCTCGGACCTGTTCATCACCGCCGGGGTGCCGCCGAGCATGAAGATTCACGGCAAGGTGCTGCCGGTAACGCGCAACGCCCTGACCCCGGACATGACCCGGGACATCGTGCTCAGCACCATGAACGACAAACAGCGCAAGGAATTCCTGGAGCACCACGAGTGCAACTACGCCATCTCCGCGCGCGGCATCGGCCGCTTTCGGGCCAGCGCCTTCTACCAGCGTAATCTGGTGGGGATGGTGCTGCGGCGTATCGAAACCAAGATTCCCAACGTCGACGAACTGCGCCTGCCGCCGGTGATCAAGGATCTGGCGATGACCAAGCGCGGCCTGGTGATTTTCGTGGGCGCCACCGGCACCGGTAAATCCACCTCGCTGGCGTCAATGATCGGGCACCGCAACAAGAACTCCAAAGGGCACATTATCTCGATTGAAGACCCGATCGAATTCATCCACCAACACCAGGGTTGCATCGTTACCCAGCGGGAAGTGGGCATCGACACGGAATCTTTCGAGATCGCCCTGAAGAACACCCTGCGCCAGGCTCCGGACGTCATTCTGATCGGCGAGATCCGCAGCCGCGAGGTAATGGACTACGCCATCGCCTTCGCGGAAACCGGCCACCTGTGTCTGGCCACCCTGCACGCCAACAACGCCAACCAAGCGCTCGACCGGATCATTCACTTCTTCCCGGCGGACCGCCACGGCCAGCTTTACATGGACCTGTCGCTGAACCTGCGCGGCATCGTTGCCCAGCAACTGATCCCCACCCCAGACGGCAAAGGCCGGCGCGCCGCCATCGAGGTACTGCTCAACACGCCACTGGTGTCGGATCACATCCGCAAAGGCGAGATCCATCTGCTCAAGGCGCTGATGAGCAAGTCCCGCGAACAGAACATGCAGACCTTCGACCAGGCGCTCTACGACCTTTATGACGCCGGCGAAATCACCTATGAAGACGCCATCGCCCACGCCGATTCGCCCAACGATCTGCGGCTGATGATCAAGCTCGGCAACGAGACCGACGCCTCCAGCCTGGACCACGCCACCCGCGGCCTGACCATTGAAGGCGACCACGACTAGGGTCTGTTCACACGACAGGCGTTTATCCTTCTTTTACGGTCGCCCGGGCGGGAGTCCACCTATCCTTCACGGACGGGCTCCCACTCTTGCCCGGACATCCATATCGGGAGGCAACGTTATGAACAAGTTCGCATCCGCCCATTGGGAAGGCGACATCAAGAAGGGCAAAGGCACCATTTCCACGCAAAGCGGTGCCCTCAAGGAACAACCTTACGGTTTCAATACCCGCTTCGAGGACGAACCGGGCACCAACCCGGAGGAGCTGCTCGGCGGCGCCCACGCAGGCTGTTTCTCAATGGCGTTTTCCCTGGAGCTGGGTAACGCCGGCTACACCGCCGACAGCATCGACACCAAGGCGAAAGTCACGCTGGATAAGGACGGCGACGGCTTCAGCATCACCAAAGTGCACTTGGACATGACCGCGACGATTCCCGGCATCGACGACGCCGAATTCCAGAAAATCGCCAACGGCGCCAAGGAAGGTTGCCCGGTTTCCAAGGTGCTCAACGCGGACATCACTCTGGACGCCAAACTCGGCTGAAGGACCGCCCTTGTGGGAGCGAGCCCGCTCGCGAAAGGGCGAGCGGGCTCGCCCGGCAGGATCCCAGAGACCTATCCAGCCCCTTAAGCCGTCTCGGCCAGCGTCCCCGCCCGGTAATCGCGCAGCGCCTGCTCGATCTCTTCCTGGGTGTTCATCACGAAGGGACCGTACTGGGCCACCGGCTCGCCGATCGGCTTGCCCGCCAGCAGCAGCAGCCGCGCGCCCCGGTCTCCGGCGACCAGCGTGACCTGATCGCCGTCACTCAGGGTGGCGGTGTGCTCCAGACGCAGCGTCTCCCCGTTCACCGCTACGCCGCCCTCGAACAGGTACAGGAAAGCGTTGTAGCCGACGTTCAGCGGCACCGTGATACTTTCCCCCGCGCGCAATTTCACGTCCAGGTACAGCGGGTCGGTGCTGCCGCCGACCACCGGGGCGGTGAGCGATTCGCCATTCACCGTCACGTGCCCGGCAATCGCTTTGATCTGCCCCCCACCGGCTAGGTCCAGGCGCGGCATTTCGCTATCGACCACATCCCGGTAGCCCGCCGGCTTCATTTTTTCCGCCGCCGGCAGATTGATCCACAACTGAAAGCCACGCAGTAAACCGTCCTGCTGCTGGGGCATTTCTTCGTGGATGATGCCCCGCCCGGCGGTCATCCACTGCACGCCGCCCTGTTTCAGATCCCCTTCGTTACCCAGGTGATCACGGTGCTTCATGTGCCCTTCCATCAGGTAGGTCACGGTTTCGAAGCCGCGGTGCGGATGGGCCGGGAAGCCCGCCACGTAATCGTCCGGATTGTCGGAGGAGAACGCGTCCAGCATCAGGAACGGGTCCAGACGCACCGCCGGATTATGACCCAGCGCCCGCTTGAGTCGAACGCCGGCGCCGTCGGACGTATCCAGGGCCCGGATAGTGTTCAGTACACGACGCTCTTTCATGATGACCTCCTGTTGGCTCAGGCGACGCGCTCAGGCGCCGCGAATCTGCCGTTCGCCCAGCCGGTCACGGTCGTGGGCGGCGGAAAGATCCTGTTCCGGGCCAATTGAGATAATGCCGTGAGGGTTCACCGTCGGATGGCTACGGAAGTAATGGTTACGGATATGATCCATCTCCACGGTGTCGGCTACCCCCTGCAACTGATACAGCTCGCGCAGCAGGCCGTTCAAATTCGGGTAATCGGTGATCCGGCGGCGGTCACATTTAAAATGCGTGACATAAACGGGGTCGAACCGCACCAATGTGGTCCACAGTCGCAGATCCGCCTCGGTGAGCGTGTTGCCAACCAGATAACGGCTCTTGCCGAGCCGCTCTTCCAGCTCGTCGAGCGTGCCGAACAACGCATGCACCGCTTCGTCGTAGGCCTGCTGTCCGGTGGCGAAGCCGGCTTTGTAGACACCATTGTTCACTTTTTCATAGACCGGACTGTTGATCGCCTCGATCTGCTCTTGCAGATCGTCCGGGTAATAGTCGCCGGGCCGGGCACCAACCGCGTCAAAAGCGCTGTTGAACATGCGGATAATATCCGCGGACTCGTTACTGACGATGGTCTCGCGCTGCGTGTCCCACAACACCGGCACGGTGACGCGACCGGTATATTTGCCGTCAGCCTTCAGGTAAAGCTGGTAAAGCTTGTCCAGGCCGTAAAGCGGGTCGCCGGTGGCACCCGGGAAGTCCTCGCGGAGCTCCCAGCCGCTTTCCAGCATCAGCGGGTGGACCACCGACACGTCGATGTGTTTCTCCAGGCCTTTCCAGGCACGCATCACCAACGCCCGGTGAGCCCACGGGCAAGCGTAGGAGACGTACAGATGGTAACGCCCGCTTTCTGCCGGGAAGCCGCCGTCACCGGTGGGGCCGGCGCTGCCGTCGGCCGTTACCCAGTTACGAAACTGGCTCTCCGAGCGCTTGAAATGACCACCGGTGCTCTTGGTGTCGTACCACTTGTCTTGCCATTGTCCTTCCACGAGTAAACCCATGGGGTTCTCCTTTCACTGATGTCCGTCCTCAAGACCGCCGGCTCAGACGCCAGCGGGCTCACCGAGAGTTTCCAGGAGCGCATCGATACGCGCCTCGGCCCGGGCCAGGGATTCCAGTTTCACGTCTTCGCCCATGTTGAGACCCTCCGCATAGACGAATTCCACATCTTCGATGCCCATGAACGCAAAGATCTTTTTCACGAAGGTCGTGGACGTTTCATGGGGCTGGCCAGCGTGAATGCCACCGTGCGCGGCGAAAACACGCACCGGACGATCCGCCAGCAGTCCCACCGGCCCGTTTTCGGTGTACCGGAACGTGACACCGGCACGGGCGATATGGTCGATCCACGCCTTGAACTGGGTGGGAGCGCCGAAGTTGTACATCGGCAAGCCAAGCACCACCAGATCCGCGCTTTTTAACTCCGCCACCAAGTGGTCAGACTGCGCCAGGGCGGCCTGTTGGGAGGCGTCCAGGTCCGTCGCGAAACCGCGCAGGGCACCGGCGCGGTTGACGTCCAGATGGGGCACGCCATCGTTGATCAAATCCCGGGTAATCAGCTCTGTTTCCGGGTTCCGAGCCCGATAACCGTCGATGAAACGCCGGGCCAAAAGGCTGGACTGGCCGTCCTCGCCAAACAAGCTGCTTTGCAGATACAGAACGCGGGTCATCGGCTCGCTCCCATGGTGTGAATTAAGATGCCCCTATTGTTATTCCTGAAAAGGCGATATAAAACGGCACCTGTTTGCGGAATATGGCCAACTGATTCGATATGTCGACCAAGATCACCCTGGACCAATGGCAAGCTCTGATCGCCGTGGTGGACGAAGGCGGCTACGCCGCCGCCGCCGAGGCACTGGATAAAAGCCAATCGGCGATCAGCTACGCGGTGCAGAAAATCGAAACCGAGCTGGGCGTGCGCGCCTTCGCATTGGAGGGGCGGCGCGCCAAGCTCACGGAAACCGGCAGCCTGCTCTACCGCCAGGCCAAAGTGCTGGTGGAGGAAGCGGGTCGCATCGAGAATACCGCCATCCAGTTCGGCCACGGCTGGGAACCACTGGTACGGCTCACCGCCGACGGCCTGTTCCCCCAGGAAAGGGTGCTGTGCGCTCTGGTGCGGCTGGCCAGCGAAAGCCCGCTGACCCGGGTGGAGTTCCAGGAAACCGTTCTGTCCGGTTCGGAAGAAGCGCTGCTGCGCCACGAAGCGGACGTGGTGATCACTGGTCGCGTGCCGCCCGGCTTTATGGGCGATCATCTCACCCGAATACGCTTCGTGGCGGTGGCGGCGCCGGACCATGCCCTGCACCATCAGGGCCCGCTGGATCTGGATCATCTGCGCCCGCATCGCCAACTGGTGATCCGCGATTCCGGCAAGCGCCGGGTCGATGCCGGCTGGCTGGGCGCCGAGCAGCGCTGGACTTTTTCCCACGGCGGTGCCCGACGTCAGGCCCTGCTGCGCGGTCTCGGCTTCGCCTGGGTTCCGGAGACCGAAATAGCCGCCGATCTGACCGACGGCGGATTACTGCCTTTGCCCCTCAAGGAAGGTGTGGAGCGCTTTCATGATCTTTATCTGGTCTATGCTGACGGCCAGTACGCCGGCCGAGCCGCCCGTTTTCTCGGTGAGAGCCTGAAGCACGAAACCGACACCGAGGTCCTGCCGGAGACCCGTTAGACCGCTACGCTATTCTTCATCCTGATTCGACAAGGAGCACCATGACAGCCACGACTTCAATTGAAATCGCGAGCCGCTACAACGGCCCCCCGGGTTCCGCCAATGGTGGTTACATGTGCGGCCGCATGGCCGAGCAGGCCAGTGCACCCTGCGTGGAAACCCGCCTGATGGCACCGCCGCCGCTGGACATCCAACTGCCGCTGCGGCTGGACAATGCGGAATGGTTCGCGCTACACGGAGACCGGCCGGTGGCGCGGACGCGCGAGGCTACGCTGCCGGCCATGACGGTGCCAGCGCCGGCCACGGTGGAAGACGCCCGGCAGGCGGAAAAGCGATTCAGTGGCTTCGTCGACCACCCTTTCCCCGGTTGCTATGTGTGTGGCCCGGACCGTGACGACGGCTTGCGGCTGTTTCCCGGCTGGCTGGAAGATCGGCGGGCAGTGGCCTGCCCCTGGACGCCAGCTTCAATCCAGGGCGACAACCAGGGTCGGGTGACGCTGCCGCAGGTATACGCGGCGCTGGATTGCCCCGGTTCCTTTACTCTGGAGAAAGACCCGGATACCTGGGTGGTGCTGGGCAGCTTCACCGTACAGGTGGACGACTTGCCCGAGGTCGGCGAAACCTATGTGGTGAGCGGTTGGCCGATGGGCCGTGACGGACGCAAGCATTTCGCCGGCACCGCGGTGCACGACGCCCAGGGGCGATGCCTGGCGCGGGCCCACGCGGTATGGGTGCAAATTCCCGCCGGCTCCCGTTGACGCCGAACTGGCGTGCCGGGTCTATACTGACGGCAAGGCTATTAACCTTCCCTGTGAACAGGAGATTGATCATGCGCTGGTTAGCACTCACTTTTGCGTTCGTGCTCGCGGGTTGCGTATCCCCGGTGGTGGTGGACCATCGCTCGGGCACCGATTTCACCGCCTACCAGAGCTACACCATCGTGGCACCGGGCAACGACCGCGAGTCGCTCAGCCTGGACAGTCAGCGGGTGGAACAGGCATTGACCCGGGTACTCGCCGACCGGCCCATGACCGCCACTGCTGACAACGCCGATGTGGCGATACGCTACCGTTTCGTGCCGGTGGAGAAATTCCAGGGCAGCAGCTTCCGGTTTGGTTTCGGCTGGTTCGGCAACGGCTATGGGGTCGGCACGTCCACCCCGGTGGAGGGCGAAACCTACAACGAGTACAAGCTGCAGGTGGCCGTGGTGGACCAGGCCGACAAACAGGTGGTGTGGGAAGCGACCAGCCGCGACACCCTCTACGACAGCCTCGACAGTGAGCGGCGGGTGACGCGCATCAACACCATGGTCGAGGAAATGTTCAAACGGTACCCGCCCGGGGCCAGCGCAAATTAACCGCTAAACCGCCCTCCGCGCCGGCGCTTAACGTCACCGTGCCGCCGGTGCGGGCCATTACGGTGGCGACAATGGCGAGCCCCAACCCCTGACCCCCTTCCCGGCGGCCACCCTCGCGATTATGCCAGCCGCGCTCCAGGGCCTGGTGCCGTTGTTGAGGCGACATGCCGGCGCCCTGATCTTCGATGCGGGCGGCGCACTCCGCACCGGAACCGGACAATACCACCGTCAAGCGCGCGCCTTCCGGGCTGTGGCGTACCGCGTTTTCAATCACATTGCGCAGGCTGATGCGCACCAGCCCGGTGGGTGCCGCCGGCGTGCCCGCGCCCTGATCCCGGCGACACACTCGCAGACCGCGTTGCCCGATCGCCTGCGCCTGCTCCTCCAATAACTCATCTACCAGCACCACCAGCGGTACGCCCTCATCGTCCAGGGTGCCGTCTTCCCGCGCCAGGGCGAGCAACTGATCGAGGCTGTGGCCGAGCCTTTGTGACGCCTGTTCGGCGACGCTCCGAGCGTGCTCCGCGCGCTCACCGTGGGCGATCTTGGCGACCTGCAATTGGGTACGAATGGCCGCCAGCGGGGTACGCAACTCGTGGGCCAGATCATCGGTGAGTTGTCGTTCGCGGGCCAGGGCCGCTCGCTCACGGCTGAGGAGCTGATTGAGCGTCGCCACCATGGCGGCCAACTCCACCGCGCCGACGGGCGCCGACAGCGGCCGCTGTTCTCCGGCGTCCCGCTCGGCCAGTTGCCGGCGTAATGATGACAGCGGCGCTAATGCCCGGCCCACTGCCCAATAGACCAATGTCAGGCTGGCCAGCAAGCCGGCGGACAGCGCCGCCAGCAACAACCAAGCCACATGACGCATAAAGTCAGTGCGGCCAGCCATGCGCTCCGCGGATGTGACCCGCACCGCGCCCTGGGTCACCGTATACACCCGCCAGCGGTGGCCGCCGGCAAGGCGTTCACCGAATCCGTCCCGCGGCAACGCCAGAGCATCATCGGGGGCGCCGCCGGACCGTGCCAACACCTCGCCGCGCAGACCGCTGATCTCGCAGGCTATGCCTCCGCTCGGCAGAGCGCCGGCGCCACTCAACGTGGCGGCCAGATCGCTGTCCGCATCGAGCAGCGACGCCACCATGCGGGCGGAAGCCGCGAGTCGCTGATCGAGCACCGTCGCCACCCGGTCGCGGACCTCGCCATGCAGCCACAACGCCAGCGCCAGCCACAGCGCCGACAAACCGACGCCGAGCCACAACAGCAGGCGCCCGCGCAAACTGGACGGGTGATATCTCAAGGCGGCGCTCCCAACCGGTAGCCCTCTCCGCGCACGGTTTCTATCAGGCTGTCTCCCAATTTGCGGCGCAGATTGTGTATGTGCACCGCCAGCGCGTTACTCTCCACGCCGTCGGTCCAGCCGTACACCCGGTCCGCCAGTTCGTCGGCGGTAAGCACCCGGCCACGGCTGCCCAATAACGCCTGCAACAAAGCCCGCTCCCGGCGTGGCAGGGTAACCAGTTGGTCATCCATCCAGAGTTGCCGGCGGGCGGGATCGAAACGCAAACGGCCGTATTCGATCACCGGGTCGGCGCGGCCCTCGGCGCGGCGCAACAGCGCGTGCAGGCGCGCCACCAGCTCTTCCAGATCGAACGGCTTAATCAGGTAGTCGTCGGCGCCGGCATTGAGGCCCCGCACCCGGTGAGTCACGCCGTCCCGGGCGGTGAGCAACAGGACCGGCTCCAAACGCCCGTGGCGGCGCCAGCGGCCAAGCAATGCGAGGCCGTCTTCGTCGGGCAGACCGAGGTCGAGAATCACCGCATCGAAGTCGGCGCTGCCCAGGGCCCCATCAGCGGCGGCCGCATCACCGACCCAGGCCACCGAGAACCCGTGCAGTTGCAGGCCTGCCTGCACCCCGTCGCCGAGCAGCGTGTCGTCTTCCACCAGCAATAAATGCATGTGTTGCCTCTCCTGGTCCGGCGCTGTGACAAGATTGAAGCGTCACCATTAACCCGGCGTTAATCCTCGGCGGTGAAGCTATCCACCAGCAAAATAAGGGCTTTCAATGACTTCAATGACCCTCGGCCCGCTGGCGGTGCCGATTGCGTTTATTCCCTGGCTGGCGGCGCTGGTGGCGCTTTGGGCTACCGTTTGGCTGCGCCGCCGCGATGCCGCACGCCCGGACCCGGAAGCACTGCTCTCATGGGCGCTGTTCGGTGTGCTGATCGGCGCGCGCCTGGCCTTCGTACTGCGTTACTGGGACCGTTTCGACGGGCCCCTGGCGATGCTCGATGTGCGCGACGGCGGATTCTGGTGGCCGGGCGCGGTGGCGGGCGCACTTGTCGGCCTGAGCCTGGCGCTGTGGCGCGGCCATCGGCGCGCCTTGGGCGAAGCCGGTCTCGCCGGCGGCGTCGGACTGACCGCCGCGTTGCTCGTCACCATGATCACCGTACCGCTGCAGTCCGGCACGGCGCCGGCGCCGGAGGTCGATCTGCGCACCCTCGACCACGACATCGTGCCGCTGAGCACATTAACCGGCGACCGGATCACCGTGGTCAACCTGTGGGCCAGTTGGTGCCCGCCCTGTCGCCGGGAAATGCCGGTTTTCCAGCGCGCGCAACGAGACTATCCGGGGGTGCGCTTCGTCTATGCCAACCAGGGTGAAAGCGCCACCACGGTTCGCCGCTACCTGACCGAAGAAGCGCTGCGCCTGGACCAGGTGTTGTTGGACCCACACCGGGATCTCGGCCGCGCCTTGGGCGGCGGCCTGCCCACCACGTTAATCATTAATGGCGACGGCCAATTGGTGGACAGCCATTTGGGGCCTTTGTCACCGGCGGCCCTGCACCATTTCCTAAACCCCTATACGTCAGCACGCGCCGTAGAAAAGGAGTAATTCATGCTTCGTTCCATTGTGTTACTGGCCACTTTGTCTCTGTCTTTGTTTTGGTCCGGCGTCACCACCGCGCAGGACAAGGAACAACAGGCGCAGCAACTGTATCAGCGGCTCAGCGAAAGCCATTGGGTGGCCGAAGGGGCCCCGTCACCGGAACGCGTGGTGTACACCTTCACCGATATGGAGTGCCCGTATTGCGCCCGTCAGTGGCAAGCCATGCGGCCCTTTATCGAGTCACCGGACAACCGTACCCAGGTACGCCATATCATTGTCGCGATGCTCAAACCCACCAGTTTCGGCAAAGGCGCCGCGGTGCTGGCGTCGCCGGACCCGGCGGCGGCGCTGAAGACCGCTCAGGAGCGTTTCAGTGACGGCGGCATCACACCGATGGATGACGTCCCCGAAGGCACCGCCGAGGCGCTCAGGGCGAACAGCACTCTGATGCGCGCCTTGGGCATACGCGGCACCCCCGCGACCGTCTTCAGAGACCCCGAGGGCCAATTGCAGTTCGCCCCCGGTCTGCTCAGCGAGGAGGCACTGAGACGATACGTATTCCAGGTGGATTAGCGGGCGGGTTCAGTCGCTCAGCCAGCTCACTTTGCCCTGACACACGGTGACCTTCACCACGCCCGGCAAGGTGGCGTTGCGCCAGGGCGAATTACGGCCCGCCGACAGCCAATGACTGGCGAGGCCACGACTTTCGTCGGCGGCCAGCACGCACAGGCTGGCCGGCCGGCCGGCTTCCAACTGGCCCGCCTGAATACCCAGGCAGCGGGCCGGGGCGGCGGTCACCGCGTCCAGGGCCCGCTGCAACGGCAAGGCGCCGTCCGCCACCAGTTTGAGGATCAACGGCAGCAGGCTGTCGAGCCCGGAAATACCAGGCTTGGAGGCCGGGAAAGGCGCCGCCTTGCTGGACGAACCCACCGGTTGATGTTGGGAACAGATAGCGTCGATGGTGCCGTCCGCCACGGCGGCGAGCAGGGCTTCCCGGTCCGCGGCGCCACGCAGCGGTGGGATCACGTGGCAGTGGCTGTTGAACCCTTCGATGGCGGATTCATCCAGCAGCAAGTGGTGAATGCTGACGTCGGCGGTGACCGGCAACCCGCGCGCCTTGGCCTCGCGCAGCAGCCACAGCGACTCACGGCTGGAGATTTGCTGGAAATGAGCGCGCACTCCGGTGGCTTCCACCAACAGCAGGTCACGGGCCAGGTCCACCGATTCCGCCACCGCGGGAATCCCCGGCAGCCCCAGGCGCGTCGCCACCGGGCCATCGTGGGCGCAGCCGCCGCCGGCCAGGGCTGAATCCTGGGGACGGAACATCACCGGCAAATCAAAGGTGGCGGCGTATTCCAGACCGCGTTTGAGCACCAGAGCGTCCGTTACCCGGGCGCCGGCCTGGCCGACGGCAATGCAGCCGGCCCGGGCCAGGGTGGCCATTTCCGCTAACTGGCTGCCCGCCAGCCCCTGGGTCATGGCCGCCACCGGCAGCACCCGCGCAAAGCCGGCCTGGCCGGCCTGTTCGCGGATCAGGCGTACCACGGCTGTGGAATCCACTGGTCCGCAGTCCGGCTGCGCCGCCAGGTGGGTGATGCCGCCACCGGCAGCGGCGCGGGTTTCCGACGCGATGTCGCCGGCACGGCCGCTGCCGGGCACGGACAGGTGCACGCAGGCGTCCACCAGACCGGGAATCACCCAGTGGCCTTCGGCCTCGATGATTTCCGCGCCGGGGGCATCCAGGCTGGCGCCGATGCGTACCAAACGTCCGTCCTGCACCAGCAGGTCCGCCACATCGTCCCGGCCGGAAAGCGGATCAATCACCCGCCCCTTGCGAATCAGCAGATGGGCTCTAGCGGCCATGGTCGCCTCCCTGCTCCGGGTTGTGGCTGCTTTCCTGGCCGCTGATAGCCATCGACATCACCGCCATTCGCACCGCAATGCCGAAGGTCACTTGGTTCAGAATCACCGAGCGGGGGCCGTCGGCAACTTCCGAGGCGATCTCCACACCCCGGTTGATCGGCCCGGGGTGCATGACAATGGCGTCGGGTCGCGCGTGCCGCAGCTTTTCGTTATTCAAGCCGTAAAGGCGAAAGAATTCCGCTTCGCTGGGCAGCAAAGCCGAATCCATGCGCTCTTTCTGCAGGCGCAGCATGATCACCACGTCCACATCCTTGAGGCCTTGCGCCATGTCGGTGAACACTGTCACGCCGAGCTGCTCCACATCCGTGGGCAGCAGCGTACGCGGTCCGATCAACCGCACTTCCTCGGCGCCGAGAATATTAAGCGCATGAATCTGCGAGCGCGCCACCCGCGAATGCAGGATATCGCCGACGATCGCCACCCGCAGGCCGTCGAAACCGCCCTTATAGTGGCGGATGGTGTACATATCCAGCATCGCCTGGGTGGGGTGGGCGTGGCGCCCGTCACCGGCGTTGATCACCGCGACCCGGGGGGTCACTTCGTTGGCGATAAAGAAAGGCGCGCCGGAATCCTGGTGGCGCACCACGAACATATCCGCGGCCATCGCTTCCAGGTTGCGCAGTGTGTCGAGCAGGGTCTCGCCCTTGCTGGTGGCTGACTTGGCGATATCCAGGTTAAGCACGTCGGCGCTGAGCCGCTTGGCCGCCAGCTCGAAGGTGCTGCGGGTGCGGGTGCTGGATTCGAAGAACAGGTTGACCACTGTCTTGCCGCGCAGCAGCGGCACTTTCTTGATCGCGCGACCGCCCACGTCGACAAAGCTGGCGGCCGTGTCGAGAATGTCTTCGAGCAGTGGGCGGGGCAGATGTTCAACGGAAAGAAAGTGTCGCAGCTTTCCGTCTTCGGTGAGCTGCACGCGGGAGGAGGGCGGCGGCGCAAGCGTCATTCTTCGGGCCTTATGTCTCTGATCTCCGCAGTCAAAGGCGCGGGCCCGAACAATTCTACCCGCTGATGGGGCGGCAATGCCAAAGTTTCCCCGCAAATATCCGCGCGGATCGGCAATTGCCGGTGGCCGATATCGAACAGCACCGCCAGCCGGATGGAGGCTGGGCGACCGAAATCAAACAGTTCGTTCATGGCGGCACGGATCGTTCGCCCGGTCATCAGCACATCGTCGACCAGCACCAGATGGGCCCCATCCACGTCGAACGGCAGGTCCGAAGGCCTCACCGTTCGCTTCAGCCCGCGGGTGTCGAAGTCATCGCGATAAAAGCTCACGTCCAGTCGCCCCAGCGGCAACCGCGTGGCCAACCGCTGGTTGAGCGCTTGCGCCACCCAGGCGCCACCGGACTGGATGCCCACCAGCGAAGGTGTTGCCTCGCCGTACCCGGACGTCACTTGCTCCGCCATGGCGGCGAGCCGTGCGTCGATGTCCGCTTCATTCCAGCGCAAGGGAAGCTCCTGAAGGTGGATAGCAATGCAATCGGCGTAGAGTAGCAGATGCAAGCCGGTTTGCGAGCCGCTTCCGGGTCACGCCGGCGAAGGACGTTTACACTCGCGCCACTGTCTCGCCCGGGCCCCGAGCGTTAATGTTGGGGCCGCGAGGACGCACCTCTTTCATGGACACCACTGTATTAAGGAAGCATCAATGAATACCCTTGGCAAAACCCTCACCGCCGCGGCCCTGCTGGCCACCTTCGCTCACCCGGCCCAGGCCTTCGATCTCAAGGGCGCAATGGACTCCGCCAACAAGGCGGTGGACGAGGCCCAGAAGAAGACCGATGACGCCGCCAGCCAATCCCAATCAGCGGTGAACAAGGCGTCCGGCGACTGGCAGGTGGCCGGTGATACCGCCACCCTGGTCAACGACCTGTCCAGCCAGTTGGGGGTCTCCGAACAGCAAGCCGCCGGCGGCAGCGCGGCGCTGTTTTCCATGGCGCAATCGCAGCTCTCCGGTGAGCAGTTCAGCGGCGTGACCAACCAGGTTTCCGGCCTCGGCGCCTTGCTCGGTGGTGGCGAAAACGGCAGCAGCGGCGGCGGCCTGATGAACTCGGCACTCAACAACGTCAACTCTCTGAGCGGCGTACAAAGCGCCTTTAGCGCCCTGGGACTGAGCCCCGAGATGATCAGCCAGTTCACACCCATCATCACCCAGTTCCTGGGCAATCAGGGCGTGACCGGCTCGCTGATCGGTACTCTGCAAAAACTCTGGACTCCGGCCCAGTAACAATCGGCCGTCGGGTCGCTCAGCGGCTCCGGCGGCGCGCCTTCAAACGCCGTTTCAGGCGCTCCGCCGCGTCCGCCCGGGCCAGATATTCCACCGTCTTGCCGGCCTTGTGCGGCACCAGGACCTCCAGCTCTTCCAGGGTGCGCAGATCCGCACGGGCGGTATTTTCCGACACGTCGAACAGATTCTTCACTTCCTTTGCGGTGAACCCCACCCCCGGGTTCTTCAACGCCTGGCGCAGCAGCATGCCCTGACGGTGATTCAGGCGCCGCCCGATACCCATGTCCGCCAACCAGTCCATCAGCTCCAGGTATTCTCGTCGTTTGGTTTGTACGTAGTCCAGGAACGCATCAATGGCCCGTTGAATGATGCGTAACTGATAGACCACGAAGTAGGTCAGATCGTTGTCGTCGGTTTCGGTGAACAGATAGGCCTCGCCGTACTGGATGGGCGCGTCCTTCAACAGGGCACTGATGGAGATGTACTCGAACGGCCAGTACCCGGCCTTCAGCATGTACCAGTAGAACAAAGCCCGGGCGGTACGGCCGTTGCCATCCACGAACGGGTGCTCGTAGCCGATCATGAAATGCAGGATGATCGCCTTCACCGCCGGGTGGATGAAAGCCCGCCCCTCGCGGCCGTCATGGTTTTCGTTGGCGAAGCGGCACAGCGCCTTGAGGCGCTCGGGCAGACGCTCGGCGGCTGGCGGCTGATGGGCCACTTCGCCATCCCGGTCCACGACCACCACGTCATCACCCTGGCGGGGCTCTCCTGGCACCACCCCGGCCTGTGTCGTGTCATGGGTGGCCAGCTCATGGAAGCGGAAGATTAGTGACAGGTCCAGGGGCTCGTCCCGAGCGCGCTTGGCTTCTTTCATGAGCAGGTAGTTATTGAACACCATGCGTTCGTCTTCGGTACGTGGCCGGCGTTCGCGGATCAGCATGTCCCGGGCCACCTTCCGGGTGGTGGCGGCTCCCTCCAGTTGAGCGCTGGAAATCGCCTCCTCCATCATCAGGGTTTCCACCAGATACTGCTCGCGCTGGCCGTGGCTGGACAGATCAAAACCACCGTCCCGCAACGACGGCGCACACAACCGATCAATGGCGTGCAGAGTGCTTTCCACCGTGTCCGGCGTACAGAACTGAAAAGGCCGACCGTCCGCCGCGCTCAGCGAGATCGGTTTGAGCAGACTCTGACGGGCCAGTTTGACGGCCACCCAGACCACTTCCCTGTCGACATTGGCGGGCAACCGGCGCCGCAGATCATGCCAATGCAAATAACGGCCCTTTGCGTCGACGGTTCCATAATCGGTCATGGCATCCAGAACAGCGCCACTGTTTTTTCTGAAAACCTCTTCAATATCAGGTGGTTGTCTAATCCTGGCCATTTTCAGCTCAATTTTTGAAAAACTGATTTGAATATGGCGCGTCACGTTGCGCCCGTCAAGTCGACGCAAGCGGCACAACCGCTACGGGGTCGCCGGGCCGCTTTCGCCAAAGCTCGGGCAACCCTACAGTTTTTTCGATATAACGGTTTCAACCAGTGCGCTGGCCCAATCTCGCCGACTGGTCCATTCTCACTGACATAGCATCGCGGGTGACGGGAACACCATGAAATGGCGCAACGATAACCAACACTATGGCTGGATCGCGATTGGCCTGCACTGGCTGGTGGCGGTGACGGTGTTGGGGCTTTTCGGTCTCGGGCTGTACATGGTCGAACTGGGCTACTACGACCCCTGGTATCGAGCCGCCCCCGACCTCCATCGCAGCATCGGCCTTACGTTATTCGCCGTTGCCGTGGTCCGCCTGCTGTGGCGGACGGTCTCTACGTCACCGTCACCACCGGCCAACCACCATCGCTGGGAGCGACTGGGCGCGCGGCTGGCCCATTGGAGCCTGCTGACGACGCTGTTCATCGCGATGGTCAGCGGCTATTTGATCAGCACCGCCGACGGCGCCGGCATAGCGGTGTTCGGCCTGTTCGACGTGCCCTCATTGACCGGGCGTCAGAGCGGCCTGGAAGACAGTGCCGGCCTGGTGCATTACTGGAGCACCTGGGCGCTGGTAGTGCTGGCGGGACTGCATGCACTGGCGGCGCTGAAACACCACTTTATTGACCGGGATGCGACCTTGAAACGCATGCTGCGACCGTAACCCCGACCCGTCCTGAACGGACCCTTAAAGGAGAAACCTGCCATGCTGAAACAACGTCTTCTCATCTCTCTGTTGGCGGTGCTGCTCAGCACCCCGGCGTTCGCCGACAAACCCGGCGGCACCTATCAGTTCGATACCGAAGGTCAGCACCAATTCATTATTTTCAAAATATCCCACCTCGGCTATAGCTGGTTGTACGGTCGCTTCAACGAATTCACCGGCAGCTTCACCGTGGATCAGGACAACCCGGAAAACAGTAAGGTGCGCGCGGAAATCAAGACCGCCAGCCTGGACAGCAATCACGCCGAACGGGACAAGCACCTTCGCAGCGATGACTTTCTGGACGTAAGCGAATACCCGACGGCCACCTTTGAAAGCACCGGCATCGAACAAACCGGCGAGCGCACCGCGAAAATCACCGGTAACTTCACCCTGCACGGTGTCACCAAACCGGTCACCCTGGACGCCAGAATGATCGGCTACGGCGACGACCCTTGGGGCGGTTATCGCATGGGGCTGGAAGCCCGCACTACGTTGAAGCTGGCGGATTTCGGCATCACCAAGGACCTCGGGCCGGCATCGGAAACCGTGGAAATTATTATTTCCGTGGAAGGCGTTAGACAGTAAGCCTTGATCGCCGGCGGCGTCAGGGGGCCACCGGCTCCGCACCGCCGAGATAACCTTCGGCGATCACCGCCGCGGCCATGGAATCCACTTTCGGGTCGGCGCGGCGGGTGCCGGTGCGCTCCCGCGCCTCCCGGGTGGAGAGGCGCTCATCAATCATCCACACCGGCAGGCCGAAGCGCCCGTGCAGGCGGCGGGCGAATTTACGTGCGCGCCGGCTGGATTCACTCTCGCTGCCATCCATATTGAGTGGCAGCCCCACCACCAGCGTGTTAGGGCGCCAGTCATCCAGCAAGGCGGTCAAATGGTTCCAGTCCGGCTGACCGTCGCGGCACCGCAGTGCCGGCAACGGCGATGCCGTGCCGGTAACCCCGTTACCGCTGGCCACGCCGATTTTGTCGGTGCCGTGGTCGAAAGCGATCAGGATCAACCGTGCCCCACTTGCGTGGCGATCAGGCTCATGTCCACGCCCAGGCGGGCGGCGGCGGCATGCCAACGCTGATCGAAAGGCGTATCCAGCACCAGTTCCGGGGTGCTCGCCACGCTCAGCCAGACGTTATCGACCAGCTCTTGCTCGAGCTGACCGTCATCCCAGCCGGCATAGCCCAAGCACACCAGAGTGGCCTCGGGCCCCTCACCGATGGCGATGGCTTCCATGATATCCCGGGATGTGGTCAAGCAGAGGCCGTCGGCCAGGGTCACGGTGGCGTCCCAGTGACGTGCGGTGGCACGGTGCAACACGAAACCGGAATCCGGCTGAATCGGCCCGCCGGCCACCACCTGATGCTGCTCCGAAGGCGGCACTTCCACCTCGATGTCCATGTCTACCAGGATATCGAGCAGGCTGAGTGACACCGGGCGGTTGAGCGTCAGGCCCATAGCGCCGTCGTCACCGTACTCCACGAGGTAGGTAACGGTGTGCTCGAAATTGGGATCGTCCATCTGCGGCATGGCGATCAATAATTGATGTTTGAGGCTGGCGCTGTCCATGGGCCACAGTATCCGGGGGTGGCGCGACGAGGGCAAGGGAAGGGCGCCGACAGAGGCGTTATTTGGAGGACACGCGCCGGTTGGCGTCGAATTTCCAGGTGCGGATGATTTCCAGTACATCCATACGCTCACGCATTTCCTGGGTAAAAGGCTCGAACGGCGCTGCCAGACGCACGCTCTGCACTGCCGCCTGATCCAGGAAATCGTGCCCCGAGGACTGCAGCACCTTGACCTCATCAATGGCGCCGTCGCGGCGCAGAGCCACCATCAGGCGCACGCCGCCAAAGGTATTGCTGGCCAGCGCCCGACGTGGAAAGTGGCGGGTGCCGGCGGTCTCCACCTTGCGGCGGAACGCCTCGATATAGGCGGCCTCGTAGTGGGCCTTGGCGGATACCGAGGTGAGCCGGCGCACGCGCGGGCGCTTGGCGTAGGACTGCTTTTGTTTGTCCAGCCGGGCCTGCAGGCTGGCGATCTCACGGCTGAGCTCGTCCATATTGTCGCGATCCGCTTTACGGCGCGGGTCTTTCTGGTTCTGGTCTTGCTGCTCGCTGGCCACGTCCCGTTCGCTGCGCGCCCGGGTGACGATGATTTTCTGCCGGGTCACCGGCCTGGGCTGCCGGGCGGTGGGCTCCTGGAGCTGCACGCGACGACTGTCCGGGTCGCTGAAGGGCGCCTCCTCGGTGGTGGTCAACTCGCTTTTTTCCTGCTCCGTGCCGGAGCCGCGCTGATTGGCCTGGGCAATAAAATCCGCCTCCTCCGGGGCTTCGTCGGCGCGGTGCATGGCCAAGGTCACTTCCAGGCTGTTGGGGGCGGCACGGGGCTTCTCCGGCGCGAAACCGACGCCGAACAGCAGCACGCCGTGTACCGCCAGCGCGAGGAATAATGTGAAGCCAAGCCGGTCGCCGGCGGTAACCTGAGGTGCTGCCATGGTGTCGCTATATCAGTGTTGTTATCTCGTGATTATTCCAGGTCCAGCAACGCATCGAACAACTGTCCGGCGATGTTGATGCCGAAGATCTGATCGAGTTCGCGCACGCAGGTGGGGCTGGTGACGTTGATTTCGGTCAGGTAATCACCGATCACGTCCAGTCCGACGAAGTATAGGCCTTTGCGCTTGAGGGTGGGGCCCACCTGTTCACAAATCCAGCGGTCGCGGTCGGTCAGCTCGCGTCCCTCGCCGGTGCCACCAGCGGCCAGGTTTCCGCGAAACTCGCCTTCCTTGGGAATGCGCGCCAGCGAGTAGGGCAGCGGCTCGCCGTTGATCATCAGGATGCGCTTGTCGCCCTGTTTAATCTCGGGCACGAAACGCTGGGCCATGATCGGCGTTTTGCCGTCCTCGGTGAGTACATCGATGATCACGCTGAGATTGGAGCTGCCGGGCTCAATGCGGAACACATTGGTGCCACCCATGGCATCCAACGGTTTCATCACGGTGTCACCCTGCTCCTTTACAAACTCTCGCAGCAGGGCGGCACGGCCGGATACCAGAGTGGGCACACAGCACTGGGGAAAGTCGGTGGCGAACAATTTTTCGTTGCAATCGCGGACGCTGGCGGGCCGGTTCACCACCCGCACGCCCTGCCGCTCGAGCTTCTCGAGCATATAGGTAACGTACAGATAGGCGGCGTCGAACGGCGGGTCCTGACGCATCAGGATCATGTCCAGCCCGGTTAAATCGCGTGGCGCCGGTTCGCCCAGGGTGTACCAATCCTGATTGTCGTCGCGCACTTGCAGATCGCGGGTCACCGCGGACACCTGGCCGTCGCGAATGTACAGGTCAGCGGGTTCCATGTAGTGGAGTACCCAGCCGCGCCGCTGCGCTTCCAGCAGCATCGCCAGGGTGGTGTCTTTCCAGGGCTTGATGTGGGCGATGGGGTCCATCACCACCCCGATATTGAGGCTCATGGTTGCTCCAGGACGACCGAGGAAGGAAATGCCCGGCAATCTTAGCAGTGCCTCGCCCGCCCCGCTACGGGACGCTTTTCTCAGGTCTCACAGGGTCTTATAGATTGAATGTAGAATCTGTGTTAAAACCTCGGCTTGGGCTGTTTCACCCATAAGGTCCTCGGAAGAATCCCTTAGAAAAGGGGAGGCGAAGCCCTGGGGGGCATCACGAAGGATCGCGGGCCCTGCCTATCGCACCACAAAAAAGGCTTATAATTACAAGACGTTGCGGCCTGTAACGGTTCACGGTTTAAAGGCAGTTCTCCATGACTGACAATTTTCAAGACCTCAAGGTGATGGTGATCGACGACTCCAAGACTATTCGTCGCACCGCCGAAACCCTGTTGAAAAAAGCGGGCTGCGAGGTGATCACCGCCACTGACGGCTTCGACGCCCTGGCCAAGATCGCCGACAGTAAACCGAGTATTATTTTCGTGGACATCATGATGCCACGACTGGATGGCTACCAGACTTGCGCGCTGATCAAAAACAACAGCGCGTTCAAGGCGACCCCCGTCATTATGCTCTCTTCCAAGGATGGTCTGTTTGACAAGGCCAAGGGTCGAATCGTGGGCTCCGACGAGTACCTGACCAAGCCGTTCTCCAAAGACGAGCTGTTGGGGGCGATTCGCCAGCACGTCTAGCGTTCGCCACGGGATCGCATCCCGTGGGCGGTCGCGGTGCTCAACCTGAAGAGGAAAAGATGGCACGCATTCTTATTGTCGATGACTCTCCCACTGAGTGTTACAAACTGCGGGAGATTCTGGAAAAGCACGGTCACCACGTTCTGGAGGCCGCGAATGGCGCGGACGGCGTGGCCATGGCGCGTTCGGAACTGCCGGACCTGGTGTTGATGGACGTGGTGATGCCCGGGCTGAACGGCTTTCAGGCCACCCGACAGCTCACCAAGGGCGCCGATACCGCCCATATACCAATTATTATCGTCACCACCAAGGATCAGGAAACCGACCGGGTCTGGGGCAAACGCCAGGGCGCCAAGGATTATCTGACCAAGCCGGTGCACGAAGACGTACTGTTGAAAACCGTGGATCGGCAACTGGCCGACCAATGAACACAGAGGTGTCATGAGCGCTGCCGCATCCGCCGCCTTCATCAAGCTGGCGGACTATTTCGTCCGTTGCCGTCAGCAGGCCGCCAACCTGCCGATGCAGGAAGACGCGGTCCATTACTGGAGCGGCGTGGGCTTCACCCTGGATGAGCGCTATTACGTGGCGCCCATGGATGAGGTCTCTGAGATCCTGTCGGTGCCGGCCTATACCCGGGTACCCGGGGTGCTCAATTGGATGAAGGGCGTGGCGAATGTGCGCGGGCGCCTGATGACAGTGATGGATCTGAGCCGCTTTCTCGGCAAGGCTTCGGAATTGCAAGAGAAACGGCGTCGGCTGCTGGTACTGGATCAGGACGATCTTTATACCGGCGTGATCGTGGACGAAGTGCTGGGTATGCAGCACTTTCCGATCGAGGAATATCAGCAACAATCGCCGCACGCGGAAGAGGATGTGGGTCCTTATTTACGCGGCGGTTATCAGAGGGACGGGGAATTCTGGTCCGTGTTCAGCCTTTCCCGGCTGGCACAGGATCCGCGCTTCATGCAGGCGGCCCGTACGGGCTGAGCGGCGTGCCGCGCAGGGGAGATAAGAATAGAGCCAGGCCAGGAGCCAGTTATGAAGTTCAAACCGGGAAACGTGTTCAGCAAGGTGCGTGGGGGCGCGGGCAACAACCCGTTGAATATTGCGCTTTATATCGGGCTGGCCGTTTTTATCGCCCTCGCGCTGGCCAACTTTCTGCTATCGGCGACCACCGCGAACCAGGCGCAAGAAAATATCACCGAAGCCTCGGAATTGCGGGTGGTTTCCCAGCAGATCGCCAAGAACGCCCTGGAGGCGGCGTCCGGTAACGCCGACGCCTTCGAGCTGTTGGAAGCCTCCCGCGCCGACTTCCAGGCGGCCTGGGACGGCCTCAAACAAGAGCCCGTGGCGGACGAGCAGGTGAAACAGCGGCTGCAAAGCCTGTGGGGCCAGGTCCGCGAGGACACCGGCACCATTCTGAACGGTCAGGACACGGTACTTGATCTGCACGAAGTGGCCGACACCCTGGCCCAGGCCATCCCCCAGCTTCAGTCCGAGTACCAGGCGGTGGTCGATATCCTGGTGGACACCGGCGCGCCGCCGGAGCAGGTAGCTTTCGCCCAGCGCCAGATCTGGCTCACCGAACGTATTCTGCGGTCCATTTCCCGGGTTTTGGAAGGCGACGACAACGCGGTGATCGCGGCGGATAACTTCGGCCGCGACGCCACCGAATTCGGCCGCGTGCTCAACGGCATGCTGGCCGGCGACGAAGCCATGGGTGTGCAGCAGATCGTCAACCCACAAGCCCTCAACTATCTGGACCGCACCTCCCGGCTGTTCGACGAATTCGTTAACCAGTCCGTGGATGAAATTCTGGAAACCGCCCCCGAGCTGTTCCAGGTGGCCAGCGCGGCGGATTCCATCTTCCGTAACTCCCAGGATCTGCTGCAAGAATCCACCAACCTCAACGACCAGTTCGAACAGACCACCACCGGCCTGTTCCCGTCGCTTTGGTTGGGCGCGGTGAGCGCCGCCATCGGCGTACTGCTGTTCTTCCTGATCATGCTTCAGCGTAACCGTGAAGCGGCGCGGCGCCGGAACGAACTGGAAAGCGAGAACCAGCGAAACCAGGCGGCGATTTTGCGCCTGCTCGACGAGCTGGGCGATCTGGCGGACGGTGACCTGACCGTGGAAGCGACGGTGACCGAAGATTTCACCGGCGCCATCGCCGACTCCATCAACTACTCCATCGACCAGCTCCGCAGCCTGGTACAAACCATCAACAATTCCGCCGTGCAGGTGGCTTCGGCCGCCCAGGAAACCCAGTCCACGGCGATGCATCTGGCGGAAGCCTCCGAGCACCAGGCCCAGGAAATCGCCGGCGCCTCGGCGGCGGTGAACGAGATGGCGGTGTCGATTGACCAGGTATCCGCCAACGCCGCCGAGTCCGCCGCGGTGGCGGAAAAAGCGGTGGCGATCGCCAACAAGGGCGCCGAGGTGGTGCAAGCGACCATCCACGGCATGGACACCATCCGCGAACAGATTCAGGAAACCTCCAAGCGGATCAAGCGTCTGGGTGAATCCTCCCAGGAGATCGGCGACATCGTCAGTCTGATTAACGACATTGCCGACCAAACCAACATTCTGGCACTGAACGCCGCCATCCAGGCCTCCATGGCCGGGGAAGCGGGCCGCGGCTTCGCGGTGGTGGCGGATGAGGTACAGCGCCTGGCGGAACGTTCCGCCGCCGCCACCAAGCAGATCGAAACCCTGGTGAAAACAATTCAGACCGACACCAACGAGGCGGTGATCTCCATGGAAGCCACCACCGCCGAGGTGGTCAAAGGGGCCCGCCTGGCTCAGGACGCCGGTGTCGCCCTGGAAGAAATTGAAAACGTATCCAAAAACCTGGCGGATCTGATCCAGAACATTTCCAACGCGGCGCGCCAGCAGGCCGCTTCCGCAGGCCACATTTCCAACACCATGAACGTGATTCAGGAAATTACCTCGCAGACCTCCGCGGGTACCACCGCCACCGCCCGCTCGATTGGCGACCTGGCGGAAATGGCCCAGGAAATGCGGAATTCAGTGGCCGGCTTCCGCCTGCCGGAGCATTCCTGAACCGGCCTAGGCCGGTTCCGGAGACGGAACCATGGGTTTTGCAGTGACAGATCGCTGGTCGATCAAGAACGCGCCCGCCATGGACGCCGAGCAGTTCCAACTGTGGCAGGCGTTGCTGGAGGAGCGTACCGGCATGACGCTGGCTCCGGAGCGCAAGCAGTTCCTGGAGAGCAGCCTCAATATCCGTATGCGCGAATTAGGCCTGGACGACTACGACACCTATTACCAGCAACTGGTCGCCGGGGCCACCGAGTCCCGGGCCATGGAATGGTCCACGCTGGTCGATCGGTTGACGGTTCAGGAAACCAGCTTCTTCCGTCATCCGGGGTCCTTCGCGCTGGTTGAAGACTACGTCGCCCAGTTCGCCGCTGACCGGGTCACTGGCGCCACGCTCAACGCCTGGAGCGTGGGCTGCTCCACCGGCGAGGAAGCCTATTCGTTGGCGATGCTGATCAGCGAGCGTTTCCACTCCCACGGCAAGGAGCTGTTTTACGGCATCACCGGTACCGACATCAGCCTGCCCACCCTGGCCAAAGCGCGCCGGGGACTGTTTCCAAGACGCCGTGTCGAACAGGTGGATCCGGTACTGCGCGAGCGCTACTTCAAAGACGCCGACGCCCACACCATGCAGGTGGCGGACGGGCTCCGCGAGCGGGTCTGCTTTGCCCACCTGAATGTGCTCAATCTGGATCAGGCGCCCATGGACGACATGGACCTGATCTTTTGCCACAACATGCTGATTTACTTCCGCCGCTGGCGGAAGCGGCAGATCGTCAACCAGCTTGCCGGTCGCCTGGCGCCCGGAGGCTTACTGGTACTGGGGCCCGGCGAGATCACTGATTGGCAGGATCCGCGCCTGGAAAGGGTGCACTTCGCCGACACTCTGGCGTTCCGACGCCGACAATAAGAGGCCTGAGTCCATGGGGGAAAGGGCATGAGTGACCGTCACGACTATCTGGCGCTGGATTGGGTCCGGGGGGAAATTCAGGAAACACTGAATCAGGCCCAGCAGGCCCTGGAAGCGTTCGTGGATAATCCCAACGATTCCACACGCATGCGGTTTTGCCAGACCCACCTGCACCAGGTGTGCGGCACGCTGCAGATGGTCGAATTCTACGGCGCGGCCCTGCTCGCCGAGGAAATGGAGAAACTGTCCCGGGCGCTGGTGGATCAGCGCGTCGGCAATGTGGCGGACGGCCAGGAAACGCTGATGCGGGCAATCCTGCAATTACCGCCGTACCTGGATCGGGTCGCCAGTAACCGGCGCGACCTGCCGCTGGTGTTGCTGCCGCTGCTCAACGATTTGCGCGCCGCCCGCGGCGAAGCGCTGCTTTCCGAGACCGCTCTGTTCAAACCGGATCTTCAACAAGCGCAAGGCAGCGGGCAACTGCCCGGCGCGGTGCGTGACGATCCGCGTTTCGCGCAGCTCGCTCGCAAGATTCGCCAGATGTTCCAGCTCGCCCTGGTGGGGGTGATGCGCAATGACGACATGGCCCGCAACCTGGCCTATATGCGCAAGGTCTTCGCAAAACTTGAGCAGGTCACCGGCGACGCCGCCCGCGCTCCCCTGTGGCGCATCGCCGACGCCCTGGTGGAAGGGCTGCAGGAAGACGCCATCGCGCTGGGCACTTCGGTCAAACAGATGCTCGGCCAGATTGACCGCACGCTCCGCGAGCTGGCCGCCGACGGCGCCGACAGCCTGGAACGGCCGGCCCCCACCGAACTGCTCAAAAATCTGCTCTACTACGTGGCCAAAGCCGATAACGACAGCCCCCGTATCCGAGAAGTGCGCGCCGATTTCCGGCTCGATGACGCTCTGCCGCCGGAAGATCTGGTTACCGCCGAGCGCGAACGCATGACCGGGCCGGACTCCATGGCCATGAACTCGGTGGTCAATGCGCTCTCCGAGGAACTCACCAAGATCAAAGACGCGCTGGAGCAGTTCGTGCACCAGGGTGATTCCGACCCCGCCAACCTGGCGCCGCAAACCACCCGTCTGAAACAAGTGTCCGACACCGTCGCCATGCTCGGCCTGGGGCAACCCCGTACCCTGGTGGAAGAACAGCTACACGTCATGGAAGCGATTGTCGCCGGCCGCCGCCCGGCACACCGCGACACTCTGATGGATGTGGCCGGTGCGCTGCTTTACGTGGAAGCGACCCTGGCGGGCATCGGCGGCGACAACCGCCGGCCCGAACCGGCCACCGGCGCCGATCTGCCCCGCCATGTGGGCCAGGCCCTGGAGGCGGTGCTGCGCGAATGCCGCGCCGGTCTGGAAGAAGCCAAAGACGGCATTATCGAATTCATCGCCTCGCAATGGCAGCACGAACACCTCAAACCAGTGCCCGAGCGCTTGAACGCCGTGCGCGGTGGGCTGGAGGTGGTGCAGCTCGTTCGCCCGGCGGACATCCTGCGCCAGTGCGTGCGCTTCATTGAAGAACAACTGATGGCCGACCAGTCCAAGCCGGATTGGCGCAGCATGGACACCCTGGCGGACGCCATTACCTCGGTGGAGTACTACCTGGAACGTCTCAGTGACGATCCGGAAACCCGCGACGACATTCTTGGTCTGGCCCGGGCCAGCGTCAGCGATCTGGGCTACCCGTTACCGGAGCCGGTTGAGGACGAACAACAAGACGACGACGAACCACCGCTGTTAGCGGAAACGCCCCTGGCTGACGACGAGCCGGAACAGCCGCCCGCAGCGCCGCCGGAGAAACCGGCGCCCGCCGAGCCCGCCGCGCAAGGCCCCGCTGACATTGATGAAGACGACGACCTGATCGACGACGAAATCATCGAGATTTTCGTCGAGGAAGCCGGCGAAGTCCTGGACGCCCTGGATCAGTATTTCCCCCGCTGGGCCGCCGACACCGGCGATCAAACCGCCCTGGTGGAATTCCGCCGCGCCTTCCACACCCTGAAGGGCTCCGGACGCATGGTCGGCGCCACCACCGTGGGCGAGCTGGCCTGGTCGATCGAGAACATGATGAACCGGGTCATTGATGGCAGCATCGAGCCCGACGCCACGCTGATCGAATTAGTGCGCACCGTGCACGGACTGGTTCCCGCCATGGTGGACGCTTTCGCCCGCCAGCAACCAGCCCCCTATGATGTGACGCCCCTGGAGCACGCCGCCTTTACCCTGGCCGAAGGCGGAACACTGGACGCCGTGCCCCGCGTCGACGGTGCCCCGTCCGAACCGGAGCCGGAACCCATTGCGGAGCCGCCCACGGTCAGCGAGGACGATCCTTTGGCGGACCTGGACGCATTGGACTTCGAGATCGCGCCGCAGCCCCAGGAAAACCCGGAAGAGCCCGCCGTCGACCCTGTATTGCTGGATATTTTCAGCAGCGAAGCGGCACGTAATCTTGAGCTGGTCCGCGAATGGCTGGATCAAATCGACCCCGATCTCTCCGAACACACCCTCGACGATCAGGTACATCGCGCCCTGCACACTCTGAAAGGCAGCGCGCGCATGGCGGAAATCAACGCCATGGCGGAGCTGGCGGAACCGGCGGAAAAACTGGTCAAGGAGTTGATCAACGGTAACCGCCGCGCCGATGCCGAAACCGTGGAGATGATCGCCCAGACCCACGGCCTGCTGCAGGCCGGCCTCGCCGAGCTGAATCAAGGCACGCTGGAACGCCTGCCCGGCGACACCGCCACACTGATCCAGCGATTGGAAAGCGCCCTCGACACGCTCAACCAGCACCGCGAAGGCGCCGATCCGCACATTCTTTCGGTGTTCCTGTCCGAAGGCATGGACCTGATCATCGACACCGACAACCTGCTCGAACAATGGGCGGATGAACCCGGTCATACCGAGGAGCTGGCACGCCTGCGTGATGAGCTGGAACTGCTCGCCAACAGCGCGCGCACCGCCAACCTGGACGAAATCCACGGCCTGGCCCGAGCTCTGGCCAGCGTTTACTCGGCGGTGAACCAGGGCCGGCTGCGATTCAGCGAACAACTACTGGAGCTGGCGCGCGAAGGGCACGAAGCCCTGATGAACATGATGGATTGCCTAGCCGCCGGCCAGACGGTACGCGCGGAGCTGGGCCTGGTGGACGCACTGCGGGATCTGGCCGAAACGCCGGGACCGGACGGTCCCGGCACCGGCGATGCAGAGCCGGCGACCGGCGACCACAGTGATCCGGCACCCCTGGACCCGGAGTTGGTGCTGCTGTTCCTGGAAGAAGCCGAAGACCTGTTGCTCTCCTCGAGCGAACACCTGGCCGCGTGGGAGCAGGGTGAGGCCGACAGTCTGGCGGCGTTGCAGCGTGACCTGCACACCCTCAAAGGCGGCGCCCGCATGGCCGCCGTTACCGCCGTGGGAGACTTGGCCCACGAGCTGGAAAATCTCTATGAAATGGCCGGTGCCCCCAATCGGCCGGCGCCGGCCCCGTCATTGTTCGACGTCCTGCATCGTGGCCATGACCGGCTGGCGGACATGATCGATACCCTGCGCAGCGCCGGCAATCCGGAACCCGCCCCGGCAGTGATCCAGGCGCTTCAGCAAGCCATGTTGCGCCAGGCACCGGACGCCGCAGCAACCGCTGCACCAACAACAGACGCCGAAGCGCCCGCCGACCCGCAACCGCGTGACCCGGAGTTGGCGGCGATCTTCCTGGAAGAAGCCCACGACATTCTCGAGTCCGCCGGCCGGAGCCTGGAAACCTGGATCACCGACACCGATAACAGCCTGGAGATCCAGTCCCTGCAGCGGGACCTGCACACACTCAAGGGTGGTGCGCGCATGGCCGAGGTACAGCCCATCGGGGATCTCGGCCATGAGATGGAAACTCTCTACGAAGCCCTGGCACTGAACCGCCTGACGGTACAACCCGTTCTGTTCGATCTGCTGCACCGCTGCCACGACCGGCTGGCGGAAATGGTCGATCAACTCAGCGCGGACCGACCAATGGCCGGCGGCGATGATCTGATCGCCGCGCTGCATGATTATTTACGCGATCCGCGGGCCTTTATCCTGCCGGGCGCTGCGGCAGCCGATGCTGCGGCAGCCGGCGCTGCGGCAGACCCCGCGCCGGAGCCCCCCGCGCAGGTCGAACAGACCGGCCTTCATGACGCGCCGGAACCCGAAGCGGATCAGGCCGACGCCCTCCTGCCTGAAGACGCGGACCTGGAAATTCTCGATGTGTTTCTGGAAGAAGCGGATGAACTTTCGGAAATTATCGACGGCTGCCTGACGTCCTGGCGGGACCGCCCCGAAAGCCGCGATTTCAACGACGACCTGAAACGCGCCCTGCACACCCTGAAAGGTGGCGCGCGTTTGTCCGGGCTCAACCAGCTTGGGGAAATGAGCCACCACTTCGAGACATTGATTCAAGACCTGGAGACTCAGCGGCGCGATCCGGACGAAACCGACTTCCAGGCCATGATGGCCCAGTTCGACGCGCTCAATCAGCGGCTGCTGGCACTACGCCAGGCCGCCGCCGCCCAACCACAGCCGGCACAGCCCCCGGCCACCCAGGCAACCACACCGGACACCTCGCCGGTCACCGGCGCCAAACGGGAAGAGCGCCGGCCGCAAGCCCAGCCCCAGGAAATGGTCCGGGTCGGTGCCGATGTCCTGGAAGCGCTGGTCAACCTGGCCGGCGAAACCTCCATTAACCGGGGCCGCGTGGAACAGAGCATCAGCGAATTCGGCTTCAACGTCGGCGAGATGAGCTCCACCGTGACCCGTCTCTACGAGCAATTGCGGCGCCTGGACGTGGAAACCGAAGCGCAGATCCTGTCCAACTACCAGAAGGGCGTGGACAGCGGTGAATTCGACGGTGGTTTCGATCCGCTGGAAATGGACCAGTACTCGGAGCTGCATCAGATCACCAAGCAGCTATCGGAATCCGCCTCGGATTTGCTCGACCTGAAGAACACCTTGCTGGACCGCACCCGCGACACGGAAACCCTGCTGCTTCAGCAGCAACGTATTAATACTGATCTGCAAGAGAAACTCATGCGTACCCGCATGGTGCCGTTCTCACGCCTGGTACCGCGCCTGCGCCGGATCGTGCGGCAGGTCTCCGGCGAAGTCGGCAAGCGTGTCACCTTCGACGTGCTCAATCCGGAAGGCGAGCTGGACCGGACACTGATGGAACGAGTCGTGGCGCCACTGGAACATATGCTGCGCAACGCCGTGGACCACGGCATCGAAGACCCCGGACAGCGTCGCGACACCGGCAAGGACGAAAGCGGCCACGTCAGCCTAGAGTTGTCCCGGGAGGGGGGCGAGGTGGTGATCACCCTGGCCGACGACGGCAAGGGCATCGACACCGACGCCGTGCGCCGCAAGGCCATCGAACGGGGCCTGATGACGGAGAACACGCCGCTGCCGGACCATGAAGTTCAGCAGTTCATTTTCCACGCCGGTTTCTCCACCGCCAGCCAGGTGACCCAACTGTCCGGTCGCGGCGTGGGCATGGACGTGGTGGCCAGTGAAATCAAACAACTGGGGGGCTCGGTAGCGATCGACTCGCGGGCCGGTCTGGGCACCCGCTTCGTGGTGCGCCTGCCCTTTACCCTGGCGATGAACCGGGCGCTGATGGTGCGAGTAGGCGAGGACGCCTACGCGATTCCATTGAACCAGATCGAAGGCATTGTGCGCGTCAGCCCCTATGAGCTGAGCGATTATTTCCAGGCCCTCCAGGAGGGCGGTCTGCCGGCCTATCGTTACGCCGGGCAGGAATACGACCTGCACTACCTGGGCCGCTTCGTACACGACGTGGCACAGCCGCATCTGGACAGCCACAGCCAGCCGATGCCGGTGCTATTGATCCGCAGCGCCGATCACACCGTTGCGCTGGTGGTGGATAACCTGATCGGCTCGCGCGAAGTAGTGGTTAAATCCGTGGGCCCGCAACTGGCCAGCGTCGCGGGGATCAGCGGCGCCACCATTCTCGGTGACGGCGCGGTGGTGATCATTCTCGACATTCCCTCACTGATCCGTGCCGCTCAGGCCCAGCAGGCCGCATTGGTTCACGACCCGGAGCCAGCCCTGCCCGCCGAGCTATCAGCGCCGGAATACGACGACGAACCCCGGGTCGCACCCCTGGTGATGGTGGTGGACGATTCGGTAACGGTGCGCAAGGTCACCGGTCGCCTGCTGGAGCGCAGCGGCTTCGAGGTGATTACCGCCAAGGACGGCATCGACGCCATTGCCACGCTGGAAGAGCACACCCCCGCCGCCATGCTGCTGGACATTGAGATGCCGCGCATGGACGGCTTCGAGGTAGCCACCCACGTGCGCCACGACGAACGCCTCAAGGATGTGCCGATCATCATGATCACCTCGCGCACCGGCGAAAAACACCGCGAGCGTGCCTTCGATATCGGCGTCAACTGTTACCTGGGCAAACCGTTCCAGGAGAACGAACTGCTCGCCACGCTACGTGAACTGCTCGGTGAAACCTGGGAGGCCAGCCACTGATGGCCGCCCCGGGCCGCGTGGGCGTGATCGCCGACGATACCCTGCAAGGGCATTTGTTGGCGGGCGCCATTCGCGGTCAGGGTTACCAACTGGTGGTTAATACCGATCCCGAGCACCTGGAGGATCGCTGGCTGGAACCCGATGCGGTGGACCTGTGGGTGGTGGATCTGTCCCGGGAAGATCGCTGGCAGCGTTTTCTCGACCGGCTATTGGAAAACGCCACCGCGCCGCTGCTGTTCTGTGACGGCCAGGCACCGGCGCGCACCGCCGACCACTATCCCCGCTGGGAACGGCGCCTGATGACCAAGCTGGTGGGCTATATCGGTGCCCCGGGATTGCGTGAAAATCTGGCCGCGGTACCGGAAACCCCGATCGGCGCACCGATCCCCGAGCCCCGCGAATTCCGCACCCTGACCGACGGCCCGGTGGCCGAACGTGTGTGGGTGCTGGGCGCCAGCCTGGGCGGCCCGGCGGCGGTAAAGCAATTTCTCGACTGCCTGCCCGAGCATCTGCCGGTAGCCTTTGTACTCGCCCAGCACATCGACGATGGTTTTTTGGAAACGCTTTGCCAGGTACTGCGGCGGGACAGCAAACTGACCTGCCAGGTGGCCGCCCAAGGCGACCGGCTGGCCCACGGGCAGGTGCTGGTGGCGCCGGTAGCGCAGAGCTTGACGTTCGATACCGACGGCGGCGCCGGACTCACCGGCGAGCGCTGGGAAGGCCCCTACGCGCCTTGCATTGATCAGGTGCTGAGCAACGTGGCGCGGGGCTTCGGCCACTGCGACGGCGCCATCGTCTTTTCCGGCATGGGCAACGACGGCGCCATCGCCGCCCCCAGACTGGCCGGCGACGGCACCGCCATCTGGGCCCAGTCCACGGAAAGCTGTGCGGTCAGCAGCCAACCGGATTCGGTACGCGAAACCGGCTGCGTCGGTTACAGTGGCACACCGGAACAACTGGCCCGGCAGTTGGTGGAGCGAGTACGCCGTGAAGTGGCCGGCGTGGCACTGCCGGATTTTCCGGTGACTTGAGAACAATGTGAGGAAGTCGCATGTCCGACGCGCAAATTCCCGAATACCTGCCCAGCCTGCTGATCCCCATGAACGGCCGGCCCTGGCTGATCCCCAATATCGTGGTCGCCGAAGTGATCCCGCTGCGCCAGCCGGATCGGCCGGGGCACGGTCCGGAGTGGCTGCTGGGCTGGATCAACTGGCGCGAACAGGATCTGCCGCTGATTTCCTATGAAAAACTCAACGAATCCGGGCAAGTTACCATCGGCTCGGAAGCACGCATCGCGGTGATCAACACGGTCACCGGCAACGCCCGCTTTTACGCCGTGGTGGTGCAGGGTATTCCCCGGCTGCTGCGCGTCGATAAAGGCGACCCGGTGGAAGAGCCCGGCGATACCGGCCCCGCGGAAGCCATGTATGTGCAAGTCGGCGGCGATCTGGCGGTGATTCCGGATTTGGACGCGGTGGAAGGTGCCGTGGCCGGCCTGTCCCGATGACCGACTGGATGCGCCTGGAACAGTTGGCGGCGGAACGTCCCCATGACGGACGGCGCTTCATCAACCGCTACCCAACACCGCACCACGGCTTGCGGGACTTCCTGCGCTGGCAACGGGAAACCGGCGGACGCTTCCCCAGACGCCAGCCGTTCCCGTTGCGCCGGCCGGACCCGGAGGAACTGGCGGCGCCGGCGCCGCAGCCCCGCTTCACCTGGATCGGCCACGCCACCTATCTGATTCAATATCAGGGCTGGAACCTGCTCACCGACCCGGTGTTCGCCGACCGCTGTTCACCGCTGTCTTTCGCCGGCCCCAAACGCGCGGTGGCCCCGGCGTTGCGCATTGATGAGTTGCCCACCATCCATGCGGTGCTGGTGTCCCACAATCATTATGACCATCTCGACCGGGTCGCCGTGGACGCCCTCAACCGCCGTTTCGGCGACGATTTGTGCTGGTTCGCGCCGCTCGGCGTGGGCGCCTGGCTGCGCCGCCGGGGCATTGGCCAGGTGGTGGAGCTGAGCTGGTGGCAGCACCACCGCCAGGGGGAAGTGGACGCCTTCTGCGTGCCCGCCCAGCATTTCAGCGGACGCGGCGCCGGCGACCGTAACCGTACCCTGTGGTGCGGCTGGCGACTCAACTGGCCTGATTTCAGCCTGATGTTCGCCGGCGACACCGGTTACGCACCGGTCTTCCAGGAAATCGGCCAGGTACTGGGACCGGTGGATGTGGCGCTGCTGCCGATCGGCGCCTACGCGCCACGCTGGTTCATGGCGCCGGTGCATATCAACCCCGACGAGGCGGTACGCATCCATCTCGACCTGCGCGCGCGTCACTCCCTGGCCATGCATTGGGGCACCTTCGTGCTCACCGACGAGCCCCTGGACGAACCTCCCAAGGCCCTGGCCGCCGCCATGGCCCGCCATGATGTGCCCACCGATGCTTTCCGTGTGCCGGGCCATGGCGATACCCTGACACTGAATTGTCTCTGAGCGTGCATTGGGAGGAGCCGCAACCATGAAGCCCCGCCGTGGAAAACGCCTGTGGTGGTTGATCCGCCTGCTTGCCTGGCTGCCGCTGCCGCTGGCCGCCGGCCTGGGCGCGGCGCTCGGCGACCTGATCACCCGCGTGCCGCTACGTTATGCCAGCGCCTACCGGGTGGTACTCATCAACCTGCTGGCGACACAGCCGGACATCAGTTTGGACGAAGCACGTCTGATCGGCCGGCGCAGCCTTCGTGAGCTGGGCCGTTCGTTCTGTGAGTTCGCCCATGTCTGGAGCAGGCCCGTCGAAGAAACCATGGCACGGATACAACGCATCCACGGCGAGCAGGAGTATCTGAACGCCTGCGCCAGTGACAGGCCAGTGTTGCTGTTGTCGCTGCACCTGGGCAGTTGGGAAACCATGAACCCCTACCTGGGTCGCCAGGGCACCACCATCATGTACCAGCCACACCCCGCCACACTGGTGGACGAGCTGGTCAAGCAGGCACGGGAACGCAGCGGCTGCCGGCTGGTACCCACCAACAACCAGGGCGTCAAACGTGGCCTGGCGGCACTACGCGCCGGCGGCACTCTGGCCCTGCTGGCCGATCATAATCCAGGCAACCGGAGTAATCCCTACGCTCCGTTTTTCGGCCATTCCGTGCCCACCACCGGGCTGGTCAGCAAACTGGTACAACGGTTTCGTCCACGGGTGTTCCTGGTGTCCTGTTACCGGGGCGACGGCGGCGTCAATGACGTGGAAATGCATTTCCAGCCGGCCCCGGAAATCGAGGACGCCACGGACTCGAACGCCTTGCTGACGGCCATGAACCGGGCGCTGGAAGCCAGTGTGCAGCGCAACCTCTGCCAGTACCAATGGACCTACAAGCGCTTCAAATGGCGCCCCGGGGGCCGGCGCTTCTGGTATCGCCAGTCCTACCCGCTGTTGCGCCGCGCCATCCGTGGCGAGAACCGGGCAGCACTAGGGCTGGCACCGGACGATTCAACCCCCGGCTCGACAACCCAGAACGAGACCCACCACCATGCCGATTGAAAAAGACAAGGTCGTCACCTTGCATTACACCCTGATCGACGCCGACAACGATCTGCCGCTGGAAAAAAGCGGTGCCGACCAACCGCTGATTTACCTGCACGGCGCCGGCAATATTCTCGTCGCTCTGGAGCAGGCCCTGGAAGGCAAAGACGGCGGCGATCAGCTCACCGTCAACCTGGACCCGGAACAAGCCTACGGGCGCCGCGACGAATCCCTGCGCCAGCGCTTATCCGCCAAGCACCTTAAGCACGCCGGCAAACTCAAGCCCGGCAAGATCGTCCAGGTGCAAACAGAACAGGGCCCGCGCATGGTCACGGTGATCAAAGTAGGCCTGAAAACCGTGGACGTGGACGCCAATCACCCATTCGCCGGGCGGCCTCTTCGTTTCGAGCTGGAAGTGATCGAGGTACGTGACGCGGACGCGGACGAGAAAGCCCATGGCCATGTGCACGGGCCCGGCGGCCACGCCCACTGACGGGGTTATCAAAAAGCGTCACGGTAATGCCGGCTTGGGAATGCTACTGTTAGCGGTTCATCAAACCGACGCGGGGACGGCACATCATGCCGGAATACAGCTATTGGATTATTTTCGGGTTGCTCCTGATCATCGGCGAGTTCGTGGTCTCCGGCCTGGTGCTGATTTTTCTGGGGCTGGCGGCGGTGATCGTCGGCGGCCTCGCCTACGTCGGACTGATTAACGACCTGACCTGGGAAATCACCCTGTTCGCGGTGCTCAGCCTGGCACTACTGGGCGGCGCCCGCCGTTACCTGCGCGACTGGCTGTTCGGCCGCGAGGTCACCGGCCGCAACAGCGATGACAGCGCCGGACTGGTGGGCGGGCGAGCCACCGTTGAAGCGGACTTTGTCGATGGTATCGGCTCGGTCCGCTATCGCGGCGCACGCTGGCAGGCGCAATCCGAGCAATCGCTGAAATCCGGCCAGATGGTCCGCATCAGCAAACACGAAGGCCTCTGGCTGACCGTGCACACCTGGTCCGACACCCCTTCTTCCAAAGACCACTAAAAAGGAAATTCCGACCATGATGGGACTCATCATTCCCGCATTACTCGCCCTGGCGGTAATCATTCTGCTGTTCATGACCGTGCGCATTGTCCCCCAGCGGCAAATTTACGTGGTGGAGCGGCTGGGTAAGTACCGCACCTCCCTGGAAGCGGGCCTGCACATTCTGATGCCGTTCATCGACCGCGTCGCCTACCGCCACTCCTTGAAAGAAATCGTCCGTGACGTACCGCGGCAAAGCTGTATCACCAAGGACAACATCGAAGTCTCCGTGGACGGCGTTATGTACCTTCAGGTGGTGGATGCAAAAGCGGCCAGCTACGGCGTCGACGACTACGTCATGGCTTCCCAGCAACTGGCACAGACCACCCTGCGTTCGGTGATCGGTAAGATCGATCTGGACAAAACCTTCGAGGAGCGCGGCGAGATCAATATGGAAGTGGTCAAGGCCGTGGACGAAGCCGCCCAGCCCTGGGGTGTCAAAGTGCTTCGTTATGAAGTCGCGGACATCAACCTGCCGGTCTCCATCAAGGACGCCATGGAGAAACAGGTACGCGCGGAGCGGGAGCGCCGCGCGGTAGTCGCCGAATCCGAAGGCGACAGGCAAGCCGCGATCAACCGTTCCGAGGGTGATCGCCAGGCGGCCATTAACCGCTCCGAAGGTGAAAAGCAGGAAATGATCAATATTTCCGAAGGTGAGAAACTCAAGCAGATCAACGAAGCCGAGGGCCGCGCCCGCCAGATCGAACTGCTGGCCCAAGCCACCGCCACCGGTCTCAGCGAAGTAGCCAAGGCCATTCAGCAGGACGGCGGCGATGAAGCGGTAAGCTTGCGCATTGCCGAACAGTACGTATCCGCGTTCGAAAAACTGGCCAAGGAATCCACCACGCTGTTGCTGCCGTCTAACTTGAGCGACGTGGGCGGTACCGTGGCCGGCCTGCAGAAAGTATTGAAGAAAATTGATGCCACCGCGCCTTAAAAGAAGGCGCCGGTTAAACGTGTCACGCTAACGCTAAACAGCCGGGGGTTTATGTCACGCCATTTCGAGAACGCCGAGGGTCTTTGCCAACAGCCGGATGCGGACACCCACCGCTACCTGTTCAACCAGACCATGCTGCGCATCAAGGATCCTAAAACCAGCCTGGACTTCTACACCCGCGTGCTAGGCATGCGGCTGGTGCGGAAGTTGGATTTTCCGCCAATGAAATTCAGCCTGTTTTTCCTCGCCTATCTGGACGAGGAGGAAGCCGCACGGGTTCCGGAAGACGATGCCAAACGGCTGACCTATACCTTTGGCCGTGAAGCGATGTTGGAGTTGACCCATAACTGGGGCAGCGAAGATGATCCCGACTTTCGGTATCACAACGGCAACGACGAGCCGCAGGGATTCGGGCATATCGGTATCACGGTACCGGACGTGTACGCCGCCTCCGAACGCTTCGAGGCACTCGGCGTGCCGTTCGTGAAGAAGCCCGACGACGGCAAGATGAAAGGTCTGGCGTTCATCAAGGATCCGGACGGCTATTGGATCGAGATTATCCAGGCGGACATGATGGAAAAACAGCAGAAAAGTTAAGAGGACCTTTGAGCAGGACTGTGGGAGCGGGCCCCGCCCGCGAAAGGGTGGCTAAAGCCACCCTTTCACTTGCAAGGCAAGCTCCTCCAATTCCCGGGTTACAACTCCGGGGTAAAGGTCGGCGCAACCCGTGGCTGGAACTGCTCCTGATAGGCGTAGGCCAGCGTGATCAGTGTTTCCTCATCAAACTCACGCGCCAACATTTCCATACCAACAGGCATCGCCGGGTCCAGATCTTCCGCCATTCCGGCCGGCATTGATAACGCCGGGAACAACGAGAACGGGCTGAGACGATTGTTGCTGCCGGCGGAAGGGCTACTGCCCAGATTGCCGGCCAAACCAGTAAGACTCGGATACAACAGGATCTCATAGGGCTGCCCCAACGGCGTCCCGGTGGCATCCAGGTTATCCAGTGCCCGCATCAATCGCTCACGCACGAACACCGGACGCTCAATGGTGTTCTTGTCGTAAACCACTTGCTGCTCCTCGGTGAGGTTGTTCAAATCCACCTCGCCACGGCCTTCCAGGCTGCCTTCATTGCGATCAAGGTAGCCACCACTGGCAACCAGATCGTCGTAGTCGAGAAGGTGGCCGTCCATGGTATTGGGCCAGGCGTTCAGGTATTCCTCCAGATCGTGGCGGAATTCATAGCTGGACAAGGAACGGTAATCACCCAGAATGGCAGCCAGGTCATCAATGGTCACGTCTTCAACAATGGCCCCCGCCGCTTCCATATTCGCGATCGCCTGGTCCATCACCGCGAGCACCGTCTCGTTGCTGCCGAAAAGATCACGGACGACACCGATGCGCGCCCCATTCAGCCCGTCTTCATCCAGGAACGCGGTATAGGTTTCCGGTACCCCGGTAACTTCCTGGTACTCCACTTCGTTGTTTATCAAGCGCGCGTCGATTTCGAAACTGAGCCGTTGGTTACTGGCCGGCGAGGTATCGAAACCGACCATCGCATCCATCATTACCGCGCAGTCTTCCACGGTACGGCACATCGGCCCGCCGGTGTCCTGCCAGGTGGCCAGTGGCATGATGCCGTCCAGGCTTACCAATCGGAGACTGGGACGTATGCCGACCAAAGCATTCAAGCTTGAAGGCACCCGTATCGAACCACCGGTGTCACTACCGGTGCCCAGCAACGCCAGGCTGGCGCCAATCGCGGTGCCGGTGCCGGTGGAAGAACCGCCGGAGCCCTTGGTGAGATCGTAAGAGTTCTTGACCAGGCCACGCACCGAGCTTTCGCCCCGGAAGCCGAACGCAAACTCATCCATGTTCGCTTTGCCGAGGATAATGGCGCCTGCGTCACGCATTTTACGAACCGTGTAGGCGTCACGAGTGGGCTGGTTGTACTCAAACGCCAACGCGCCGCCGGAGGTCGGCATCTGTTCGGTGTTGAAGTTGTCCTTGGGCAGAATCGGCACGCAGTACAACGGACCATCAATGCCGGTAACGGCAAAGTTCAAGTCTTTCTCGCGGGCCTCAATGATAGCGCTGGGGTTGATCGCCACCACGCTGTTCAGCTCGGTCTCCGAGCCGGTGTCGTCGTAAGTTTCGATGCGATCAATGTAGCCCTGCACCGTCTCTTCACAGGTGATACCGCCGGTTTCCAGGGAGGTATGCAAGTCAGCAATGGTGGCTTCAACAAAAGAGAACGCCACACCGTCGCCGCCAGTCGGTGGCGAACCGGCGTCGTCGGAAGAAGACGACGAACCGCCGCAACCACTAAGCAGCGCCGCGAACATCGCGGAGCCAACCAATAACTTGGCGTCAAACATGAAAAATATCCTCGGGCAGAAGAAAACACAGCCCTTGCAAAGGGCGACTTCAAATAACAACAAGAAATCTAAAGAGGGGGCCAGGCTTAAACAGGCCAGCCTTGCCCGGGGTACATCAAGAAATATGCCAGAGTAGAAAAACGCTTGGACAGCGGAGGGTTACGGCGAGGGAAGAGTTATCTGAGCAATAAAACAAGTAAATTTAGATGTATTGTGGTGCACTGCTTGCACCGTCACGAGGCCTTTCTGCTAGAGCATCAAGGCCCACAAAGCGGAAAGCAGCGCCACCGGCGCGGTCTCTGCCCGCAGTACCCGCTCACCGAGAGCAAAACGCGCGAAGCCGGCATCACCGGTGCTCGCCAGTTCATCGTCGGTAAACCCCCCTTCGGGTCCGGTGAGCAAAGCAATGGCCGGCGCGGTCCGAATCACTGCGGATTCCAGGTCCCGTTCACCGGGATGGGCGACCAGCTTCAGGCCCTGCGCTTCACTGACAAAAGTACGCAACGGCATCACCCCATCCACTACCGGAGGGCGGTTCAGCCCGCATTGTTCACAGGCACTGATCACCACCTGTCGCCAATGTTCCAGCTTCTTACCTTGCCGTTCACCTTTGAGGCGGACTTCAGTGCGCTCGGTCTCCAATACGCGAATCGCCGCGACGCCCATTTCCACCGACTTTTGAATCGCATAATCCATCCGGTCGCCCTTGATGAGAGGCAACCCCAGCGTGACCGGTAAAGGCGCGGCTCGATTAACCGGGTCAAACCGTTCCGGCAAAACGGTGACGGATTTCTTATCCACCGCCTGTAATACCGCCGACCATTCACCGCCGTCGCCGTTGAACAGAACCAGGTTGTCGCCGGCACGCATCCGCAGCACCTTGCCGATATGATGGCTGGCAACGGTGCCCAGTGTGGCGGGCTGCCCGGCCTGGAACACTTGGGGATCAAAGAAACGACGGCTCACGTCGGGCTCCTGAACGTTGAAGAGAGCGGTAGGGACGAAACAGACACGAAAGGCTAACATAGGCAGCCATTGATCCACCCGCCAAAGACACTGCCGCCAAGAGACACAAACGCAATGGGCGAAATTCTTCCGGCCGCGTTCCAACCGCCGGCCTGGCTGCGCTCGGCGCACCTGCAGACAATGTGGTCCACGTTATTCCGGCGTGCCGAGCCGCTCAGCCGGCGTCGTGAAACCCTGCCCTTGAACGACGGCGACCATCTGCTGCTCGACTGGGCCGGGCCCGAGCCGGACGCCGGCGCTCCCCGAGTCCTGCTGTTGCACGGCCTTTCCGGCTGCAGCGACTCCCACTATATTCGTGGCACCCAAGCCCGACTGGCGGCGCAGGGCATCACCTCGGTGGCAATGAACTCACGCGGCGCGGCGGCCCCCAACGACACCGCGCTGTGCGCCCACGCCGGCGAGATCGACGACCTGGACACGGTGATCCAGGTACTGCGCCAACGGGACCGGCAGGGTCCGCTGATCGCCATGGGCGTTTCCCTGGGCGGCAGCCGGGTATTGAACTGGCTGGCACGGACGGACAACGGCGCGCTCACCGCCGCCGTGGCGGTGTGCAGTCCGCTGCGGCTCGACCTGTGCGCCAACCGCATGGACCAGGGCTTGTCGCGGATCTACCGTCGCCATCTGATCACCGCTTTGCTGGCCACGCTCAAACGCCAGCGACGCCATCTGCGGCGGGTCGCGCCGCAACAAGCAGAACGGTTGGCGGCGCTGAACCTGAGCGGGATCAAGTCGTTCTGGACTTTCGATGACCGGGTGATCGCGCCACTCTACGGTTTCCGTGGCGCCGCCCATTATTACGCCGAGTCGTCGGCCGGCCCCCGTCTCCAGGCGATCCGTACGCCGACGCTGATGATCCAGGCCGAAGACGACCCGTTCATGACACCGGCCATGCTGCCAACCCGGGACGAATTGGGGCCAGGGGTCACCCTGGAGCTGTCGCCCCATGGTGGCCATGTAGGCTTCGTCACCGGCGGCCCGCGTGACCCCGAATACTGGCTGGAAAAACGGCTGACGGCGTTCGCGGCGGGCTTTTTACCGGTTCAGGCGTGACCTCTCAGGCAAGCACCACGGTAAGCAACGCGCCGGCGCCGCCGGCCGTCAGCAGCACCATGGCCGACAACGGCCAGTTCCAACGTAATGCGCCAGTCCAGGCGGGGTAACCGGTGAGCCTCTCCAGCAACAGGGCATTGGCGGAGTAGGGCGTACCGGCAATGGTCACCCCCCAGCCGCACACCATCACCAGCGCCAGCCCCAAGGCCGCGCCGTCCGGCCAGATCGGCGCCAGCACGCCCCCCACCAGCGCGCCGGTGACGATCGGGTTGAACCCCGCCAGGCCGGCGACGAAGAACACCCACGGCACCAGCAACGCCGCCAGCGGGTAGCCCCAGGCCGGCAACAGGAAATCGTTGCCCAGGCCACGGGCGGCGAACGCACTGACCAGTGCCCCCAGAAACGCGGAGCCGCCGACGATCACCAGTTCATTGGTTACCGGCGCCAACGACGGCAGCGTGGGCCGACCGCCGCGCAGTCTCTCCACCAACAACCCGAGTACCACCGTGGTCAGACAGCTCAAGGTCACCGCCCGGGAATAGCTCAACCCCGCCAGGCCGCTCAAACTAAAGGTCGCCGCACAAATACCAGCGATGATGGCGGCGAACCGCAGCCAGGGCCCGGCACCGGTTGACGGCACCCGCTCACCGCCGGCGACCGCGGGTTCGGCGTCACGGAACAGGGCACCGCCCAACAGGTACAACACCGCCAGCGGCAGACTACAGGCGATCAATTGCCAGCCGGGCAGGTCGGGAAGAAAGGTGAGGGTCACCACCACCGAAATCGACAGCGGCGACGCAATCGGCGAGGCACCGAATCCGCGCAGGGTGGCGCGGGCCGCGTTGCGGGTCACCGCGGAGTCGCCCCGTTCGCTGATGCGCCCGCCCACCAGCGCTCCGACCACGCCCACGGAACCAAAATTCAGCGGTACCGACAGAAAGGCGGTGCCCAGAGTAAGGCTGTAATAACGCCCCAACGGATTGCCCGCGAACAAGCTACCGGAGATACGCGTCAGGTCCGGGAACCGGGCAAGCACCGAAGACAGCAACATCACGGTCAGAATCAGGGCGGTCAGGCGGGTCATGGCGTTGGCGGCCTCCACCAGTACCGACGGCCCGGCCGGCAGCGCCAGCACACCGGCGATCACCACCAGCACGAAGATCACCCGGGCCATGCGGCGCAGATCACGCCAGCCCAACAGGATCGCCGCGCACACCGCCACCGCTCCGAGCACGCCGGCGCCGGGCACCGGTGCCAACACGCCCGCCGCCAGGGCCAGCCAGGCCAGCGCCGAGCGGACACCGACCGGAGAGAGACCACTCCGCCTCATGCCCGCTGCGCCGGCAATGCCTCCACCGCCGCGAACAGCAAGTCCATGGTGGTGTCGCCGGTGCGGAATTCCTGCTTCATGGCATCCAGGTGATCCAGCGCTTCGCCGCGCAGATAGGGCGCTTCCAGGCAGATGATCTGGTAGATACCCTGCCGCAGCAGAGTACGATCCAGTGCTTCGTCGCTGGTGGCGTCCGGATTCAGGCCGTGGGTGAACCCCGGCCAGGACGCCGCCAGCACCCAGGTGTTCACCAGCAAACCGCGCAACTCTTCATCGCTGGCCTGGATCAGACCACTGTCACGCAGGCTCCGGTAGATCAGCAGGCCCCGCTCCAGACTATCCTCAACGAACGCTTTGTAACGCTGGCGCAGCTCCGGATCCTGGTGCAGAAAATGGGCCAGGTCCCGGTGCAGGAAACGCGCTTGCCACATGGATTCCAGGATGCCCTCGAAATAGCGCATCTTGTCCTGCCAGGTAAGCGGCCCCGACGGCACCGTCAGCAATTCACGGATCTGAACCTGGTAGCGCTCGAACAGCGCCGCCACGATGGCCGCCTTGTTGCGGTAGTGATAGTAGAGATTGCCCGGACTGATCCCCAGGTCTTCGGCAATGTGGTTGGTGGTCACATTGCGCTCGCCTGAACGGTTGAACAGGTTCAAGGCGGTATCCAGAATGCGCGTTTTCGTATCGGTCATAACGGGCCAAATCAAAGCGTACTGCGGGGACGACAAAACAGTCTGTTGACTCCTAGAGTAATTACTCTAAAAATCGGGGACAGTCTAATAAACAAACGCCCAGGGAGGCGCATTATGGTCGCCGAAATCAAAGAACTCCAAACCGAGCCTGCGCAGATCGAGCGCATGAAGCGTATTTTCGCCGCCCAGAAAGCGGCGTACCGCCGCCAGCCCTACCCCACCGCCGAGCAGCGCGAGGAACATATCCAGCAACTCAAGCCGATGTTGCTGGATAATATGGACGCCTGGATCGACGCGCTCAGCAACGATTTCGGCAACCGCGCCGCCGACGAAACCAAACTGGCGGAAATGCTCACCAGTGTGGAAGGCATCAAATATCACGCCAAGCACCTGCGCAAGTGGATGAAACCCTCCAAGCGCAAAGTCGGCGCCGCGCAATGGCCGGGCAAAGTGTGGGTGGAATACCAACCGCTGGGCGTGATCGGCATCATCGTGCCCTGGAACTATCCGCTATACCTGGCCATCGGCCCGATGTTGGCGGCGCTGGCCGCCGGCAACCGGGTAATGATCAAGATGAGCGAGTCGACACCGCGCACCGGTGAACTGCTCGAAGAATTAATCGGCAAGACTTTCGCCGAAGATCACGTCGCCGTGGTCAACGGGGAAGTGGACGTGGCGGCGGCGTTTTCCAGCCTGCCGTTCGATCATCTTCTGTTCACCGGCTCCACCACCGTGGGCAAACATATCATGCGCGCGGCGGCCGAAAACCTGACCCCCGTGACCCTCGAGCTGGGTGGCAAAAGCCCCTGCATCATCGGCCAGGATTTTCCGATGAAAGACGCGGTGGAACGGATCGCCTTCGGCAAATGCCTGAACAGCGGCCAGACCTGCGTGGCACCGGACTACATCATGGTACCGGAAGACCGCGTTCAGGAGTTCGTCACCGCCTGGAAAGCACAGGTTACCCAACTCTACCCGACGCTGCGCGACAACCCGGATTTCACCAGCATCATTAATGAACGCCAGTACCGGCGACTCAACGGTTATCTGGACGACGCCCGCGAGAAGGGCGCCGAGGTGATCGCCATTAATCCGGCGGAAGAAAATCTCGACGGCAGCCGCAAGATCCCGCACACCCTGGTGCTCAACGTCACCGACGAGATGAAGATCGCCGAGGACGAAATTTTCGGTCCGCTGATGCTGGTGGTGCCATACAAGACCCTCGACGACGCCATCGACTACGTCAACGAGCGCCCGCGCCCGCTGGCGCTTTACTACTTCGACTGGAACACCCAGAACGGCCAGCACGTGCTGCATCAAACCCACTCCGGCGGCGTCTGCCTGAACGACACCATCACCCAGGTGGGTGTGGACGACATGCCGTTCGGCGGCGTCGGCCCCTCCGGCATGGGTCATTACCACGGCCCGGAAGGCTTCCTGACCTTCTCCAAAGCCAAGGGCGTCTATAAGAAGGGCAAAATGAACGCCACCAAGCACATCCTGCCGCCCTATGGCCGGGGCATGCACAAGCTGATCTACAAATTCATGTTGAAGTAAGCCACGCTGAAATAACCCTAGCCCCTTCCAACAAGGAGGGGGCGGTTCCGCCAGCCAACAACAAAAACAGGCCAGCCTGAGGACCCGTACATGGACCAGGAACACACCCCCAGCCATGGCGTTGATCGCCGTGGTTTCCTCAAACTCGGTGTCTGGGGCGGCGCGGCACTGGCCGTCGGCGCCGGTGCCACCACCCTGCTCACCGGCTGCAGTTCCGACCCAGGCCCGGCGAGCGGCTATAAACACCTCCGCGATAAAGACATCACCCTGTTGCGTCCGTTAATGGTGCCGCTGCTCGGCGGCGGCCTGTCAGCGGTGGACGGCGCCGAACCCGAGCAGGCCCTGCGTGCCTTTGACCGGCTTCTAGACGGCGGCACCGACGGCCAGCGCGGGCAGTTATTGCAACTACTCGACCTGATGCAACTGGGCGCCGCCCGCTGGTGGATCACCGGCACCTGGGCGCACTTCGAAGAACAAAGCGAGCAACAGTTGCGCGCCACGCTGACCGACTGGGCGAACAATGACGGCGGCTTTCCCAAGCTGGCTTTCAAAGGTTTGACTCAACCGATCGTCATGGCCTGGTACGTAACGCCGGAAGCCGCTCTGACCACGGGTTATCCCGGGCCGCCGCAAACGCTGTCCAGCCCCGGTGACAGTGCCCGGGCCTGAGCTCGAGCCGCCCCCGCACGAATAATCAGCGCCCCCGGGCGCCAAAACAAGAAGGAGCCGGGTCATGCAGGACCTGTCCACGTTGAAGATTCAGAACATCGCCGACCCCTGGGACAACGCCGGTGAAAAATGGAACCTGATCGACGGCGCCACCGTCACCGGAGACCGCACCCTGGAAGCCGACGTGGTAATCATCGGCACCGGCGCCGGCGGCGCGGTGAGCGCGGATATACTCAGCGCTTCGGGCCTCAAGGTAATCCTGGTGGAAGCGGGGCGCCTGACCAGTTCCCGGGACTTCAATCTTAATGAAGGCGACGCCTACCGGCGGCTTTATCAGGAGGGCGCCATGCGCGCCACCAAGGACGGCGCCATCACTATTCTGCAAGGCCGCACCGTGGGCGGCACTACGGTGGTCAACTGGACCTCCAGCTTCCGCACGCCGGAAGAAACCCTGAATCACTGGCGCGACCGCTTCGGCGTCGACAACACCAGCCGCGCCGATCTCGACCCTTACTTCCAAAGCATGGAGGAACGGCTCGGCATTGAGCGCTGGGCGATGCCGCCCAACGCCAACAACGACGTAATAAAACGGGGCTGCGACAAGCTCGGCTGGGACTGGTCGGTGATCCCGCGTAACGTGCGCGGCTGCTGGAACATCGGCTACTGCGGCATGGGCTGCCCCACCAACGCCAAACAATCGATGCTGGTCACCACGCTGCCCGACGCCATGGACGCCGGCGCCACCCTGGTGCACAGCGCCCGGGCGGATCGGTTGGTCCACGACGGCAAGCGCGTCAACGCGGTGGAAGTCACTCCGCTGGACCGGGATCGGCGGCCCACCGGCGCCACTTTGACACTCAAAGCGCCCACCGTGGTAGCCGCCGGCGGCGGCATTCAGACCCCGGCGCTACTGCTGCGCTCCGAGGTGCCAGACCCGGACGGCCGGGTCGGTAAGCGCACCTTCCTACATGTCACCAGTTTCGCCTTCGGCCGCTATGACCGCGAAATCGCCCCCTACTACGGCGCGCCCCAGTCGCTGCATTCCGATCAGTTCACGTTCTCCGGCGGCGTGGACGGGCCGATCGGCTACAAACTGGAAATGATGCCGCTGCACCCGGGGCTCACCGGCGCGTTGCTGGGCGGCTTCGGCGAACAGGCCCGCGAGCACATCACCGCACTGCCCAATACCGCCGCGTCCATCGCCTTGCTGCGCGACGGCTTCCACGAAGAAAGCCCCGGCGGCACCGTGGAACTCCGCGACAACGGCGAGCCCGTGCTCGATTACCCGGTCAGCGATTATTTGCTCGACGGCGCTCGCCGCAGCCTCTATACCCAGGTGGAGATGCAATTCGCCGCCGGTGCGCGGGCAGTGCGCCCCGGCCATACCCGGGCACCGTTCTACACGAGCTGGGCCCAGGCCCGCGACGCCATGGCCAGTCTAAGCTATCAAGCCCTGGACGTGCCGTTGGGCAGCGCCCACGTCATGGGCGGCTGCCCGATGGGCGACGAACAGCACGGGCTGGTGGACGAGCAAGGCCGCTATCGCCATCTGGAGAACCTCTATGTGTTCGACGGCTCGGTGTTCCCCACCAGCCTGGGCGTTAACCCGCAACTGAGCATCTACGGGCTCAGTGCGCGCAATGCCACGGCTTTGGCGAAGCGGCTGAGGGCCTGAATCGTAAACCCAGTTGCGTTATGCTTGGCCCCCGAACTCAGGACAAAGCGAGCCGAGCATGACCAACCGTGTTGTTTATCCGGGCACATTCGACCCCATCACCAACGGCCACAAAGACCTGATCGAGCGGGCCGCGAGCATGTTCGACGAGGTGGTGGTGGCGATCGCCGCCAGCGAAAAGAAGGGCCCGCTGTTCTCCCTCAACGAGCGGGTTAAGCTGGTGGAAGACAGCATCGGCCATCTGGACAATGTCCAGGTCACCGGTTTTTCCAAATTGCTGGCGCACTTTTGCCGGGACCAGGAAGCCAACATCCTGCTGCGCGGCCTGCGGGCGGTGAGTGACTTCGAGTACGAATTCCAACTTGCCAACATGAACCGCCAACTGGCGCCGGAACTGGAAACCGTGTTCCTGACGCCCGCGGAGCACTTGTCGTTTATCTCCAGTTCCCTGGTGCGCGAAATCGCCCTGCTGGACGGCGATGTTCGTAATTTCGTGCCGCCCCATGTGGTGGAAGCACTGGAACTAAAAAAGCAGCAACGGGGCGGTTGACCCCCTCCCTCCCCGTGAGTCCCCCGTCACTGTAAGGAGACCGCCATGCGCTGGTTATTCCCGCTTGTGTTGCTGTTCGCCGTCACCGCCCAGGCCGCCGGGCCGGGCAAGGCGGCGATTGCCAGCGCCCACCCGCTGGCCACCGACGCCGGATTCCGGATCCTCGAGGACGGCGGCAACGCCTACGACGCGGCCGTGGCCGTGGCCGCCGCCCTGGCGGTGGTGGAGCCTTATTCGGCGGGCATGGGCGGCGGCGGCTTCTGGCTTCTGCATCGAGAAAGCGACAACCTGCAAACCATGCTCGATGCCCGCGAAACGGCCCCGTCGGCGGCCACCGAGGATATGTATCAGGATCAAGACGGCCAGGTGGTGCGCGACCGCGCCATCAACGGCCCCCTGGCCGCGGGCATTCCCGGCCAGGCGGCGGCGTTCGCCCATCTCGCGGAGCACTACGGCAAGCTGCCCCTGACCACCACGCTGGCGCCGGCTATCCGCCTGGCGCGCGATGGCTTCGAAGTGGAAGACCACTATCGCGCCCTCGCCGGGTACCGCAAAGACGTGCTCAACCGTTACCCGCAAGCCGCCTCGGTGTTTCTGGATAACGGCGAGATTCCGGCCAACGGAACCCGCATCCGCCAGCCGGATCTGGCGGCGGTACTGCAAGCCCTGGCGGAGCAAGGACGGGACGGATTTTACCGCGGCCCGGTGGCCGAAAAGCTGGTGCGCGGAGTCCGTGACGGCGGTGGGATTTGGACAAAAAAGGACTTGGACAACTATCGGGTCAAGGAGCGCGCGCCGGTGGTCGGTCACTTCCGGGGCGCCCGCATCGTCAGCGCACCGCCACCCTCCGCCGGCGGCCTGGTAATGCTGGAAGCACTCAACATTCTCAGCGAATTCAATGGCGGCGAGATTAGTGAGGACTTACTTCCTCATCTCACCGTGGAAGCTTGGCGACGCGCGTACCAGGATCGTGGGCGCTATATGGGTGACCCTGATTTTGTTTCCATGCCTGTGGATAACCTGTTGAGCAAATCCTACGCCGAAGCCCGCGCGGCTTCGATCAAGCTGGATAAAGCCACCCCCAGCAGCGAACTGGGCGAGCCGGTGGCCACCCAGGAAGGTTTCCATACCACCCACTTTTCCGTGCTCGATCAGGCCGGCAACCGGGTCGCTGCCACGCTCAGTATCAACCTGCCGTTCGGCAGCGGTTTCATGCCCGCCGGCACCGGCGTGATCCTCAATAACGAAATGGACGATTTTTCCGCCAAACCGGGCAGCCCCAACGCCTACGGCCTGGTGGGCAGCAAAGCCAACGCAGTGGCGCCGGGCAAACGCCCGCTGTCCTCGATGACGCCCACCTTCGTGGAATTTGACGACCGGGTGGCGATCCTCGGCACCCCGGGCGGCAGCCGCATCATCACCATGGTGATGTTGGGCGTCATGGAAGCCGCCAACGACGCCCCGGTGCAAGACTGGGTCAACCGGCTGCGTTTCCACCACCAGTTCCTGCCCGACCGGGTCCAGGCGGAGCCCGCCTTTCTGGAAACGCCCGCGGCCAAAGGCTTACGCCTGCGCGGTCACAAGGTAGTCTCCGTGGGCCGCGACTACGGCAATATGCAGGCGATCCTGTGGCGGCGGGACGGCAACCAGGTCACCGCCGCCAGCGACCCGCGCGGCATCGGCGCGGCGCGAGTGGGCACCGTCGCCGACCAAGACACTGCTCGGGAAGCCAGCGCCGCCGAATCCCGGTGACGACCGCCGCCGCCTGTGGTCCACTGGTGTCATGGACGACACCCGGCTGAGCGGCACTCTGCAACGTTTTCCTCCGGCCCCGGCCCTGCGTGGGCTGGTCAGCCACTACTGGCTGAGCCTGGATGGCGGGGCCGGCGGGCACACCGTGCTGCCGGACGGTTGCGTGGATTTGGTTCTGCGGCTGGAACACGGCGATGGCGACTGGAGCGCCTTCGGCAGCAGCACCCGGCCGGCCACGGTTCCGGTGAGCGTCGCCAGCCGCTACTTCGGTATTCGTTTCCAGCCGGGCCAGAGCCGGCATTTTCTGTCCGTGCCCGGACGCCTGCTCACCGACACGGTCCACCCCCTGCACCGGCCCGCCGGCCTTCAGGCCGGGCAGCTTGCCGAACGGATCACGGCCGCCAATCCGGCCCGGGCGGTGGACCGGCTGCTACTGAATTGGCTGGCCAGGCAGCCCCCCGCGAGACACCGCCTGGACGGCGCCCTAACCCTGCTTTCCCGACCCGGACGGGTGGCCACCGTGACCGGGCTCGCCGAGCAACTGAATTTGAGCCGGCGCCAGTTGGAACGGGACTTTCTGGAAGGGGTCGGCGTGCCGCCCAAGCTGTTCATGGGCATCCGTCGCAGCCAATGGGCGGGCGCGCTGTTGAGCCGGCGACCGTCCGGCGCCACCTTGGCGGACATTGCCCTGAGCGCCGGCTACGCCGACCAGAGCCACATGACCCGGGAACTGAAGCGCTATTTGGGGATCACCCCGGGAGCGCCCCGGCTGGCCACCCATGATGTCGCCTTTATTCAAGAACAGGCCGCCTGGCCGGGCTAGATTAGACGCTCCCTATCCCTGTTGTTGAGGAGCATCATCATGAAACTCTGGTCCGGTGTGGTTACCGAACGTTTGCCTGCGTGCCGCGACTTCTATGTGGGTCTGTTCCACTGCCAGATTCTGTTCGACAGCGACTGGTTCGTGCTACTGGAACTGGGCGGCGGTGAGCTGGGTTTTCTCGCCCCGCAGCAGGACGCCCAGGCGGCGGCGTTTCAGCGGCCCCTGCGGAACGGCGAGGGCCTGTGGGTCACGATTGACGTGGATGACGCCGACGCCGAATACCAGCGCCTGCGCGACCTGGGCGTGCCGATCGAAGTGCCGATCCGGGACGAAACCTGGGGCGACCGGCATTTTGTGATTCTCGATCCGGCCGGCATCGCCGTGGACGTGGTCCAGCATTCACCATAAAACAACATAATCACCGGCATCTGGCCTTTTGGAACCTGGGCAAGGTGCCGGGGGCCGCTCAGAATCAGGGTTTTCCTGAAACGGAGTACCCATGGGCCAGCAACGCATCGAAATCGACAAGGAATTCCCGTTCCCGGTCAGCGACCTGTTCAACCACCTCAGCGAGCACGAAAATCTGTCCACGCTGTTCGCGCCGGCCAAGGTACGGCGCGTGCAGAAAGGGGAGGTGGACCCTAACGGGGTGGGGTCGGTGCGCCGTCTGTCACTGCCGCTGACCCCCGCGTTCGAGGAAACCGTCACCGAATTCGAGCCGGACCGCCGTATCGTCTACCGCATTACCAAAGGCAGCCCGCTGCGCGACCACCACGGGGTGATGACGTTTTCCGCCACCGCCGACGGGTCCCGGCTGCATTACACCATTGTCTTCAAGGGTAAGCTGCCGCTGATCGCGGCTGTCATCAAGCCGATACTGGACCGCGCCATCCGCAAGGGTCTGAACGGCCTGCGGCTTTAGTATTGCCCCGCAAGATTCCAGAGACGCTGTTTTTGCTGCCATTAGAAGAGCCTCTGGGATCCTGCCGGGTGGCTAGCGCCACCCTTTCGCGGGCAGGGCCCGCTCCCACAAAACTCCAGCTTCGTAGAGAGTCTGGCGGTTACTCGGGACGCCGGCGGTCATCGCCGCTGCCGGCTTCGAGCAGGGACTCCAGCTCCTCACGGCCACGGGCGGAAAGTTCGATCAGCTTATCGACCTGATCCCGATGGGCGAACTGCTCGCGCAGCAAGCGCTCATCCACTTCCCGAAAAGTACGCACCAGATCAATCGCAGTGGTCTCCGGCATGCCCAGTTGCGCCAAGGTGGTTTGCGCGGCGCGCAGGCTGGAATCCAACGTCTCGCGTATAACGTGTTCGACGCCTTCGGCCATCAAGGAGTAAGCGTGATACCGATCCCGCGCCCGCACGATCAGGGTGATGTGGGGAAAATGCTCGCGGATCAGCCGCACGGCGCGCAAGGACGCCTGCACGTCATCGATGGCCAGCACCATAAGGCGCGCGTGCGCCAGGCCAGCGGTATGCAGCAGGTCCAGCCGGGTAACGTCACCGAAGTACACCTCGTTGCCGAAGCGGCGCACCGTATCAATGTGGTCCGGGTTGGAATCCAGCGCCGTGAATGGAATTCGACGGCTGACCAGAATCCGGCCGATGATCTGGCCGAAGCGGCCAAAGCCGGCCAGAATTACCGCTGGCTGCCCATGCGGCGCCGGTTCGTCCGCAACACTGCGCTGGCTTCTCGGCGCCGCCGGCCATAATCGCTGCAGCAGCTTCAAAAGCAGCGGCGTGGCCGCCATCGACAGCGCCACCACAAGATTAAGCCGGGCGATCATCGTCGGCTCCAGCAGGTTGAGCGCGCCTGCCTGAGTAAACAAGACGAAGGCGAATTCGCCACCCTGGCTGAGTAACAGGGCGAACCGCAGGGCGTCGCGGCCGGCCACTTTCAATGCCCTTGCCACGACGAACAACACCAGGGTTTTAATCGCCAGCAAGGCGACGCTCATGGCCACAATCGAGCCCGGCGACGCCGCCAGCAAACGCAGGTCCATGGTCATGCCAATGGCGATGAAAAACAGGCCCAGCAGCAACCCCTTGAATGGCTGGATGTCGGTGTCGAGCTGCTCCCGGTACGGCGAGTTGGCCAACAACATGCCGGCCGCGAACGCTCCCAACCCCATGGAAAGATGCAACGTTTCCATCAGCTCGGCGGCGCCCAGCACCATCAAGAGCGCGGTGGCGGTCATCAACTCCCGGTTGTGCAGCCGCGCCAGCCAGCCCAGCCAGGGGTTGAGCAGATAACGCCCGGCCAGCCACATCAGCGCCAGCGCCAACAAACCTATCAGCAGGTTAGGCTGGCCGGCGCCGGCATCGCCGCCGGCCAGTACCGGCAGCAACAGCAGCAACGGAATCACCGCCAAATCCTGGAACAAAAGGATAGAAAAGGCGTTACGACCCTGGGGGGTACCCAGTTGGTTGGTTTCCACCAGCATCTGCACGGCAAACGCGGTGGAAGAGAGCGCCAGGGTGGCGCCAATCGCCAACGCCGCCGGCCCGCCTTGCCCCCAGGCAAAGAAAAAGCCGGCAAGCAGGGCGGCGCTGAACAGCATCTGGCTGGCACCGAGCCCGAGCAACCGCCGCCGCTGGGCCCACAACTGCTCCGGCGCCAGCTCCAGACCGACCAGAAACAGCATCAGCACCACACCCAGTTCGGCGAAATGCAACACCGCCTCGGCGCCGGGAATCAGCCCCAGGCCCAGCGGACCGATGGCGATACCGGCGGCCAGATAACCGAGAATGCTGCCCAGTCCCAAACGCTGGAACAGCGGCAGCAGCAATACCGCCGCCGCCAACAACACCAGAGCTTGATTGAAATAACCGTCCATCAATGTCCCCGATCCAGGGCGGCGAACGCCGCCCCCGATGCTCTCAGTCCCAGTTCAGCGGCATGGGCGAAGAACCCGGGCTCTCCGGCTGACCGGCGGGCTGTTCAACGGGCTCGCTACCGCGCTGACCGCCAACGGGGGCGCGCACCCGATCCCCGGCTCGCGGTGTGCCGTCGCCCTGGGCAATACGCGCCACCGCGTAATCGGCACGCACCTCGGTGACTTCCAGGCTGGCCAGGGCGTCGCTTTCCATACGAATGGTCAGGCCGGTTTGAGGGTCTTCCAGGGATTCCACCGGGCGGTACACATTGAGAATCGCACCCGGCTCCAGCCGACCCTGACCGTGACTGAGATAAACCCGGTCGCCATCGGCTTTGAGCACCTGCACCGGATACAACGTGTCGGAGGCGGCGGCGGCCAAAGCCCGCGCGATACGCGGGTAAACCAGGTCGGTGAGCCGTTCCGGATGATTGCGGTGATCCAGCTTCTGTTGACGGGCAAGCTGCCGCACGCTGCCCTCGGATTGCTGCCAGTCGTACAGACCCGCCTCCAGCACTTCACCGCCGGCGGCGTCGATCAACCGATAGCGCAACCGCACATAGGGTTCGTACCCCTGGAATCGGGCACCATAAAAAGAGCGCTCATTATCGCCGATGTCAAAGGCTTCGATATGACCCACCAACAACAAGTCGGCACCCTTGGTCTTGCCCAGCCGCAGCAGTTCCCGAGGCTCTCCGGCACCGTCGCGCAGCAGGGCCTGTTCCGCTTCTCGGAGATCGAGATTGGCGCGGTCGAGCACGCGGAAGCGACCCGATTGGGCGAACGCATCGATCAGATTGGCGTGCAACTGACGGCGTACTTCCGCCGCCGGCAGGGTGGTTTCACCCAACGTATATTGGTTGTCATCACTGGTGAAAGGCGCGATCACGATGGCCGGCAAGTGGGACTTGTCCGGCCCGGGCCCCTGCTGGATTAACAACACCGCTTCCACATCGGCCCGCCATAGAGCGTTGTCTTCCTGGGTCACACCGGTGACGCGATAGCTGTCGAGACTGCCCAGGGTCGGCAGGCGCGGTTCCGCCACCGAGGTGCGGCTGCCGGTCCAGGTGGTCACCTCACCTTCGCGCTGAATTACCCATTCACTGACCTGACGGCGGAAGTCCGGGTTCACCGACAGCGTCACGCCGCCGGCCTGGCGCACCGCCGCCACCAGGGCGTTGGTGACCGCCTGCTCCGGATTGTCGCCGTAGCCACGGGCGTTGACCTCGCGGGTTTGGGCCGCCGAGGCGCCTCCGGCGATCACCACCAGCAGCACCAGCGAGCAAAGACGCTTGAACATGGTTCATCCCTCCTTGGGCGACCTGACTCGGCCCCGGGGCCAGGTGGTTCAGAAGCCGAACAGGCTGCGTTTACGGGTTTTGCGGATTTCTTTCTCGCCAGACCACTCAATGATACCGCTTTGGATATTGAGCAGTTTGAGCGTGAACTTGTAGTAGACGTCCTTGGTGCTGTCATCGCGTTTAACGATTGAGGACAGATTACCGTAAAGCATGAATTCGGCACCGATCTGACGGCCCATCTGCGCGGCGGTGGCTTGGTCCACCAGACCGGAATCCTGTTGGTATTCCAGTTGCTCGCGGACCCGATCAACCACCGACATATCGACGAAACGGAACTTGCCGGAGTTAATCAGCTTGGACTGGATGGTGTCGGTGACAGACTCGGTGTCGATGTGCTCGCTGGTTTTATTCTTGATCCGGTCGACGAACAGCACCGGGCGACGCTCACGGGTCATCTCCACAATCGGCGGAAACACCATCATATCGTCCACCATTTTTGTGGCGATCATCTGCAAATCGGTGGAGCCGAAGTCAGCGGTGACCGTTTCACGGGCCTGCGCGTCACCGTAATCAACCCGTGACGCGCAACCGGAAAGCACCAGCGCCAAACCCAGGGTGAGCACTGAAAATACGCGAACCATCTTTTTCTCCTTAAGGAACCTGATAGGCGTCCGGGGCGTTTATTCACGCACCCAGATTTGATAACGCACGGCGCTGGGGTTAGGGGCCACCGCCTGCACATTGTTCTGGCTGCGGCCGGCCATCACCAATTGCCGCCAAGGCTGGGATTCCGGCGCCACCTCGAAGCCGTCCCGATCAAACCATTTGATCTTGTATTGGAAATCGAGTTCAAACTTCCAACCGTTTTCCAGCGTCGCTTGCACGTAGAGCAGGTCGCCGACGGTCTTGTCCTGGAGTGCTTCCACCGCCAGGCGGTTGGCCAGAGTGCTGTTGTTGGAGTACAGCCGCGGTTCACCGTCTTCTCCGGGGCGGGCCATATTGCTGGCGGAACACGCCGCCAGAACGACCGCCAGCAGCACCACGGCGAGCCGGGCGGCCAGAGCACTAAAAGGAGCTTTCATAATGGGCCCTCCTGAACGGGTAAAACGCGGGTAATAAGGCGGCCGGGGGTCGCCACCACGTGAATCACGGTCACGCCCTGCTCCACCACGGGAACCGTCAAACTAGCACCGCCACCGGGCGCGCTCAACTCAATACGGTGCTCGCCGGGTGGCAGCATCAGCCGGGTGGCTTGGGCGTAGGCCGGCAGACTCAGCCAGCTACGCAGATCCGCCTGCTCACTGACCAGATTGAACAACTGGGTGATGATGGCGCCCACCGGACCGAAATCATCGTTGGCTTTCTTTTGCAGATTATACTTGGTGGTGGCGCGTAACGTCTGGCGTACCAGTATGCCGGGCAACTGCTCGCGCAGATGACGGGCGGCCAGCCCGCCCACATCGGTGAGTACCTGGCTACGCGCCGATTGGGAACCGGCGGTGACGGTAAGCGCGGCCGGGGAGGGTTTGTCGGCGGCACTGTACGTAGGCAGCGCCACCGCGAAAACACCATGGGGGGTGGGGATCGGCAAACTCAACGACCGCCGCGCCGGTACGAACCCCTGCTCGAACACCACCGCCACCAGGCCCTGGCCCCTTTCGATCCGGCCGTCCTGGGCGCGCGAGACGCGGGCCACGTCCTCCTGAAGCATGTTGGAATCGGGCTGGATTTCCAGAGCCTTCTTATAGTCCACCAAGGCGTCGTTGTATTCGCCGTGAGCCTCCCAGAACAGCGCCGACAGGTAGAAGGTCCAGGCGTTCTGGAAGCTCGCCTTAACCTGCCCGGCGGCGGCGTCGAGGCCGGCGAACTGGTCGTCGTAGCGCCCCACGTCGACGTCTTCGTCTCTGGCCGCTTCCTGGGCATCGGCGATCTCATCGTCGCGCCGGTTGGCCGCCGCCCGTTGTTCGTTGGCGGCGGCGCGCAGTTCCACGGCGGTGCCGGTGACGTCGTTCCGCCGCCAGTAATTGAGAGCCTGGTAGGCGTGGGCGAAGATACGCTCGTAATCAGGGGCCACGTAGGGGCGGGCATTGTCGTTGATCAGCAAGGCGCCGGTGTTGGTCACCAGGCTGGACGCACGCAGCCGGGCGGCCGCGTCGGTGGCCTGATAATCAGCGAAAGCGCGTTGAAACGCGTCACGGCTAGAGTCGATATTACCGCCCAACTGGGCTACGCGGCCCTGTTCCTGGAGGTACAGCACGCCGTCACGGCTGTCGATGCCCTTTTCCAGCAGTGACGACGGTGCCGCGGCACCGTCCGCTTTCCAGGCGCGGGCCTGGGACGGATAGGGCTGGAACAGAGAACGAGTGGCGCAGCCACTCAGCAGAACCATCGCCAACACAACGAGAACGGCGTTTCTGACCTGTCGGAAGCTCGGCGGGCTTACTGTCATAGAAGGCGGCGCCATCAGTAACCGGAGCGGGCAAGGTAGCCCGGCTCCGGCTTATTGTCGAGGCGCCGAATGCGCGGTACCGGCTAGAACAATACCCGAGTGCGGATAGTGCCCTCGATAGTGCGCAGTTTTTCCAGAGCCAATTGGCTGTAGCCCTTGTTCACGTCGATCACCACGTAGCCGATCTCTTCATTGGTCTGAAGATACTGACCGCAGATGTTGATGTCGTTTTCCGAGAACACCGTGTTGATCTGGGTGAGGATACCGGGGATGTTCTGGTGGATATGCAGCAGACGATGCATGTCCGGGTGCGACGGCAGAGCCACCTCGGGGAAATTCACCGCGCTCAGGGTGGAGCCGTTGTCGGAGTAGCGAATCAGCTTCTCGGACACCTCGGTGCCGATGTTTTGCTGGGCTTCGTGGGTGGAACCACCGATGTGCGGAGTCAGGATCACGTTGTCGAATTCGCGCAGCGGGCTGACGAATTCGTCGTCGTTGCCCTTGGGCTCTTCCGGGAACACGTCGATGGCGGCGCCGAGCAGGTGTTTGTCGTGCAGCGCGGCGGCGAGCGCTTCGATGTCCACCACTTTGCCCCGGGCGTAATTGATCAGGTAGCTCTTGGGCTTCATGGCGCGAATCTGCTCTTCGCGCATCATCCAGCGGGTGGCGGCGGTGTCCGGCACATGCAGGCTGACCACGTCGGCCAGACCGAGCAGATCGTTAAGACTCGCCACTTGCTCCGCGTTGCCCATCGGCAGCTTAGGCACCACGTCGTAGAAGTACACCTTCATGCCCATGGATTCAGCCAACACGGACACCTGGGCACCGATGTTGCCGTAGCCGACGATGCCCAGTTTCTTGCCTCGAATCTCGTAGCTGTCCTTGGCGGATTTCAGCCAGCCGCCCCGGTGCGCCGCCGCGTTCTTCTCGGGAATGCCCCGCAGCAGATGCACCGCGTGCGCGATTACCAGTTCCGCCACCGAACGGGTGTTGGAATAAGGCGCGTTGAACACCGGGATACCGCGCTTGAGGGCGGCTTTCAGGTCCACCTGGTTGGTGCCGATACAGAAACAGCCCACACCGATCAGCTTTTCGGCGGCTTGGAACACCTCCTCGGTGAGCTGGGTGCGCGAGCGAATGCCGACAAAATGGGCGTCCTTGATGGCGTTCTTGAGGTCGTCGCCGGTCAGTGCCGTGGGCAGAAGCTCCACGTTGCTGTAACCGTGCGCCTTCAGATTATCCACCGCGTTCTGGTGGACGCCCTCGAGCAGGAGGATGCGGATCTTGTCCTTCTCAAGAGAAGTGTTGGCCATGGTGGGTCTCTGTAGCGGGTTAAATGGGCGCGTATGGTACCATAGCGCGCCCCGGATGAGAGCCATTCGGGGCGCCGTTCTGTTCAAGTTGACTTGAAGACCTTTGGAGTTGCCCATGACCTCCCTGGCCCACGCCGCCCTTGACCAACTTACCGAGCTTCTCGGCAAACGCTGCCTGACCGATACGGACAGCGCCCAGCGCTACGGAGTGGACTGGACCAAAGTATGGGCGCCGGCCCCCTGCGCCGTGGTGCTACCGGAATCCGCCGAGGAAGTGCAGCAGATCGTCGAGATCGCCAACGAGCACGGCCTGGGTCTGGTGCCGTCCGGCGGGCGCACCGGGCTGTCCGCCGGTGCCGTGGCGGCCAACGGTGAGCTGGTAGTGGCGTTCGACCGCATGAACCGAATCGTCGACTTTAACGAGTACGACCGATCAGTCACGGTGGAGCCCGGCGTGGTAACCCAGCAACTGCAGACGTTCGCCGAAGACAAGGAGCTGTTCTACCCGGTGGATTTCGCCTCCGCCGGCTCCAGCCAGATCGGCGGCAACATCAACACCAACGCCGGCGGCATCAAGGTAATCCGCTACGGCATGACCCGCGACTGGATCACCGGCCTGAAAGTGGTCACCGGCCGCGGCGAACTGCTGGACCTCAACAAGGGCCTGATCAAGAACGCCACCGGCTACGATTTCCGCCATTTGTTCATCGGCTCGGAGGGCACCCTGGGGTTCGTGGTGGAAGCCACCGTGAAGCTGGCGCGCCAGCCCAAGGATCTGACCGCTCTGGTGCTGGGCGCTCCCGGCTTCCGCGAGGTCATGAAGGTGCTGCACGCTTTTCAGAAAGAGATTGACCTGACCGCTTTCGAATTCTTCTCCGACAAAGCCATGGCCCATGTGCTCGCACACGGCGTCGCCAAGCCGTTCGACAGCGAGTGCCCGTTTTACTGCCTGCTGGAGTTCGAGCAGCTCTCCGAGCACACCGGCGAGCGGGCCATGGCGATCTTCGAGCACTGCGTGGAGCAGGGCTGGGTGTTGGACGGGGTGATGAGCCAGTCTCTCAGCCAACTGGAACAGTTATGGCAACTGCGCGAGCGAATTTCAGAATCCATCGCTCCGCACACGCCCTACAAAAACGATATTTCGGTGACCGTTTCCAAGGTGCCGGATTTCGTCGAGGACGTGGATAAGGTTGTTCAGGACGCCTACCCGGATTTCGAGATCGTCTGGTTCGGCCATATCGGCGACGGCAACATGCATCTGAATATTCTTAAACCGGCGGATTTACCCAAGGATGATTTCTTCCGCCAGTGCGGCGATGTCTCCAAATGGGTGTTTGAAATCGTTAACAAATACAACGGCTCGATTTCCGCGGAACACGGCGTCGGCATGACCAAGAAACCCTATCTTGAGTATTCCCGTGGCGAAGAGGAAATCGCTTATATGAAAGCGGTGAAAGCGGTTTTTGATCCGAATAACGTGATGAATCCCGGGAAGCTTTTTGATGTTTGACCCTCACGAACTGAAAAGCCGGCCGGAATCCGCCTATGTCCATCGCTGGATCGACGGCTCGCCCATGGCGATGCCGCTGGGCAAGTGCGTATGCGTGGGCAGGAACTATGCCGAGCACGCCCACGAACTGGGCAACGACGTGCCGGACTCTCCGATGCTGTTCATGAAACCGGCCAGCGCCCTGTGCAGCCTTCACGAGCCGCTGGTGCTGCCGGAAGGGCAAGGCCCGGTGCATCACGAAGTGGAGATGGTGGTGATGATCGGTGAACGTCTGAGTGGCGAGACCGATCTGGAAACCATCCGCTTCGCGATTGCCGCTTACGGCATCGGACTGGACCTGACGTTGCGGGCCTTACAAAACCGCCTCAAGGAACAGGGCCATCCTTGGGAACGGGCCAAGGCTTTCGACGGTAGCGCGCCGATGTCCGGGTTCGTTGATGCCCGTGGGGTGTCGGTGCGCCAGAACCTGGACGTCTCCCTGGAAGTGAACGGCGAAACCCGTCAGCACGGCAATACCGGACAGATGCTGTTTCCTGTCTTCACCTTGATCGCCGACATCAACCAGGTGTTCACCCTGGAGCCGGGCGATCTGGTGTTCACCGGCACGCCGGCCGGGGTGGGGCCGCTGGAGCCCGGCGACAAGCTCACTGCCCGCTTGGGCAATATTCTCCAGGTGTTTACCCGGGTGACTTGAAGCCGGACAGGTTCAGTCAGTCACCGATGTCTTCATCGGTGTTGTCCTTGTCGAACTTTTCCACCGGGCTGTCTTCGTCGCATTCTGGTTCGTGCAGGAAGGTGCTGGTCACGTCCACCACACCCAGATGCTGAATAGTGCGCCGGCCAATCAGCACTGGATAAATCATGTCGCTGCGATCTTCCAGGCTGAATTGCTCTTCATGCACGGTGTCGCCGAAGCAGATTTCCATTAAAACCACCGGCCGACGTTCGGTGCCACCGGCGCCACGGACCGTCACGTCGCGATACAGCGGGCGCTCGAATTTTTCGGACACTTTTTCGTCTTCTCCCTGGTCTTCCACTTTTACTTCGAAGCGAACCCAGTCTTCACCCTCTTTCTTGAAGCGTTCGATGTTGCGGGCGTGCAGCGAGGAGGTCAACGCACCGGTATCCAGCTTGCTTTTCACTTTTACGCCCCACGGCTCCAGGCTGGCGTTTTCAATCCAGCCGAAAACGTTCCGCACCTCCACCTTGTCGGCATGGGCGGCGGTGAAGGTGAAAAGCAAACTAAGAGCTATCAGAATACGTCGCATGATTATCCTCGTTGATTGAATCGGTCCGATCCCTGAGACCCGTTTGAATCAGGGACGTTCACGTAGCGCCAGCACACGGCGGCGCATATCCTCGGCCTGAACCTGGTCCGGACTCACCGGTTCACCGACGTGCAGTTTCACCCGTGACCAGAAACGCTTGGGTAACCGGGTGAGGGCCGGACCATCTTTGTGGCTGAAGAAGCTACCCCATAGACCGGAAAGTGCCATGGGAATTACCGCAATTCGGTTTTCATTTACAATTTTTTCCATGCCGGTTTTGAATTCCGCCACTTCGCCGTCCTGGGTAAGCCGGCCTTCCGGGAAGATACACACCACCTGACCGTCCGCCAGTTCCTCGTTGATACGCTGAAAAGCCCGCTGATAGATCTCCGGATGGCGGTCTTTAGAGGCGATCGGAATAGTTTTACCGGTGCGAAAGATATAATTGAGCAGCGGCATATCGTAAATCGGCTTTGCCATCACGAACCGCACCGGCCTTCTCACCGCGCCGCCAAGCAACAGGGCGTCCACATAGCTCACGTGGTTGCATACCAGCAGGCAAGGGCCGTCATCCGGGATATTCACCATGCCACGGTGCTTAATCCGGTAAAGGACGTTGGTGAGCATCCACACCAGAAGCCGAATAAGAAACTCCGGCACCTTGGTGTAGATATAGGCGGCCACCAGCACATTGGTGAGCGCCAGCACCAAAAAGAACTCCGGCACGGTGAGATCCAATAACCCCACCAGCACGATGCCGGCCACCGCCGACCCCACCATGAACAAGGAATTAAGGATATTATTGGCGGCGATGATACGTGCCAGATGGCGGGGATTGGAACGCTGCTGGATCAACGCGAAAAGCGGCACGATATAGAAGCCACCGAAAACACCGATACCGAGTAAGTCGACCATCACCCGCCAGCCCGACGGCTGTTGCAGGAAGGCGGCGATATCCACCGACACATTCTTGGGCAGGCCCGCGTAGGAGAAGAACAGATCCACCCCGAACACACTCAGGCCGATCGAGCCCAGCGGCACCAGTCCCAGCTCCACGCGGTGCCCTGACATCTTCTCGCACAGATAGGAACCCAGGCCGATACCCACCGAAAAGGTTCCCAGCAACAGCGCATACAGCCCGTCGGTACCGAACAGGTAATCGTCCACATACACCTTCAATTGAGTGGTGTAGGCGGCGCCGAGAAACCAGAACCAACATATACCCAGCACGCACATCCATACCGATTTCACTTCCCGGGCGTAGCCAACGATGCGCCAGGTCTCGCGCCACAGATTCCAGTTCAGCGTCATTTCCGGGTCCACGGGCGGCGCCTTGGGAATACCCCGGGCGGCCAGGTACCCGAGTACCGCCAGACCCACCACCACCGCGGACACAATCACCGGATCGGCGGCGTCCATTTTAAGCAGCACACCGGAAATGGAGCCCAGCAGGATTGCCAGGAAGGTGCCCATTTCCACCAGGGCGTTACCGGACACCAATTCACGGGACGGCAAATGCTGGGGAATGATCGAGTACTTGATGGGCCCGAAAAAGGTGGACTGGAGACCCATGCAAAACAACACCGCGAGCAAAAAATAGACCGCGTCGAAGAAGAAGCCCACGGCGGCAAACGCCATGATAAACACTTCCACCAGCTTGATGCGCCGCACCAGAAGGGCGCGGTCGTACTTGTCGGCGAGTTGCCCGGCGAGCGCCGAGAACAGGAAGAAAGGCACAATAAACAACGCCAAGGCGACATTGTTCAGGGTGTTCACTTCGGTACCGGTCACCACACCTGAGGCGATCAGGAGAATCAGCGCCTGGCGAAACACATTGTCATTGAACGCGCCCAGAAACTGGGTGAAGAAGAACGGCCCAAAGCGGCGTTTCACCAGTAGTGAGAAAACACTGGCACTCATTCAATCTCTCCATTCAGAGGGGCCCCGCCCCGGATTGTAGGTGCCCCCGGCCGGCGGCCGATGGCGCGGGCCGGGTTACCCGCCACAATGGTCCAGGCGGGCACGTCGCGGGTAACCACCGCGCCCATGCCGACCACCGCATGATCGCCGATCGTCACGCCGTCGACCACGCCGGCCCGGGCCCCGAGCCAGACATCCCGGCCAAGACGAATGCCTCGCGAGCGCACCGGCTGTTCGCGTACCAGAGCGTCGGCGTCCATACCGTGGTCGAAGGCGTATAAGGTACAGTAAGCGGCGATGCGGGTGTGATCGCCGATCTCGATACCGGCGGCACCGCCTTCCAGGGTGACGTGATGGTTGAGGCTGACATGCCGTCCCAACCTCAGCGGGCCGTGCAATACGCAGTCCGCGGCGATCTGGGCATGATCGCCGACGTGGATATCGCGGCCGGGTTCCGCGAACAAACGAGCCTGGGGCGCGACAAAACAGTGCATACCAAAGTGCACCGTCTCCAAGTTGGACCACTGCTGCTGCAGTTGCGCCTGCCAGGGGACCGCCCAGCCCCGGTGGCGGGGCTTAAGTCGCGGGTACAACCAGGGCATGTAAGCGAGCCGCAATTTATGCTGCTCACGGTAAAAATCACTCATCGCGGGCTCGGTAAACTGGTATTCCGGCACTGGCCGGTTGCCCTCTTTCAGGGGCGAACTCCAGCGGGCATGCTACACCAATTAATAGCGAGGGAAGGAAAGCCATGAAACGCATTCTATTGGCGGGCGCCGCGATACTGACGCTGAGCGCCTGCCAGAATATGGAGGCCCTTGCGCCGTGGATCGAGCAAGGCAATCAGGCCGCCAAAGCCGCCGGCTACGATACCGACAGCCGGCTCGCCGGTGCCGTCAAACAGGCTCTGACGTTGAGCTCCGAGCGCGCCACCAACAAGCTGTCCAGCAGCGGTGCCTTTGACCTCCCCTTACCCGCCTCACTGCAAACCATGGCCAGCAATCTGGAAAAGTTCGGTCTGGGCCGTTACGTGGACCAGGTCCGCGACGCCATGAACCGCGGCGCCGAAAACGCCGCGGCTGAAGCGGCGCCGGTGTTCAAGAACGCCGTGCAGGAGATGACGGTGAGCGACGCCCTGGGTATCGTGCGCGGCGGCAACACCGCCGCCACCGACTACTTTCGCGTGCGCACCGAGGCATCCCTGACCGACCGCTACCGGCCAATTATTGAGAACAACCTGCGTGAAACCGGTTTTTACGACCAGTACCAGACCCTGTTAAGCGCCTATAACCGCCTGCCACTGGCCAACAAACCGGACCTGGATCTGGAAAACTATGTCATCAACACCAGTCTGGACCGTCTTTACACAGAGGTCGGTGTACAGGAAACACTGATTCGCCAGGACCCGGTAGGCCGGGGCGGTGCATTGATCGGCGCGGTATTCGGCAACCACGCCGGCGAGTAACCGTCAGGCCGCCGCCGGCACCACCTGGTTGGCGAAGCGCTCCAACACCGCGTTGGCCTGCGGACACTCCCGAACCCCCGGCAGCAAATCGTCGACTTGTTGATTGGTCAGTTGCCGGCCGCGCATGGCCTGTAGATAAGCCCGAGTGACGTCGGCGCTGAATTCCGGATGGAACTGGACGCCCCAGGTTCGATGCCCGTAGCGGAACGCCTGGCAGGTATCGTGGCCGTTGCTGGCCAGGACGTCGACGCCGGCGGGCGCGGTCAGGACCGACTGTCGGTGCATCATCTGCGCCCATGGTTGGTCGCAGAACGCCGACAGCAGTGGGTCGCCGCGCGCGGCCACGGTGGTGCGCAGCGCCACTGTTCCCGCTTCCATGCCCTGGGGATGATCGCCCACTTCACCGCCCAGAGCATGGGCAAGCACCTGGTGCCCGAAGCAGATGCCCAGCAACGGCGGTGCGTCAGCGAGTTGCAGGGTCCCTTCCAGCCAGTGCATCAACCGCCGCATCCAGGCGGCTTCATCCGTAACCATGTCGTGGGAGCCGGTAATCACCACACCGCTGAACCCGCCTGCGCCAGGCAAGGACTGATTGGCACGGGCATCCATCACGGCAACCGGTGTGCGGTCACCCAGTCCGTGGCTTATCCAATCGGGAAAATCGCCATAGTGCCGTTGCAGGGCGGGGTAGGTGCTGCCGGTTTGCAGAATCAATAAAGGTTTCATGGGGCCTCCGTTCCCCTGGGACACAGCAAGCGCCGTACCAGCTTCGGTTTTCGATTGTAAAAGTGCTTTCAGGCTGTGACCGGCTTCAAGCCAGTTGGCGGTGACGGGGGCAACTGACCAGGTGATCGTTAACCAGGCCCGCCGCCTGCATGAAGGCGTACATAATGGTCGGGCCGACAAACCGGAAGCCGCGTTTCTTGAGGGCCTTGCTGAGCGCTTCAGCGGTGGGGGTGGTCGCCGGCACCTCGGAAAGCTCCCGGAACCGGTTAATACGCGGCTCGCCGTCAACAAAATCCCAGACAAAGGCATCCAGACTGGTGCCAACGTCGCGCAAATCCAGATAGGCGCGGGCGTTGCCCACCGCCGCGCCCATTTTCAGGCGGTTGCGAATCAGGCCGCTGTCCTGGAGCAGGGCGGCGATTTTGGCGTCGTCGTAGCGGGCTATTTTTTCCGGGTCGAAGCCGTCCAGCGCTTGCCGGTAATTTTCGCGCTTTCGTAACACGGTGATCCAGCTCAGGCCCGCCTGGGCGCCCTCGAGGATCAGGAATTCGAACAGGCGACGGTCGTCGTGCTCAGGCACACCCCACTCTTGGTCGTGGTAGGCCACGTAAAGCGGATCCGTGCCGCACCAGGGACAGCGATCCATGGTCAAACCCCCGTGTTTCCAGGCGTATCGGTGGGTAGCACGGTATCACCGGCCCTTGGGGGACGCTATACTTGCCCTTTTATTTTCACAGAGCTTGGAACAACGGGAACCACCATGGCGGACCAACCGCAAGCGGATACAAGCACCTTCCAGGGCCTGATTCTGGCCCTGCAACAATACTGGGCGGAGCAGGGCTGCGTGATCGTGCAACCCCTGGATATGGAAGTGGGGGCCGGCACCTTTCATCCCAGCACCTTCCTGCGCGCGATCGGCCCGGAAAACTGGAACAGCGCCTACGTGCAGCCTTCCCGGCGCCCCACGGACGGCCGCTACGGCGAGAACCCCAATCGCCTGCAGCATTATTACCAGTTCCAGGTGGTGCTCAAGCCGTCGCCGGACAACATCCAGGAGCTGTATCTGGATTCGCTGCGCCGTCTCGGCTTCGATCCGCTCACCCACGATATCCGCTTCGTCGAGGACAACTGGGAATCCCCCACGTTGGGCGCCTGGGGCCTGGGCTGGGAAATCTGGCTGGACGGCATGGAAGTGACCCAGTTCACCTACTTTCAGCAAGTCGGCGGCATTGATTGTTATCCGGTCACTGGCGAAATCACCTACGGTCTGGAACGGCTCGCCATGTACTTGCAAAACGTGGACTCGGTCTATGACCTGGTGTGGTCCGACGGCCCGTTCGGCAAGGTCACCTACGGCGATGTGTTCCTGCAAAACGAAGTGGAAATGTCCACGTTCAATTTCGAGCACGCCAATGTCGCCGCGCTGTTCGACCAGTTCGATCTGTTCGAGGCGGAGTCCAGCAAGCTGATCGAAGCCGGGTTGCCCTTGCCGGCCTACGAATACGTGCTCAAGGCCTCCCACACCTTCAACTTGCTGGATGCCCGCAAGGCGATTTCGGTCACCGAGCGACAGCGCTTCATTCTGCGAGTGCGAACACTGGCCCGGGCCGTGGCCCAGGCTTACTTCGATACCCGCCGCGCGCTGGGCTTCCCGATGGCCGACAAGGACATCCGCCAGGAAGTACAAACGCAACTCGAGCAACAGGACGAGAAAGCCGCCAAGAAACAGAAAGGGGGCCGGTAGCAATGGTGAACGACGTTATGGCCAAACAGGATTTATTGATTGAACTGGGTACCGAAGAGCTGCCCCCCAAGGCTCTGCCGGACCTGAGCGCGGCGCTCACCGAAGAACTGGTTCGCCAACTCGACGACGCCGGCCTGGCGCATGGGGCGGTGGAAAGTTTCGCCGCGCCGCGCCGTCTCGCGATACTGGTCCGTGAGCTGGCCGACAAGCAAGCGGACCGCCAGCTAGAACGTCTCGGTCCCGCGGTGCAAGCGGCCTTCGATAAAGAAGGCCAGCCTACTAAGGCGGCTGAAGGTTTCGCCGCCTCCGTGGGTCTGAGCGTGGATCAGCTACAGCGCCAGGAGACCGATAAAGGCGAGCGCCTGTTTGCCCGGCTCACCGAAGCCGGCCGTCCCACCGTGGAACTGGTGCCCGACTTTCTCGCCCAGGCGGTGAGCAAATTGCCGATTCCCAAGCGTATGCGCTGGGGACGTCGCAAAGTCCAGTTCGTGCGTCCGGTTCACTGGCTGGTGGCGCTGTACGGCAGCGACGTGATCGATTTTGAACTGCTCGACCAGCGCGCCGGACGCACCACTCGCGGCCACCGTTTCCACGCACCGGACGCTATTGAATTGGCTGACGCCGGCGACTACGCCACCCGCCTGGAGCAGGACGGCAAAGTGATCGCGGACTTCCCACGCCGCCGGGAGCTGATTCGTCAGCAGGCCGAACAAGCCGGCGTTGATGCCGGTGGCCACGCCCGCCTGGACGAAGACCTTCTCGACGAGGTCACTGCTCTGGTGGAATGGCCCGTGGCCTTGGCCGGACGGTTCGACGACGATTTCCTGCGCGTGCCCCAGGAAGCGCTGATCACCGCCATGGAAGAGCATCAGAAGTACTTCCCGGTGCTCGACGCTAACGGCAAGCTGACGCCACACTTCATCACCATCAGCAACATCGAGTCGCGCGATCCGCTGAAAGTGATTTCAGGCAACGAAAAGGTGATCCGTCCCCGTCTTGCCGACGCCGCCTTCTTCTACGATAACGACTGCCGCAAACCCCTGGAGCAACACGCCCAGGGGCTGGCCCAAGTGGTGTTCCAACAAAAGCTCGGGACCCTGGCCGACAAGTGCGACCGCATCGGCTGGCTGGCCGGCGAGATCGCCGACCGCATCGGCGGCGACGCCAACCTGGCGCGCCGCGCCGGCGCGCTCAGCAAGGCCGATCTGAACAGCGAAATGGTCTACGAGTTCGACACTATGCAGGGTGTGATGGGCTATTACCTGGCCCGCAATGAAGGCCTCCCCGAGGAACTCGCCGAAGCCCTGCACGAACAGTATCTGCCCCGTTTCGCCGGCGACGTGCTGCCACGCGGCAAAATCGGTCAGGCAGTATCGCTGGCCGACAAGATCGACACCCTGGTGGGGATTTTCGGCATCGGCCAGAAACCGTCCGGCACCAAGGACCCATACGCGCTACGTCGCGCCACCCTGGGCATTCTGCGTATCATCATCGAGAACCAACTGCCGCTGGATCTGCGCGATCTGCTCGACCAGGCGGCGGTGGCTCTGGGACAGCGCATCGACGCCGGCCAAGTCGATGAAGCGTTCGAATTCGTCAAAGGCCGTTACCGCGCCATGTATCAGGAACAGGGCTTCGCCACCCCGGTGATACTCTCCGTGCTGGCGATCGACGATGCCTGTCGCAAGCCGCTGGATTTCGACCGGCGCGTGAAGGCAGTGGCGGCGTTCCGCGACCACGATGAAGCCCTGGCGCTGGCCGCCGCCAACAAACGGGTATCCAATATTCTCGCCAAGCTGGATAAAGCGCCGCCGGAGGAGATCGACGGTGCTCTGCTGGAAGAAGAGGCGGAACAGACCCTCACCGACAGGGTGGTGGACGCTTATGCCCGTTCCGAGCCGCTGCTGGAAGAGGGCAACTACGAGGCCGTGCTGGCGCTGCTCGCCGAGCTGCGCGACCCGGTGGACGCCTTCTTCGATCAGGTAATGGTGATGGCCGAGAATCAGGCGGTGCGGGATAACCGTCTGGCGCTGCTGACCTTCCTGCGCGACCTGTTCCTTAACGTGGCCGACATCAGTCTCCTGCAGGAATAGGAAAGGCTTGTAGGAGCTTGCTTGCAAGCGAAAGGGAGCGCAGCTCCCGGCAGGATCCCAGAGACATCTCTGACAGGAACACCATCAGCGTCTCTGGAATTCCGCGGGGCAACCGTTGCCGGCCGGCCAAAGCCGGCCTTTCGTAGAAAAGTCAGCGACCCCTTGAGAAGCCGCCCTCCCGACACCACTCCTTGGGTAATCTCGCTTAACTCGAAGGAGTCCCCATGCAGATTAATCTCACCGGCAAGAAAGCGATTGTTTCCGGCTCCACCGCCGGTATTGGTTTCGGTATTGCCCGCGGCCTGGCCCTGGCCGGCGCCGACGTGGTGATTACCGGCCGCACCCAGGAACGGGTGGATGAGGCGATCGATGCTCTGAAACAGGACACTAAGAGTGCCGGTATCGTCGGCGTCGCCGCCGACCTGGGGCGCGCCGACGGTTGCCAGGCTCTGATCGACGCCCACCCGGAGGCGGATATCCTGGTCAATAACGTGGGCATCTTCGAACCCAAAGGCTTTTTCGATATTGACGACGACGACTGGGAGCGCTTCTTCCAGGTCAACGTGATGAGCGCGGTGCGGCTGTCCCGGCATTACGCTCAGGGTATGCGTGAACAGGGCTGGGGGCGCATCCAGTTCCTGTCCAGTGAGTCGGCGTTGAACATCCCCACCGAGATGGTGCATTACGGTATGACGAAAACCGCGGTGCAGTCGATTTCCCGAGGGTTGGCGAAAGTGCTGGCCGGCACCGGTGTTACCGTCAACGCAATTCTGCCCGGACCAACGCGCTCCGAGGGGGTCACCGGGATGGTGAAAACCATGGCTGAGAAACGCGGGCTGTCTGAACAGGAGATGGAGAAGCAATTCATCCAGGAAGCTCGCCCCAGTTCCATCATTCAAAGGGTGGCCGACGTGGAAGAGGTTGCCAACATGGCGGTCTACGCAGCGTCGCCACAGGCCTCCGCTACCACCGGCGCCGCTCTGCGTGTGGAAGGGGGTATTGTCGATACCATGGCCTGATATACCGTCGGGGCCTGATATACTGCCGGCCATGAGCAAACCCAAATTAGTCATTCTCGACCGCGACGGCGTCATCAATGAAGACTCCGACGCCTACATCAAAAGTCCGCAGGAGTGGCGACCACTGCCCGGCAGCGCCGAGGCCATTGCCCGTCTTAACCGGGCCGGCTATCGGGTGGTGGTCGCTACCAACCAATCTGGATTGGCACGGGGTTACTTCAACCAGGCGACTCTGGATGCCATCCACCAAACCATGGCCGCTCATCTGGCCAGCGCCGGCGCCCGGCTTTCCGGTGTCTATTTTTGCCCTCACGGCCCGGACGACGGTTGTCAGTGCCGCAAACCCGCCCCGGGACTGATCGACCAAATTGTTGCCGAGTATGGCGATGTCACCGCTGTGCCCATGGTTGGTGATAGTCTCAGGGACCTGGAAGCCGGGGCGGCCCGTCAATGCCGTCCGATACTGGTGCTCACCGGCAAAGGCCGCCGCACCCTGGAAAAAGGCTTGCCGGAAACCCTGGGTCACGTGGACATTTACGATTCCCTGGCCGGGTTCGTCGATCAGTTTCTCAAGGACACTCAATGAAACAACCCGCCGGTAGCCCTCCCAGTTGGGGCATCCGCATCCGTAGTGTGCTGTTTTTCGTTATTTATAATGTCGTCGGAATCCTGCACGGATTTAACTGTCTGTTAATTGGTTGGTTCCTGCCTTTCGAAAAGCGTTACCATTTTGTGCATATCTGGACCCGTTTCACGATGTGGCTATTAGGTCGGCTGAACGGGGTACGCATCCGCGTGGAAGGCCGGGAAAACCTGACCTCCGGTGCGGCCGTGGTAATCGCCAACCATCAAAGCAGCTTTGAAACCTTTTACCTGCAACTCTTGATCGCACCGCAAGCAACGGTGCTAAAACGGGAGTTACTCTGGTTACCTTTCTTCGGCTGGGGATTGGCTCTTCTTAACCCGATCCGTATTGACCGGGGCAAAGGTAGAGCGGCCCTGAAAGCGGTATTGAAGCAGGGCGCGGAGCGCTTGAATAACGGCATTCCGGTAGTTATTTATCCGGAAGGTTCACGGCAGAACCCGGGGAGTCTTGGCCATTTTAATCATGGTGGTGCCTTACTCGCCTGCCGCAACAAAGTGCCGGTGGTGGCGATAAGTCACAACAGCGGCGACTGCTGGCCGGCACGCTCCTGGTTACGATTGCCGGGGGAAATTATTTTGCGTATTAGCCCGCCAATTAATACTGACGATAAAGATGCAAAAACAGTAACCCGGTTAGCCGAGCAATGGATCTTTGAAAATTATCCCGGTAAGCCGGACAAAACCCCACGCGGGTAATTGCGTTTTTTTCTAATAATAACTACAGTTTCCCGCACAAGGCCGACCCCATCGATTAAGGACCACCCACATGACTATCAATCTTGACGACCTTTCTGTCGCGGAACTGGAAAAACTGATCAAGCAAGCTGAAAAGAAGTTGGAAAAGAAGCGTCTGGATGCCGTGAAGAGTGCACAGGCGGAAATTTCCAAAATCGCCAAGGACCTGGGCGTTTCCGTGGAAGACCTGCTCCAGGAAAAAGCCAGCCGTCAGAAGAAAGCCGCCCGTAAAACAACGGCGCGTAAAAAGAAGGCGGGCGTTCGCAAGCCGGCCAAGATCAAATACCGTAACCCGGCGGACAGCTCACAAACCTGGACCGGCCGCGGCAAACGCCCGGTGTGGTTGCGCGAAGCGCTGGAACAGGGCGCTAACCTGGAAGATTTCGCGGTTTAAGCCAAGCGGCTGCAAACCCCGGCAACCGGGCGCCCGCCCGGTTGCTTTTATGTTCCCTTTGTCGATTCAGATATCCAGGTTTGAGACCTGCAGCGCGTTGGACTCAATGAACCGACGACGCGGGTCCACATCATCCCCCATCAGAGTCGTGAAGATCTGGTCGGCGGCGATAGCATCTTCCACGGTCACCTGCAGCATGCGGCGGGATTCCGGGTCCATCGTGGTTTCCCAGAGCTGATCCGCGTTCATTTCCCCCAGCCCTTTATAACGCTGCACACTGGTGCCTCGGCGTGCCTGCTGCATCAGCCAGGCCAGCGCCTCCGCGAAATGGCGAATAGGGCGGCGGGTCTCTCCACGCTCGATGGCCGCGTCACTGGCCAGAAGCCCCTCCAACGTCTCACCAAGGTGCTTGATGCGCTCGTAATCCGGTGACTGCAGGAAGTCCAGCGAGACCCGGTATTCGCGCGGTACGCCATGGGCGACCACCTGCACGTGGGGCAGGTAGAGACCCCGCTCACTATCCAGTTCAGGGGTCACGGTGAAGGTCTGGCTGCCATCGGTGAGCACGTCCACCCGAGCGCTCAAGTCCGCGCACCACTGCGTCATGCGCGCTTCATCGGCGAGCGCAGTTTCGTCCACGGAGGGCATGTAGATCATCTGCTCAAGAACCAATGCCGGGAATACCCGCGACTGGCGATCAACAATACGCATCACCTGACGGTATTCGTCGATCAGCTTGCCGAGCGGTTCGCCACTGATCGGGAAGGCATCGTTCCCCGGGTACAGGGCCGCTTTGTCCAACGCCAGATTGGTGAGGTAATCCTCCAGGGCCGGATCGTCCTTAATATACGTTTCTTGTTTACCCTTCTTAATCTTATAAAGCGGCGGCTGGGCGATATACACATGGCCCCGGCCGATCAGTTCCGGCATCTGCCGGAAGAAGAAGGTCAGCAGCAGTGTACGAATATGGGAGCCATCCACATCCGCATCAGTCATGATGATAATGCGGTGGTAACGCAACTTCTCCACGTTGTATTCGTCGCGGCCGATGCCACAACCCAGCGCAGTAATCAAAGTGCCTACTTCTTGTGAAGAAAGCATCTTGTCAAAACGCGCTTTCTCCACGTTCAGAATCTTGCCCTTCAGCGGCAAAATAGCCTGGTACTTGCGGTCACGGCCCTGTTTGGCGGAACCGCCCGCGGAATCACCCTCCACGATGTAGAGTTCGGAAAGCGCCGGGTCTTTTTCCTGACAATCCGCCAGTTTGCCGGGCAGGCCGGCGATGTCCAAAGCCCCTTTACGACGGGTCATGTCGCGGGCCTTACGGGCCGCGTCGCGGGCCCGGGCGGCATCGATGATCTTCTGCACGATCAACCTGGCTTCTTGCGGATGCTCCAGCAGGTAGTCCTGGAACTTCTCCGACATGGTTTGCTCCACCGCGGTTTTCACCTCAGAGGACACCAGCTTGTCCTTGGTCTGACTGGAAAATTTGGGGTCCGGTACTTTAACCGAAATCACCGCGGTCAGACCTTCCCGGGCGTCGTCCCCGGTGGGGTTGGCTTTCTCTTTCTTCAGATAGCCTTCCCGGTCCATATAGTTATTCAACGAGCGGGTGAGGGCGGCCCGGAAGCCCGCCAGGTGGGCGCCGCCGTCTCGTTGGGGAATATTGTTGGTGAAGCAGAAAATATTTTCCTGGTAGGAATCATTCCACTGCATCGCCACTTCCACCGCAATGTCGTCCTCACGCTGAAAGTTGAAGTGGAAAACCTCGTTCAGCGCATTCTTGGTCTGATTCAAATAGGTGACAAAGGCGCTCAAACCACCATCGTACTGGAAGATATCCTCATCGCCGCTGCGTTCATCACTGAGATGAATGCGCACACCAGAGTTCAGGAAACTCAGCTCCCTGAGGCGCTTGGCGAGGATATCGTAGTGAAACTCGATGTTGGTGAAGGTTTCGGACGACGGGCGGAAGTGAATGGCGGTGCCGGTGCTGTCAGTGCTACCGACTTTATCCAGATCTTTTTCCGGCACGCCGTGGCGATAACTTTGCTCATAAACATCCCCATGCCGGCGAATGGTGAGTTTAAGAGACTCAGACAAAGCGTTAACCACGGAAACGCCCACACCGTGCAGGCCACCGGAGACTTTATAAGAGTTATCGTCGAACTTACCCCCAGCGTGAAGCACGGTCATGATCACCTGGGCCGCGCTGACGCCTTCTTCCGGGTGCAAGTCCACCGGAATGCCCCGGCCATTATCCGATACGGAGACAGATTCATCGGGATGGATAACCACCCGGATCTCGGAGCAATGCCCAGCCAGTGCCTCATCAATGGAATTATCGACAATCTCGAAAACCATGTGATGCAAACCAGTGCCATCGTCCGTGTCGCCGATGTACATGCCGGGACGTTTGCGAACGGCGTCCAGACCCTTCAGCACCTTGATGCTGGATGAATCGTAGTTTTGTTCCGCCATGTTTTTACCTTATGGATCGTCCGATATCCGCTGAACACGGCCATGTTCCACGTGGAACATTCGGGCCGCAGCGCCCTTATGCTCATCAATCGCCGGCACCAGGTGCTCCCTGTCCACCGCCGTTATCAATGTCTGGTGTGATCCCGCTGCCAGGAAACCCAACAACGTCGACCGGTGTACTCGATCCAGTTCTGAACCCAGATCGTCCACCAGCAGAGTGCAAACTTTTCCGGCTTCCTGGATCAACGGAAGCTGAGCCAACACCAAGCCGTAGGCCATGATCTTCGCCTGCCCTCGGGACACCCTGTCCCGGGCGAGGGTGCCGCCGGCCGTAATCTTCAATTCCGAACGGTGAAATCCGGTTTGCGTAAATCCTCGCCGCAGATCATCTTCCCGGCTGCGGGTCAGCGCTTGCAAATAACTCTCGCCATCGCGGAGCCCCGTCTGCAACGACAGCCCTCCTTTTACTTCAGGGGCAAGGAGGGACATTGCCTCCTGCCAACGGGCTTTCAGACGCTGCAAATAGCCTTTGCGTAACTGTTCAATACTATCAGAACTGGCCGCCAGTTTCTGGTCCCAATAGCCCAGCTCCCGGGGGCTGACTCTTCCGCTGCGGAGCAGGGCATTTCGATGTCTCAACGCAGCACTGGCTTCTTTCCAGACTGACAGGAAAGAATGTTCCACGTGGAACATTCCCCAATCCAAAAACCTCCGACGCAACGCCGAAGGCCCGAATATCAGCTCTACGGACTGCGGGTGAAGGGCCAGAACAGGAAGTAGGGCGGCCACGTCACTCAGTGCTCCGGGCGTGGCCCCATTGAGCTTAAGGGACTGAATACCGCCCGGGGCGCGACGGATGCCCAAGCGATGGTGGCTGTCACCGTTCTCGACTAAGGCGAACAGCGTTGCCGCATCCGCGCCATCCCGAACTAAGCGGGACAACCGCCCCCCACGAAATGATCGACCACCGCTGCCAATAAAATAGATCGCTTCCAACAGGCTGGTTTTGCCGCTGCCGTTAGCACCGTAAATAACATTAAGGCCAGGCGCGGGGGAAAACTCCGCCTGTTGGTAATTGCGGAAATCCGTGAGTCGAAGATCAGAGAGCATGGAGGAGGGGGGAAAGAAAGAGGCCAACGGCCGGCGGCAGCGCCATAAAAGGCGCCGCGCCAACGACGTGAAATTTAGAGGCGCATCGGCATAACCACATAAATGGCCGCCTCTTGCTCCGGATCGGTAATCAGGGCACTGCTATTGCTGTCGCCAAGCTCGAGCCGGGCCTGGGTGCCGTCCATGGTGTTAAGCACGTCGAGCAGGTAGCTCACATTGAACCCGATTTCCAGTGGACCGCCTTCATAGTCCACCGATACCTCTTCTTCCGCCTCTTCCTGCTCAGGGTTATTGGCAACGATACGGAGGCTGCCCTCCGAGAGCTGAACGCGCACGCCGCGATACTTCTCGTTAGACAGAATCGCCACCCGGCTCAGGGCCTGACGAAGTGTCTCGCGATCCGCCATCACTACACGGGTGCCGTCCTTGGGTATTACTCGCTCGTATTCCGGGAACTTGCCGTCCACCAATTTGGAGGTAAAGGTAATCGAACCGGCTACAATGCGGATGTGGTTGCGGCCCAGGGTGAGACGCGCGTTCTCCGCCGCGTCCGACAGAATACGCGCCAACTCCATAACGCCCTTGCGAGGTAGAATCACCCCCGCTTCCTCGCTCTGGCCTTCCAGAGCGGCATCACAAAGCGCCAAGCGATGGCCGTCCGTGGACACCGCCCGCAGCATGCCGGAGCGCAGCTCAAACAGCATGCCGTTCAGGTAGTAGCGCACGTCCTGCTGGGCCATGGAAAACGCTGTGTGGTCGATCAACTGGCGCAGGGTACCGGGAGCGATCTCCAACACCGAACCGTTGTTGTCTTCATCCTGGTTGGGAAACTCCGAAGCGGGCAACGTGGCCAGGGAAAAGCGGCTACGGCCGGACCGCACCAGCATCCGCTCTCCGTCCACCTCGAAGCGGATATCCGCTTCCGCCGGCAGGCTCTTGGCAATGTCCACCAGCTTGCGGGCAGGTACCGTGGTCTCGCCGGACTGATGCTCGCCTTCCAGCGGCAGCCGCGCCACCAGTTCCAACTCCAGATCAGTGCCGGTCAAGGAAAGTTGGCCGTCCCCCACTTCCATGAGCACATTGGACAAAACCGGCAGCGTTTGGCGTTTTTCGACCACCGCGGCAACCTGCTGCAGCGGCTTGAGCAGTTGTTCACGGTTGATGGAGAATTTCATGTCGCTTTCCCGTTTTCAGTTGATCCGTCAGGACGTCAGGGTCCTCAGGAGGTTTTGATAATCTTCTTCTATTTCCGGATTGGATTCGCGCAACTCCAGAACCTTGCGGCAAGCATGCAGTACCGTGGTGTGATCCCGGCCGCCAAAGCTTTCCCCGATCTCCGGCAAGCTGTGACTGGTCAGCTCTTTCGACAACGCCATGGCCACCTGGCGGGGACGAGCCACCGACCGGGTGCGCCGTGGTGAGTGCAGATCCGGTACCTTGATCTTGTAGTACTCCGCCACCGTGCGCTGAATATTGTCGATACTGATCTGCCGGGCCTGCAAGGCAATAAGATCCTTGAGCGCCTCCTTGATCAGCCCGATATCAATCTGCGCGCCAGTGAACCGCACATGGGCGATCACGCGCCGCAGGGCCCCTTCCAGTTCGCGCACGTTGGAACGGATACGCTGAGCGATAAAGAAGGCCGCGTCATTGGGCAATTCCACCCGCGCTTCTTCCGCCTTCTTCTTCAGGATCGCCACCCGGGTTTCCAACTCCGGCGGCTCCAGCGGCTGGGACAAGCCCCACCCGAAACGACTTTTCAGCCGTTCTTCCAGACCGTCCACTTCCTTGGGGAATTTATCGCATGTAAGGATGATTTGCTGCCCGTTTTCCAACAACGCATTAAAGGTGTGGAAAAACTCTTCCTGGGACTGCTCCTTACCTGCAAAAAACTGAATATCATCAATCAAAAGAGCGTCCACCGACCGGTAGAAGCGCTTGAATTCATTAATGGTCTTATTCCGCAACGCCGAGATCATATCCGCCACGAACCGCTCACTGTGCAGGTAGACCACCTTGGCATTGGGGTTGCGCCGCATCAGCTCATTGCCCACCGCATGCATCAGGTGGGTCTTACCGAGGCCCACACCGCCATACAGCAGCAACGGGTTATAGCCGTGACTGGCCGGGTTCTCCGCCACCTGCTGGGCAGCCGCGCACGCCATACGGTTGGACTTGCCTTCCACGAAGGTAAGGAAAGTGAAGCTGGAATTGAGATTACTGCGATGTTTGGCGGCGCCGCCCAGTTCCGGCGAGACCGCCTTGGGACGTGGTTCTATCGGCGCCGGGCGACCGTCGGCGGGCCGGCTCTGCGCCCCTGCGGCTTGCGGCTGCCGGGGTGCCGGACTGGCGCGGGAACTGCCCACCTCAAGACGCAACTGCGGCAAAGGCCCGCTCTTCAATTCACCCAACACTTCACCGATGCGTTCCACGTATTTATCGCGAACCCAGTCGACCACGAAGCGATTGGGCGCGAACAGGGTCAGTTCTCCGCCATCCTCGGACGCCGTCACCTGCAACGGCCGGATCCACATGTTGAATTGCTGTGAGGGCAGTTCGTCCTCCAGCCGAGTCAAACAGCGATTCCAAAGCTCCTCGGACACATCCCCGCCTTTTACCGTCTATGGTGAATAAGACGTTGCATTCTATACCCCCGTCCGGCCAATTATCCACAGCTTACCGGACCTTTTTCTTTACACCTTTCCTGTGGATAACTACGGCAGTAACCCTGTGCGTACCCGGGCTCACAACTCTGGGGATAAACCAGTGCATGAATTTACTCCCCAATTGCTGACAGGCTGTCCCCCAGTAGTCCACCTGACTTACACACAGTTATACGTCAGTTACCAACATGCTAAGATTCTGTTTTATATATACTTTTTTTGCTTATCCACAGAATCGGCTTTCCCTTACTATTACCACTACTACTAAAAACATATAAATATTTAATTCTTTTAGTAACACCACACCTGACTCCGGAAAGGCTAGTTGACAGCCTATCCTCGGACGACTATTATCCGCGGCCTCCTTAGCCCATGAATTCCAATTTGGGGATGACGCCATGAAACGGACATTCCAGCCGAGCAACATCAAGCGTAAGCGCAACCACGGTTTCCGTGCCCGCATGGCCACCAAAAACGGCCGCAAAATCGTCGCGGCACGTCGCGCCAAAGGTCGCAAACGGCTGACAGCCTAAGTCAGCCGTTGGTGCTGACTGCTGTCTTCCGTTTCTCCAATGGTGCCTCAGTCAGCGCCTGATTCCGTTCACTCCTATCGCTTCACCCGAGATCAACGTCTCCTCGACGGTGACCAGTTCCAGGCTGTGTTCAACGCCCCGGACTGGCGGGTTTCTGATCGTTATTTTCTGATTCTTGCTCGCCCCAACGGCCTCGACCAGGCTCGCCTGGGTCTTGTTATCGGCCGCCGCAAAGCACGCCGTGCCGCCGACCGTGCCGCGATTAAACGCCGCGCCCGGGAACAGTTTCGATTACGCCAGCATGAACTGGCCGGCCTGGATCTGATCGTGCTGTTGCGAGGGCCTTGTCCGAAGGAAGGGGGGCGTTCCTTAACCCCATCTCTGTCCGCCCTCCTGGACAAGCTGCTTGCCAAGCGTGGGCAAGACTGAGAAACTGCCGTCCGCTTTTTCTCGCCAGAACCCAATCTAATTATGGATATCCCTCGCGCGTTAGTGATCACAGGTATTGCCGTTGTTTCCTACCTGATGATCCAGGCCTGGCAACGGGACTACATCGCACCGCAGACCACTCCCGTGGCCCAGGAACAACCCCAGGCCAATAATTCCGCCGGGCGGTCCGCAAACGATGCGGATTCGTTGCCGCAACCGGACAGTGCCGAGGGCAGCGTCCCGAACCCGTCGGCGGAGCAGGCTCAGGCTCCGACCCCGAACGCCAGCGAGCAAAGCGCTGACCGGGGTCAGCGTATCGAAGTGGCCACCGACGTGCTGTCGTTGGAAATTGATCCCCTGGGCGGCGATATCGTTCGGGTGGCTCTGCCCAAGTACCCTCGCCACGCCGAGACGCCCGACCAGCCTTTCGTCCTGATGCAGAACGATGCCGGCCGCACCTACGTGGCGCAAAGCGGGCTGGTGGGTAAAAACGGTACCGACACCGCGGAAGGTCGACCCACCTGGCAAGCGGCGCAAGACCACTACCGCCTGCAGGAAGGCGACAACGAACTGAATGTGGATCTGACCCTGAGCCAGAGCGGCGGGGTGGAGATCATCAAACGCTATACCTTTGAGCGCGGCAGTTATCTGGTACGGGTCAGCCATATCGTGCGCAACAATAGCGGCCAGACCTGGCAGGGTGCCCTGTACGGCCAGATAAAGCGTGACGGCAGCGAAGACCCGGGTAAAAGTACCCAGGGCTTTATTCCCATGCCCACCTATCTGGGCGGCGCGTATTGGAGTGAAGACAAGCCGTACAACAAGTTTCCTTTCGATGACATGCAAGACGAGCCCCTGCGTCTGACTCAGGAAGGCGGCTGGATCGCCATGCTCCAGCACTATTTTGTCTCCGCCTGGATTCCGGATGCCGAGGGGCGTTACACCTATTCCACCCTGTACCGCGAAAACCGCAATGAATACCTGCTGCGGTTTGTGTCCGCCTCCGCGGAAGTCGAGCCTGGCGCGGAAAAAGTGTTCTACGCCGAATTCTATACCGGCCCGAAAATCCAGGATCGACTGGAAGCGATCAGCCCCGGTTTCAATATGACCGTGGATTACGGCTGGTTGTGGTTCCTGGCCCAGCCGATCTTCCATCTGCTGGTGTTCCTGCAAAGCGGCGAGCTGGATATCTTCGGTCTGCAGATGGATCTCGGCTTTGGGGTTGGCAACTGGGGTGTGGCCATTATCCTGCTGACCCTGGTGATCAAGTCCCTGTTCTTTAAGCTCAGCGCCACCAGCTACCGGTCCATGGCCAAGATGCGCAAAGTGGCCCCCGAGATGCAGCGCATCAAGGAAGAGAACAAAGGCGACCGCCAGAAGCAGCAACAGGAAACCATGAAGCTGTTCCAGCGGGAGAAGATCAACCCCCTGGGGGGCTGCCTACCGATCCTGGTACAAATGCCGGTGTTCATTTCCCTCTATTACGTACTGCTGGAATCCGTGGAGCTGCGTCAGGCGCCGTTCTTCCTCTGGATTAACGACCTGTCGGTAATGGACCCCTTCTTTGTACTACCGATTCTGATGGGCGCGTCCATGTTCCTGCAGACCCGGCTCAACCCCACGCCGGCGGATCCTACCCAGGCGCAGGTAATGAAATGGATGCCGGTGATCTTCTCGGTGTTCATGCTGTGGTTCCCGGCGGGTCTGGTGCTGTACTGGCTGACCAACAACTTGTTGTCGATCGCCCAGCAGTACCTGATTACCCGCAAGATCGAACGCGGGGGCTGACCCGCAACGCCCGCCTCATGTCCGAGTGGCATGGGGCGCCGGCGTGATGCGTGTTGCGTGCCTCTGCGCCATAATCCCGTCATGTCCACCGCCTCCCACGAAACCATCGTCGCTATTGCCACCGCCCCCGGTCGGGGAGGCGTGGGCGTGGTGCGCCTCTCCGGCGACCGTGCGCTAAACATCGCCCAGACTCTCATTGGTGAGCGCTCACTCTCACCGAGAGCCGCTCATTTCGCCGTTTTTCGAGATCCGGAAGGCCAAGTGATCGATGAAGGCCTGGTGCTCTGGTTTCCGGCGCCCGGTTCTTTTACCGGCGAGGAAGTGGTGGAATTGCAGGGCCACGGTGGCCCGGTGATCCTGGATATGCTGGTTGCCGCCTGCGTGCGTCAGGGGGCCCGTCAGGCACGGGCCGGGGAATTTTCCCAGCGCGCTTTTCTCAACGACAAGATGGACTTAACCCAGGCGGAGGCGATTGCCGATCTGATCGACGCGGGCACCCGCGAGTCCGCCCGAGCCGCGTTGAATTCCCTGCAGGGGGCTTTCTCCCGGGAAGTGAACACCCTGGTCGAGCAACTGATCCAGTTACGTATTTATGTGGAAGCGGCCATTGATTTCCCGGAAGAGGAAATCGACTTCCTGTCCGAAGGCGGGGTCGCGGACGACCTGCGGTCCTTGATTGAGCAAGCGGGCCGGGTGCTGGCCAGCGCCCGGCAGGGGCGTCTGGTCCGCGAAGGCCTGACGCTGGTGATCGCCGGCCGGCCCAACGCCGGCAAGTCCTCTTTGATGAACACCCTGGCCGGCTTCGACGCCGCCATCGTTACCGAGGTGGCCGGTACTACCCGGGACGTGCTGCGTGAGGCGATTCAGCTCGACGGTATGCCCCTGAATCTGATCGACACCGCCGGGCTTCGCGAAAGCGGTGACCGTATTGAGCAGGAAGGTATTCGCCGCGCCTTTGCCGAAATCAACAAGGCGGACCGTCTGCTGGTGGTGGTCGACGCCCAGGATCAACCCGATGACCTGGACGATCTGGCGGCTCTGTTGCCGCAAAGCCAGCAGCAGTTGGACGATCTGGCCCTGCCGGTCACCTTGGTGCTCAATAAGGCGGATCTCAGCGGTGATCCGGTGGGCCCGCATCCACAACGGCCGGATACGTTTATTCTCTGCGCTGCCAGTGGCGAGGGAATCGACGCGTTGCGCGACCATCTGAAATCCGCCGCTGGCTACCTGGGCGCGGAACAAAGCCGGTTTTCCGCCCGCCGCCGACACATCACCGCGTTGCAGGAAGCGCTCGTCGCCCTGGATAACGGCCACCAGCAACTGCACCAGCATGCCGCCGGCGAACTGCTCGCCGAGGACCTGCGCGCCGCTCAACACGCCCTGGAGGAGATCACCGGTACGTTCACCGCCGACGATCTGCTTGGCCGTATCTTTTCGTCGTTCTGCATCGGCAAGTAACACCGTTCCACACGGCGCGGGGTCAACGCGCTGTTTCCCGACGCCGGATTTATGTATCTTGACTGCTGGCTTAATGCCATTACCGGTGAACAGGCGGCACGGGGGAGTGTCGCTTGGGCGGGTCGTATCCGTGGGGCGGATCGTATTATGGGGACAATCGGAACACTGGAGGTGCAGGGGGCACAGGTTCAACGCCGGGCGCTTCTTAAGGCGCTTTTGATTATTACCGGCTTGTCCGGAGTCCTGTTCTTCGTGATCAACACCCAGCGGGGGCTATACTTTCTGGGCACCATGGAGCTGGTCGCCGGCGTGGCATCGATGGTGCTTTACCTGGTTATCCGGCGCACCAAACGGCTGCGCTTCTGGACGCTGGTGTATCTGTTGCCCTTTCTGGCCATCATGATGGTGGCCATGTACCTGCCCGGCACCTCGCCGACGGTGTTTCTGTGGGTCTATATCATTCCGGTAATCTCCCATTTGCTGCTCGGATTGCGTTTGGGATTGGCGGTGTCGGTGTTCTATATGCTCACGGCGTTTAGCATCTTTGTCGCCAAGCATCCGGATTATCTGTATGACTTCCACTTCGCCAGCCTCGCCAACATCCTTATCTCCTGCGCCGTGAGCCTGGCGTTCGCCTATGTGTATGAACGGGGCAGCGAGAAAGCACGAGAAGGCCTGTTGGTGATGGCGTCCACCGACCCGCTGACCCGCTTGGCTAACCTCTATCGTTTCCGTGAGTCGTTCCAGCAGGAACGCTACCGCGCCGAGCGGCACGGTTCGGATCTGGCGCTTTTGGTGCTGGATCTGGATTACTTCAAGAAGGTCAACGATACCTACGGCCACGCGATCGGCGACCAGGTTCTTATCCATGTGGCGAACCTCCTGCGCCGCCGGTTGCGTGCCACGGATCTGTTGTGTCGCGTGGGTGGCGAGGAATTCACCGTGTTACTGCCGGAAACCGGGCTCGCCGAGGCGGTCCAGGTGGGCGACAACCTGCGTCAATTGCTCCGTGAAACCCCCTATCGGGAAGCCGCCATGACGGTGCCGTTGACCTGCAGCATCGGCGTGGCGATGTGGCGGCGCGACGGCGAAACCCTGGAACAGCTTATGGAGCAGGGCGACCGGCGCCTTTACCAGGCCAAGCAAGCCGGGCGGGATCGGGTGGAGAGCGGCACGCCGGCGGCGTGAAGCCTCGGCGAAGGTGGACCCGCCGCACCCGGTTGCCGATACTGAGTGCCGACCGAGTACCGTAGTCGGCCTGTATCGGGCCGCGAGGAGAGGTTATGAGCGATACCCGCTTGGAGAAGGACTCCCTGGGAGAAATTGAAGTCCCCGCTGACGCCCTGTGGGGCGCCCAGACTCAGCGAGCGGTGGATAATTTCCCGATCAGCGGCCGGCACTTGCCGCCCCGCTTCATTCAGGCGGTGGTGCGCGTCAAACGATGCGCGGCCAACGTCAACGCCGATCTGGAGCTGCTCGACGACACCCGCCGCCGGGCGATCGTGAGCGCCTGTGATCAGCTTCTGAACGGCGACCACGTGGACCAGTTTCCCGTCGACGTGTTCCAGACCGGTTCCGGCACCAGCACCAACATGAACGTCAACGAGGTGATCGCCCACCTAGGCGGCGATGCGCAAGTCCATCCCAATGATCACGTCAATCTTGGCCAGAGTAGCAACGACACCATCCCCACGGCCATGCATCTGGCGTCGGTGCTGGCCGTTAGCGAACAGTTATTGCCTGATTTGGAACACCTGATCGCCACCCTGGGTTTGCGTTCCCGGGAAGGTAACAATCTGGTCAAAACCGGGCGTACTCACCTGATGGACGCCATGCCGGTGACCGTGGAGCAGGAAATGCGCACCTGGGTGCTGCAGTTGCAGGCTGCTAGTGAACGTTTGGCGCGGGCTCGTAACGAGCTGCACGCCTTACCCCAGGGCGGCACCGCGGTGGGCACCGGTATTAATGCGCATGCGCAGTTCGGCGATCGTTTCGCCGCGGCTCTGGCCGACGACACCGGCGAGCCGTTTACTGCTTTGCCGTATCCATCGGTGGCGCAAAGCGCGGTGGACGCACCACTCAACTTGTCGGCCGCGCTGCGCGGCCTGGCGGTGGTGCTGATGAAAATCAGCAACGACCTGCGCTGGATGAACTCCGGTCCGATCCACGGCTTGTCAGAATTGCAGTTACCGGCCACGCAACCGGGGTCTTCGATCATGCCCGGTAAGGTCAACCCGGTGATCTGTGAATCCGCCACCATGGTGGCGGCACAGGTGATCGGGCTGGATCAGGCCAACACCGTGGCGGCGCAAAGCGGTAATTTCCAGCTCAATGTCATGTTGCCGCTGGTGGCGACCAACTTGTTGGACATGACCCAATGGCTGGGTAATAGTTGCCGCAATCTGGCCGACCAGGCCATCGAGGGGCTGACCTGGAATCAGCAGCACCTGGCCGAAGGCGTTGGGCGCAACCCGATTCTGGTTACCGCCCTCAACCCGGTTATCGGCTATGAGAAAGCGGCGGCGATCGCCAAAGAGGCGTTCGCCAGCGGCCGGCCGGTATTGGAAGTGGCTGAGGCGCATACCGATCTGAGCCGTGAACGGCTGGAACAACTGCTTGATCCGCTTAAACTGACCGGCCCCGGCTGACTTGGGCCGGCGCGGTACTTTTGTTTTTTATTTGTTTTGGTGATGGAGAGATCAATGAGTAACGACTTGACCATTCAGCGCACCGCCGAAGCGGTGGAATCGCCGCTGGTGATCAATAGCATCCTGGAATCCGGGGTACGCAACGCGCCCCAGCAGGAAATCGTCTACGCGGACCAGCGCCGGATGACCTACCGCGATCTGGAAGCCAGGGTGCATCGTCTTGCCGGTACGCTCGCTGAGTGCGGCGTTAAGCCCGGTGACACCGTCGCGGTCATGGACTGGGACACGCATCGTTATCTTGAAGCGTTTTTCGCCATTCCGATGATGGGGGCGGTGCTGCATACGGTGAACGTGCGCCTTAGCCCGGAACAGATTCTCTACACCCTTAATCACGCCGAGGACGACGTGATTCTGGTCAACCGGGAGTTCCTGCCGGTTCTGGAAGAGCTCAAGGACCGCATCGAAACCGTCAAGAGCTATGTGCTTCTGGATGACGAAGGCGGCAATCTGGATTCACAACTGAACATCGCCGGTGAGTACGAAGCGCTGCTGCAAAAAGCACCGGCGCAGTTTGATTTCCCGGAGCTGGACGAAAACACCCGCGCCACCACTTTTTATACCACCGGCACCACCGGTCTGCCCAAGGGTGTGTATTTCTCTCACCGGCAATTGGTACTGCACACTTTCGCCGGGCGCGCCGCCCTGTCCGGTTCCGGCCATGGTCGTTTTAATCAAGACGACGTCTATATGCCGATCACCCCGATGTTCCATGTGCACGCCTGGGGCGTGCCTTACGTGGCGACCTTGTTGGGCGTGAAGCAGGTCTACCCGGGTCGCTATGTACCGGAAACGCTGCTCAAACTGCTGGTCAGCGAGAAGGTGACCTTCTCTCACTGCGTGCCCACGATTATCCAGATGCTGCTGCAGGCGGAAGCGGCGAAGAGCATCGACCTGAGCGGCTGGAAGGTGATTATCGGTGGTTCCGCGTTGCCCAAGCCGTTGGCCCAGGGCGCGCTGGAGCGCGGCATCGATATTTACACTGGCTACGGCATGAGTGAGACCTGTCCGCTGATTTCTCTGGCTCTGTTGCCGCCGGAACTGGAGGATGCCGACCAGGAAACCCAGGTGGACTTCCGTACCCGTGCCGGCCGTCCGGTGCCGATGGCGCAGATGCGTATCGTTGACGACAACATGCAGGAGGTCGCCCACGACGGTAAAACCCAGGGGGAACTGGTTCTGCGCGCGCCCTGGCTCACCCAGGGTTACCTCAAGGACGAAGAGAATTCCAAGAAGCTCTGGAACGGCGGCTGGATGCACACCGGTGATATCGGTGTAATCGATGCCGACGGCTGGTTGAAGATTACCGACCGCATCAAGGACGTGATCAAAACCGGCGGCGAGTGGATTTCCTCGCTGGATCTGGAAGGTCTGATTCTCCAGCATGACGGCGTGGCGGAATGCGCTGTGGTGGGCGTGGAAGACCAGAAATGGGGCGAGCGGCCCGTGGCCCTGGTCGTCAAAGGCGGCGAGGTGGACGAGACCAGTATTAAAGAGCTGGTCGGCGAATACGCCGATAAAGGTGTGATCAGCCGGTACGGCATCCCCGACCGAGTGGTGTTCGTGGACGAACTGCCGCGCACTTCCGTGGGCAAATTGGACAAGAAGAAAATGCGCACCGAAATGGTGTGAGTGCCCCTCCCGGAGCCGGCGACCGCCGGCTCCGTTTTCCTCCCCGCCAATCAGATTTTTCACCCTCTCTGTGACCGAAACCGTGTACCCTTCGGGGACCGCGTCGGTTCGGCCAGGGATGCGCCGTATAACCCGAATGATAATCCAAGTGCACCTTTCTCCGGGCCGCCTCCAGGCAAACCGGAGTGCGAACTTCGGCACGGTGTTGTTGCCAGCTAAGGTGCCTGCAAGCCTGGAGTAAAGACATGTTGCGAGTGATCGCGGGCCTGGTGGTGATCGCCGTACTGGCGACCGCCGGCTGGTGGTGGCTGGGGGATGAAGAGACTACCGCTACGGTTGAGCGCCCTCCCACCACGGTGAATGTGGTGCCGGCGATCAGCCGTCCGCTCAGCGATAATCTGGAAGTGGTCGGCACCGCTCGGGCAACACGCGCTATCGTGTTGCTGACCGAGGTCAAGGGACGAGTGGACGCGATCCATTTCCAGGAAGGGCAGGAAGTGGAGGCCGGCGACCTGTTGGTGGCTCTGGATGACCGCGCCGCCCGGGCAGCGATGAACCGCGCCCGGGCCGACTACCAGCGTGCGCTATCCGATTACCAACGGGCCTCCCGGCTGGCCGGCGGCAGCGCCATTTCCGAAGCGGAAGTCGCCAACCTCAAAACCACCATGGAATCCGCCCGCGCGGGTATGGAATCCGGCAGGGCGGTGCTTGAGGATCATACGCTGCGGGCGCCCTTCGATGGCGTAGTGGGTCTGCGTCAAGTCGATCAGGGGGCGTTTCTGCAAGTGGGGGACGCGATCACTACCCTGGATAGCGTGCGTAATCTGGAGGTCAATTTTCAGGTGCCCGAACGCTATCTGGCCGACATCCGCCCGGGACTCACCGTGGAAGTCACCAGCGACGCGTATCCCGGCAAGACCTTCCGCGGCAAGGTGCTGATGCTCGACAGCCGCGTGGAAGCAGCCAGCCGCAGCCTTACCGTGAAGGCGGTGCTCGACAACGGGGAGGCGCTGTTGCGTCCCGGCCAGTTTTTGCAGGTGTCGGTGTTGCTGGCCGAGCATCAAGCCTTGCTGGTGCCGGAGCAGGCGGTGATTTCCCAGGGTGCGCAAAGCTACGTATTCACGGTGAACAACGGCAATCTCGCCGAGCGCTTACCGGTGAGCCTGGGCGGTCGCCGTGACGGCTGGGTGGAAATCACCGCCGGCCTGAAGCAAGGGCAGCCGGTGATCGTTAACGGGCACAGCCGCCTTGGTAGCGGCGCCCCGGTTAAAGTGGTGGAAGATGAAGGCGCCTTGATGCCCGCCCAGCGCGCACTACTGGAGGAGCCGGCCTGATGGTGCTCAGCGATGTCTCGGTCAAGAGGCCGGTCTTCGCCACTGTCATCAGTCTGCTGATCGTGGTGTTCGGCATCAGCGCGCTGATGAAGTTGCCAATCCGTGAGTACCCGGATATCGATCCGCCGCAGGTTTCCGTGGCGGTGACCTACGAAGGCGCCGCGCCGGAAGTGCTCGATACCCAGATTATCCAGGTGGTGGAGGGCGCCATTGCCGGAGTGGAAGGCGTCAGCCGTATCGAATCCCGCTCACGATTGGGTTCGGCGCGTACTTCGGTGGAGTTCAACCTGGACCGCGATCTGGATATCGCCGCCAACGACGTCCGCGACGCGGTGTCCCGCGTGATCAACCAATTGCCTGAAGAAGCGGAAACGCCGGTGATCGCGAAAAGCGATTCCGACGCCCGGCCGATTATCTGGGTGACGCTCAGTAGCGACACCCTAGCCACCCAGGAACTCACGGACTTCGCCGAACGCACGCTGGTGGACCGGTTCGCGGTGTTGGACGGGGTCTCCGAGGTTCGTATTGGCGGTGAACGGCGTTACGCCATGCGCGTCTGGCTGGACCGGCAACGCATGGCCGCCAACGGTATCGCGGTCAACGACATCGCCACCGCGCTGCGCGCCAATAACGTGGAACTGCCCGCGGGGCGGCTTGAATCCGCCAGCCGCAGTTTCACCGTGCGCGCCGATAACCGGCTTGGCACGGTGGAGGAATTCCGCGACCTGGTGTTGCGTCAGCAGGGCAGTTATCAATTGCGGGTCGGCGATGTGGCACGGGTGGAACTGGGCGTCGAGAATGACGACACCGAGTTGCGCGCCAATGGCGAAACCGCCGTGGGCCTGGGTATTATTCGCCAATCCAAAGCCAATACCGTGGCGGTATCGGATAACGTGCGCTCGGAAATCGAGCGTATCCGGGAAAACCTGCCCGCCGACATCGCCCTGGATATCAATTACGACGAGTCGCTGTTTATTCGCGCCTCTATTCGCGAAGTGCTGATCACCCTGGCGTTGTCCATGACGCTGGTGATCCTGGTGATCTTCGCTTTCCTCGGCAATCTCCGCGCCACGCTGATACCGGCGGTCACCATTCCGGTGTCGGTGATTGGTGCGTTCATGGGGCTTGGCGCTCTGGGTTTTTCTATCAATGTGCTGACGTTGCTGGCACTGATTCTGGCCATCGGGCTGGTGGTGGACGACGCCATCGTGATGCTGGAAAACATCCAGCGCCGTATTGATGAAGGCGAATCACGATTGGTCGCGGCGTTCCTGGGCGCTCGTCAGGTCGCCTTCGCGGTGGTCGCCACCACCCTCACGCTGGTCGCGGTGTTCGTACCCATTTCGTTCATGGGCGGTGACGTGGGGCGGCTGTTCGGTGAGTTCGGTTTCACCTTGGCCGCGGCGGTGGTGATCTCCAGCGTGGTGGCGCTGAGTCTGGCGCCGATGTTGTGCTCGCGCTGGCTCCACCGGCATCGCAAGGAAGAACAGAATAAACACCTGCTGGAACGATCACTGGCACGGCTGAATAACGCCTATGCCCGGGGCCTGAAGCGCTGCCTGGCCAATCCCTGGCCGGTGCTCGGCGTGGCCGCGCTGATCTGCGTGCTGGCCGCACTTGCCTACACCAGTGTGCCGCGCGAACTGGCGCCCACCGAAGACCGCGGTGTGTTTATCGTGCCGGCCACCGCGCCGCAGGGCGCCACCGCGGATTACACCACCCACCATATCAAAGAGGTGGAAGCACTCATGCAGCCGTTGCTGGACAACGGCGAAGCGGAGCGGGTGCTCTCGATTGTCGGCTTCCGGGGACAGCCGGAGAACGCCTTTATGATCACCCGCTTGAAGTCCTGGGGCGAGCGGGATCGCAGCCAACAGGAGATCGTCCAGGCGTTGCGCGCTGACCTGAGCCAGGTGGCCGGATTACGAGCGTTCGCGGTCAATCCGCCGGGGCTGGGGCAAAGCGCGTTCAACCAGCAACTGGAAGTGGTGATCGGCGGTCCGGACTACGAGTCCGTGCAGCGCTGGAGTGAATCCATGATGGCCTCCATGGAGGACAACCCCAACCTGCTCAGCGTCGATACCAACTACGAGGAAACCCAGCCGCAGCTCAACGTGGAATTGAACCGGCAACGGGCCGCCGACTTCGGCCTGTCCGCCGCCGATGTGGGCCAGACGCTGCAAGCCATGTTCGCTACTCTGCAGGCGTCCACCTATGTGGACCGTGGTCGTGAATACGATGTGCTGCTGGAAGCCGGCGAGGACGAAGCGCGGGTGCCGGATGACGTGAACCCGATCTATGTGCGCACCGACAGCGGAGAACTGGTGCCGCTGTCCAGCGTGGTGGATCTCAAAACCGTGGGCGCGTCTCCGGAGTTGCGTCGCGTGGACCGCCTGCCGGCGATTACCCTGTCCGCCAATATGGCCGAGGGATACGACCTGGGCCGGGCGATCGATTTCATCGAACAAACGGTGACTGACACCCTGCCTCTGGAAGCACGGCTCAGTTACAAGGGTATGGCGGAAGAATTCACCGAGGCGTCTTCCGCGATCTTCATCACCTTCGGTCTGGCGTTATTGATCGTTTTCCTGGTGCTGGCGGCCCAGTTCGAAAGTTGGATTCATCCGCTGATTATTATGCTTACCGTGCCGTTAGCGATCGCCGGCGCGGTGCTGGCTCTGCTGGTCACCGGCAACAGCCTGAATATCTATAGCCAGATCGGCATGATCATGCTGCTGGGCCTGATGGCAAAGAACGGGATTCTGATCGTGGAATTCGCCAATCAACTGCGCGACCAGGGCTACAGCGTGGCCGAGGCGGCCTACCAGGGCGCTATCATTCGCTTCCGCCCGGTACTGATGACCGGCGTGTCCACCATTTTCGGTGCCGTGCCCCTGGTGCTGGCCACCGGCGCCGGCGCGGAAAGCCGTATCACCATCGGCGTGGTGATCCTGGGCGGTTTGCTGTTCGCCACCGTGCTTACCTTGTTTATCATCCCGGTGTTGTACGCTTGGCTGGCACGCTACGCCACATCCGCCGACGCCGTGAAACACCAGTTGGAAGAGGAACTGCCCGGTGAGCCACGACCTTCCGCCGACGCTTGAGTACGAATTGGTGCGCAGCCGCCGTCGCTCCCTGGAAGTCCGAGTGCGAACGGACGGCAGCGTGCAGGTGCGGGCACCGCTGAAGCTCGCCGCCTACCGGGTGGAGGCTTTCGTGGACGCGCGGCGGCAGTGGATCGCCGACCAGCAACAGCGTATGGCGGAACGACCACGGACGCGCTGGCGTGACGGCGATACCTGCGCCAGCCTGGGCGAGCCCTTGACCCTGCGCGTGCGGGCCGCCGCCCGCGCCAAGGTGACGCGACACGGTCGTGAGTTGTGGGTCCAGGTGGCCGATCCGGAGGATGAAGCGATGGTCAGCCACGCCGTGCATGAGTGGTGGCGTGCCCTGGCCCGGGAAACCTTCCAGCACAGCATCGAACGACAATTCGCCTGGTTCGCCGACCGTGGGCATGCCTTGCCGGTATTGAGAGTCAAGAAAATGCGCAGCCGTTGGGGGTCGTTGTCCCGGCGCGGCTATATCAATCTCAGTCTGGCGTTGATGCAGTACCCGCTGACGGTGATCGACTATGTGGTGATGCACGAACTCTGTCACCTGGAGCACATGCATCACGGCCCCGCGTTCCACGCCCTGATGGACCGGCGCATGCCCGATTGGCGTGATCGCAAGACCTGTCTCGACGGCTGATTTCCGGTTCATCGCGGTTTCGCGGGACGGTCCATTTCTCCATCAAGGCCAAGCTCCCACAGACCCGCGTTCCCGACGAGAGGGTTCAAGCTTCCCGCTAAACCCGGCGAACCGGATTTTTACGCTTTTTAGCGCGGCAACGACTTGTTATTCATGGTGTGTGCGTTTCCATGGCGGCATGAATAGCCAATTCGTACTCGAGCGCATTAAACAACGGGACCCCAACCACGCCCATTTTCACCAGGCGGTGGAAAGCTTGCTGAAAAGTGTGGCCGGTTACCTGGATGCCCACCCCGACACCGCCGATGACACTTTGTTGTTGCGCTTGCTGGAACCGGAACGGGTAATCCAGTTTCGCGTGGCCTGGGTGGATGATAACGGCGAAGTGCAGGTGAACCGTGGTTACCGCGTGCAGATGAATGGCGCCTTGGGGCCCTACAAAGGTGGCCTCCGTTTCCACCCTTCGGTGAACTTGGACGTGCTCTCGTTTCTGGCCCTGGAGCAGACCATCAAGAACGCGCTGACCGGGCTGCCGTTGGGCGGCGGAAAAGGCGGCGCGGACTTTGATCCCAAGGGGCGCAGTGATGCGGAGATCATGCGTTTCTGCCAGGCGTTCATGACCGAGTTCTTCAGCCATATGGGCCCGGATCTGGATGTGCCCGCCGGCGACATGGGTGTCGGCAGCCGGGAGATCGGCTATATGTTCGGTATCTACCGCAAGCTGAGCCGCTCTTTCTCCGGTGCTTTCACCGGCAAAAGCCTCGACTTCGGCGGTAGCGTACTGCGCCCCGAGGCCACCGGTTATGGGCTGGTGTACTTCCTTCAGAACATGTTGGCCCACGGGAACGCATCATTGGCCGGCAAGACCGTGGCGATCTCCGGTGCCGGTAACGTGGCCCGTCACGCGTTCTACAAAGCGCTGGAAGAAGACGCCCGGGTGATCACCCTGTCGGATTCCAAGGGCACCGTGTTCGCGGAACAAGGACTCAGCAAGGCACACTATCAGGCGGCGACGCGGGTCAAAGGCGAAGGCGGCGACCTGGAGCAACTGGCCGGGCAATTCGATGAGTTGGCGTACTATCCGGACAGTCGGCCGTGGCGATTTCCCTGCGACATTGCGCTGCCTTGCGCCACCCAGAACGAGCTCGACGCGGACGACGCCCGGTGCCTGGTGGACAACGGCTGCGCCTGGGTGGTGGAAGGCGCCAACATGCCGTGCACCGCCGAGGCGGTGGCGCTGTTTCGCGAGCGTCTGATGTATGCGCCCGGCAAGGCGTCCAACGCCGGCGGCGTGGCGGTCAGTGGCCTGGAAATGAGCCAGAACAGCCGCCGTGAAAGCTGGTCCGCCGGTGAGGTGGACCGGCGCCTGCGCGAGATCATGGAGCGCATTCATCGCCAGTGCCTGGAGCATGGTGGCGGGTCCGACCGCCCCGACTACCTCACCGGCGCCGGGGTAGCCGGGTTCGTCCGGGTCGCCAGCGCCATGCGCGGCCAGGGCATCCTGTAACCGGTGTTCAGTCGGTGGCCGGGCGCACGGTCAGTTTGTGCTGGGCCAGCCGTGGCGGATCCGGGAAGTCGATCAGGGCGTCGGCGCCGACGGCCCGCAGCAGGGCATCCGCCCGCGCCCGCTCGGCTTCTGGCAGCGTGGTCAGATGATCGCGCACGCGCTGAATCATCCACAGGCTATAAGGACGAACCATCCTGCTTCCCTCGCGTCCCTCCAGGGTGAAGGCGTGGTTGCCCAGGGCACGGGGCAGCGCTTCACCGGGATGCTCCGCCATCCAGGCACGGACATGGTGGGCGGCGTCCACCATGACGGGTAATTGTTCCCGGGCCATACGTTTCAGAATAGGCAGTAACGTCTCCGGGATCTCGTCGCGGTCGTCCAGCGGTGCCCTCAACCCTTCCGGCTCGAAGTGTAATTGCTCCACCCAGCGTGCCACGTGGGGCGCTTCCCGGCGCATCAAGGCGCCGGCCGTGGGATCGCGGTAAAGGTGCGCGTACAAAGGTCCGATAAGACCAAAGTCGCCGAGAGTCGCCTGATCGCCCAGCAAGGCCGGGCAGGCCGCGAAGTGCGCGTCCAGTTCCGATAACAGCGCTTCGTACGAAGCCTCGACCGCGGGCATCATGTCCGGAGTCGCGCCCAGCAGGCTGGCCGCCTTGGAGAACGGCGCCGCCAGCTTTTGTCCGATGGCGAACTGATTTTCCGGCGACTCGTCGGGTGCGTTCATGGCGCCGAACTCGGCCATTGCCCAATCGCGATCGTAGTGCCAGCGGTAATGCATGGCGGGAATTACCAGCCACTCGTCACCGTAAGCCTCCAGCATCAGCGATACCAGTTTTCGCAGCGGCGTTGATGGATGCACGGACAGGGTGGCGCCGTCACGCCGGGTTGCGTCGTTCAGGGTTTCGATGATCACCGTGCTGTCCTGCAGCATACGGTCGTCGGTGTCGCGTAGTACCGGAATCACCGGCGCGCCCACCGCTGGCAGGATCACGCTCCGGTATACATCGGCATTGGAAATGACTTCGTCAAAAGGGATGTCGGCCCAGCGTAAGTAAGCGCGCACCTTGCCGGTAAAGTAGCTGACTTCGGCGCCGTACAGAGTAGTGGTCATGGAGGTTTTTCCTGAAAAACGGACGGGAAACGGGATATAAAAAGGTTCATCGCGCATTAGTGGGAAATCGGCGACGCGGAACAACGAAGCTGCCTTTCTCTCCAGAGCGGCCGCACCGTGATCGGGTGTGTTCGTCCAGGACACGCCACGAGTACATCCCTGTAAGCTCGGATTTGGCCGTCC